>ENA-OUOG01003470-OUOG01003470.1-marine-metagenome-genome-assembly--contig:-NODE-3470-length-14736-cov-5.025991_pt1 | contig 14736 bp, 8 predicted proteins | sample MGYA00248635_ERZ508505 | MGnify/ENA primary metagenome ERZ508505 (study PRJEB26176, sample SAMN06267871) | marine metagenome | isolation source: Saanich Inlet, British Columbia, Canada | place: Pacific...
CACCCCGCGCCGTCGGAGATTTGCGACGCGTTTCCGGGAGTCGTGGACCCTCCTTTTTTGAACACCGCGGGGAGCTTGGCTAACGCGTTGACGTCGACGTCTGTGCGTATGCCGTCGTCTTCCTTAACCACGATGTCTCTTGATTCGCCCGTCTTCGGGTCCTTGAAAGTGGTGAACACGGGAACGATCTGCGAGTCGAACCGGCCGCTTCGCCGCGCGGCGGCGGCGCGCGCGTGCGAGCGCGCGGAAAACGCATCCTGCGTCTCGCGCGTTATGTTCCACTTTTCGGCGACGTTTTCGGACGTGATCCCCATGGGGATCAGACAGGACTGCGCCTGTGACGACGAAGCGACTCGGGGGTTCATGCCCCCTTCCCACTTCATCGGGTTAGACGTCATCGTCTCCACGCCGGCGGCTATCCCGACGTCGTAGAAGCCGCTTTTGATGGACGCCGCGACGTCGGCGACGGCTTGTAAACCGCTCGAGCACTGGCGGTTGACGGTCCGCACGGGAACCGTCTCCGGGAAACCCGCGAGGAACATCCCGATGCGGCACTCGTTCGCGCGCTGCGAAGAGTTGCCCAGCACGGAGCCCACGACGACGTCGCCCACATCATTTGGATTCAACCCGGTGGCCGCCACGGAGGCGCGAAGCAGCGTCGCGAGCAGATCGTCCGCGGGCGTGTCCTTGAGGCCGCCCTTGCGCGCGCGCGTGATGGGCGTGCGAAGCGCGGAGACCACCACCACGTCGTCGGGGGACTTGGAGGAGATCTGGCGTCCGAACGCGAAAGAGAGGGGGCGCGGGGATGGGGGGGAGGGGGGGCGCGGGTCAGCGGAAAACACGAGGCGGGCTGCTGACGCGGACGTCGAGTCGCGTCGAGGACGCTTCTCGAGTCACAGACCGCGGTGGCGCGACGCCATCGCGCGACGACGGTTCGGGAAAACAGGGTTTGGGTTCGGGGGGGCGGGACGAGATCTCGTCCGGAGCGCGCGGCGGGGACGCACCGAGCCGCCGTGCGAGCCGCCGGGGGCGAGGTGCGCGTTGAGCGACGCGACGCGTCGGGTCGCGGCGCCGGACATGATTCGAGAGCGTGCCGTTCGGGTGGTGCCGCGCGGCGATTTGTGCGGATAACAACGAGGGATTGCGCGTCGGGGAAGAAACGGGCTCTTCGTCGATTTCGGGTTTTCGGGTTTTGGCATCTAGATACGCACCTCCGCGCGACGCGCCGAGCGGTGCTCGGCGCGCGCGCGAACGGATACGTCTTCGGCTAAAAAAATAGAGCTACGCTACTTTCGTGTCGGCCTATAAACCCATACCCACACACCCACCGTCATCACCTGAGCAGGAAGCACGGATCGTACGTCTCGAACGCGCCGACGACAAAAGGCGTTTCGCTCGTCGCTTTCCGCGGCGCGTCCTCCGCGTTTTCGGACGTTTTTTTCGCCGCCACCACCGCCGCCTCCGCCGCGCGCCACGCCGCGTTCGCGGCGGGCCCCAGACGCGCCGCCTCGAACGCTTCCGCGACGCGTTCAGTTACTAAAACCGCACGCGCTTCGGTCCTCGCCTCGTCGCTCGCGGCGCACGCGTACGCCCAAAGCGCGAGACACGCGCGATTGACAATCGCGAACGGCGCGCCGTGATTCGTCGCTCCCCCCGCCCATCCCGGGAAAAAACCATCGCTCGCGGAATCCTTCAAACGCGTCTCTGTCTCAGCCTCGAGCGTCCGCGCGGCGACCGCAACAAAACGCGCCGCGTTTAAAAGCCTCTTTTCCGCGAACGGTCTCGTGACTGTTTGCCCGCACGGCGCCTCGGCGACGGCGCGCGCCGCGAGCTGCGCTAACAACAAACCCTCGGCGTGGTGGTTGTCCGCCTCGCGGTCAAAGAGACGACGCACGATTTTCGTCTCGTTCACCGCGTCGAGTAAAGGCTTCGAGAGACGAGAGTGCGTCGTGTGTCGTGACGCGTGCGACGACGACGACGTGACGCTTCCGTGACCGTCTTCGAAAACGCCGTCTTTTTCTTCGTCATCCCAAAAACCGCCGGAGATTAACGACGCGACCAGGTTTTGAAACTGAGCCGTGTTTCGAAACCGAGAAACGACGACGTCGAAGGAAAAACGAAGCGTCGCCTCGGTGTGCGCGTTCGGGTCACCGCGAGCGGCGGAAGCGCACGCCACCGCGACGACATCGCGCGTCTGCTCGTCCTCGTCCTCCATCAGCTCGAACGCCGCCGTCCACGCCACGAGGCAAGAAGCGCAAAGCGGGGAAAGAGGTTGAGCGTTCGTCGGAAGGAGCGTCTCGTCGGACGCCTCCGCCGCGGGGAACGCGGCGAGGATCTCCGAGTTGGCGAGGGCGCGCGCGGCCGCGCGGCGGACGTCCAGGGGGCGCGCGGGCGCGCTCCCCGCCTTGACGAGCGCGACGAGAGACGAGACGCATCGCTCCGCGGACGAAGCGTCGACGTCTGCCGCGGAGTCACGCGCCGCGTGACTGTTTGCCCGTACGTCCGTCGTTTCCTCGTCGACGTCGCGGCGAAAACAAACGCGCCTCAGCCGCGCGCCGACGAGCTTCCCGAGCAGAACGGTCGCCGCGCACCGCACGCGCTCGTTGGTCTCGGCGCTCGCGAGACGAAGCACGACTCGCCACGTCTCGGGCGAGAGGTCATCGTCTTCGAAAACGTCGTGATCGGCGTCTTCGTCTCGGAAGACGTCCGAGGCGGTCCACTGCTCGAGCGCCTCGAGCGCTCGCCTTAAACACGCGTGGCGCTTCTCGGTTGGAAGCAGCGTCTTCGCGACGAACGTCTTCAGACGGCGAAACCGCTCGGTTCCGAGCGCGGCGACGACTCGCGAAACGCCGGCGTCCCGCAGAGCGCGCAACGCCGAGGCGCGGCTCTCGTACGGCAGAGAAGGACCCAGCGCGGATAAAAAAGCGCGCAAAGCGCAGTCTCGATCGACGTCGCGGTCGCGAAGATTTTTTTCTTCATCCTCGTCGCTCGCGTCCGATTCGTCGTCCGAAACGAAGCCGTACGCGTCGGGGAGCCTTCCATGAAAGCCTTCCGTGTCCAGCGCCGCGACGCAAGACAGACGAGCGGCTCGTTTGAACCACTCGACATCACCAGGCGCGACGGAGACGCCGCGGTCGGCGGCGCGACGCGCGGCGTCCCCCCCCCCCGAAAACGTCACAAAGCCGAGCGCGCTGGAGGGAACGTCGCACGCCGCTTTTGCGAGGCGCGTCAAACGACGCGACGCGCGCCAGAAACGACGCACGAGAAGTGCGTGTTGTTTTCTTTCAGTCTCGGTCTCGGCGTCGAAAGTGAGCGCGAGTCTGTCGCGCGTCGCGCGCGCGACGCGCAACGTCTCGTGCGCGCAGAGCGCCCAGGCGGCGGCGGCGGCCGCCACCGGCGACGCCTCCGGGTCCGCCAGGTACGAACACCGCGCGAGTCCCTCCGCGGCAGCCTCCACCGCCGCCATCGCGTGCGCCGTCGTGCCCGCCTCCGCGGGGCCCTCCAAAGCCATGAGCTCGGACGCGCACAGCAAAGCGCCGTGCGCGGCGTTGTATCCGCGCACAGGACGACGAGTCGCGCTTCGCGTCTTTGTAAGACTCTTCCCCAAATCGTCATCGTCAAACGCGGCGGCGTCGCGGAACGTCTCGGTGAGCGCTCGCGCGACATCCTCCGCCTTGATCAGCGGCGCCAGCGCGCGCGCCGCCGCCGCGCGCACAGCGTGCACGCGCCCCCGCGCGCACCGCCGCACAGCCGGCGCGAACGCCGCGGGGTCGAGGTCTCCGGCGACTATAGAGTCGTTTTTGTGAACGTCGTCCTCGCCCGCCTCCTTTCCCCGCGCGGGCGCCCCCGCGGCGGGCCTGAGCCTCGAGAGCAGCGCCAGGATGGGGTAGAGCGCGGGATGCACGGCGCCGGCGCCGTCGTTTTCTTTTTTTGTCGACTCCAGCGCGTCCGCCGCCTCCACGAGCTTCGCGAGGAGAAACGGGTGCGTCGTGGGGAAGCGCCGGAAAAAATCGTCGCCGGCGACGGCGCGACGCGACGCGCCTCCGGCTTTCGGGTTCGCCACGTTCATGTACCCCACAACCTTCGTGAGCAGAGCGGCGTACGCCAACGTCGCGCCGTTGCGCACCTGCGATCGGAATTCCGCGGCGAACGGCAGAAGACGCGGTGCGGTGTGTTTTGTTTCGTGAGGCGGCGGTCAGTCCTCGAGGCTTCAAAACGATCACGCGGAGGAGAAAAAAAAAATAACACGTTGGAAAATGTTCGAATCGCGCCGCGAAACCTCCGCGCGCGGTTACGCGCGCGAGTCCCGGCGCGACTCGCGCGCGCGCCCGCCTGGACATTCCGGAGAACGTCCAGCGCGTGACGCGCGCGTGCTGTGGCTGAAGCACAAACCGCACGCGAGAGTGATGCGCACGCGTGGGTAACGATGACTTCAGCGAAAAAGTCGCGGAAGTCGACAGAAGAAAACCGTACCTCCCAGTGCGGTGAGGAGAACCCCTTTATTGCGGCGGTCAAGCCCTTCGCGGCGAACCCTATCGTCTCCGTTGTGAGCTCTTTGTCCGCGAAGACGAATCTAAGCACGTTAAACGCGTGCACCTGGGGAACGTGCACGCCCTGGCTCGCACCGCGAGCCACCTCGCCGCGGCGGACGTACTCGCCGTCGTCGTTCTAAAGTTTGGGACATTTTTGAGTATTGAACTCTCGGCGTTTCGTCAGTAAACAAAAAACTACGTTTGGTTTTTTCGCGCTTCAAAGGAGACGCTTCCGTCGCTTCCGACGACGAGAAAAAACGAGACAAAAACAGAAAAGCGCGCTCTTTTTCGCGCGTGTGAACCTCTCTTTCGCGCGACGACGGCTCGGTCCTGGCCAGGGTGTTTGTTTGTTCGATTCAGCCGACGGTCATCCTCACTGATCATCAGTAGAGGGAGCCTGGTTTTCGTCACAGCCGCCGTTTTTGTTCGTCGCGAGGAGAGGAGGACGAGTTTCGAGGAATGACGAAAAACAACCGCGAGAAAAAGCGCGCGCGACGAAAAAAAAAGAGTCAGTCCACGCACCGCCAGGTCCAGCAATTTCTCGAGCGCTTCGTGCAGCAAAGTTCTTGGAACGCCTCTGGGTTCCGCGAGGAACACCGCCATGAACCCGAACGGTATGCCCGCGGATCGGCGAATCAGGTCCCGGACATCCTGTTCCGGTCGCGTCGTTCGCTCGAAGAGCGACGCCAGCCACTCGCGCGGTTGCCGACTGAGCCGCGCGTCGCCGGATCGAAGCAACGCTTCCCCGAGACACGTCAAGCCGACGAGCGTCTTCTCGATCGCTCCGTTGTGCTTCAAGGTGAGCAAAGTCGTGAGCAGTCTGTTCCCCGCGTCGCGAAGTTGCGCGTGGTCGAGCAATCCGTCGCCCGCGTCAGAAAAGGAGCCTCCGTCGAACTCCACGCGGCGCGCGAGTTCGCCAATCACGAGCGAAACCTCCTTCATCGTCAGCCAGCACGCGGTGACAATCATCTGCGCGCGCGGCGCGAGCTCGGAGCTTTTTAAAACGTCGTCGTCGTCGTCGTCGTCATCGTCGTCCACGACGTCGTCTCCGAGAGAGAGGGGAAGATCGTCACCCGCGGTGGTGCCTCCGACGCCGGACGTGGCGCGCGCGGCGGCGCGCGCCGCCGCCGCGCCCTGCCCCGAGCCGCCGCCTTTCCTGTCGGGCGCGATGTCCGCCGCCGCCGCACCGACGTTGGCGCCGTCGGGCGCCGAGATGGAGCGCAGAGCCGTCGCCGTGACGCGCTCCATCAGGCGCAACAGACGCGCCAAGGAAGCCTTCACGAGGAGGCGAGGCGAGGCGCCGTCGGCGCCGTCGGCGCCGTCGGCGCCGTCGTCGGAAAAGGAAAAGTCAATCTCCTCGAGGACGTACCGCGTCGCGAGGAGCGCGCCGTGCGCCAAACTCTGGCGGCACGCCGCGAACAGGTCGCGCTCGGCTTTCTCGCACTCGTGCTCGATCAGGTCGCACATCGTGCCTGCGAGGGGAAAGAGTGTGTGGGTGTCGTGCGTTTCGTTGAGAGGCGTTTTCGCGAGAAGAAAAAAAAACGCAAACCGTACGCGCGACCTTTCGACGTCGCCTCCGTCCTCAGCGCGAGTTGTGACTTCACCGATGCGCTCGGACAGTACTAGCACATATTCGAGAATATGTTTGCGAGCATCAGGGGACGAGAGGCGCTTTCTTTTCCGTCCGTCGGTTCGCTCGTCGTTCGTCGTTCGCGAGAAACACATAAGGCGTTACGGTGACGAAAAAAAACCAGAAAAACCAACCGAAACGCTCTTTCGACGACGCGAGAGAAGAGGCGCCGAACGTCGGTTACGTTTTTTTCGCGGGACACGCACCGAGAAGTTTCGCCGTTCGCGCCCGCCGAGACGAAGGGTTTCGTACGTCGCCGCCCGCTTCTCCCGCCGCCGGCGGCGTCGCGACCGTCGTCGGGGTGAGCGCGATGGTCCACCCTCCGTCCAGCGCGTACTTGCGGAACAGCAAGCGCAGCAGCAGCGCCGCCGCGTCGCTCTCGCGCACGCGGGGCGACCGCGAGAGCGCCAGCGCCCACGAAAAGTGCGCGGCGACGGCGTCGGCGTCGTCGATGCCCGCTAAAGGCGCCGGGTGCTTGGAGAGCAGTCTGAACGCGCACACGCGCAGTTTGTCCCAGCTGTCCACGGCGGCGCCGAGAAGGCACGTCACGACGTCCGGGCCGAGGCACAGCGTCGCGTAAGGAGAACGCTCTAAACGCGACGCCAAAAACTCGCCGTGTGAGCATTTAGTCTTAACACTTCCGGACTCGTTTAGAACCGCCGCGGCGGCTTTTTCTGTTTGATTTATCGTAACAGACTCATTCGTCTCCGGGGGAAACGTCTCGGCGACGGCTAAAAGCAGATCCAGCGCGGTTTGTTTCCGCTCGTACGGCGCCCCCGGGTACGCCGACCGCACGAGCGTTTTCACGAGCCACTCGGTGAAAGAAACGCACGCCGACGCGTTTTCGACCAAGCGTTTGGCTTCGAAATCGTCCACCGCGCGCGCGCCCGTGACGTGCGCGCCGAACCGACGCGCGCCTTTTACTTTTTCTTTTTCGAGCGTTTGCGTTTGCGTTTTTTCCTTCGCCTTCGCGTTTGCGTTCTCCGTCTCCGCGAAAAGCTCCGGGCGCGCGCGCGCGAAGACCGCCGCCTTGGAACACCCCGCCTTGATCCGGCTCAAAAGGTGCGTCAGAGAGGAAACCAAAGCGCCCCGGAACGCGGCGTCGGCGTCGCGCAGGTGATTAGGAATCGCTAAACGAAGCACGGACAACTCCAGCGCGCCGGGGAGCGAAAACCTTTTGCCGTCCACGCACAGCAAATCGAGCGCGTCTTTTCGCGACCGCGCGTCGCGCCGCGTCGCCGCCGCCAAAAGCACATCCGGCTCGACGCCGTACGAGATGCCATCGTCGGAGACTGAGACGTCGTCTTTACTCGTCGACGTTTGACTCCGACTCGTCTCGCGCCACGCGAACGTGCGCGCCGCCGCCTTGGCGACGCGGCTCGAGACCCGGCTCGGGTCGGACGGGTCCAGAAGGCCCAGCGCGCGCGCCGAGCGGAGCACGGCGACGACGGCGCTGGCCACGGCGCTCGTGTCGCGCGCGTCCTGGATCCGCGCCAACAGAGGCACGACGCTCGCGCCGTCCTGCTTGAGAAACGCGGGGAGAGCGTACGTGCCCACGCCCGCGCGCTGCCTCCCCGCGCTCAGGAGCGCGTCGGCCAGCGGCCCCACCCACCACGCGCGCCACGAAGCCAACGCCGCGGGGGAACCGACCGCCGCGACGGTGGTCTCGTCTTTACCCGCGCGACGCAGCTTAAACTTTTCGGCTTTCTTGGCGCCGGGAAGAGCGATTTCGGTTTCGGTTTCGGTTTCGGTTTCGGTCGCGGCGGCGTCCTCCTCCTCCGTCGTCGTCTCGAAGAGAAGCGACTGCGACACCGCGGCGACGAGCGCGCCCGCCGCCGTGCACACCGAGTCGTCCTTCATCGCACTCAACGTCGTCGACAGCAGATCGGGCTCTAAGCTCAGCAGTCGCTTCGCCCCCAGCCGCCGGGCAACAGCCGCTAAAGGGACGTACCTCCCCTTTTGTGACGCGTCTTTTTTAAGCAGACTTTTCGCGGCGTCCTCGAGAAACGCGTCGGGGACGTTTCCCGGCATCCCCCCCCGCGCCTCCTCGATGTCCAGCAGCGTCTCGAAGCTCAGGTGCGTCTCCTTGACCGTCTGCGACAAAGGGTCCTCCCAGTTGGCCCAGAGAATGGCGCAGACGCGGTCGCGCAACGGCGCGGGGAACGCCTCGTCCAAGGAAAAGGACGCGAGTCCCGCGAGTCCCGACTCCCGTTCGCGCCGCCTCGCGCCCGACGCGGCGAGCGCCTTGACCCGAACCAGCGCGGCGCGGAGCGCCGCCGCGGCGTGGTACTTGTGGTGCGAGTCCTCCGGGCGCTCCAGGGACGCGCAGATGTACGGGAGCAAGTAGGAAAACAAGAGGGTCCACTTTCCGGAATTTCCGTGCGTCTGCGTGTTTTCACCGGGCGCGGCGAACCGGTTTCCGCTTTCGCCGCCTCCGCCGCCGAAAAAGCTCCGCGCGCGCTTCGGAACCTCGAGCGGGAACGCCAGCGCCTCGGCGGACGCCGCTGTGAGCACGCCGCGCGCCGCGCAGAGGCGCCCGAAGGGATGCATCGCGTCGGACAAACGCGCGAACGTCGTCGGCTTTTTTGTCGAACCAAAAAAAGGGAGCGTCGCCAGAGCGAGAGACTCCGTCGGCGCCGGGTCGACGCCGTTCGCGCGACACCAAGGAGACGCGTCATCGTCGTCGATGACGCCCGCGAAGGCGTCCGCGAGCGCGGCGGCGTGGCGCTTCGGGTCAGAGCTTTCGATGCCGGCGCCGACGGCGGCGGCGACGGTGACCCCCGCCGATACCGCCGCCTCGCGGGACAGAGACGAGCCCTGTAACGCGCGGTACAGAGACGCGATCAACGACGAAGCCGCGCGAAGCGCTTCTGGGTTTTTAGCGTCTTCGTCGTCCTCGTCGTCCTTGTTAACGTCATCCTCTTCTTCGTCGTCCTCTTCGCGATCGTCGAACCGTTCCCCGAGGAAAGCTCCCGGGTGTCTTTGAAGCAGCGCGTACGCGACGGAGATGGCTTCTTGGCACGTCTCCATCTCGTTTGGCGGGACTCTGCGGCCGGTCTCGGCTTCCTGAATCATCGAAAGCACGCCTGTGTTTTTTTTTTTTGATGATTCGTGTTTTTATCATAGGGGTTTTTAGGGGTAACGGGTGTAACAGGCGGTGAGCAAAGACGCGCGAACGCAAAGCGATGCGCGCGGAGACGTCGGAGCGCCCGACGAAAGGGGCAAAAGGCTCTTCCTTGGCGCGGAAAAGTTTTACGCTTGAAAAACAAAAACCAAAAAGAAAGACGAGCGTCGGTTCGAATCAGGTAAACCCGTTCGCAACAGCGCCTAGAGGGCCGGGCTCCATAGCCCCAAACGTTCTAGCTTGAGATGGTAATTCCAGCTTTTGAAAGGAGAATTCATCACGCTCGAACCGGCTCGTCTTTCGTGGGAAACGCGTTCGGAAACGCGGCTAAAAGCGCGCGGAGAGACGCGACGAGAAGTCCCTCCCTTTCTCGAGGGAAGAACCTTCCCTCGAGAAAACAAGAGAAGAGAAGCGCGCCGAAGGGTGTAAAGAAAAAGAAGAAGAAAAGGTGCGCGCGTTCCGCACCTTCGCCGATGAGCGCCGCCGCTTCCACGGCGACCGCGCGGACGACGCGTCGCTCCGCCGCGGTCTGGGGTTGGCACGACACGACACTGAACAGCACGCCGAGAACCCGAAGCCTCGCTGCGCCGGACCGTTCCGTGTTCGTCGCCGACCGCGCCGTTTGTATTCCGACGCGTAACGCGTTTGAAAGCGCTCTCTCAAAAACGACTCGCGCGTTTGGCGGAAACGCGCGCGGCGCCGACACGATGGCGCGGTGTAACGGTCGCGTGTTCGGCAGAAACAAAATCTCCACAAAGGCATCCAGACAACGCGAAAACGCGGGCTCGATCGGATCGCGGGTCAGGTCTTGATCCACCTTTTTGTTCGGTTTCGGTCGCGGCGCGCTGTGTTTTTTTTTTCGCGAAAAGCCGTCGCCCGAAGTGTCTTTTCTAGACGGCGCGAAAACGACGCGTTCGCCCGCGGCGAGCGCGGCGAGCGCGTCGATCAAACCGACCAAACACGTTTGTTCCTCAGCGGTGCTCGTGAGACTCGCGAACGCCAACGCGCGCGCCTTGAACGCGGCGGCGGCATCTTCCCTTTCGTCCGGCGATGACGCGTCGCCGACGACGAATGATGAGTTTGCGTCATCGGGCAGGGACTCGAGTTTTCGCCGAAACGCGGGGCTCGTCACCGCGCCCGAGGGATCGAAGCGACCGCGCTTTTGCTGCGTGCGCGCGCGTTTGGGACGGGGGGTTCGCGAGGGGAGGGAGCGCGCGTAGGCGGCGTCAGGCGGGAGGTTCAGTCGAGGCGCGACGACGCGCGGTGTCGCCGGACGCGCGTCGTAGAGACCCGTCGAGCGTCGATCCGCGGGAAGCGGAAGTGGCCCACGGTAAATGGCGCGCCGCCGACAGGGTTTGCGACGCGACGGTCGGCGGTGGGACGGAGACGATGGGACGACGCGTGTGGAAGTGTCGCGCGCGAGAGAGTGTAAGGCGGCGCGTACCTGTCGCTTTCCGATCTTCGACGACATCGAACCCTAAGCCGCGGTCGCGGGAAACGCCGTGCCTCGCACGCTGCGGCGCCCACGCGCCCGCCGATGGGCGCGCAATGTGGGCGGCGGTCGTTTATAAGTCGTGGTCGACTGGAAAGACCCTGCTTTTTTTTAGAGTGGGTGCATTCACGGCAGTGGGCTTTCTCATCAGTCTCACCGCCACTTACGAGTGAAGGATTTTCGGGCGCCGCGAGCAGAGGCGCCTCCCCGAACGCGTCAATCGGCACCACATACACATACGAGTTACAAAAGAATACATTCGCGCGCGATCGCTCGCGCGCGTCCCACCAAACACCGACACATACACACGTCCGCCTTTAAAGGCTCGTCTCGACCCACCCCGCGTGTTTTCAGTCGCGCAAAAAGAGCGTTTGAAAACGCACCCGCGCCTTTGTAAAAAAAATCTTCAAAGAGTCTTCAAAAAGGCGTTCGTCTCATCACGCCGCGTCCGAAGAACGGTCCGAACCCGCGTTTGCGTTTTTTTTTTCGCGGAGGCACACCTCCGCTACCTTGTACAGGAACTTAGCCCTTCCTTCGTCGCCCTCCGCCTCGGCGTTGGCGGCGTTCCCGGTGAGGATCGCCATCAGCGCGTCGTCCACTTCCTTTTTTTTGGCCATGTCGACGATCTCGTCGCGCAGCGCGTCGACGCCTCGCGACGCCGCCGCCATCAAAACCGCAAACTTGTCCCCCGCCGTGCGCAGCGGCGTCGGGTACGACACCTTTTCGTCGGACGTCACGGTTTCCGGACTGTCGGTGTTTACGTTTGACGCGTCGGAAGCGTTTACCCCTTCCGAAGACTGTTTACTCTGCAGCGCTCGTCTCCGCTCGGCGTCGTCGCGTTCCTCCTGGCGCTCGCGCTGCTCCGTAACCCACGCGGCGAGCAGAGTGAGCTCCGCGACCGTCTCGTCGCCCTCCTCCGAACCTCGCGACGCCGCCTCGCGCGCGCGCAGATCGATGTGCGCCGAGAACGCCTTCGTCAGCAGAGGCGCGCAACGGACACCCTCGTAGTCCATCGCCTCCATCGGCGTGCTCAGGATGTGCTCGATGAGCGCGTCAAACGCGCCGGCTGCGATTTTTGTTTTTTTGTGGAGGGAGTTTTTTTTGGTCAGTCTTTTACCAGTACACGCTCTACTTGAGAGCGTCGTCGCATCGCACGCGGGGGCGCGCAGCGAAGCGCTCGTTCGTGGCACGCACGTTCGGGCGTGGGTCGTTCCGCGGCGTCCCCCCTGATCCCGGCGACGATGGCCTGGTCCTTCTCGATGGCCGCCTCGACGATGGCGGTGTTCTCGCTCGCCTCCTTCGCCTGCAGCGCCCTCATGCGCTCGTAAAGCACGTTCGTGTCCATCGCGCCGTCGTCGCCGCCCAACCCGCCCTCGCGAGATCTGTCCAGCGCCACGACGCGGCGCGCGCTCCTGGCCGCGCCGCGCCGCGCGGGAACGAGCGCCGCGCGCAGGGACGGGGAGGAGGAAGAGCGGCACGTCGAGCGCGTGCCGAGCTGGCGCCCGAGGGGCGCGCGGAAAGCCGCGTGCGAAGCCATGGCGCGCGGCGAGAACTGCGCGCGTCCGACGCGCGCGAGCACCTGGCCGGTGGTTTGTGTTTTCGCGCGCATTCCGGGCTGACCTGGCTTGACACATCGGAGATTCTTCCGTCTGTCGTGAGAATAAAGAAAGAGCGCTGCAAGTTTCTTCGCGTTCCGAACGACGTCGCTTCTCTTTACGACAAAAAAAGCAGACTCCGCTCGAGCACACCTTCCCTCACGCGAACGCGTTCGCGTCGTACACGCCTATCGTCTCCGAGGTGTCCGCCACGAACACGTGCCCTCCCCCGGGACACGCCTCGCGCGAAGACGCGTGCGCCATCCAATTCGCCTTTCTCCCGTGCGCGAGGGTAACGCTCGCGGCGCTCGCGACGAGACCTCCGTTGTCGCGTGAAAAAAATCCGTCGTCGCCTTCGCGCCGTCGCCAGAGTTTGATCGCGCGATCGTTCCCCCCCGACACCACGAACTCGCCGTCTCCCCACCCGGGAAACGAGACGTGCGACGTCGCGGACGCGTGCGCGCCGCCGAGCGCGCCGCGCCCGAGGAAGACGGCGGGGACGGACGGGACGGACAAGTTCGCGCCGCGCGCGCCAGACGTATGAGTCGCTTTTTTTTTCTTTCCCGTCGCGCTTTTTGGCTTCTTGGCCTCGAAGTCCAGGTCGACGAGCGCCACCGTGCCGTCCCCGCACGCCGCCGCGGCGAGCCGTTTCGTGTCCAAATGCGCGGGGTCGCGCTCGCACGCCCAGGTGGCGACGCAGTGCACGAACGGGGGGTTCATCATCGGCGACGGGTGCTCGCCGACGTTCGCGTCGGCGTCCTCCGCTACCCGCGCGTCGAACGCATCGATGAGCTCGCTGACGCTCCACCTTTTAACGGGCGCGGACCTGTCTCGGTCCCAGACACACACGCGCGCGTCCAGGCCGCCGCTCACCACCTCTCGCGGCTTGTGCCCCCGAAGCGCCACGCAAGAAACGAAGTTCTCGTGGCCGTCGTTTCGCAGCGTCTTGGTTTTCACTCCGCCTGCTTTTCCGCAATCGACGTTCACGACCGCCACCTCGCAGTTATCGTCCGCGGCGTACATGAACGCACCCTTACGGTCGATGACAAAATGGTTGATCTCGTCCGAGTTGTGCGCGTAGACGTCGATCGCGCCGCGATCGTTCGTTTTCTTTTCCGTCGAGAGCGCGTCGTCGTTCGCGTTCGCGAATTCGCCGTCGTCGTCGGGAGCACGATGACATCGATCAGACGTCGGCGGTGCGCTTTTCGTCGCGCCGTCCCCGCCGTACCTCGCGCCGCGCGCGTCCGTCGCGCCGGGAAGCCTGCGCAGGTCCCACGCCGTCACGGTCCTGCCGCTGGCGCAGTACAGCGCGTGCGGCGCCGCGAGGTTGTAGGCCACGCAAGGCACCGCATCTTCGCTGTCGAAGCACCCCGAGGCGGCGGTCAAGCGATGCGCCACCAGGTGAGCGCCGCGCAGGTCGAAGACGAGCGCCGCGGCGTTCTCACCGCCCACCGCGAGCGAGGCGCCTCCATCGTGGGGGGACAGCGCGCACGACAACAGCGCCCCGGTACCCTTCGGGGCGACCAACTGGCGCGTGCGCGCCATCTCCGACCGCGACGAGAACGCGCGCGCGTTTTCTCGGAAGCGCCGCTCGAGAGCGGCTTTTTCAACGCGCGCTCCCGGTCGCGAGAACTTCAACTGACCCAATCTGACGCCAAAATCAGGGAAGTTCACATTCAATCACTTATCAAGGGGGGGCGTGATACGACGAGGGTCGGCACTCTCCTGTCACAGGAGCATCTTGAACGCCCACTGGAGCATCGCGACTCTCTCGTCATGCATACAAGTACATCGCGCTTCGATCATTCGCTGTCTTCCTCAAGGTCTTCGTCGACGGTTTCCCACTCGCTCGAATGTTCATCTTCCGACGTCATTTCATCGTCGTCGTCCTCGAGCCCGGGGCAGCAGCCGTTTTCAAGCGCCCAATTCAGCATCTCGAGATGCCCGCCATCCGCCGCCGCGGCCGCGAAAGCATCCACGCTCCATGGGCAGCCGTTCTCTTGCAACCACTTCAGCATCTCGAGGTCGCCGCCCCACGCCGCGGCCGCGCTCGTATCCACGTCCCACGGGCAGCCGTTCTCGCGCGCCCACTTCAGCACCTCGAGGTGGCCGCCCTTCGCCGCGGACTCGCACGTGTACTCGTTCCATGGGCAGCCATTCGCTCGCAACCACTTCAGCATCTCGAGGTGGCCGCCCTTCGCCGCGGCCGCGCACGTAACCACGTCCCACGGGCAGCCGTTCGCGCGCGCCCACTTCAGCATCTCAAGGTGGCCGCCCTCCGCCGCGTTCGCGCACGTTTCCTCGTCCCACAGGCAGCCGTTCCCGCGCGCCCACTTCAGCATCTCGAGGTGGCCGCCCTGCGC
>ENA-OUOG01003473-OUOG01003473.1-marine-metagenome-genome-assembly--contig:-NODE-3473-length-14730-cov-5.944448_pt1 | contig 14730 bp, 7 predicted proteins | sample MGYA00248635_ERZ508505 | MGnify/ENA primary metagenome ERZ508505 (study PRJEB26176, sample SAMN06267871) | marine metagenome | isolation source: Saanich Inlet, British Columbia, Canada | place: Pacific...
GTCGCGGTTGGCGTCGACGCGCACGCGCGCGGGCGCGTGCACCCCCACCACGCCGACGCACGCCATCGTCGCGTACCCCGACGCGCGCGCGCGAAGTCTGTCGCGAAGTCCGATGAAAGTGTGTGTCTCAGAGAAGGAAGCAAAAAAAACCAACAATATCTCGACCGTCGCACTTTCTCGTCGTCTCGAACGCTCCGCTTCAGTCTTCATGTCGCGCGCGCGCGCGCATCGCCTCGCGCTCGCGCTCTTCGCGGCGGCGACGCTCGCGGCGACCGCGCGCGCGGGGTCTGGAGCCACGGCTGCCGAGCGCGACGCGCGGCTCGCGGCGTGGGACGCGTCCGAGGCTTTCGAGTCCTTCATACTTTCCTTCCCCGACGCTCCCGAAACGGACACCCTCGACCGCGCCCTCGACGAGCTTCCCGCGGGCTCTCGCGTGCGCCTTCTGCGCCGCACGCTCCGCGGCGCCGTGCTCCGCCTGCGCGCGTCGCAGGCGCGCGCGTTCGCGGAGCGGCACCCGCGCGCGCGCCTCGAGCGCGACGCGGTGGTCACCGCGCAGGGCTTCCGAACCTCCGCGCGGCGAACGAACCGAAACCGAGACGACGACGACGACGACGACGACGACGACGACGACGCGCGCGTCTCGTCGTTCGCGAGCGCGTCCGTTTCGACGTCGCCGAGCCGTTACGACCGGCCGTTACACTGGGGCCTCGACCGCGTGGACCAAAGGCGTCTGCCTCTGGACGGCCGCGCGAGCCATAACGCGAGCGCGGGCGCGGGCGCGGTTCTGTACGTGGTGGACTCGGGCGTCTTCGGCGGCCACGCCGATTTCGGCGGGCGCGCGTTCACCGCGCACGACGCCTTCGCGCCTTCCAACGGCGTCGACGACTGTTTCGGCCACGGCACGGCGGTCGCGTCGCTCGCCGCGGGCAAACAGGCTGGCCTCGCGCCCGCCGCCGCGATCGTGTCCATCCGCGTGCTCGACTGCGACGGGAACGGCTTGGTGTCGGACGTCGTCTCCGGCCTCGAGGCGGTCGCCGAGCACTTCGACGCGCTCGCCGCGAACCGGAGGACTTTGAACCGTCCGAACGACGATACGGGAACCCTAAACCCAAAAGCGGTCCTGACGCTTTCGCTGGGCGTCCCCGCGGGTCGCGCGTCGCGGTCGCTGGACGGCGCGGTTCGCGCTCTGGCGGAGACAAGAGGGGTCGCGGTGGTGGCCGCCGCGGGGAACGCCGCGGGATCGGCGCGCGGTGACGACGCGTGTCTGTTTTCGCCGGGGCGCGCGCGCGGCGCGGTCACCGTCGGAGCCTCCGACGAGAACGACCGTGCCTGGGTGGACGGCATGACCGGTCGGTGCGTGGATTTGTTCGCGCCCGGCGTCGGCGTCCTGGGCGCGTCGCACGTGCGTCGCGACGCCTTCGCGGAGTGGACCGGGACGAGCATGGCGGCGCCGGCGGTGGCGGGCGCGATTTTGGCGTCCGAGTCGTTCGACGGAACCGACGGGCGCGGCGCCGCGGCGGGCGTCCTCGACGACGCCACCGACGGCGCGCTGTGGGACGAGTGGGACGAGGTGGACGCCTTCTCGGACGACGCCAGGGACGGGTACGGGGACGGGGACGGGGAAACCGAACGAGGCGGAGGCGTCGCGTTTCCCTGGGGACGCGCGCGTTTCCGCGGCTCGGCGCCGGGACGCGTGCTTCCCGGGACGCCGAACAAACTGCTGTTCCACCGCGAATAGAGAAGCGCGGACGGTTCGCCGCGATGCGCTAGAGTGACTACTACATAGTCTATCGTCTATGGTTGCCCTACGTACTCCCCGGGCTTGGGCAGCGCGAAGGTCCAGAAGGACGCGCCGCCGTCCTCGCTCGCGTCGTTCACCGGACCCACCTGGTCGCGCGACGTCGCCCGCCGGATCGCGACGCCGACGTTTGCGGCGACGTCGCCGTCGCCATCGCCACCGATGGAAACGCCGTTGACCGCGACGAGCCGCACGTCGAACAGAAGGCTCCGGTCGGTGGGTTTGATCGTGAATGCATTCGTCTTCACGACGTACTCGAGCCACGCCGCGCCGCGCGAGGCAGACGCGTCATCCTCGAAGCGTGGCGGATATGGTCCTTCGGGATGGTTTCTGCTGAAGTCGTCGTCGACCAACGTCGCGTCGAACGGGTTCGGCACTTGGACCCCGAACTTCGGGTCCTGCGTGGGCGCGCGGCCGTATTTGGTCACCGCGGCGTCCACCGGGACGTACCGGTACGAAATCGAGGCTTTGGGAACCACCAGCACGCGTCGCACGCCCCCGAGGCGCATCCCGGCGCGCACAGCCTCGTCCAACGCGGGGATCGCCGTCCATCGCGTCGCGCCTCCGTCCATTTTTTTCGCGCGAAGTTTTTCTCCGGTCGAATCCCCGCCGGTGACGGTGAACGCGAACGTCTCGTGCGCGTGCGCGCTCCCGACCACGGGCGGCGGGACCACGTTCCGGCCCTGGTGCACCGTCCACAGGCCGTACTCGATGACCACCTCGTCGCCCGGTTTGACGAAGGCGTCGTCTCGCGTTTTTTTTTTCGCGTCTTTTTCGCCGTCGCCATCTTCATCTTCGGGCACGCACAGGTCCCGGACCTGCACGCCCGAGGCGAGGGTGACGAACCCGGGGTACCGGGGGAACACCACGGACTCGAACTCGGGACCGGGACGCGAGGAAACCGCGCCGGAAACGGCGAGACGTGTTTCCGGGAGTCGAGCCCCTCCGGTCTCGGCTCGGGACGACGGCGGAGACGCCAACGAACGACCCGAACCCGCGAGGGTGCCGAATCCGAACAACACGTCTCGCCGTTTCGGGGGGCTGCATCTGAGACGTGCGTCGCCGCCGCGTGCCGCTCGCGCCGCGCGCGCGCGCACCGCACGTCGCGGGTGAGGCGCCGCCGAGTGCACGGCGGCGGACGCCATCCGACCCGCTCCCGTCCGGAGGGAGGGACGCGAGGAGTGGCGCCCTCGACGATATCGCGGTTGATTTCGGGACGACGCTAAAAACACGATGGGTCTGGGACGTCGTGATTTCTTCCACGAAACGGTGAGCACCAGATCCGCGCGCGTCACTCTCGCGCGCGCTGCGCAAGCAGTCGCCATGCGCGCCGAGGCGCTGTCTCTGTTTCGGCGGCTCCACCGCGCGGCCGGCCTGATGCCCACCTCGAACCGCGCGTCGTTCGTCCGCGCGAAGGTGCGGCACGAGTACGAGGCGCACCGCGGCGAGCCCGACGTCGATCGCGTCCGGTTCCTGCTTCGCGTCGGGGAGACGCAGCTGGACAACATCAAGAGCCAAGCCGAGCATTTGTCCGCGCTCTTCGCCGACCCCAACCTCCACGCGCGCGAGTGAGAGGCGTCGAGAGGTAGAGCAGTAGCACGTAGCGTAACGACATGTAGGCTTTTAGAGCGCATAGATAGCGTTCGGAACAAGACCCGTCACAACCTCTAGCTAGAGTCACTCGTTACTTGTACATGCCGATCGCCGCGACGTCGACGTCGAAGTCGCCAAACTCCTTGAGCACCATCAGGCCGACTTCGCACACCGCGTCGGCTTTGAGCGGTCCGCGCATCACCGCTCTTCCCATGCGTTCGGGTCGGTCGAACGCGGCGAAAGGGATCTTGATCCGGTCGAAACCGTTTTTCTCCGGCTCGAACCCAACCTTGAACGCGGCTTTGAAGTTGACCTGCGTGGTCATGCACTCCGCATCCTTCGCGACAAACAAAACGCGTTTCGAAGCCGTCGCGGCGTCCGCCGCGCGCGCGTCGACGTAGAACCCCTCAAACTGCGACAGGTCGATCCCCGAGCCCAGCGAGCACCGCACGGAGGCGAAGCCCCCGTTGTTGTCGCTGCGGATCGTGCCCTGGAACTTGGCGAACACCTCACCCTTCTCGTTCGTGCAGGGACGCATGTTTCCGTCAGACGCGCCGCCCATCACGACGTCGTGCATCGACCGGAACTGGTTCGCCGCTTCGGCGTTGACGCCGAAATCGAAAAGCGCCGCTGTGGACGTTTCGATCGTGGGGGCGCTCGCGCCCGAAGGCGTGGCTTCCGACTCCCCTATGCCTTCCTCTTTGCTCGCGTCGCCCTGCTGCATGGCCTCGAACACGCGGGGCTCGTCGATGGGCGGGTTCACGAGCAAGTCCACGACGTCATCCAGTCCGCGGCGCAGCGCCCACGCCGACTTCTCGTGCATCCTACGCTCCGTCATGTCGCGGTCCAAAGTCGCACCCTCCTTGATGCGCTCCGCCTCGGCGACCGCGTCGCGCAGGCGCTTCTTGATGGGCTCGGATTTCACCATGGGGTCGCGCACGATGGACAGCGCCGCCTGCCTGTACAGCGCCGCGCACTCCTTGGCCTCGCCCTTGTTGTACAGGGGGGCGCCGTACTTGATCGTGGACGTGATGGAGAGTATGACGCCGTCCGCCACGGACGCGTCGAGCGAGGCGCGCGCGGAGCCGCGGGGGTGGCGGGGCGCCATCGCGGGCTTAGCGGGCGCGCAGGTCACGGAGCGGCCGGTGAACGCGGCGGAGCGAGCGGTGAGCGCCGCGGAGGCGGCGGCGTGCGCGGCGCGCATCGCACGAGTGTCGGAGCCGGGACACGTGTCGTCGCGATAAGGAGGTGGGAAACGTCGGTTCCATTGTTGCCAGATGGGCACGATTGGACATGATGGACGCGGTTGGAAAAGCGCATCGAGTCGTGCGAGGGGTTCGCTCCGAATGACGATGACAACCAAACGCGCGCGCGACTTTGTGCACTCACGGCAAGATGAACGTCTTCATCTCCTCGTACGCCTTCTCCAGGTTGTCGTTGACGATGACCAGGTCGAAGAACCCGGGCTCCTCGGTCTTCGCCATCTCCTTGGTGGCGTTGGCCATGCGGACGGCGATGGATTCTTCCTTCTCCGTGCCGCGGCCGCGAAGACGCTTCTCCAGCTCCTCGACGCTGGGAGGGCTGACGAACAGGAACCGCGCGTTCAGGCTCGCGGCTTTCTTGACAATCTCAGCCCCCTGGACATCGATGTCCAAAATGCAGATCTTACCCTGGTCCGCCACAGCCGCGACAGCCGCGAGAGAGGTCCCGTAGATGTTCTCGTGCACGCGAGCGTACTCCAGAAACTCGCCGTTGGCAATCTGCGCCTCCATCGCCGCCTTCTCGGCGAAGTGGTAGTGCACGCCGTTCTCCTCGCCGGGGCGGGGCGCGCGCGTCGTGTGGCTCACGGAGAACCCGAACGTCTCGGGGAACTCAGCCATCAGCTTGTTGATCAGCGTGCCTTTGCCGACGCCGCTGGGGCCGCAGACGACCACGGGGCGAGGCGCCATCTCGATCAGCGGTTCAGGCCGATGCGCTCTTCCTTCGTGGGCTCGCCCGCGTTGAACTGGAAGCGGTTGGCGTTGTCCAGGGAGTCGGCGTTCGCGCGCGCGAGGTCGTTCTGGAGCTTGCGGATGTGCGCTTTGCGCGACTCCTCGTACTGCGGGGATCGGGGAAGGGGATGTCAGGTTTTGCGGTAGAAACAGAGTCGGGAGCCGCGGGGGTGGGGCGAGACGACGATCGAGCGGACGGATCACGCGTTCGCCGAAACACGCGACGCACCTCGTCTTTGTCCTCGGGCTTGAGCTCGATTCGGCTGGGTTGCCTCCTCAACATGGGGGTGAGCAGAGTGACGCGAGTCGTCGCGCGCCGCGGGACAAAACGAAAGCGTCGTTTTTGAAGTCGACCGCGCTCGACATTTTTTTATTTTCGAAAACGTGCCGACACCTGTCATCATCGGACGCCTCGACCGACGCAGTCCTCGTCGCGCGGGTGAGGCACGCGAGCGCGGATTCTTTTGTCGCTCTGTGCGCCATGGGCGATGACACCGGGGACGACGAGGCTCTGGCGCGCGCGCTCGCCGCGCAGGAGGAGGAACACGCGTACGCGTTGGGGGTGGAGTACCCGACGTTTCGCCCTCCCGCGAAACGTCGTCGTCCAGATCGCGCGAAGGAAGCCACGCCGAAGGGTCCCGAGACCGCGACCGAGCCTCCCGGCGCGCACCCCGCGAAGGACCGCCCGGCGCCGGTGACGCTCGCGCACCTGATCGACTACGGCGTCGTCGTGCCCGGCGAGGACGCGCTCGCCACCTCGTACTGCGACGTCACCACCACCGCCCACCTCGAGGCGGACGGCACCATCGTCTGGCGGAACGCATCGTTTCAGTCCGTCTCGGCGTTTTCCCTGGCGTTCAAAAGATCCGTCAAGCCCGACCGCAAGGCGGACGACGGCTGGAAGTGCGTGCGGTACGTCGGCGGCGGAGCGACGGGTGGAGGCGGAGGCGACAAGGGCGATCGTCCGGAGACGGAGGGCTCCGAACGCGGACCCGAGGCTGTGGATTCGGAAAAAGAAAAAACCCTCGCAGGCCCCACTCTGGACGCGCTGAAACGCCGCTTCGCCCAAGACGGCTCCGCGCGCGCGGCGGCTGCGGCGCGCGGCGACGGCGCCGCCGTCGCGGCGGCGCGCGCGCGGAGCGACGCCGAGCGCGCCGCGCGCGAAGCCGCGAAGCCGCCCAAGCCGAAGGTCGTGAAGGAGAAAGCGGTCAAGCCGAAGGTCTCGAAGCCGCCCGCGAAGGCGAAAAAGAAACCGGACCCGAAACCGAAACCGCCGCCTCCCCCCCCCGTCGACCGCCCGCGGCGCGCGCGCAAGCCCCCGCGCGGTTTTTTCGGCGCCACCTCCGATTTGCAGATGGTCGAGTGCGAGCGGTACGAAGAGGGCGAGCAGCCCTGGCGCGTGACGTGTTCGTTCGAGGCGCTCGCGCTGATGGACTTCCACGCGCACTTATCGTCCGACACGGAGATCATCGGGTTCCTCGGGGGCGTCTGGGACTCTCACAACAAAACGTTGAAAGTGCAACGCGCGCTTCCCGCGCGGCGGCTTTCCAGCGCCGACGCCGGCGTCGAGGTGGAGCTGGACCCGGCTTGTGTGCCCGAGATCGTGGACGCGCTGGAGAGTGACAAACAGAGAGTCGTGGGGTGGTACCACTCGCACCCCACCTTCGCCACGACGCCCTCGCTGCGGGACTGCGAGAACCAGGCCAACTACCAGTCGCTCTTCGCGGAGGAAACGGATGACGACGGCGAGAAGCGACGACGTTCAACAAACGCGAGCGCGGTGCCCTTCGTCGGCGCCATCGTCGGGCCGTACCGCGCCACCCGGGGGGATCCCGTCGCCGAGATGACGTGGTTCCACGTGGACGCGGACGCCGGGGACGGCGTGCTTCGGGACGCGGGGCTCGCGGGGCAGCCCAAGGAGGTACGCGTCGACCGCGAAGAAACAAACGCAAACTCTGTTCCCGAAGTAAACGACGAAGACGGCGTTTTCCATCGGCTGCGTCGCGACGCGTTTTTACTGGCGGACGTCTTCGGTTCCGGCGCCGAGCGGTTCGACCGCGTGGACTTGTATAAGCCGTGGGGATCGATCGTGCGTGACGAAACGGACGGAAGCAACGTGAGCGAAGATGCTTCGCCCGCGACTCGGCTGACGAAGATGCTTCGCAGCCTGCGGTTTCGGGTTCGAGACGCGGGTGCTTCGGCGGAGGCGACGGATGCGTTTGTCGACGCCGTCGCCGAAAAAACAAAAAGCGCGTGGCGAGGCGAATAGCATCCTACGATACATAGTCCACACACTATTGATGAACGAAAGAGACTAGCTACGGAGCTAAAAACTCATGTTAGTCGTCCAGCACCCTGAAGGCGGCTTTGCCGTTGGTGAGATCCCGTAGCGTCTCCCCGAGCGCCAAAGCGTTGGCCTTCTCGACGAGAATCTGCACGAAAACCGAGCCGTCCTCGGGGAACTCCTCGTCCTCCTTCTCCGCGCGCCACTCCTCCATGGCGCGGTAGATGGCGCCCAGGAAATCAGGAGAGGGCGCGGTTATGATCGCGTCCACCATCGGGGTCTTCAAGATCCCGGGAGCGTCCTCCAGCGCCTTCGCGGCGGCACCCCCGTACGCGCGAATCAGCCCTCCGGTGCCCAACTGCGTGCCGCCGTAGTAGCGGGTGACAACCACCGCGAGCGCGTCGAACCCGCTTCCCTCGATGGCGGCCAAGATGGGTCGGCCGGCCGTGCCGCCGGGCTCGCCGTCATCCGAGAAGCGGTAGGCGTCCCCGATCTTATACGCGAAGCAGTTGTGGGACGCGGAGGGGTCGCCGACCTCCTCCACGAACCGCATGGCGGACGAGGGGTCGGAGACGGGCGAGGCCACCGCCACGAACTTGCTCTTCTTCACCTCGACGGTGGCGCGGACCTCCTCTGTGAGGTGCAGCCTCGCGTCCGCGGGGACGTCCCCGGGCGCGTCCGCCGAGGCGGAGACGCTCAGCCTGCGCCAGGCGGAGACGCGCGCGCGCCCCGCGCGGTCGAGGCGCCGGGGAAGCGCCAGGGCGCACCGCGCGCAACTCAGCATCCTGCGCCCGGAAAAGTGCCGAGGCCGCAACAGACGGCTGGCCACAAATCCGCGACGCCGACTTCTTTGGCCAGCTCATCACCATCTTACAGATATAGTCGGCGTCGCGCAGCCGGGCACGGGGGACCGCGAGCGAGACTTCCAACCGCCGCGCACGGTCTCGCGCGGCTGCCACGATGGCGTCGGGGACGGCCGCGGGGTGCGTCTCGGCGATCGCGCGCGTCGCCTCCCGCCGACCGCGTCGTGCTAGGCGTGAGGATTTCCGCGAAGGGACTCCGTGCGAGACGAAGCGCGGGGCCCGAGCGTGGCGCACCCTCCCCCGCGCGGTCGCCTCGCCGACCGCGAGCGTGGCCGTGACGACCGACGGGGGCGGGGAGACCGCGGAGGACGAGTCGGACGAGGTCTCCTCCGCCGCCGCCGCCGCGCTCGTGAAGACGCGCGTGGCGCGCGAGGCTGAGATGGCGTCTCTCCTGTTCGAGCAGATGTGGACGACGGACGCGTCGGTCCGCGGGATCATCACCGGCGAGACCACGAGCGATCCGGCGGAGGCGAATCGCGCGCGCGTGCCCCGTCGCCGCCCGGGGTACCAGCCGACAGCCTCCGATCTCAAACGCGAGGCTGCCGAGAAAGCTTCGGTTTCGTCCAGGGCGCACCCGTCGGCGGCGGCGTTCGAGTCGAAAACGTTTCGCGAAACCAACGCGAAGCGTCTGTACCCGATCCTCGCCGCGGCTCTCGTGCCCCGCAACGGCGACTTCGCGCCGTACACGTACGCGCACACGATGAAACACGGCCTGTTAAACGGATCGGAAACGCACGCGCGGTGGTTCGCGGAAGGAATCGCGAAGATCCCGTCCGTGCTCGCGGACGCGTCCCCTAAAGACGTCGCGCGCGTTCTGGTGGACCTGCGCGAGTCAAAAGGCGACGCCGCCGATTTAGTCGAGTTAGTGCTGGCGAACCCCGAGCTCTTGACCGCGCTTCCGCCTCCGCGCGACGACCCTTTCGTCGCGGCGAAAAGAGCCGAGCGGCGGGAAAAACGAGCCGCCGCGGTTTTGGCGGCGCGGACCGCGACGGCGCGCGTCGGCGCGCGCGTGCTCGAGTCGGACAAAAAAAAGAAAAACGCGGACGGAAGAGAAGACGGCGCTTGGCGCGTCGGCGGCACGCTTAAAGGCACGAGCACGCGCGCGGATGACCTGTGCGTTCGGTTCTGGAACCTCTGGGGGGGGTCCTCGGAGTGCCGCAAGGTGGTGACGGCGAGCGCGCGCGGATCGGTGTACCGCGATCCGGCGCGGATGGAGAGCAAGGTGGTGAGGCTGGACAAGTTCCTGCCCTTCGTGGACGCGCCCATGTTACTGCACCGCGCGCCGAGTCTGCTGGAGCTGGAGACGGTGGACCTCGTGCGGGCCATCGTGCGCATGAAGCACGTGATGCCGGGAGGGGACATAGGAAGAGTCCTCGAGCTCGCGCCCGAGCTCCTGCTCGCGAACGAAGAGGCGTTTGCCGGCGCGGTGGCGGGTGTCGCCGCCGAGGTTTCTATTAAGAAGCGAAACGGCGCGCGCGCGTCGCACCGGGAAACCTACGACGCCGCCGCGAAGCTCGTGCGCGACGGAGGCGCGGCGTCTCTGCTGGCGCGCGGGGAGACGCACAGGGCGGGGGTCGTGCCGGTCACGGAGAAGGCCAACGTGCACTTCTCAGGGTGAAGGGCTGAAAAAAAAACAACCAGGATTTTTCCGTTTTTTGTGAATGATATGCATCGATGAAAACGCGTCGTGTCGCGCGCGCGGCGGACGCCCTTCGCCCTTCGCGTCTGCGCGCTTTGTCGCTTCCCTCGTGTCCCGTCGTGCTCGAAAACGTATGGGCGCCCCCACAAGAAGCAGAAGAAGAACCCCGCGTCGTTTCACGGCGCCTTCTTGGGTTTCTTGGCGGGTCCCCCCAGCGCCGCCCTCGCCGTCTCCGGCCGCGCGCGCGGAATCTTCGACTTCTTCGCCGCCTCCTCCGCCCTCCGCTCGCGCTCGCGCTTGTCCTTGAGCCGCTCGCCCGGGGGCGCGGCGGACTGCGGCCGCGCTCTCTGCGAGTCCTCCTTGGCGGACCTCTCGGCCTTCTCGCCCTCCTTGCTGCCCGCCTTCTCCAGCGTGAGCCCGCTGACGATGTTCCTCTTCGCGCCGCCGCCGCGGCCGCCGCCGAGCTCCACGGCGTTGACCTGCGCGGCAAACTTGAGCGAGCACATCGACTCCTCGGCGCTGGGCGCCTCGGGGTTGATGTTGACGAACATGAGCGTCTTGCCGTCGCCGCCGAGGCACGGCTGCAGCAGGTACGTCAGCTTGGAGTTGCGGTACGGCACGTGCGCCTGCTTGTGCGACAAAGCCTGGAACACGTCCCCGAGGCAAGACAGAGACTTGTTGATGGCGCACGCTTCCTTCAAACGCGCGCCCTCCGCCCCCGAGCGCCCCACGCGCTCCGACCCAGCGAGGTCCACCAGGTTCAGGCAGCCCCTGAGTTTGGAGCCGGACGCGACGTGCTCTCCGGTGACGTAGAGCATAAAAATGGTGTGGCTCCGCGAGCTCACGGCGTTCATCTGCGTCGCCTCGACCGCGCGCGCGTTCGCCGCGCGGCGCACGAGCGCGGCGGCGGCTTCCACCGACGTCACCGGCTCGCGCCGCACTCCGGAAACCTCGGTGACGCCGTCGACGTGCGCGATGGCATGTCTGTCGCTGTGCCCCGAGCCCGCGTTCAGGAGATCGCGCACTTGTTCGTTGTAAATCTCGACGTACGAGGCGTGCAGCTCGTACGTCCAGCCTTTCTTGGCGTTCGCCTCGGACGCTTCGACAATCTTAGCGACGGCGCGCGGAATCACGCCGCGGTTCTCGGAGTGCGCGCCCTGCTCGCCGAGCATGGTGTGCGTCTTGCCCGAGCCCGTCTGGCCGTACGAGAACAGGCACACCTTGTACCCGTCCAGCGCGCTCTGCACGAGCTGCGACACCTCTTCGAAAACCTCTGACTGCGTCGAGCAGGGCGCGAAGACGCGGTCGAACTCGAACGCGGCGGTCTCGCCGGCGTCGCCGGATTTCAAAATGGAAACGCTCGAGCCGTCGGCGGGGCAGTCCACGACGGCGGTCTCGGAAGTGGTGGGACGCACGCGGCAAAAGACGCGCACGTTCCCCCTGAGCTCCTGGATCTGGTTGTGCAGCGCGCGGCGCACGGCGTCCGCGTCGAGCGCCTGAGACTCGAGCTCCTCGATCCGCCTCAAACGCTCGTCCGCGATCTTCTTGAACGTCTCCATGTCCGTCGCGACGCGACGCGCCGCCTCGGCGGCTTTCGTAGCCTTCACCAGACGCGAAGTCAGCGCCGTGGCATCCTTCGCAGACATGTCGTTCTGCTGAGCGGCGGTCTCGAACTCCGCCGCGGCCGCGAGCCTCTGCTCCTCGCTCAGCTCCTCGCCGTCGTCGCCGATGCCGGCGGCGGCGCGGAGCGCGCGCAGCTCGGCCACCATGTCCGCCTTCTCCGAAGCCGCCGCCTTCGCCGCCTCCGCCGCCGCATCCGCAGCCTCCGCCGCGCGCGCCGCCGTCTCCCGAGCCTCCTTCTCGAGCCGGTCCACCTCGGCGCGCTCGCACTCCAGCTGCGCGACCACGTTCTGCACGCGCGACTCCGCGCTCGCAGCCTGCTCGATGAGCTCGGCGTGTTTCTGCTCAGCCTCGGACATCTCTGCCGCCTTCGCCGCGTTCGCGGCTTCCGTCTCGGCCAGGCGCGAGAGCGCCTCGGCGGTGGCGGCGTTCTGCTCCGCCAGAGCGCGCTCGAGCGCCTCAGCCTTCTCCGCCGCGCCCCGCTCGGCGCTCGCCAGGGACGCGCGCAGAGCCTCGAGCGCAGAATCAGCCTCGGAAGCCGCCTCAGAAGCCGCCTGCTTCTCCGCCGCGAGCGCGGCGGAGGAGGCCTCCGCCGCCGACGCCAAAGCCGCGGCGTGCTCCGCCTCGAGCGCCTCCATCGCCGACGCCGCCGCCTTTGCCGCCTCCTCGGCGGCGGCCCGCTCCGCCTGCACGGCGGAGGACGCGTCGGTCGCGGCGAGCTCGAGCTTCTCCTCGAGCTCGGCGGTTTTCGCCTGCGTGACGGCTTCCGCCTCGCGCACCTTCGCCTCGAGCTCAGCCACGGCCCGCGCGGCATCCGCCTTTGCCGCCTCGAGCGCCGCGGCGAGCGCCTCGACCCTCGCCTCCGCCTCGTCCGCGGCGGCGTCCGCCTCCTCCACCGCCGCCTCCGCGGTGGTCTTCGCCGTCTGCGCAGCCTTCGCGGCTTTCGCCTCGGCTTCCTCCACAGCCTTCTCGGCGTCCGCGCGCGCCTGCGCCACCTCCAGCGCAGCCTTCTCGCGCGCCGCCTCGACGGCGGCAGCCTTCTCGGCGAGCATCTCCTCCCGCGCCTTGGCGTGGCGTTCCTCGGCGGCGCGCAGATCCTCCCGCGCCTGCTGCCTCGCCTGCTCGGCGGACGCCGCGCCGCCGGCGACGGCTTCCTTCCTCTCCTCCTCCATCTTCGCGACACGCCGGCGCTCCTCCTTGACGTCCGCGATCAGGCTCGCCTGCTGCGTCAGGAGCGCGTCCGCGCGCCCCTTGTTCTCGCTCGCCTCGGTTCGGAAGCGGTCGATCTCGCCGTCGAGGCGCGCGCGCTCCTCCCTCCGCTCGGCGGCGGCGTTCTCCAGCTCGCGCGCCAGACCCGCGGCGGTCTCCTCGGAAGCCTTCAGGGAGGCTCGAAGCGTCGTGATCGCGCTTTCCTTCTCCTGAATCGCACCGCGAAGCGTCGAAATCTCCCGGTCCTTCGCAGCCATCTCCCGCGCCGTCGCCTCCGCGCTCGAGTCCAAAGAGCGCGCGGAATCCGCCAACGCGTCCGTCGCCTCCGCCAAACGCCGACGCGTGGTTTCGGCATCCGCGGTGAGCCCCACTATTTGCTCCTCCAGCCCGTCGCACTTTAAGCGCGTGTCCGTCAGCGCGCGCGTGAGGTCCGCCTCTTGCTCTTCGAACCGCAGCTTCTCCCGAGCGAGCGCGCGTTCTTTAGACTCGAGCGCCGACTCCGCCTCCGCCAGCCGCGCCGAGAGGGACGAGCGCGCGCCAGACGCCTCCGCGTTGGTCTGCGCCACGGTGGCGTTCAAAATCTTGTTCTGCACGGTGAGCTTCTCGATCTCGCCGACGTGCTCGCGCAGCTTCGTCTCGAAACCCGAACGCGCGTTGGTGGCTTTCAAGCGCTCATCCGCGATCTCGTCCATCTTGGCGCGGATCTGCGCCTCCAACGCTTTGCGCTCGGCGCCGTACGAAGACTCGCCGTTCTCGCGGTCGCGACGCAGCGCCGCCGTCTCGCGCTCCTGCCTGCTCAGCGCCTCGCGCGTCTCCTTCAGATCCGAACGCACAGAACGAAGCGTCTCCTGCGCCTCCTCGTGGCGCCGGCGCAGGTTCCCGAGCTCGACATCCTTCGCCTCGAGGTCGTCGCCCGCGCGCCGCGCGTCGAATTCGGCGCTCGCGCGCATCTTGCGAATCTCCGCCGCCAGCTCCTCGTTCGAGGCTCGCAGCTCGCACGCCTGCGCCTCCGCCGCCGCTTTCGCGGACATGAGCTGCTCCTTCGTGGCGTTGAGTTCCTTCTCCGCCGCCCTCGCCGCGGCGGTCGCCGACTCTTCGCGCAGCTTGATCCCCTCGGCGGCGAGCGCCTTGTCTGTCTCGGCGCGCATCAGGTCCTCCACCATGTTCTCCTTGCGCACGAGCGACTGCTGCAGGCACTGCTTGAGCTGGTTGATCGCGACGCGGGCCTCCTCCTTGACCTCGCGCATGTCGAAGCCCTTGAGCGCCTTCGGGCGCCAGTGAAGGCACTTCTCCAGCGCCTCGACGAACTCGGGGTCCTCGAAGTTGCGGCGGTTCGCCTCGGCGACGGAGTCCGCGGAATCCGCAACCCCCCGCGCCGGCGCGAAGGGGTCCTCGCCCCCGAACGCCTCGTACGCCGCGCCGCTCGGAGCGTGTCCGCCGTGTCCGTTCGCGCGCGGAAGGTCGTTCTTCGTCTCGGCGATGGGCGCCATGGAAGGCTCCGCGATTCCGGACGCGCCGCCGGCCGCGGTGGCGCGCATGACGCTCTCGCGCTTCACCGAGTTGAGCCTCGCGCGGAACGAGTGCAGATCAGCGACGCCAGCCGCGCGCTGGCCCGCCGCGGGCGCTGGCCCGACCCCCCCCGCGGTCGATGGTTTAGTCGGGCCGTTGCCCGCGTTGAGGTTGGGGCGCAAGCCGGTGGCCGCCGAAGACGCGGGCGCGCCGAAGCGGGACTT
>ENA-OUOG01003474-OUOG01003474.1-marine-metagenome-genome-assembly--contig:-NODE-3474-length-14726-cov-9.380231_pt1 | contig 14726 bp, 13 predicted proteins | sample MGYA00248635_ERZ508505 | MGnify/ENA primary metagenome ERZ508505 (study PRJEB26176, sample SAMN06267871) | marine metagenome | isolation source: Saanich Inlet, British Columbia, Canada | place: Pacific...
GCACCGTTTGATCAACGGATGCTGGACGTTGGCGACGGCCATTCTGTCTATATGGAGCAGTGCGGAAACCCCGATGGTATACCTGTCGTTGTGTTGCACGGCGGTCCGGGTGGTGGATGTAGTCCTACTATGCGGCGGTATTTTGATCCTGCGCAGTACCGCATTATTTTGTTTGACCAGCGGGGGTGTGGGCGGTCGAGACCCCACGCTAGTGTCGAGGATAACACAACGTGGCACTTGGTTCGCGATATTGAGCTTATTCGTGAGACTTTGGATATTGAGCGTTGGGTGGTGTTCGGCGGTAGTTGGGGCGCAACGCTGTCATTGATTTATGCCCAAGCACACCCTGATCGCGCGAAGGCGCTTATTTTGCGCGGTGTGTTTTTGATGACCCGTGCCGAACTTGATTGGTTTTACGGTGGCGGCGCTGCGATGTTCTTCCCTGATCTGTGGGCACCCTTTGAGAATCTCGTTCCTGAAGAAGAGCGCGCAGACATGATTGGCGCTTATCACAAGCGCCTCTTTTCTGGAACTCATGCCACTGAGGTGCGCTATGCGCGTGCTTGGGCGGCTTGGGAAAATGCATTGGCTAGCATCATGAACGAGGGTGCCGGTGGTGACGCGCCAGCGGAGTATGCCCGTGCTTTTTCAAGGCTCGAAAATCATTATTTCATGAACGAAGGCTTCTTGGGCGAGAACCATCAAATTCTCGATAACATAGATAAGTTGCGCGGTATTCCGGCGATAATCGTACAGGGCAGATATGATATGATCTGCCCGCCGACGTCGGCCTATAAGTTGGCCCAAAACTGGCCTGAGGCGGAGCTCAAGCTGATTGCGCGTGCAGGTCACGCGCTTTCAGAGGCCGGCATCAGCGAGGAATTGGTTCGCACGATGGACCGTTTGGTGACGAGGCTGGCCTAGCCACGGTCGTTAAGCGTTTGCACGATTTCTATTTTCCTTAGCTTGGTTCCTCGGGGGCGTGCACGTTCGTCATTGTTGAGGAACAGTTTCAAAGATTATTTTACAGCTGCTCGGCCTTGGATCCGTGTGATGCCATTTGTTGCCGCAATTGTAATTTTGACTGCAGTTAAGTTACCCCCTGGTGATTTTTCTCAGAGTATTTTGGGTCAGCGCGCGACCAAAGATGCCGTAGAGGCGATTTGCAAAGACTTAGGCTTGGATCAATCACTTTTGTCCGTCACCTTGATTAGCTTTCCGGTGTGATACGCGGTGATCTAGGCACAAGTTTTGCCGCCGCTAATTCCAGCAGCTTTGTTGGCAGTGACATAGGACAGGTGTTTTGCAACGCTGAATGGCGAATTCTACAGAAAAACTCTTATTATTTTGAGGTGGGGGCGCTGATCCAATACCTCTATTTATTGGGAGATTGAGCGATGATGGGTCCGAAGCAGAAAGCACAGGCAGCGCTGTTTTATGAGTTCTCGCTTGAAGATCATGTTCCCTAAGATCACCTGCTGCACCCGGCGTGATCTTTTTGGCGATTGGGACAATGCCTTCTTGGCGCATCGTTGCTGATGATTGTGCGGGTTGGTAGGCGTCAGAGCCTCCGGCGCGCATATTTAGGCCAAAAAAGAAGCGCGAGTTGGCTTGCGTCCATTTTGGAAATCACACAACGTCTAGAAGGTTGGTGACGGAGGAGTAAAGCGATGCCATTGGAAATGAACCGCGAGGTTTTCATCACCGCAGCCTTGACAGGGTCAGGCAGCACGCAAGACCGTAGCCCGCATGTGCCGCGGTCGCCCAAGCAGATAGCTGAAAGCGCGATTGACGCCGCTAAGGCTGGCGCCGCCATTGTGCACTGCCACGTACGTGATCCTGAAACTGGCGCGCCGTCACGTGATCTGGCGCTTTACCGTGAATTGACTGACCGCGTACGCGATGCTGAAATTGACGTTGTTCTAAACTTGACGGCTGGCATGGGGGGCGACGTTGTCTTTGGTGGAGTTGAGGCTCCGTTACCGACAATCGCTGGAACGGATATGACTGGCGCGACTGAACGGGTTGCCCATGTCGCCGAATGCCTGCCTGAGATTTGCACGCTAGATTGTGGCACAATGAATTTCGCCGAGGCTGATTACGTCATGACCAACACGCCTGGTATGCTGGTTGCGATGGGGCAGATGATGACTAAATTGGGCGTGAAGCCCGAGATTGAGGCGTTTGATACTGGCCATCTTTGGTACGCTAAACAATTGGTTAATGATGGTGTGCTGGACAGCCCAGCGCTGGTGCAATTGTGCATGGGCGTGCCGTGGGGTGCGCCGGATGATCTGAATACATTTATGGCGATGGTGAATAACGTGCCTGACAACTGGACGTTCAGTGGTTTTGGCTTGGGCCGTTCGCAGATGCCTTATGTGGCAGCCTCTGTGCTGGCGGGGGGCAATGTGCGCGTCGGGTTGGAGGATAACCTGATGCTGGATCGTGGAGTGCTGGCCACCAACGCACAGTTGGTGGAGCGTGCCGCAGAGATTATTGAGAATCTTGGTGCGCGCGTCATTGGTCCCAAAGCTGTGCGCAAAAAGCTTGGCCTGACCAAACGCGCGCCTGTGTCCGCATGAGACCGCTTATTACACTCGCGCTCTTAACTGCTTGTGCGACCCCGTTTAAGAGGGGGGCAAGATGAAAAAATCGGCAGCCATCATTGGCGGCGGGGTAATTGGCGGCGGCTGGGCTGCGCGCTTCTTGTTGATGGGTTGGGACGTGCGGGTGTTCGACCCTGATCCGGAGGCAGCCCGCAAAATCAGTGAAGTGCTTGATAACGCACGCCGATCCTTGCCTGGGCTGTCAGATGTCAATTTACCAGCCGAGGGCACACTGACGTTCCACGATGCTATGTCGGACGCTGTTGATGGTGTTGCATGGATCCAAGAAAGTGTGCCGGAACGCCTCGAGCTAAAGCGCAAAGTGTATCAGACCCTTCAGGAACACTGCTCAACAGATGCAATCATCGGATCGTCGACATCAGGGTTCAAACCGTCCGAATTGCAGGGCGGCGCGATACGCTCTGAACAGATTGTTGTGACTCATCCGTTTAACCCAGTATATTTGTTGCCGCTTATTGAACTAGTACCTACCGACGAAAATCCGCCAGAAATGGTGGAGCGCGCGAAGGCGATCCTAACCGAAATTGGCATGTACCCCTTGCATGTGCGCGCTGAAATTGACGCCCATATCGCTGACCGCTTCCTAGAGGCTGTTTGGCGAGAGGCGCTTTGGCTGATCAAAGACGGGATCGCCACGACCGAGGAAATCGATAATTCAATCCGCTACGGCTTTGGTTTACGCTGGGCGCAAATGGGGCTATTTGAAACTTACCGCATTGCGGGCGGTGAAGCCGGTATGCGCCATTTCATTGAACAATTTGGGCCGTGTCTGTCGTGGCCGTGGACCAAGCTGATGGATGTACCAGAGCTGACCGATGGTCTGATCGACCAAATCGCAGACCAGTCTGACGACCAGTCTGGTCACATGTCGCTTCGAGAACTGGAACGGGCACGTGACAACAATCTGGTCTCAATTTTGCGTGGCCTCAAGGCGCAGAATTTCGGCGCAGGCGCGTTGTTGAACGCCCAAGACGCCCGTATCGGCACACCTGCCGTGATGCCCGCGGATCCCGCTGGCTTGGTAGAAACGGCGCGCCGTGCCGTACCACTTGATTGGACCGATTATAATGGTCACATGAATGAGGCGCGGTATCTTCAGGCTTTTGGAGATGCGACGGATCAGTTTATGGAAATCATCGGTTGTGACGCCGGTTACATTGCGAATGGCGGCAGCTATTTTACTGCCGAAACCCATATCCGACACCTGCATGAGGTGCACGCAGGCATGCGTATTCATATCGACACCCAAGTTATCTTGGGTGATGGTAAAAAGATGCATTTGTTCCACCGGATGATGTACGACGACACACTTTTGGCGACGGGTGAACATATGTTGATCCACGTTAGCCTTGAGACACGGCGGGCGTCCAAACCGGCAGCGCATATCGCCGCGAACCTTGCTACGATTGCGGATGCGCACGCCGTTTTGCCTCTACCCGAGGGTGCGGGCAAAGCCGTGGGTGCGCGCTGATGCGTGCGCTGATCACGGCGGGTGCATCAGGCATCGGGCGGGCTATGGCAGCGGGGTTCGAGGCTAAAGGTTTTGAGGTCTGGGTCACGGATGTTGACACTGCAGCACTGGCGGATTTACCCGCCCATTGGCACTGCCACCACGTTGATGCGGCCGACGAAGTGGGTGTTGCCGCGTTGTTCGAAATGATCAAGGTGGCAGGCGGGCTTGATGTGTTGTGCGCAAATGCAGGTATTGCAGGGCCTACGGCGTTAGTTGAAGATGTCGCGCTTAGTGACTGGCAGAAATGCGTTTCTGTAAACCTCGAAGGTGCGTTCCTCGCGACGAAGTATGCCGCCCCGATGATGAAGGCCGCTGGCACAGGTGCGATTACATACACATCGTCGACGGCAGGCATCTATGGCTACCCCAATCGTGCACCATATGCGGCGGCCAAATGGGCGATCATCGGGTTGATGAAAACCACAGCGATGGAACTGGGTCCGTGGGGCATTCGTACCAATGTGATCTGTCCTGGTGCGGTTGAGGGACCACGCATGGAAGGAGTGTTGCAACGCGAAGCTGCTGCCAAAGGCATGACCCGCGATCAAGTCTATGACGGCTATGCCGCGGGCACCTCAATGCGCAGTTTTGTGGAGGTAGAGGACGTCGCAAATATGGCCGTGTTCCTTGGATCAGATGCGGCGCGTATGGTGTCGGGGCAGGTGATCTCTGTGGACGGTCACACGGAAAACCCCGACCCTAAGGTTGAGGGCTGTTCCGCGAGCGGCCGATAAAAACCCCCGTGACATCACGTGACGAATGAATCGCTGAACGCACAAGTGGATCGAAATGGTTGGTCAGCGCGGCCACGCGGTCGCGAAACACAAGGTAGTCCTGGCCAAGGTAAATCACCGCAAGTAAAAAATTCGCGTGTCATGAACACCAAAACAGACATTGAGCTTGGTTCCAATTCTACCGGCTAGGCAGCAAGTTAGGAACAAGCCTTGTTGGGATATCGCCTGCATTGCGGCCAATTCAGGCGCGGAACATTCGGCTAAGCCCACCTCTGAAGCAAACATTGAACATCACACCTTAGGTTGCTGATGTGATGAGAGCCTGTATGTTCAACTCAATTAAGAAATAAAAACGAGTGGATCGAATCCCAAAACAATGAAAAAGCGCCGAGCCACTACATAGCTGCACGCATTAGCTGTCTTGCGTAAAAATACACAAACTTGCGCAATTCTGTGTAAGCTCTTGGACAATACTCTTGTGACGCTGAGGTGATGATGTCCAACCATTCAAACTCCCTGCACACGATTCAAGAATGGCCTGACCTAGGTATTGTCCTCTCTGACGGTTGCAGGCTGTCTGCGCGGGTGTGGCTTCCCCAAAACGCGGATCATCATCCGGTTCCGGTCATCCTCGAATACCTCCCCTATCGTAAACGTGATGGCACAGCAGCGCGTGATGCGTTGACCCATCCTTGGTTCGCCAGACGCGGCTATGCTAGTGTCCGCGTCGACATGCGTGGAAATGGCGACAGTGAAGGTGTGATGGATGATGAATACTCCCCACGAGAGCTGAGCGATGCCGTTGAGGTGATCAATTGGCTTGCCGCGCAAGAGTGGTGCACCGGAAAAGTCGGCATGATGGGTATCAGCTGGGGTGGCTTTAATAGTCTTCAGGTCGCAGCATTGCAGCCTGAGTCGCTTATGGCGATCATTGCACTTTGCGCTACCACCGACCGTTACCATGACGACATTCATTATAAGGGCGGCGCGCTGCTGAACGAAAGCTTTGGCTGGTCGTCACAGATGTGGTCCTATTCCTCCCGCGCGCCTGATCCGGCTTTGCGCGACGATTGGAAAGAGATTTGGCTCAAACGGCTCGAGAATGAACCACACCTCATCTCCACATGGCTCCGCCATCAACACCGCGACGCCTATTGGGAACACGGCTCAGTCTGCGAAGACTACAGCACCCTCAAAGCCAAAGTTCTGGCGATTGGCGGTTGGGGCGACGGGTACAAAAACACGGCCCCCGCATTGGTTCAAAACGTCAACGGCGCCAAGGGCATCACTGGTCCGTGGATTCACAAATACCCGCATTTCGCCATTCCCGAGCCGCGCATTGGGTTCTTACAAGAGGCGCTGCGCTGGTGGGATTGCTGGCTTAAGGATGAACCAAATGGTGCTGATGATGATCCCGCCTACCGCCATTACCTGATGGATGGCGCCGCGCCACAGCGGTCATACTTGGCCCGCGCTGGTCGTTGGTTGGCGGATGATGCGATCGGGTGGCCGACGCAAACACTGTATTTATCGGGTCACGCTTTGGGGCAGGGGCGCGAAAAGTTTACTCGCGCTATCGCGTCCCCCCAGCATTGTGGTTTGGAAGGCGGCGAATACTTTGCGTTCTCCGCTGGTCCGGAAATGCCCGGTGATCAACGTCATGATGATGCGTATTCGTTGTGCTTTGATACAGCGCCAATTGTGCAAACCACCGACATTGTTGGCGCGCCAACTGTCAAACTCCGACTCTGCGTTGATAAATCCCAAGCGCAGATCGTTGTGCGCTTGAACCATATTCTGCCCGATGGCTCGGCTACGCGGGTCAGCTTTGGCGTGCTCAATCTCACGCAACATCTTTCACACGCTACTCCAGCGCCGCTGACACCAGATCAGGAATTTGACGTCACCCTCTGCCTCGATCATTGTGCCTACCGCATCCCAGAGGGGCACAGCTTGCGGCTTTCGATTAGCACATCCTATTGGCCGCTTCTTTGGCCACAACCCGACGTTGCGAAAGTCACAGTGACCGCGGGCGCGATTGATCTGCAAATCCGCCCGACCGCGGTTGAGGCTGAATGGGTTTTTCCCGAACCTGACACTGATACTCCTTGGCAGATCGAAGAGCTGCGCGCACCCAAGCAAAGCCAGACGACCGAAACAGATATGAACACTGGTATCATAACCGTACATATCGATCGCGATGACGGAAAACGCCGCGATAGCGATCATGGCTTGATCAGTGGTAGCCGCTCGTGTGAGTGGTGGATAATTCATCCCGATGATCCTTTGAGCGCACATGCCAAGACCCACTGGACACAAGAAATGGAGCGTGAAGATATCCGCTTACGGACGGAAACAACTAGTGAAATGTGGTCAGATGCAGCGAACTTTTATGTCAAGGGTCGCGTGATGGCCTACGAAAATGATAAATTGATCTACGACCGCAAAGTTGAAGATACGATCCTGAGAAACTTCATTTAACGGGGCCTCATCCGTTTTCCGCAGGGATAAAGACCACTTAATCTGGCTAACTGATACTCGCTATCATTCTAGCCTCATAATGTGGCTATTTTAACGAATTAGTTGCTAAGCAGAGAATTTGATTTGCCCGACATAACTATTCTTTTAGCCAAGCAACAATGAGTTAACAGAATACTTTCTTTTGCGCACATATGGATGCAAACTCTCCGTCTAGACTATCTGCCCGCGGAATCGTGGGCTAACTGGGAGAGAACGATGACAGATCAAATGGACTATTTTAAAAAACGCGCTGCATTGGGCCTGATCGGCCGCCGCGAATTCATGGGCCGTATGAGCGCCGTTGGCGTTACTGCGATTGCGGCACAGGGTATGCTGGCAAGCGCTGTACATGCTGCGGGTCCGCAAAAGGGCGGCACAATGAAAGTCGGCATCAGTGGCGGCGGATCCTCTGATAGCCTTGATCCAGCACTTTCCGCGAATCAAACTCAGGGTATGGTGTCGCGCATGTGGGGTGAACCACTGCTCGAACTTGCCGATGATGGCGGCCTCGAAAATCGTCTGGCCGAAGAATATAGCGCCTCTGCCGATGCAAAAACTTGGACATTCAAAATCCGCTCTGGTGTGCAGTTCTCGAACGGCAAGACGCTGACCGCTGACGATGTGATGGCAACAATGGCCCGCCATTCTGGTGACGAAACAGAATCAGGCGCGTTGGGTATCATGCGCGGTATTTCGAACATGAGAGTTGATGGCGATATGTTCATCATCGAACTGGAAACAGGCAACGCCGACCTTCCATATCTGTTGACCGACTATCACCTACTGATTCAGCCAAACGGTGGATCTGATGATCCGACTGCGGCTGTTGGTACAGGTCCGTATGTTCTGAAATCTTCCGAACCGGGTGTCCGCTTTGTGTTTGAACGCAATGACAACCACTGGGCTGGTGAAGGTAATGCCTCAACAATCGAACTGCTTGTGATCAACGATGATACTGCACGTATGGCCGCACTTCAGTCTGGTCAGATCCACATGGCAAACCGCGTTCCACCACGGACTGCAGGCCTTGTTGGACGTGGGCCAAACGTCACAGTGCACAGCAAGTCTGGCCCAGGCCACTATGTGTTCATCGCGCATACAAACACATCACCATTCGACAATCGTGATGCTATGTTGGCGCTGAAATACGGTATGAATCGTCAGGAAATGGTCGACAAAATTCTGTTCGGCTACGGCTCTGTCGGTAACGATACACCGATCAATGCGTCTTACCCTCTGTTCACAGAGCTGGAGCAGCGCGAATACGATCCTGACAAAGCAGCGTTCCACTGGAAAAAGTCAGGTCAAACTGACCCGATCCTGTTACGCACATCTGACAACTCGTTCCCGGGCGCGCCAGATGCAGCAGCATTGTTCCAGCAGTCGCTCTCTGCGGCGGGTGTGCCACTTGAGGTCAAGCGCGAGCCGAACGACGGCTATTGGTCAGAGGTTTGGAACAACAAGCCTTTCTGCACCAGTTATTGGTCTGGCCGTCCGGTTCAGGATCAGATGTATTCAACTGCTTATCTGTCGACCGCTGACTGGAACGACACGCGTTTCAACAACGAACAGTTCGACCAGCTTTTGGTTGCAGCACGTGGAGAAACCAATGTTGCTACACGGACGCAGATGTATGCTGACATGGGCACAATCGTGCACAATGAAGGCGGTTTGATCTGCCCGATGTTCAACGACTTCATTGACGCGACAACTGATAAGGTTGCCGGTTGGGGCGATACAAAAGGCTTCTCTATGATGAACCTTTATGCGCCTGTTAAGATGTGGGTCACTGCCTAATATGCATCCTGCTATGAAACTTGTTGCCCAGCGTCTTGCGCTGGGCATATTTCTTTTATTCCTCGTCTCAATTCTCATTTTTGCAGGAACTTTGATCTTGCCGGGGGATGTGGCGCAATCCATTCTGGGCCAATCGGCCACGCCAGAAGCATTAGCGAACATGCGTGAAAAACTAGGCCTGAATGAGCCACCGATGACACGCTATCTCGATTGGCTTGGCGGCATTTTGACCGGTGATTTGGGCACGGCCCTGACTAATGGCCAAGACATCGCTACAAGCATAGGAAGCAGGCTCGGTAATACGCTATTCCTTGCGTTCTGGGCTGCTGTTGCCTCTGTACCGCTTGCAATTTTCCTAGGCCTTGTTGCCGTGCGTTACCGCGATCGCTGGCCTGATAAGCTGATTTCCGGCATCACACTGTCCACAATTTCCATCCCCGAATTCCTGATCGGCTACGTGCTGATGTATTTCGTTGGCGTGAAACTGGGCTGGGCCCCAACGGTCGCCACTATCTATGACGGCATGTCATTGGGCGAAAAACTCAACGCCATTTCTTTGCCTGTAATGGTACTCACGCTCGTGGTTCTTGCGCACATGATGCGCATGACACGCGCGGCGATCCTCAACGTGATGCAATCGGCTTATATTGAAACGGCCGAATTGAAGGGCCTGACGATGTTCACAATCATCTGGCGCCACGCGTTCCCGAACTCTATCGCACCCATCGTAAACGTTGTGATGCTCAACCTTGCGTACCTCGTTGTCGGCGTTGTCGTCGTCGAAGTGGTGTTCACCTATCCCGGCATGGGCCAGTATTTGGTTGATCACGTGAGCAAGCGTGACTTGCCCGTCGTGCAAGCCTGTGGCCTGATCTTTGCCTCCGTTTATATCGTGTTAAACATGGTCGCTGATATCGTCTCAATCCTGTCGAACCCACGCCTGAGGCATCCAAAATGATCAAAAATATTCCTTTCGCGGCGATGGTTGGCCTGTGCTTTACTGCGCTTTATTTCTTCGTGGCGCTCTTTGCGCCTTTGATCGCCCCCTACGGCATGGCCGAAATTGTGGGCGAGGTTTGGGAGCCCGCCAGCGCGGATCATTGGTTAGGTACCGACAACATCGGGCGCGATCTACTAACCCGCATGATCTACGGTGGGCGCACAACGATTTTCATCGCAACGATGGGTACGATCCTGTCATTCGTCACAGGATCTGTGCTTGGCTTCCTCGCGGCCGTGTTGGGCGGCTGGGCCGATCAGCTCATTAGCCGCTTTGTCGATCTCGTCATGTCGATCCCGTCACTTATTCTCGCGCTTGTAATCCTGTCGGTGATGCCTGTTACCGTACCGGTACTGATTGTCGTCATGGGCCTGCTTGATGCAACCCGCGTGTTCCGTCTGGCGCGTGCCGTGGCTGTGGACATCGCCGTGATGGATTACGTCGAAGCCGCGACACTGCGTGGTGAAGGTGGCGCATGGGTGATCTTCCGCGAAATCCTACCCAACGCCCTCAGCCCGCTTGTCGCTGAAATGGGCCTGCGCTTTATCTTCATGGTGCTGTTTATCTCGACCCTGTCGTTCCTCGGCCTTGGTGTGCAGCCACCGATGGCTGACTGGGGCGGCATCGTGAAGGAAAACAAAGACGGGATCGTCTACGGCATCGGCGCCGCGCTGTGGCCTGCTGTTACCATCGCTACACTGGCCATTAGTGTGAACCTTGTCGCGGATTGGATCCTCAACCGCACCACATCACTTAAGGGGGGACGCGGATGACAGATCCACTCGTCAAAGTCCGAGATCTGAAAATCGGTGCGACCGTCTATCCGCCCAATGCTAAGCCGCATGACATCGCCATTGTGCATGACGTGTCGTTCGATCTGGAACGTGGCAAAGTGCTGGGTTTGATTGGTGAATCTGGTGCGGGTAAATCTACCATCGGCTTGTCTGCAATGGCGTATGGACGTGGTGGCGTTCGCATCACAGGCGGCGAGGTTTGGGTCAATGGCCGCAACCTGCTGGAAACGACAAATTCTGACCTGCGCAAATTGCGCGGGGGCGAGGTGACGTATGTGTCCCAATCCGCCGCCGCATCGTTCAACCCCGCGCGCCAGATCATGGAACAAGTGATCGAAGCTGCGGTTCATCAAAAGAAGGTCAACAGGGCCGAGGCGCAGAAACGCGCTGTTGACCTGTTCCGGACACTTGGCTTGCCTGATCCTGAAAACATCGGTTCACGCTTTCCGCACCAAGTTTCCGGTGGTCAACTGCAACGCTGCATGACCGCCCTCGCGCTATGTCCACAGCCTGATCTGGTGGTGTTTGATGAGCCAACAACAGCGCTTGACGTGACCACACAAATCGACGTGCTGATGGCGATCAAGGCCGCGATCCGCGATACCGGTGTTGCCGCGCTCTACATCACCCACGATCTCGCGGTTGTCGCACAAGTCAGCGATGATATCATGGTCCTCCGCTTAGGCAATACTGTCGAATATGGCACCACTGACCAGATCATCAACAACCCGCAAGAAGACTACACCAAGGCGCTGGTGTCCGTTCGCTCTATTGACCACGAGGAAAAAGTGCCATCCGATAAGCCGCTCTTGCGGGTCGAAAATATCACCGCGCGGTATAAAGGGACGAATGTAGACGTGCTGTCTGATGTGAATGTCGAATTGCACCCCGGTCAAACGCTCGCCGTTGTCGGCGAAAGTGGTTCCGGCAAATCCACGCTCGCACGCGTGATCACGGGCCTGCTGCCGCAAACGGCGGGCGACATCACATTCGATAGCCGCGCACTGCCACGCGCGCAAAAGGCGCGACGCCGCGACGACCTACGCGAATTGCAGATGATCTATCAAATGGCCGACACCGCGATGAATCCCCGCCAAACCGTTGGCACGATCATCGGTCGTCCGCTCGAGTTTTACTTTGGCTATAAGGGCGCTGAAAAGCGCCAGAAAATCCTGGATCTACTGGATAAAATCGAGATGGGCCCAGAGTTTCTGGACCGTTACCCAGCCGAGCTTTCAGGCGGTCAAAAACAGCGCGTCTGTATCGCCCGCGCGCTGGCTGCCAGACCCAAGCTGATCATCTGTGATGAGGTGACTTCCGCGCTAGATCCGCTGGTCGCTGATGGCATTCTCAAACTGCTGCTCGATCTGCAAAAACGCGAAGACGTGGCCTATCTCTTCATCACCCATGACCTAGCCACCGTCCGGGCCATCGCCGACAGCATCGCTGTGATGTATCAGGGCAAAGTCGTGCGCTACGGCCCCAAGAGCGGAGTACTCGCGCCACCGTTCGACGATTACACCGATCTGCTGTTAAGCTCCGTGCCGGAAATGCGTCTCGGCTGGCTTGAAGACGTCGCCGCGCACCGCAAAATGGAAGCGGCGGGCAACTAAGCCCCCGCGATAAACCCCACGACATGTTCCACGATCATGGATGGCACTGCACCTTCTAGATCGTGCCCCATGCCCTCAATCTCGATCAGTTGTGCATCCGTAATCCGGGTCGCAATATCGCGTCCGTGTTCAATCGGCAGCAACGTATCCGCCGTCCCGTGGATTACTAAAACTGGCGTATTGATACTGGCCAAATCACTTTCACGCCCACGCCCTGCGACCATAGCCGCATACTGCCGCTCAACTCCCGCGGGTTCATAACACCTATCATAGGCGGCACCGATCAACGCCGCACGTGCTGCCGCATCAAAAGGATAGCTGGGGCTGAACCACGCGTAATCGGACTTGAGCGAATTAGCGACCACAGTCGCGCGGTCATGGGACGCGGGTTCTTGCCTCATCAACTCCCAAACCTTGGGCTTGGCAGGTGGTAAATCATCCGCCCCGCTTGACGACATTACAATCGTCGCGTTCAACACCCGATCCGCATGATCCACCAGCAAACGCTGCGTAATCATACCACCCATCGAAATTCCGAACACATGCGCCCGCGCGATTTCCAAGGCATCCAATACTCCAACCGCATCCAAGGCCATATCGTCGGTTGAATAGGCCACGCCTGCAAATTTCTGCGATAGCCCCGTGTCACGGTTGTCGAACGTCACAACGTGGAAACCGCGCTGCACAAACCCGTCGATCAACGCGTCGGGCCAATGGATTAATTGCGACCCCAGCCCGCGTATCAGCAACATCACCGGATTGCCCTTGTCTCCATGCTGTTCAACCTCAATCGTGATTCTGTTTGCAATCATCGCTGGCATGGTTTTCTCCTTCGTGCGGTTGTCGTGATGCCACCACATACCGCCACCCCGCGCAAGCGAAGAGGAGAGAGTGCTCTTCAGGCTCAAACGCTACTGAAAATATACGTCATTGATTATAATGTCGCTGAAGCCAAACACGCCTGCAATCAAATGGATCAGGTTTTCCCAGCAACTAGAAACTCCTCTGTTTTTCGATGACCAAATGGAGGAATCAGCCGGGCTTTATTGCCATGGGTCTGACCGGCCGTGTAAAGATCAAGCGCGTTGATGAGTTGCTGACGCAGATCGAATTGGAGCCATTACAGTATCACGACCGCTTACCGTTTGAGCTGTCCGGCGGTCAAAAATAGCGCGTTGGAATTACCCGTGCGCTTTCGGCTGAGCCAAAATTCATCATCTGCGATGAGGTTACAAGTACGCTGAATCAATTGGTTGCCCACGATATTTTCCGATTATTTGCTGATCTGTAAGATACGCTTGGCTTGACTTACATGTTCATTACGCATGATCTTGCTACTGTGGAATATGTTGCTGACGAAGTTATTATTATGAACGATGGCACGTGTCATGGAGCAGGGGCCCAAAGCAGAGATGTTCCAGCCGCCGAATCACCCATACACGGATTTTCTGTTGTCATCTGTGCTCGAAATCGACCCCGATTGGCTGACCAATTTATTTGAGGAGCGCGGCCTGGAAAATATTGGTAATGCAGCCGTCGGTAAAATGTAGGCGACTTAAACAAAGCTAAGTGAGAGTGGACCCAACCCGCCTATGAAAACTCGATAAACCGTTCAGCGAAGGGAAAACGAATGTGTCAGGACTAAATAGACGCGGACTTCTAAAGACTGGCGTTGCTGCAAGTGTGCTGGCTGCCACAGGTTTGCCATTGCGCGCTGAAGCAAAAAAGGGCGGTACGCTGCGCCTTGGGATTGCGGGCGCAAACACATCTGACAGCTGGGACGCGCGTACGCATTCTGACAGCTTTATGATCATGCTGGCGCACGGTGCTGTATTCGATTGCCTCACCGAAGTGGGTGCGGACGGTCAGTTGAAAGGTGAGCTGGCCGAGAGCTGGGACGCTTCAGCAGATGCTAAGATATGGAACTTCAAGCTGCGCAAAGGCGTCACGTTCCACAACGGCAAAGCGTTTGGCGCTGATGATGTGATCGAATCGTTGAACATGCACGTGGCCGAGGGCGCGAAATCTGCGGCTCAGCCGATTGTTTTTGCGATCACGAACATGGAAAAGATCAACGATCATGAGATCGTCTTTACCCTTGAAGCTGGTAACGCGGACTTCCCGT
>ENA-OUOG01003477-OUOG01003477.1-marine-metagenome-genome-assembly--contig:-NODE-3477-length-14718-cov-7.159689_pt1 | contig 14718 bp, 16 predicted proteins | sample MGYA00248635_ERZ508505 | MGnify/ENA primary metagenome ERZ508505 (study PRJEB26176, sample SAMN06267871) | marine metagenome | isolation source: Saanich Inlet, British Columbia, Canada | place: Pacific...
AAAAGGCAGCAGCGTTGCGCCTGCGAATAGAACAATGGGCGGAAGTTTCATTCCCGCAAAACCCCGTCTGTGATCTGCCCAAATCAAGTGCTGAAAACTTACCCGCACGGGCCAATCAGTGCAAAGCCTTTGCAATGCCCCGCGCAGCGTATTAGGGGAAGGGAGTTAAGGTAAAAGGCGGTTTTTGAGCGAATGTCATTTTTCAAGAAAATGAAAGAGCGGCTGTTTAAGTCTTCGTCCAAGATTGACGAAGGGTTAGAGGCTTTGGTGGCCGAAGGCGCCACTGACGATATGGCTTCTGAGATAGTCGAAGAAACTGCCGAAGCAGCCGCGCGCATAAGTGAGGGGCACAAGGCACCAGAGCCAGAACCTGCGCTAGAACCTGAACCACAAGTCGAGCCAGAGCCAGAGCAAAGCCAAGACCCTGAGGATGCTGCAGAACCTGCCGCGGTGGAAGAACCGCAGCCGCAACCAGTAGCCCGCACCGCCACTGAGGGCGCGCAGGCAGAGACGGCGAAAGCACCTAAACCTGCGCCCGAACCCGCGCCTGCAGCGAAGCCAAGCCTTTTGCGCCGCTTGGTGGGAGGGGGCGCTGCACCCGTTGCCAAGCGCGTGATTGATGATGAGATGATCGAGGAATTGGAAGAAATCCTCATCAGCGCAGATTTGGGGGTGGAAACCGCCCTTGCGCTTTCGTCAAATCTGGCCTCCGAACATTTTGGCCGCCGCATGAGCGTGGCCGAGATCAAAGCGGCGCTTGCCCGCGATGTGGCCCGCGTTATGGAAGCTGTGGCCAAGCCGATGCCGATTTACCCCAAACGGCCGCAGGTGGTGTTGGTGGTTGGTGTGAACGGGTCTGGCAAGACGACAACGATTGGTAAATTGGCCAGTCAATTCAAAGCTGCGGGGAAATCCGTTGTCATTGCCGCCTGCGATACATTTCGTGCGGCAGCGGTTGAGCAATTGGAGATTTGGGGCAATCGCGCGGGCGTGCCTGTGCTGCGTGCCGAAACGGGGGGCGATCCCGCGGCCTTGGCCTTTGATGCAATGGCACGGGCCGAAGCCGATGGGGCCGATTTGCTGCTTATTGATACGGCGGGGCGGTTGCAGAACCGCGCGGATTTGATGGAAGAATTGGCCAAAATCGTGCGGGTGATCCGCAAAAAAGACCCTGATGCGCCGCATAATACGCTATTGGTTCTTGATGCGACCACGGGCCAAAACGCGCTCAGACAGGTCGAAGAATTCCGTAAGATATCGGATGTCAGCGGGCTTATCATGACCAAGCTTGATGGCACAGCCAAGGGCGGTATTCTTGTGGCATTGGCCGATAAATTTGGCCTGCCCATTCACGCCATTGGTTTGGGCGAGCAGATTGACGACCTTGCCCCCTTTGATCCCGAAGAATTTGCAAACGCGCTTATGGGGTTGGAGAGCAATGCGTAACAGGGTGGAGGGTCGCCCTTGGGGGATCTGATCATCGCCCTTGAGGGCACGGCGGCGGGCGAACAATTGGCCCTGATCTTGGCCTTATGCGCGGCGCTGCTGCATGCGATATTTGGCGCGTTGCAAAAGGGGCGGCATGACCCCCTGTTGTCACGCGGTGCGATTGATGCGGCGATGGTGGTTTTGGCAGGGCCTGTTGCCCTGTTCATCGTGCCATGGCCCGAGCCGCATATGTGGCCGATTTTTGCGGGCATGTTCATCATCCATGCAGGCTATAAATGGGCGGTGCTGTCGGCCTATCGGCGTGGGGCCTATACGGTGGTTTATCCCGTGATGCGTGGCACAGGCCCGCTCTTTACTGTGATCGGAGCGGGCATCTTGTTTGGCGAGGTCTTTACCCTTGGCCAATGGATCGGGGTGGGCGTTTTGATCACGGGGCTTTATGGGCTTGCCGCCTATAATATCGCCACGGTGACGATTGACCGCGAAACGCTGATCCCCGCCTTGGGATTTGCAGTGCTGACAGGGTTATTTGTGGCGCTTTACACCAATTATGATGCCTATGGCATTCGTGCCACCGCCGACCCTTTTACCTTTCTGGCATGGTTTTTCTTTATTGATGGCTTTGCCATGCCTGGTTTTGCCTATGTCGCGTGGCGGCGTATGGCAAACCCGCCTGCGCTCTCAGGTTTGGCTTTGCGCGGGGTCATCGGGGCCTTGGTGGCATTCGGGTCTTTCGGGTCGGTCATGTTGGCCACGCGCCTTGATCATGTGGGCGAGGCGGCTGTGCTGCGCGAGACATCCACCGTGTTTGCCGCGCTGATTGGTTGGATTTTCCTCAAGGAAACCGTTGGCCCGCGGCGTTTGGCCCTTATGGGGTTGATTGCAGCGGGCGCGGTGATAGTTGAGGCAGCAGGCTAGAAAAGGAACAGACCCATGCAAAACGGAAAACCCATCGCGCCATGGTTAAAAACCGCGCTAGAGCTTGGGCCTGTTCTGGGGTTTTTCGTGCTGTATCTGTGGATCAAAGATCAGACCTTCACCATTGCGGGGGTGGAGTATTCAGGCTTCATCATGGCTACCGCGCTGTTCATCCCTGTGATTGGCGCGGCAATCGCGGCCCTTTGGTATCTGACAGGGCATATCTCGCGCATGCAGATTTTCACATTGGTTATGGTCGTGTTCTTTGGGGGGCTGACCATCTGGTTCAATGACGAGCGGTTTTTCAAGATGAAAACCACGCTTGTTTACGCAGTGTTTGCGGCCTTGTTGGGGATTGGCCTTCTGCGCGGGCAAAGCTGGCTGAAGGTGTTGATGGGTGAATTTCTCAAGATGCGGGATGAAGGTTGGATGATCATCACCCGCCGTTTGACAGCCGTTTTCGCCGCAATGGCGGTTGCCAATGAGATCGTCTGGCGCAATTTTTCGGAACAGTTTTGGGTAACCTTTGAAACCTTCGCGCTGCCCGCCTTTTTGTTCGTGGCCTTTATGGCGCAGGCAAAGGTGATTGAGCGCTTCAGCGAGCCTTCGGACGAGGCTTAAACCCGCCCCGTTTGGCCGTCCCACCATCGCGCGTGGGGGGCGCAGATTTTTTGGGCGGCGCTTTGCGCAGCTTTCCCGTTTTGGGGCCAGTTTTGGCCTTCGCGTGCCCCTCAACCCGCACTTCTAGGCCCAGTTGATCCGCCAAGACGCGCGGTTTGATCTCTTCAACCTCGCCCGCTTTGAGTTCGCCCAAGCGAAACGGGCCGTAAGAGATGCGGATCAGCCGGTTCACCTCAAAACCAATCGCCTCCATCGCACGGCGAATTTCGCGGTTCTTTCCCTCGCGCAGGCCAATGGTGAGCCATGCATTGGCCCCTTGTTGGCGATCCAGTGAGACGCTCATGGGTTGAAATGTTTCGCCCTCGATGCTCAGGCCCTTGCGCAGAGGGGCAAAGGCCTCGTCATTGGGTTTTCCCTTAATGCGCACGCGATATTTGCGAAGCCATCCAGTGGAAGGCAATTCAAGTTTGCGCTTAAGGCCGCCATCATTCGTCAATAAAAGCAGACCTTCGGAGTTCAGGTCGAGCCGCCCCACGGACATCACCCGAGGCAGCGTGTCTGGCAAAGCGTCAAAGACGGTCTTGCGCCCCTTTTCATCCGCGGCGCTTGTGATCAGCCCCGCAGGTTTGTGATAGAGCCACAGGCGCGGGGCGGCGATCTCGGGCAGGGGGGCGTTGTCCACCTCAATGCGATCTTGCGCGGTCACATTCAGGGCAGGGCTGTCGATGACTTTGCCATTCACGCTGACGCGACCCTCGGCAATCATCCGCTCCGCCTCGCGGCGCGAGGCAATCCCTGCGCGGGACAGGCGTTTGGCGATCCGCTCGCCCTGTGGTGTGCTTGTGTTCATGTGCCCTCCCTAAGGGTTTGGCTTCTGCTTGGAAAGAGGCAGAAACTGAGGCATGAAGGGAATATGAACGAATTTCACAGCCATATGCCCCGCGCGCTTGATCTGGCGCGACAGGCCGCCTTGCAGGGTGAGGTGCCTGTTGGTGCCGTGATCATCAAGGATGGCGCGGTAATTGCCGAAGCCCGCAACGAGATGCGCGCGCGTCATGACCCGACCGCCCATGCCGAGATGCTCGCCATTCGTGCCGCTTGTGCCGCATTGGGGCAGGAACGCCTTACAGGCTGCGATATTTGGGTCAGTCTTGAGCCTTGCCCTGCCTGTGCAGGGGCCATTGCCGCAGCGCGCCTGTCGCGTCTTTATTATGCGGCTTCTGATCCGAAATCGGGCGGCGTGGCGCAGGGGCCATGTGTCTTTGATCACCCCCAATCGCATTGGAGGCCTGAGATATATTCTGGCATGATGGAGAATGAGGCAGCCGCACTCTTGCGCGCGTTCTTCGCAGCCAAGCGAGACGGGTGATGGCCGACAGAATATGCGCGGAGGGCCTATAAGCCGGATTCTGTCTTGCCCCTTGCGGGGCATGGATGACCATTCCTCTGGGCGATCTGTTGCCAGATCACTCTAGCTGCCAACCCGGATCGCACGGGGCAGAAGCGGCCCTGAAAGGTTGCCCTTTCCAACGATCCCTATTTGGCATTGCTCCCGGTGGGGCTTGCCGTGCCGCCCGTGTCACCACGCGCGCGGTGGGCTCTTACCCCACCGTTTCACCTTTTCCCAAGGCCGAAGTCTTGGGTAGTTTCATTTCTGTGGCGCTTTCCGTCAGATTGCTCTGCCTAGGCGTTACCTAGCACCGTTGCCTCTTGGAGTCCGGACTTTCCTCGAACATTGCTGCCCGCAGTCATCCAGCCCTCCGCGCAAGAGGCGCTTTAGGTGACGCGGCCCGCGCGGTCAACGCCAAAGCGCGCCGCCAAATCAGCTGCAATCGCGCAATCCCATCCGTCAAGCGGGGCGGCCTTTGCTAAAGCATGGGGGCGATACCTGCGCCGCAGCGTGTCGCGCATGAGGTCGAGATCATCCACATGATACCCAATTTGCGCGCAATCATTCATAAAGCGCTGCGGGTCTATCGCCAAAGCCCCGCGCGCCTTTGGCATAACGGCTAGGCCCTCATGCGCAAGCCGTGCCCAATCAAATCGTGGGCCTGGGTCAATCTTGCGCCCTGCGGCCAGATCAGAATGGCCGATAACGCCTTCGGGCGGAATATCCCAACGGGCCATGATCCCGCGCAGCAGATCACCGAGGCAGGCCATTTGTGGTTCGGAAAACGGGCTAAATCCGCAATTGTCCAATTCAATTCCGATAGAGTGGGAATTTACGTCCACGATCCCGCGCCAAGCCCCTGCGCCCGCATGCCATGCCCGCATCGCCTCATCCACCAAAGCGTGGCATGCGCCATCACGCCCAATAAGATAATGCGCCGAAACCTCGCGGGATGGGTCGCAGAGCGCGCGCGCTGCCCCCTCGCAATCCTCCATCGCGGTATAATGGATCACGATCAAAGAGGGGGTTGCCCCCTCGCGCCTTGGCCCGAAATTCGGGCTTTGGCGAGGCAGGCTCATTGGGTCGCACGCGCGGCTTGGGCCGCCGCGCGATAGGGTGCAGGATCCCATCCGCAGGCATAGCCATCCCCATCAGGGTCAAGCACCATTGGGTCGCGATTGGGCCCGCCGCGCGCTAAGAAATCTTCTTGCGCGAGATCATCCCCGCGATAGGCCGCACAGTTTTCCGCATGTCGCCCCCGACCCAAGGGGGAACGGGCATAAACCCATTGCCCCATCGGATGGCTCGTTGCCAAGGCGCAATTCAACACCGATGGGCCAACCGTTTGGGAGCGCTCAGGCACGGGTTCAGGTGCCACCACTACCAATTGTTGCTGCATCCGTGCGCGCCGTTCGGCGTCTGATTCAATCGTCTCACGTGCGGACACCGCGTTGAAATCCTGTTCGTCAGAAATCCCACGGGGTGTTGCAGATGTCGGGGGTGCAGATACGGGTGCTGCAGAGGCAATGGTTGTCACAGCGACAGGTGGCGTGGATGCCGCAGGCGCGGGGGCGGCGATAGCGCGCGCGCCCTGTTGTGAGACCGCCTGTGGCGCGGCGGCCTCAATGGCCGCGCGGGCGCGGGCCGCTAAAATTTGATCTTGCGTCAAAACGGGTGCTGCGGGTGCGGCAGCATTGGCCACGATCGGCGCCGTTTGCGGCGCGGTGATTGCCTGTGGCGGTGTTCGCAAGGCCTCGCGCCGTGCAGCCTCGGCGGCGAGATAGCTTTGATAATCGTTGAACCCAACCCCTTGGGCGACATCATTGGGGGCAGAGACGCATCCACTCCCCCCAATTCCTACGGCCACAAGCAATGCCCCCACGCGCAGCTTGTCCCGCAAATTTGCGGAATGCCCGACCTTAAACCCCATCACTGCCTCATAAGCTTTTTGCATATTTATGCAGAAAGCTTACCACCATTTATTGGGTTTGGCTACAAATCCCGCCGCAGTTTCCAGCGCGTAGGCGGTGTTGAGCAAATCACCCTCTTCAAAGGGGCGGCCGATCAATTGCAGACCCAAGGGCAGGCCCGCACTGCTCAAACCTGTGGGCAGGGCCACACCTGGCAGGCCCGCAAGGTTCACGGTGACTGTGAACACATCGTTGAGATACATCTCAACAGGGTCAGCCACCTCTTTCCCCAACTCAAACGCCGCCGATGGTGTGGCGGGTGTGAGGATTGCATCAACGCCTGCGGCAAATACCTCGTCAAAATCGCGTTTGATCAGGCTGCGCACACGGCGCGCGCGGTTGTAATAGGCATCGTAAAACCCTGCTGATAGCACATAGGTGCCGATCATGATCCGCCGCTTTACCTCGGCGCCAAAGCCTTCGGCGCGGGTTTTCTCGTAGAGTTCTGTAATGCCGTCCCCTTGGGACAGTTCCGCGCGATAGCCAAAGCGCACCCCATCATAGCGCGCAAGGTTTGATGAGGCCTCGGCTGGTGCGATCACGTAATAGGCGGGCAGGGCGTATTTTGTATGCGGCAGCGAGATGTCTCGCAGCTCCGCACCTGCATCTTTCAGCATCGCAGCGCCATCGGCCCAAAGTTTCTCAATCTCTTCGGGCATCCCATCGACCCGATATTCGCGCGGGATGCCGATGGTTTTGCCTCGAATGTCACCCGTCAGAAGCGCCTCGAAATCGGGAACGGGTAGATTGGCGGATGTGCTGTCTTTGGGGTCATGCCCCATCATCGCGGCCCCCATGATTGCGGCGTCCCGTACCGTTTTGGTCATTGGCCCTGCTTGATCAAGGCTAGAGGCAAAGGCGACAATCCCCCAGCGCGAGCAGCGCCCATAGGTGGGTTTCAGACCTACTGTGCCCGTGAAGGCGGCAGGTTGGCGGATTGACCCGCCCGTATCCGTGCCAGTGGCCCCAAGGCAGAGGTCAGCCGCAACCGCGGCGGCCGATCCCCCAGAAGACCCACCGGGCGTCAGGTTTTGATCGCTGCCCTTTGCGCGCCATGGGTTGACCGCTGGCCCGTAAACAGATGTTTCGTTGGACGACCCCATGGCAAACTCATCCATATTGAGTTTGCCCAACATGACCGCGCCTGCATCGCGCAATTGCGCTGAGACGGTCGATTCATATTCAGGCCGAAAGCCTGACAGAATTTTTGACGCGGCTTGGCTCTCGACCCCTTCGGTGCAGAACAGGTCTTTGATCCCAATAGGAATGCCGCAAAGGGCGGGCGCATCGCCCGATTTGATCCGCTGATCTGCGGCCTCGGCGCGGGCAAGCGCAAGATCGGGGGTGTTATGGACGAAGGCGCCAAGCGCGCTGCTGCCCTCAATCGCGCTGAGGCAGGCATTGGTCAATTCAACCGCTGTGGTCTCGCCACGGCGCAGGGCATCGCGCGCCTCGGCAATGGTCAATTTGTTCAGATCAGACATCACTCAACCACCTTTGGCACGGCAAAAAATCCTTCGCGCGCATCAGGCGCGTTCGACAAAACCTTGGATTGTTGATTGCCATCCGTCACCTCATCTACACGCGCCTTAAGGCGCTGTGGCGTGACCGATGTCATCGGCTCAACATCGCTGACATCCAGTTCTGAGAGTTGCTCAATAAAGCCCAAGATCGCGTTGAATTCGGACGCTAGGCTTGGCAATTCGGCAGGGTCAACCTTGATGCGGGCAAGTTTCGCCACGCGGGCTGCGGTGTCGGTGTCAATTGACATCGTAATATCCCTTCTGTTCTGTCAGGCGCGGGTTTAGCGGGGCAGGGGCAGCACTGCAAGCGGCCACGCGCAGAAAACCCGTTAGGTAAACCGAACACTTGGCGGGTCGTCATCTGCCTGTCACAGTGTCACGCCATAGCCGTGATCCGTAGTATAGGTGCGCCAGCATGAGCGAAAATCAACACCCCCCCAGTCTGAGCGCGCTTTTCGCGGTTTTTGCGCGCATTGGGGTTTTGTCCTTTGGCGGGCCTGCCGCGCAAATCGCCTTGATGCATCGTGAGTTGGTCGAGCAGCGCAATTGGCTGAGCGAACGACAATTTCTTGCGGCACTGTCCTTCACCATGCTTTTGCCCGGGCCAGAGGCCATGCAACTGGCGACCTATGCAGGGTGGCGCTTGCGCGGCACTTTGGGTGGCTTGATCGGTGGGGGGCTTTTCGTCTTGCCGGGTGCTGTGGTGATCATGGCCTTAAGCGCGCTTTATGTGGGCTTTGGTCAGCTGCCGCTTATGGCGGCGCTGTTCTTGGGCATCAAGGCAGCGGTGATTGTGATTGTCATCCAAGCCTTTTTGAACCTGTCAAAGCGCGCCTTAAAGGGGGCCGTTGCCGTGTGGATTGCGGGACTGGCATTTACGGCACTGTTCGTATTTGATCTGCCCTTTCCTTTGGTGATCGCAGGGGCGGCGCTGATTGGCTATTTGGGTTGGATCACGCCAATTGCGGCGGCGGCAGACCTGCCGCAAGGGCGCCCGTCCAACAGCCTTGCTCATCTGGCGATCTGGGGCGGGTTGTGGGCCGCGCCCTTGGGGCTTTTATACCTGATAGCGCCTGAGGGGCTCTTGTTGGAGGTTGGGCTTTTCTTCTCGAAACTGGCGCTTGTGACCTTTGGCGGGGCTTACGCGGTCTTGGCCTATATGGTGCAGCAAGTTGTCGGGGATTTTGGATGGCTCACCACAGGGCAGATGATGGATGCTTTGGGCTTGGCTGAAACCACGCCCGGGCCGCTGATATTGGTGACGCAATTTGTGGGCTTCCTTGCGGGGTTTGGCGCCTATGGGTCGGCAGGCGCGGTCACTGCCGCGCTTTTGACCCTTTGGGTGACGTTCATACCCTGCTTCTTGTGGATATTCCTATTCGCGCCACAAGTGGATCGCTTGGTCGCATGGCCCAAGCTACAGGCCGCGCTTGACGGGGTTATGGCAGCGGTTGTTGGGGTTATTGCCAATTTGTTTGTGTGGTTCGCGCTGCATGTTTGGTTCGAAACGGTCACGCGCGACAGCAGGCTGTGGTTGCCTGATTGGGCGAGCCTTGATTTGGCCGCCGTGGTCTTGACCCTTCTCGCGGCAATCTTACTGCTGTGGCAGAAGATGGGCCTGATCCGCGTTCTTGTGGTTATGGCGGGGGCGGGCGCGCTTATTTCCCCGTTTTTCGGTTGACACCTGCCGCCCCGTCAGTAAAAGCGCCCAAACAGAATTATCTCGCGCGCGGATTCTCGCGCCGATCAACGCCGTTCAAGGAGCAACGCCATGGCGAAGCCGACCACGATTAAAATCCGCCTGAACTCCACGGCGGGCACGGGCCACTTCTATGTGACCAAGAAAAACGCACGCACAATGACCGAGAAAATGACAGCGCGCAAATACGACCCAGTCGTGCGCAAGCATGTCGAATACAAAGAAGGTAAGATCAAATAAGATCTTCCTGTCTCGGATATACACAAAAAAGCCGCGCCTGATTGCGCGGCTTTTTTATTGGCGTGATACAGAAATGAAAAAGGGCCGCACTGTTCATGCGGCCCTTCATTTTTGGATATGTGCCCTGCAGGCTTATTCGCGATTGCCCAAGAATTGCAGCAGGAACATGAACATATTGATAAAGTCGAGATAGAGGCGCAACGCCCCCATAATCGCGGATTTGTTCAGCCATTCCTGATCGCCATGCACGGCATGGTCGATATATTCTTGTTTGATGGACTGGGTGTCATAGGCAGTCAGACCTGCGAAGATCAGCACGCCCAAGATGGTGATCGCGAAATGGATCGCGGGTGAGCCCAAGAAAATATTGATGATCGAGGCCACAATCAGGCCGATCACGCCCATCATCAAGAATGTGCCCCAGCCGCTGAGATCCTTTTTGGTGGTATAGCCATAAAGGCTAAGCCCCGCAAAGGCGATGGCGGTGGTCAGGAAGGTCTGTGTAATGGACACGCCTGTGAACACAGCAAAGATCCACGAGATGGAGATACCCATCACGGCAGCGAAGGCATAGAAGAACAACTGCGCTCCTGCGGCAGACAGGCGGTTCACCGCCGCGCCAAAGGCAAAGACCATGATCAGCGGCGCGAACATGGCAATCCAGCCAAGGATATTGGGCTGCATCGTGATCGGGTCGCGGAACAGGGCGTTCAGCGCAGGGTTGCTGCCGATTGCCCAAGCAGCGCCTGCGGTCATGACCATGCCTACGGACATGGTGCCGTAGACCTTGTTCATATGGGCGCGCAAGCCCTGATCAATTTGCGCTGCATTGGCCGAGGCCGCCGCCGAGCGCATCGTTTGATATGGTGCCATTGATCCCTCCTACAGAGATGGCTGTGACGATCAAAAAGGGTGGCAAAGCCGACCCTTGGGGTCGCAGGCGGCACTCTGCCGCCCGTCCTTGGCGTTAATATTGGCAAGAAGGGCTATTTTTTCAAGTGAAAGCTATGCAAAACACACTCAAAGGTTTGATAGTTTTTTCCTATCACGTAAGCCTGCGATAGGTATCAAAGCGTCTTTGCAATTTCGATCACCAGTTTGCCCGTGGATTTGCGCGATCTAAGCGCGTCAAGGGCTGCAGGCAGGGCGTCAAACGGGTAAGTTGCACCAATATGAGGCTTGAGGCCGCCTTGTGTATAAAGGCCAAAAACCTGCTCAAGGGAGTGTTGCAAGGCCTCTGGATTAAAGCGCAGATATCCGCCCCAATACAGGCCCATCACATCAAGATTTTTGACAAGCAGATGATTGGCGGGGATTTGTGGAACCGTGCCGCTGGCAAAGCCGATGCTTAAAATCCGCCCTTCGGGCCGCATAGCGCGAAATCCGGCCTCAAATCCCGCGCCGCCAACCGCATCATAAAGCACATCAACACCGCCAAGGGCGCGCAATTGGTCGCGCAGATCGGGGGTGTCTGCGTCAATCACATGATCCGCACCAGCGCGTTTGGCAATTTCAAGCTTGGCTTGCCCGCGCGCCACCGCAATGACCTTGGCCCCAAGGCTTGCGCCGATTTCCACCGCGGTCAGGCCGACCCCACCTGCCGCACCTAACACGGCAAGGGTTTCCCCCGCAGCCAGACGCGCACGCCGCGTCAATGCCAGATGCGAGGTGCCATAGGCGATCAAAAATCCTGCGGCCTCGGTCAAGGGCATGTGATCTGGCAGGCGCAGGGCGCGCTGTGCGGGAAAGCATCCATATTCTGCCAAACCGCCTTGGCCCGCATAAACGGCCACAGGATCCCCCACCGCGTGGGTTGTCACCCCATCCCCAAGCGCATCCACCACGCCCGCCAATTCCAACCCCATTACGAAGGGCGGGGTCGGGGTGTCTTGGTATTTTCCCTCAATCATAAGCAGATCGGCAAAGTTCAGACCACAGGCCGCAATGCGCACCCTGATCTCGCCTTTGTTAGGGCGTGGCATCGGAAGTTCACGGATTTCTGGCGCGGTGTTAAAGGCGCTCAACTCCCATGCTTGCATGGCAAAATCCTTTCCCAATCATCCAAGCCCCTGATCTTGCACAGTTAAGACATCGCGCCAAGCCGTCAAAGCGCCGCGCGCTTTTTCGTTAGGAAAAATTCGCCTTATGCGGTATCATAGGGCTCCGAACGCAGGTTGTGTGACCGGCTTTGGCGCGTGAATTATCAGGTCTGCCTCTCCCCTTTCTTGACCGATATTCGTTGCGCCCTATCTTGCACTCGGTGCCGCATGGGTTGAGTGATGTCTTGCGAACTCGCTTGGCTTTTGTGGTCGTTTGTTGCCAAACACCAATCGCAGTCGCAGGAGTAACCAAGTGACACATCCCGTAGACATTCATGTCGGCAAGCGCGTTCGTCATCGCCGTTGGATGGTGGGTATGACCCAGCAACAGCTCGCGGCCCATGTTGGGATTAAATTCCAACAGATCCAAAAATACGAAACTGGCATGAACCGCATCAGCGCCTCGCGCCTTTGGGATATTGCGGCAACGCTTGGCGTGCCTGTGCAGTATTTCTTTGAGGGATTGGACGAAGCCAACACCACCGCCGCAAATCAGCCCGATGATCTTTTGGCGGATAAGGAAGCGTTGGATTTGATCCGCTCTTATTACGCGATCCCAGAAAATCAGCGGCGCCGTTTGTTTGATTTGGCGCGGGTTCTGTCGGACGCAGCCGCTTGACCTAGGGCGGTTTTGCGTGGCACTGCGCGGGGGCGGGGCAGAAGGCCCTGCTGCCACCAGTGAGATGCCATCATGACCGCGACCCGCAATTTGCCCAATGTGACCGATGTCGAGGCGGCCGAGCTGATTGCCTTGGCCCATGATCTGGCGGATGCTGCGCGCAAAGCGACCTTGGCCCGATTTCGTCAAGCGGGGCTTTCAACCGAAAACAAGGCCAACGCGGGATTTGATCCCGTAACCGACGCTGACCGCGAGACCGAGGCAGCGATGCGCGCCTTAATCGAGGCACGCCGCCCGCAAGATGCGATATTGGGCGAGGAATTTGGCGCAAAATCGGGGCAATCGGGCCTGACATGGGTGCTAGACCCAATTGATGGCACGCGTGGATTTATGACGGGCACACCCAGTTGGGGGGTGTTGATTGCCCTGTTGAATGAGACAGGCCCAATTTTCGGGGTCATTGACCAACCTTATATTGGCGAGCGTTTTATCGGCGGTTTGGGGCAAAATTACATGACTGGCCCGCAAGGCGAAATGATCTTGCGGACAAGCGCGCGCAAAATTTTGGCCGAGGCGCGGCTCTTTTCGACTTTTCCAGAAATCGGCGCGATCTCCGAGCGTCTCGCCTTCGAAGCAGTGCGCGATCAGGTGCTTTTGACGCGCTATGGGATGGATTGCTACGCCTATGGTTTGGTGGCCTTGGGGCAGGCAGATTTGGTGATTGAGGCGGGTCTGCAATCCTATGACATCGCCGCCCCGATTGCCGTGATTGAGGCGGCGGGGGGCATTGTCACCAATTGGCAAGGCGGCCCTGCCCATCAGGGCGGGCAGGTCTTGGCTGCAGCCAATCGCGATTTACATCAGGCGGCATTGGTGCTTTTGTCTGAGCAATCTTGATCTTTTATGGGGTGCGTCATGCGTAAATTTCTTTCGCTTGGTCTTGTGGTTGCGGCCCTTGCGGCCTGCGCGCCAAACGCGCCGCAAAACGGGCCTGATCAAGATGGTCGTCTCTCCCTGCGCCAATCCTCAGAAATTGGGCGTGTGGGCACCTATCTAGCCATCGCGCGCGCGGATGCGGGGCTGACCATTCCGCTGCGCCATTCACCGAAATTGCAAGGTGTCGCCGCCGCGCGTGCGGTTGATCTCGCCTCGGGTGGGCTTGCCCCCCTGTCGGATCGCATTGCGCAAGCGGGCTATTCTGCCTGTTTCAGTGCCGAGGCGGTGGCACGCGATGCAGCCGATTTGCGCACGGGCGTAGATCAAATGTTGGCAGATCCTGCCGCCCGCGCAGCGATCCTATCCGCAAGCCCAAGCGAGTTTGGCTTCTTGCGCAATGGGGCAGAGCAAATCTTGATCCTTGCGCGCCCCTGTTAAAGGGGTCAGGCGCGTGGGCCAAGGATGCGGATCACGGTTTTCCATTGGCTGATTGCGACCCCGCACAAGATTAATCCAAGCGCCACAAAAAAGCGCAAAGGCAGATCTTCTGACAGGATCAGCCAGCCAAAGAACACCGACCACAGCGGCACTTGATAATTGACCAAGGTCATAAACACCGCGCCCGCGCTGCGGATCACCGACACCCGCAAAAGCGCGGCAAGCGCGGTGGGAAAGAGGCCAAGCACGATGATGGCCCCACCTGAGCGAAGGCCTTGCCATTGCGGCAAACCTTCAACGATCAGCATCGCAGGCAGGATCAAAACCGTCCCAACAGCAAGGGTCGTTCCCGCAAGGCTGATGGGGTCAACTGCAGGGCAGATGCGGGTCATCACTGAGGACACGGCGTAGGAAATGGTCGCGGCCAAACAGGCGAGGGGGGCCAACACCTCCCATCCTTGTGAGGTGCCCATTTGAAACGCCGCGCCAAGGTTTGGGCCCACCAAAGTTAGTGCGCCCAAAAAGCCCACAGTCACGCCAATCACGCGGCGGCGATCCATTTTTTCATCACTAAAGACATGTGCCAAAGGCAGCACGAACAGGGGCAGCGCGGCCATGGAAATACCTGCAAAGGCCGAAGGCACATATTGCTGGCCCCACGACAGAAGTGAGAAGGGCAGCGCGGAATTGAGCGCACCAATAATCAGAATATAGGGCCATGCGGCGCGGGTGGGCAGGCGGCGGCCAAGGGCCACCATCAATCCAAGCAAGGCCAACGCCCCCAATGTGGTGCGCGCAGCCGCAACAGTGAGCGGG
>ENA-OUOG01003478-OUOG01003478.1-marine-metagenome-genome-assembly--contig:-NODE-3478-length-14716-cov-6.898217_pt1 | contig 14716 bp, 18 predicted proteins | sample MGYA00248635_ERZ508505 | MGnify/ENA primary metagenome ERZ508505 (study PRJEB26176, sample SAMN06267871) | marine metagenome | isolation source: Saanich Inlet, British Columbia, Canada | place: Pacific...
CATAAACGTCAAAGAGGGGCCATGCCCCTTGGAACCAGAGGAAACGGGATATGTATAATTTCGACTTTACCCGCCCAAGCAGCATCAAAGACGCGGTTGCGGCCATTGGCGCAGGCGGTCAGGCGCTCAGTGGGGGGCAGACCCTCATCCCCACGATGAAAGCGCGGCTTGCCATGCCTGAAACCTTGGTCAGCCTCACAGGCATTCAAGAGATGAAGGGCATTTGCACCAATGATGCAGGCCAGATTTGCATCGGCGCGGCAACAACCCATGCAGAGGTCGCGCGCGAGGTGGCTAAATCTTATCCGGCGCTGTCTGATCTTGCAGGCCATATCGGGGATCCTGCCGTGCGTAACCGTGGCACAATTGGCGGCAGCCTTGCCAATAACGATCCCTCTGCCTGCTACCCGTCTGCGGTGCTGGGCTCAGGGGCCGTTGTGAAAACCAACAGCCGCGAAATCGCTGCGGATGATTTCTTTCAAGGCATGTTCACCACGGCCCTTGAAGAAGGCGAGATCATCACCGAGGTGAAATTCCCCGTGCCGCAAAAGGCGAATTATCAAAAATTCGTGCAGCCCGCCTCGCGCTTTGCGCTTGTTGGGGTGTTTGTTGCGAAATTCGCAGATGGTGTGCGCGTGGCGGTCACGGGCGCGTCAGGCGAGGGCGTGTTCCGTTGGACGGAGGCCGAAGCGGCGCTGTCCAAGGATTTCACCGCAGCGGCGCTTGATGGCGTAGCGGCCCCTTCGGCGGATGGGATGATCTCTGATCTGCACGGCACAGGCGCCTATCGCGCGCATTTGGTCAAAGTGATGACCGCGCGGGCTGTCGCGGCAGCCTAAGGTCACCACGATCCAAAAAAGAAAGCCCCGCGAAAGCGGGGCTTTTTTCATGCCATGGGCCTTAGGCGCATGATCGCGTCCAGATTATTTTGCGGGGCCGATCATCATCACCATTTGGCGACCTTCCAGCTTGGGCATATTCTCGATCTTACCCACGCCTTCAATCTTTTCTGCTACACGTTCCAGCAATTCACGGCCCAATTGTTGGTGCGCCATTTCGCGACCACGGAAGCGCAGCGTCACCTTCACCTTATCCCCATTCTCAAGGAATTTGATGGCATCGCGCACCTTGCGGTCGAAATCGTGATCATCGGTGCCAGGCCGCATTTTGACCTCTTTGACCTCGATCACCTTTTGCTTTTTGCGGGCTTCGGCTTCACGTTTCTGCTGTTCATATTTGAACTTGCCGAAATCCATGATTTTACAAACGGGCGGTTCAGCATTTGGGGAGATTTCCACCAAATCCAATCCTGCCTCATCTGCCAATTCCATTGCGCGTTCTGGGGTGACCACCCCAATATTCTCGCCCTCTGCGCCAATCAGGCGAACTTCGGGGCAGCGGATACGGTCGTTGACGCGCGGGCCAGTGTCACGGCTGGGCGGCGCGTTGTGGGGTCTGCGGGCTATGGGTTTTGTCCTTCTGTGGTTTTGCAGTGATGATGCATTAACCTACAGGCCCACCAAAGGGCTTTCAAGGGGGCACGTTCTTGGCTGCTGCAATCAGTCAAGAAAGGCCTTTTCCACAACGTAATGCTGTGGGTTGGAATTGGCCCCTTCGACCAAACCATAGCCCTCAAGCATATCTTTGATCTCGAGATTGAAGGCGAGGTTGCCACAGACCATGGCGCGGTCGCATTCGGGGCTGAGGGGCGGAACACCCAAATCCTCGAACACAGTGCCTGCCCGCATCAAATCGGTGATGCGGCCCATCTTGGGGCTCGGTTCGCGGGTGGTGGTGGGGTAGTATCGGATTTTATCCGCGAACCCGTCACCGATTAATTCGCGCAACAGCTCATCTTGCCTGATCTCTTCGATCAGGGTGCGGCCATAATCCAATTCTGCCACTTCGCGGCAGGTATGGGTGATGATGACCTCGTCATAATCTTCATAGGTTTGCGGCTCGCGCAGGAGGCTTGCGAAAGGGGCAAAGCCCGTGCCCGTGGCAAAGAACCAAATCCGCTTTCCAGGCAACAGCGCATCATGCACCAATGTCCCCACAGGTTTGGGGCGCAGGATGATTTCATCACCCACTTGGATATGTTGCAGCTTTGAGGTCAGGGGGCCGTCTTGCACCTTGATAGAATAGAATTCCAATTCTTCATCCCACGAGGGGGATGCAATGGAATAGGCGCGCAATAGCGGTTTGCCGTTATCGCCCATCAATCCGATCATAACAAATTCGCCCGACCGAAAGCGCAGGCTTGCAGGCCGCGTTACGCGGAAGGAAAACAGCCGATCCGTCCAATGTTTCACAAAGGTCACGCGCTGCGCATCGGGCAGGGTGGGGGTGGCTTTGGGGAGGGTCGATGTTGCGTCTGTCACGTCACTTTGGCCTATGGTTCGGAATGGGCACAGCCCTAGCATATGCCCGCAGTTGTAAACTTTGATTTATGTCAGGGAAAGGCGCTATTCGCCGCGTAGGCGATTTTGGTAATCATGCGCGCGCCAATCGGCCCGAAACACCCATGCCTCTTGCGGTTGCCTTCGGGCCAAATCAGGGCTGATTTCCACCTCGTCAAACCCTGCGCGCCGCGCCATGGCGTATTGATCCGCAATGACATGACCCGCAGCGCGCAAGCGCCCCGAAAACCCCGCCATGCGCAGGCGTTTGGCCCATGTAAAGCCACGGCCATCGGAAAAGCTGCCAAAGGGAATGCAGATCGCGCTATGGCCTTGCGGTGTCTGGAGGGCCGCGTCAAACGCGGCGGGATCGCTGAGTTCAACCATCTCTGCGGGCCGCGCCGCCTCTGGGGTAAAGCCCTGATCGGTGACTACAATATGGGGGGTGATGTTCATTATATATCCTTTCACGCCACGTTGCGGCGGATGATTTTGCCATCCACAAAATGGATGCCGCATTCCTCTTTGTCCTGCCCGCGCCAACGGCCTGCGCGCGGGTCTTCGCCTGCGGCAACGGGGCTCGTGCAGGGGGCGCAGCCAATAGACGGATAGCCCTGCGCCACAAGCGGATGACGGGGCAGGCGGTTATTTGTGATATAGTCCTGCACATCCTCGCGCGCCCAATGGGCCAGTGGGTTGATTTTGATCCTGATCTCGCCCTCAATCTCGAAGAAGTCCAACGCCGCGCGGCTTTGCGCCTGAAAGCGTTTGCGCCCGGTGATCCACGCGTCAAACGGGGCCAAGGCGTGTTCAAGCGGTTCGGTCTTGCGCTTGGCGCAGCAGGCATCGGGGTTGGTTTTATGCAAATCGCCCTGCGGGTCGCTTGCCGCAATCATCGTGCGGCTTGCATGAATGCGGCGCACATCCTCAAGGCCCAGATGATCTGCCAATTCGTTTTGATAGGTTAAGGTTTCGGGAAAGAGCATTTCGGTGTCGATGAACAAAACGGGTGTCGTGCGATCAATCACTGACACCATGTGCAACAACACCACAGACTCCGCCCCAAAGGAGGACACCAAGGCCACGCGCCCGCAATCTGCGTCCCGCAACGCATGCTCAAGCACGGCTGTGGCACCATGTTTGTCATAGCGGCGGTTCAGCACAGCCACCCGTTCGGCAACTGTGCCAAAGGGGCTAGGCTGCAACATCTTGCGCGCCCTCCTGCGGGTAAAGCGCGGCCTTAAAGGGGCCGAGCCCTAAGCGGCGATAGGTCGTGATGAAGGGCTCATCCACCCCATCGCGCAAGGTCAAATAGGCGCGCAATAGACGCTCAAGCGCAGGGATCAGCGCATCGGCAGAAAAACCGGGGCCTGCGCGCTCGCCGATTGCGGCGGCCTCGGTGTGATCACCCCCAAGGGTGATTTGGTAATTTTCGACCCCTGCACGATCCAAGCCCAAAATCCCGATATGGCCCACATGGTGATGCCCGCAGGCATTGATGCAGCCTGAGATTTTGATTTTCAGCGCGCCAATTTCCTCCTCTAGCCCGATATCGCGAAAATGCGTGGCGATTTCCTGCGCAATAGGAATAGAGCGCGCCGTGGCCAAGGCGCAGTAATCCATGCCAGGGCAGGCGATAATATCCGAGATCTTCCCGATATTGGCCGTGGCCAAACCCACAGCCTTCAGCCGCTGATAGAGATCAGGCAGCGCTGCGCGGGGAATATGGGGCAGGATCGCGTTTTGTTCGTGGCTGATGCGCAGCTCATCATGCCCATAGGTTTCGGCAAGATCGGCCAAGACCTCCATTTGCGCGGCGGTGGCATCACCGGGTGTCGCGCCATGAGATTTCATCGAAACCGTCACAATCGCGTAATCTGCATGGCGGTGTGCCGTTACGTTGCTGTCGATAAAGGCGCGCAAAGCGGGGCTTAGGGGTGGGGCGCCGTTGTCGCCTTTGATAAACTCAGGGGGGGCAAAATGGCCGCGAATTTCTGCCAAAAGGCGTTGATCAACCCCTTTGAATGCCGCGCGGCGCGGGATGAATTCCTCTTCGACAAGGCGTTTGATTTCGTCCAAGCCTGTCTCGTGTAGGGTGATCTTGATGCGGGCCTTATATTTATTATCTCGCCGCCCGATCAGGTTATAAACCGCCACAATTGCCTCGATATAGGGCAGAAGATCAGCCTCGGGCAGAAACTCTGCCAAAACCTTGCCGATCATGGGCGTGCGGCCCAAGCCGCCCCCGACCAAGACCTGATAGCCAATCTCGCCTTCACGCGCGACAAGGCGCAGACCGATATCATGGGCGGCGGTGACGGCACGGTCATTGGGGCTGCCTGTTACGGCAATTTTGAACTTGCGCGGTAGGAATTGAAATTCGGGATGATCGGTTGACCATTGGCGGATCAATTCCGCCACGGGGCGAGGGTCTGCAATCTCATCTGCAGCGGCCCCTGCAAAATGGTCTGCGGTGACATTGCGCACGGTGTTCCCCGAAGTTTGGATGGCGTGAAGGCCAACTTCGGCAAAAGCGTCCAGAATATCGGGCACATCCTCTAATTTTGGCCAATTGAATTGGATGTTTTGGCGCGTGGTGAAATGGCCATAGCCCTTGTCCCATTGCCGTGCGACCCGCGCCAAGGCGCGCATCTGTGCTGAATTGAGCGTGCCATAGGGGATTGCTACGCGCAGCATATAGGCGTGAAGCTGCAGATATAGCCCGTTCATCAAGCGCAGAGGTTTAAACTCATCCTCGGTCAATTCGCCAGACAGGCGGCGGGCCACTTGCGCGCGGAATTGCGCGTTGCGGGCGCGCAGGAAACTTTCGTCAAATTCAGTGTAGCGATACATCTGCCTTACCCTTGCGCTTGTTCTTGTTTGCCATGGGGATAGTTTGAGGGGCCGCGCATCCGAAATGCCTCGCGAAAATGCGCAGGCGCGGGCCCTGTTTCGGTTGTAATGGCATCGACCAAATAGGGGCCAACCACCAGATCGCTTTGCGCGAAGGCTGCGGCAAGCGCGGCCTCGGCCGTGGCGCTGTCAGCAAAGACCACCGCATCGGTGATGCCCCGCGCCCATCTTTGGTCGGCCGCCCAATAGACGACATCGCCAAGGCGCAGGTCATTCGCGGTCAGGATTTTGGAATAATCACGGCTCATAACGCAATCTCCGCTTTGAGAGTGTTGAGGGCCGTGCGCGCGGCGCGCGGCGCAAGCCCATATAGGATCACCGCAGGCGCACCTTTGCCTTGGGCCTCAATGGCGTGGGCAAGATGTGCAAGATCGGTATCGATGACATGGGTGTCGGCGCGGCTTGCATGTTCGACCACAGTGACGGGTGTGTCGGGGCGTGCGCCATGCATCAAAAGCCGCCCTTGGATAAAGCGCGCACCACGCTTACCCATATAGATCGCCGCCACCTCGCCACTGCGCGCAAGGCCGCGCCAATCATGTTCGGCAAACCCTGCCACATCATGGCCCGTGAGAAATCGCAGCGCGGAATTGCGCCCCCGTTTCGTCAGGCTTTGCCCGATTTGCGCGGAGGCGGCGCTGGCCGCCGTGATACCTGGAATGATCGACCATGGGATATCAGCATCAGAAAGCGCATCAATCTCATCATCCAAGCGGCCATAGACGCACGGATCGCCCGCCTTAAGGCGCACCACCTTTGCGCCGGCGCGCGCATGTTCCACCATAAGGGCAGAAATATCTTCTTGCTTCATCGCAGGGCCAAAGCCCGTTTTTCCTGCATCAATCAGCACCGCCTCGCGCCGTGCAAGCTCTAGGATTTGGGGCGAAATCAGGCGGTCGTGGATCACAACCTCGGCCTCATCAAGGGCTTTGCGCGCCTTGAGTGTGAGAAGTTCGGGGTCGCCCGGGCCTGCACCGACCAAAAGCACCTCGCCCATAGGGGGGGTGGCGGTCAGGCTCTCCGTCAGCAGGGTTTCAAGCGCACCCTCAAGACCTGCTTCACCCTCGGCTGCAAAGATCCGTGGCGCGAGTTGATCATAATAGCGTGCCCAAAACCCGCGCCGCGCGGCCCCTTCGGGCAAGGCTTCGACCTGAGGGCGAAAGGACTTCGCCACACGGGTAAAAATCCCAAGGGCAGGGCTTAACCTCTCCTCCAAGTCACGCTTGATCCGCCGCGCCAAAACGGGCGCCGCGCCCTCGGTGCCGATGGCAATGGTCACGGGGTCACGATCAACGATAGCGGGGGTGATGAATTCGGATGCTTCGAGATTGTCGACCCAATTCACCAATGCCCCATCCGCGCGGGCCAAACGAATGACGCGCGCATCCTCGGCATCATCATCATTTGCGGCGTAAAAGAGGGCGGCACAAAACGCATCCCCCGCCGCAAGCGCACGCTTGATCAAGGTGATCTTGCCCGTGGCAGCCAAATCCAAAACCGCAGGGGCGGGGTCAGCTGCAAAAACCCAAATGCGGGCTTCGGTCTTGAGCAGCAAGCGCAGCTTGGCCAAGGCGCATTCGCCGCCGCCCGACACGATCACACGCCGTCCCGCGAGATTAAGGAAGATCGGAAAATGCTGCATGGTCAAAACTCCGCGTTCACTCTGCATCATATAGAACAATTTCCTGAAATTTGGCAGATACCCCTTGCAGATAGGGACATATGTTCGGTATTGATGCCGCATAACCCCTCGCTGTTCTGTGGATGAAAGGCTTTGCGGATGGCTGTTCAAATAGACGAGACCGATCGAAAAATCCTTGCGGTGCTGCAAGAGGATGCAAGCCTGTCTTTAGATGAAATCGCGCGCCGTGTTGGCTCGTCCAAGACGCCTGTTTGGACGCGGATTCGCCGCATGAAAGAGGCGGGGATTATTGGACGGCATACTGTGGAATTGGATGCCGATGCCTTAGGGCTTGAGGCGTGTTTTTTCGTTTTGATCCGCACATCTGAACATGATGCCGAATGGCAAAAGGCGTTTTTGCGCAGCCTCAAATCTCGCCCCGAAGTGTTAGAGGCGCATCGCCTCGCGGGGGAGATTGACTATATTTTGAAGGTTCGGGTGCGCAATGCACGCGCCTATGACGCCTTTTATCAGGCCTTGATTTCAGAGGTGAAAATCTACAACGTCACCGCATTGCTTTCGATGGAGGAGATCAAATCCACCTCCATGTTGCCGTTGGGATTGGCCGAGGTGAAATGATCTCAGACAGGATCTTATCCGACCCTATTTTGCACGACCATCTGCCAAGCGCGCCTTGGATGGCCGAGGCGACCCGCCGCCTGCCAGGGGTGCAACCTGTGCCGATGTCGGATTGGCTGATCTGTGACGAGCGATATGCCGAACAAATGGCCTTGCGCGATCATCTGTTGGCGGCGCATCGTGCGCGGGTGTTTGAATGCCAAACAGGCGCAGAAGCCGCCTGTGCCGAATTGCGCGATCTGGTGGTCGCGCATCTGCCTGATGGCTTTCTGCGTCAAGGCCGCGTGATTACCCGACCAGATGGGGTGGCGCTTGATCTTGATGCCGATCACCCGTTGATCACTGCTGCCCGTCTTGTTCAGGAAGATTTGTGCATCCTCACCCATGATGCCCTGCAGGGCGAGCATCTGCTCAGTGCGGCGGTTTTGTGTTTTCCCGCCAGTTGGACATTGGCTGAAAAGATTGGGCGCCCTTTGACCGCGATCCATATTCCCGTTGAAAAATACGATGATGTTATGGCCAAGCGCGTGCAGCGCCTGTTTGATATGGTGCGGGTCGATCACCCGCTGTGGCGGCAGAATGCGCTTTTTTATCAAAACCCCGCCCTGTTTCAGCCTGCCTCAGAGGCACAGCCACGCAAAACCCCTGAACGGCGACCAGAATTTTTGCGATCAGAGCGGCAGGTTATTCTGCGGTTGCCCCTTACAGGGGCGATGGTGTTTTCGATCCACACATGGGTTTTGCCCTTTGGGCAATTAAGCCCCGAACAGGTCGAAGGTTTGGCAGCACACCCTGTGCATTACGCAGGGCGCTCTGTCTGACGCCTATTTGAAATGCTTGGACAGTTTTAGCCCTTGGCCCTGATAGTTTGAGGCAATCTCACGGCCATAGAGCGTGCTGGGGAGGCTTTCCATCCGTTCATAAACCAAGCGGCCAACCACCTGCCCATGTTCGAGCACAAAGGGGGCTTCGTGGCAGCGCACCTCAAGAACCCCGCGCGCGGGTTGGCCGTGACCAAAACCTGGATCAAAGAAGCCTGCATAATGAACGCGGAATTCTCCAACCATCGCCAGATAGGGCGACATTTCCGCTGCGCAATCTGGCGGGATTGAGACTTCCTCGCGGCTCACCAGAATATAAAACGCACCGGGATCAAGGATGATACGGCCCTGATCCGTATGGATTTCTTCCCAAAAATCGCGCGCGTCATAGGCCCCGATACGATCAAGATCAATCACGCCCGTATGAGGTTTGGCGCGATAGCCGACAAGGGTGCTATTCTCGCGCTTAAGGTCAACCGAGAACCCCAATCCTTCGTCAATCACAGCTGTCTCGCCTGAGACAAGCGGGCTTTCTGCGTGGCGTGCGCGCAATTCATCATCGCTGAGAACCGCTTGCCCTTGGCGAAAGCGGATTTGATTAAGTCGCGCGCCTGCCCGCACCAGAACCGAGAAACTGCGCGGGCAAATTTCGGCATAAAGCGGCCCGTTATAGCCCTGTGCGATGCGGTCAAATTCTGTGCCGCTATCGGTGATCGTGCGCGTCAAAAGGTCAAGACGCCCGGTTGAGCTTTTGGCATTGGCAACGGCGCTGATATCTTGGGGCAGGTTTAAGCCCTCCATCAGGGGCACAACATAAACGCAGCCCTTCTCCAACACGGCGCCTGCGCTGATGTCGATTTTATGCATCTCAAATTCGGCCAACCGATCTGCGACACGCGCGCCTTTGCCTGCAAGAAACGAGGCGCGCACGCGATAGGCCACGGGGCCAAGGCGCAGGTCAAGACTTGCGGGTTGCACTTGGGTTTCCGCAGGTGGGGCAGTGAGCGTGATCTGACCTTCGGCGATCATCGCCTCAATCCGATGATCTGGCAGCACGCCCCGTGTCTGATCTGTCGCCATTGCGAACCCTCCCTTGACCTTTACCCAAGAAAAAACCGCCCCGCCGCAAAGGGCAAGAGCGGTTTTCAAAAATCTGGTCGGGCTAGCAGGACTTGAACCTGCGACCTTCCGTCCCCCAGACGGACGCGCTACCAGGCTGCGCTATAGCCCGAATGGGGTTCTTCTACCGATTTTATGGCGTGGCGCAAGGGCTAGGGCGCAGGAATTTCGACAAAGCGCAGGCTTTACCCATGCGCCGCAGCCATGAGCCCCGCCTGTAGTTTGCGCAGCCGCGCAAGGATCGGGGCGGATTGCGCCTCTGGCAATGATTTCAGCACAGCCTTGCGCGCGTTTAGCGCGGCCAAACCATCAGCGAGGGGCAGGGGGGTTCCTTGCATCACAGGCTGAGCGGGGGCAGGTTGCGGCGTGGGGCTTGGCGTATTTTCATTCGCCGCTTCACGCGCCACCTCTGCAATGCTTGGGGCAGGTTGCGCCTCGGCCACCATCATATCGGGGTCAAGCTCAGGCGAGCGCGCAGCGACTGCCGCAACCCCGTCTTCGCGCAAAAGGCGCTGAACGCCCCGAATGGTCATCCCTTCATCATGCAGCAACACCTTGATCCCGCCGATCAGGCGCATATCGGCAGGGCGATAATAACGCCGCCCGCCTGCGCGTTTCACAGGTTTGATCTGGGTGAATTTGCTTTCCCAAAACCGCAACACATGGGCCGCGACACCAAGCCAATCGGCGACTTCGCGAATGGTGCGAAAGGCATCGGGGGATTTGGCCATCCTGCCCGCCTCTTAGCGTTTCTTATTGCCGTCTGCGACCCGCTCTTTCATCAGATGCGAGGGGCGAAAACTGAGGACACGGCGGGGCGTAATGGGCACTTCTTCGCCCGTTTTGGGGTTGCGACCAATGCGTTCAGATTTGGCGCGCACGCTAAATGTGCCGAAAGACGAGATTTTGACCTGTCCCCCATCGACCAATGCGTCTGACATCAACTCAATTACACGCTCAACAAGGTCGCTGCTTTCATTGCGCGACAAACCCACTTCACGAAACACGGCTTCGGATAAATCCATCCGCGTCAGTGTCTTATTGCTCATTGCTCATGTCCTCCCGACATTGGCGCAGCGGTATAAAGGTTGTTTTAGCACCGCCACAGAATGAGCAAAGCTGCGGCGCGAGTCAATCGCCGTGACGTAAGGACAAGATTTTAGCGCCTTACCAGCGCAAAACCACCGCACCCCAAGCCAAGCCACCGCCAATCGCTTCGGTGACCAATAGGTCACCTTTTTTGATCTGGCCGCGCGCGACGCCGACCGACAATGCCAAGGGGATAGATGCGGCTGACGTGTTGCCGTGATCTTGCACGGTCACAATCACCCGATCCATATCGACCCCCATTTTTTGGGCGGTGCGGGTGATGATGCGCAAATTGGCCTGATGCGGCACGATCCAGTCGACATCTTGCGCCGCATTGCCCGAACGCGCGAGCGCGGCATGGGCGGTTTCGGCCAGTTTTTCGACCGCATGGCGGAACACTTCACGCCCCTCCATCCGCAGATGGCCCGTGGTTTGTGTCTGCGAGACACCGCCATCGACATAAAGCAGATCACGGAATTGACCGTCTGAGTGCAGATCAACGGCCAAAACGCCCCGATCTGTGGCCGCGCCCGCGCTTTCTTCGGCGCATAACAGAACGGCGCCTGCGCCATCCCCAAACAAAACGCAAGTTCCGCGATCTTCCCAATCCAAAATGCGGCTAAAGGTTTCCGCACCAATCACCAAAATCCGCTTGGCCTGACCAGAGAGGATATAGGCATTGGCGGTAGACAGCGCATAGATAAACCCCGCGCAGACGGCCTGCACATCAAAAGCAAAGCCCTGAGTCATCCCAAGCCCATGCTGCACCATCGTGGCGGTAGAGGGAAAGGTGAGATCTGGGGTTGAGGTGGCAACGATGACGCCATCAACATCGGCCGCAGACAAGCCCGCATCCGCCAAGGCAGCCTCACAGGCCTTGATTGCCATTTGGCTGGTCGTCTCGCCCTCGGCGGCGAAATGACGCCGTTCAATCCCTGTGCGGGCGCGAATCCACTCATCCGAAGTGTCGATTTGCGCTTCGAACTCCGAATTGGGCACAACCCGCTCAGGCAGGTAATGGCCAATTCCAGTTGCGACCGCGCGAAGTGTCATGCCTGTTTCCCTTCCCCATGGACGATCTGATCTGCTGCGGTTTCCGCCTCGGCGATCCGTTTGGTCAACTGATCTGCAAAATCCGCTGCGGCCAATCGTGCCGCCAATTTGATTGCGGCTGCAACCCCTGTTCCATCTGCCGAGCCGTGGCTTTTGACCACTGTGCCATTCAGGCCCAAGAACACACCGCCATTGACGCGGCGGGGGTCCATACGTTTTTGCAACCTCTTGAGCGAGCTATAGGCCATCACCGCAGCCAAGCGCGACAATATTGAATATTCAAATGCCTCGCGCAGAAATTCGCGGATAAGACGCGCGGTGCCTTCGCCCGTTTTGAGCGCGGCATTGCCTGTGAATCCGTCACAGACGATCACATCGACCTTATCAGAGGGGATATCACCCCCCTCGACAAAGCCCACGAATTCAAAATCTGCCGCAGGTGCGGCGCGGGCGATAAGGTCATAGGCATCGTGTAATTCGGTGCGGCCCTTATGTTCCTCGGTGCCTACATTCAGGATTCCGACACGCGGGCGGGATTGGTCTAAGCCGCTGCGCGCATATGCGCTGCCCATCAGGGCGAAATGCAACAAATCTTGGGCATCGGCCCGGATATCAGCGCCCACATCCAACATGACGTTAAAGCCAGATGGGTTGCGCGAAGGCCACAAAACACCAATCGCGGGACGGTTTACCCCTGGGATTTTGCGCAACCGCAACATCGACAGCGCCATCAGCGCGCCCGTGTTGCCACAAGACACAGCGGCCCGCGCCTCGCCGTTTTCCACGGCCTGAACCGCGCTCCACATCGAGCTGCCTTTGGCGTGGCGCACCACCTGCGAGGGTTTGGCATCCATCGTGACCACATCGTCACAATGGCGAATGTCGCAGCGCCCCTTCAGGTCACCGCGTTTGGCAATCAGCTTGTTCAGGGTTTTGCCATCGCCATGCACGATGAACCGCAAATCAGGGTTCTTACGTGCAGCTTTGGCCATGCCAGAAACAACAGCAGAGGGGCCAAGATCGCCTCCCATTGCATCAATCGATAGCACCGTTCCAGGAACTTGACGCCCAGTCAGAACGGATGTCTCTGTCATGACTTTTAAATCCGCTTGCCTCGGAAAAACGCGCGGCCCTTAGGCCGCGTCATCATCGAGATCAATCTCGTCTGCTTGGGCAATAACCTCGCGGTCATTGTAGCTGCCGCAAGACGGGCAGACGTGGTGGGGGCGTTTCAGCTCACCACAGCTTGGGCATTCATTTGGATTGCCAGCGGTCAACGCGTCATGCGAACGGCGTTGGTTGCGGCGCGAGCGGGTCACTCGGTTCTGGGGGACAGCCATGTCTCAACCTCGGTTTTGTTAGGGGCTTCGCGGTCAAGATTGACCAAACAGGGGCAGCCCATCGTCACGTTTCAAATCTCTGTCACATTTTTTTCACCAAAGGGCAACCTGTGATGCGCGGCTCATGGGGTGATTTGCCCGAAAAACGCGCGCAAAATTGGGATAAAATCCAATTGGCGAATGAGGGCGGGAACATACAAAGATTCTGCACCTATGCAAGCCCTAATAGACCTTTGGGTAAATTCCGCGCGTTTGCGTTTGTTTGCGGTTATTTATTGCTGTTTTTGGCGGGGCTGCCTGTGTTTTTGCTTGCGCCCGCATCGCTGCTGTCTGCGGGGGATTGCGCCAATTTATCCCGTAATTCTTGCAAAGCAGAAAGTGGGTTTGCGGTTTGGGGGGGCTCATCCTCTGCCTCTACTGGGCCCGCATTGGGGGGGCTTGCGCTGTAAATATGCACCAAATCGGCGGCGTCATCCTCGGTTGCGGCATCTGGTGCGCGCGGATAATCGGGCAGGGCCAATGCCAAGGCTTCGGTCATCACGGCATATAGGTCAATTTTTGCGGGTAATGGCTCGATGCTGTCATCTTCGGGCATCTCGGCCTCTTCGGCCTCGGGCGCCGTGAAATCGGCGATGTAGCGGCGCAACACATCGGTATCGATCCGCGTCACCACATCCGCCAAACTGACGCTGCAGGCCTGCGTCACAGTTGCGCCCAGTTGCCCCTCAAGGCGCCAATCGCTTTTGCCTTCGGGCATAATTTTGCCTGTAAAGCGCAGTTTGCGCAGCGCACGCAGCTCTAGATCATCTGCAATCTCGCGCAACGCATCCGCATCGGGGGTCAAGGCAAATGTTTTGCCGCCTGCGCGGCGCAGTTCGGCCAAAGCCAAAAGATCAGGGCGTGGGCTGGCGTTTGACATGATCTCCCCTCAAGTTTCTGATCAATTTCCCCTCGAAAATGAGGGTCGCGCGATTGCAATGCTTGCTCTGTTGGTCGCTGTAAGTTAAGCCCAAATGAAGACAGACGCCATGCCTGAATGTTTGCGCCTAAGCGCAGAAGGGAAGCTGGCGCTAGGGTGAGGAAGATGGGCATGGCAGAACTTCGGATCAGCACGCAGGCACGCATGGGGCGCAAGCGTGTACGTGCAGCGGTGATTGCAGTGGCCTTTGGATTGGCTTTGTCTGGCTGCACCGAAAGTTTCCGTGACCATGGCTTTATCCCGCCGCAAGAAGAATTGGATGCCATCACCATCGGTCAAGATACCCGCGACAGCCTCGGGCAAACCCTTGGCCGCCCTGCTGGTGAGGGCGTGATTGGCGAAACCACATGGTTCTATTCGCAATATCGTGTGCGCAGCTATGCATGGCGGGCGCCCGAAATTGTGAGCCGCGATATCGTGGCCGTGTCCTTTGCCGATAACGGCACCGTGTCGAATGTTGAAACCTACACGCTGGCCGATGGTCAGATTGTCGATATTTCGCGCCGCGTTACGGAAAGCTCGATCCGTGAAGTGTCGATTTTCCGTCAGGTTATGGGTAATTTTGGCCGCATCAATGTGGGTGAGTTGGTCAACGCCAACAATTAATCCTTTGTCTGCGTAACATAGGTGCATCATGCGCGAGAAGGTGGCGGGGAAATATCGGCTGCGCATGGCCCAAACCGCCGCCGATGTGACCGCCGCGCAAACCCTGCGGCACCGCGCTTTTCGCGGTGGGGCAGATG
>ENA-OUOG01003480-OUOG01003480.1-marine-metagenome-genome-assembly--contig:-NODE-3480-length-14713-cov-5.615537_pt1 | contig 14713 bp, 10 predicted proteins | sample MGYA00248635_ERZ508505 | MGnify/ENA primary metagenome ERZ508505 (study PRJEB26176, sample SAMN06267871) | marine metagenome | isolation source: Saanich Inlet, British Columbia, Canada | place: Pacific...
GCCAAAACGATCGTCGTCTTAATAGGCGTCGTTTTATTCGCGTTCGTGTTCGCCGTGAACTCCGCCGTGCACAGCTACTTGGTGGTGAAGTACGCGGACGGCGACAAGGTGGCGATGAACGTCGGGTTCTACTACATGGCGAACGCGTTCGGGCGGCTCGTCGGGACGATCGTCTCCGGCGCGCTCTACTCCTACGTCTCCAACGACGTCGACGTCGCGTTCGCGGCGTGCTTCTTCGCGGGAACCGCGTTCGTGGTGCTCTCGGGCATAGTCGCGGCGCGCATCGACGACGACGAAGGCGGCCTGCGCTGGGGCACGAAGCTGCGATGCCTGGGCGCGAGGCCGTGGGCGGAGGTGGCGGAGGAGCAGGCGCGAGAGAAGGCGGTAAGGGAGGAGGAGGAGGCGGTGAAGGGGGGGAACGACGCCGTCGCGCGCGCGTGATTGTTTTTTAGCTCCTTTTGTATGACATACACCCTAACTACGTAGACTAGGTACGCTAACACGTCGCCGCCTGCTCGGTGTCCTTCCGTCGCTTGTACTTGTCGTACACGTCCCGCGGCACCCTCTGCGAGTTGGGCACGCGGCGCCACGGCTGCGTGCCGGTCGCCGCGAGCTGCCACAGGTTGCCCTGCAGGCGCCGCATCGCGTTGGAGATCTCCTGCACGCTCATCGACGTCTCCTGCAGCGCCGTGCCCGTGGACTCCAGGAACGTCGCGCCGAGTTCCTTGCCGGCGACGTGTTTCCGTCGCAGAACCGCAGACGCGGTCGTAGCGGTCTTAAAGAGAAGTCTCTGCGCGCGCGTGCTCGTGTCGACGCGCGCCACCGCGCGTCGGGACCCCGCGAGCTCTTCGCCGCCGCGCATATCGACGTCGGAAGCGCATTTCGCGTCGGATGGAACACGCGCTTTTGTCGTCATCGTGGTGTCGTCCGTCACACCCTTCGCGCTGGAGGCGGGGGCGTCGACGGGTATCCTCGCGACCGCCGCGTCGGGCCCAACCGCGGCCGTCGCCGACGGTAAACCGGCGGTCGTCGTGGCGTCCCCGTCCCTAGACCCCGCGTCCCCGTGGGACGCACGAGGCGTCCCCGAGGGCGAATCTAGGAACGCACCCGCGGCTTCGTTTCGCTCGGGGGCGTCCCCGGCGCGAGGCGTGTCCTCGACGTCGTCCAGCCACTCGTCGTCGTCGGACTCCTCCCCTTCCGAGTCCTCCCCCGCGAAAACCACGCTCTTCGCCGCGCGCGACATCGCGGGCGAAGACGCTTCGGCGCGCGGCACGAGCGCGCGGCTCTGACATTCGCGAACCGACTCGTCGCGGGTTTTCGACTCGCGATGTCACCGATTTCACGGATTTTTTGGGTGTTGGTGAGAACAAATCGTATGAGCATTCAGTCTCTGATAAATTCGTAAAATAATGTCTGCGTAGACGAGGTTAGATTCCGAGGGCGTCGCGTGGTGCCTCGCGCTCCCCCCCCGCCACTCGCACGCGCGCGGGTTCTCGAATCGCGTCCCCCGCGCGTTCGCCGAGACCACCTCCGTTGTCGTCGCGCGCCGCGAGCCGATCGCGACGATCGCGCCGACCGAGTGACCGTCGTCGCCATCGAAACGTAACGCGACGGCCGGCCCGTTGGCGAGCGCGTTTGCGCGCGAGTGACTCCCAGACTCGCGGTTTCGCGGCGAGACCGCCATCAGAGCGCGACCGCCGACGGTCGCGACATAAGCATAGATGTCCGTCCCTCCCCCCCCCACGGACAAGAACGGCAAGGTCATGCTCGGCCGGCTGCGTTCGGCGACCAACCAGGATGGATTCGACACCCCTTTGTGCAAGCCGTGCCTCGGCCCCACCTGCGTGGGCGGCGGCGGGTGCGACTTGTGCTTCGCGACGGCCTTTTGCCCGTGCTTCGTGCTCGGCAGCAACGTCAAAATGCTGCACTCCGGCGCGTACCACTCCCCGTGCGCGGACGTTTTCGCGTGCCGCAGAAGCGAAGCGTGCGTGAAGTTTTTAGTGCCTTACATGTGCATCTTCGCCGCGGGGTGGACGTTTTGCCCGGTGGGGCCGTTAGCGTGGTGCCCGGTGGCGGCGTACACGGCATCGTACCGGCACAAGATCCGCAAGGAGTTCGGGATCACCAGTAGCGGGCAGTGCGTGCCTGGTTTCTCCAACGACATATGTATTCACTTCTTCTGCTTCCCGTGGGCGCTGTGCCAGGAGCACGTCGAGCTCAGAACGCACCTCCCGTTCACGCCGCTCAAGAAGCTGTACGACGAGACGGGCGCGAGCGTCGGGGTGGTTTCCAAAAAGAAAGCCGAGAAGTTCAAGTGGAGTTTCAACCTGGACGAGCTCAGCGACGACGAGGACGACGACGGCGAGATCGCTCGACGCAAAATGCAGAGGCAGAGCACGTTCACGGCGCCCGCGTTGCAATCGGGCATGGCGCGGAGCGATCTAAGCGGTGCATCTAAGAGTTCAAACGCGGACCCCTCCGCTCCGAAGCGGCTGTACAAGCAGGACGACGCCGTGTACGTCGACGGTCGATGCAATTTGTGCGGCGCGGGGCCGTTCCACAACCTGGACCAGTTCTCGGACCACATGGTCAAGCACACGAACCTGCGCAAGATCCACGAGGCGATCCGGAACAAGACCGGGACGGTCACCTGCAACGCCTGCGGGAAGCCGTTCAACAACGTCCCGGCGCTCGGCGCGCACCGATGCAAAAACGCAACCAACAGGCGCTGAGGTCGGAAGAGTGCGCTTCTGGCTGCCCGGTGCTGGCGCATGTTGTGGGGAGGTGCCGAAAAAAGTCAAGAAGTTGTAAATTCGAACGTGCCTCTCGTGACCGGCGCCTCGGCTCGTCAGACGCGCGCGCGCGGCTCGCGTTCCCGGTCGCGTCCGGCGTCCGGCGCGATGCACGCGCCCTCCGCGTGGGCCGCCACCCCGGGCACGGTCGAGCGCACCCCGCGCGCGCCCGGGCTCGGCGCCGCGTTCGTCCCGCTCTCGGCGACGGCGGTGGCGGATGCGATCTTCGATGAGATCCGTTTATCGGGCACGGAGACCAGACCCCCCGAGCTGACGGACCGGCACCTGGAGGTTCTCGCGAGCATCTTCGACGAGAAGCACCTTGGCAACGCGCTGGAGCTCGTGCAGAGCGGCAAGGTGAAAAGGCTGGTGGCGCACAGGTCGCGGAGGTCGTGTTTCCAGGTTCGAGGCCGGACTGTTAACGAAACGTATTTGTGTTACCCGGATGCGTTTTGCTCGTGCCGCGCGTTCCAGTGGGACGTCATCTCGCGCGGCGAGAAAGTGGCGTGCAAGCACCAGCTCGCCGTGAAAGTAGCCTGCGCCGTGAACGTGTGCGGCGACTCGGAAGTCACGGATCTGCTCATGGCGCAGCTGTTAGAGGCGTACGCGCGCGGGGGCGGCGAGAAAAAGCAAAACAAGTAATACTCGTAGACTCATTAGAGGTTGTAGCGGACGAACGACGCGCGACGACGCGTGACTGAAAGGACGAAGACATACATACATGTGCGCGGTATCGAGCACGATATCCCGACCGCTCGATACGTCTACACGATGCGATATCCAAATGTCACAAAAGCGTCTATCACCGAACTTTGTTCCTCCCCTTGAGGCTCGTTTTGATGGGCGCGCGGAATCCCAGCGGGCCGCCCCCCTCGAGCAGGTCCGGGTACGCCACGAAGGACACCACCAGCTCGCGCAGCTGCGCGATGGTGTGCTGCATGGCGTTCAGTTTCCGGTCACGCGCCATCGCGTTCAGATCGTCGCCGTGCTTCGCCACCAGCGCGCCGACGACGCGGCGCTGTTTCGTCGTCAGCCGCTTCGGAGGCGCTAAACCGGTGGACCGAACCTGCCCGAGCAAACCGCGAACCTCGTCGCCGCCGACAATCGCGGTGGCCGCCACGGACGTGTCCTTGGGTTCGTTCTCGCGAGTCTCCGCGCTGAGGATCGATTTGGAGTTTCGCCCGGTCTTACCCACCGCGTTCGGGTCGCTGACGATGCCCACGGAGCTGTAGTTCCCCATGTGCGTCGTGTCCTCCTTCCACTGCGTGTCCTCCGCCGCGCCGGGCAGACGCACCGGCACGACCTTCACGTGCTGCTTGGTCTTCTTGACGCGGCCCACCTTGACGGTGGAGCCGCTGGGTTTCGCGCGGCGCTTCTTGCGCAACGACGACCCCATCGCGAGTGCCTCGGCGCGAGCGTGCCGTGCGACGGGCCGACCGAACGCAGACGCGCGGCGAGATGTGCGCGCGGCGGTTCCGGAAATGATGCCCGCCGCCACGCGCGAACTCGACGAGGTCGCGAAATGCGTCGGCCGTTTCTGGGAAACGAACGCGGAGCCGTTGACCCGAGTTCCGAGTCCTTCCGATGGCGCGCACTCTCTCCGGCGCCGCGGAATGTCCCCCCCCGCGACGCCTCGCGCCGACGCCGCGCTCGCGAGCGTCGCGGGCGTCGGGCCGGGAGACCCGCCGGCGAGCGCGGGCGACACGCGGGGAGACCGGGGCGGCGGTGACGCGCCGAGCGCATCCGGTGTCTCGGCACCCGCCGAATCGCCCGACACCGCGCGCGGCGACGTCGCCTTCCACGGTGGCGAGCGGTCACCTCCTCCGCGCGACCCCGCGGACGAGAGCTTCGAAGCTGGAGGCGGCGGGCTTGAGGACGCGGACGCGAGCCCTTCGGCGAAAGGACGCGAAGAGGACGTGCTTGACGACGGCGAAGGGGATGGCGACGGGCGCGCCGATGCGCCTTCTTCGCCAAGACGCGTGCGCACTCCGGATCTGAAACTGCGCCGTCCGAAACCGAAACAGAGCGCGTACCACGTGGTGATCAAGCCCCGTACGCCCTCGCCCGAGCCGCCCACGCCTGTTCCCTCGAACCCGTCGACGCCGGCGCCGTCGGAGAGCGACAGCGAGAGCGAGGACGACACGCCTCCTTCCCCCCCGCCGCCGCCGCCGAAGCCGGCGGATGCGCGGCTACGCGGGAAAAAGCTGCGTCTCACCGTGCTCGGCGTGCGCAACGCGCCCGTCGGCTTGGGCGACGTGTTTTGCGTCGTGGAGTGCGGCACGAGCGTTCTGGAGACGACGCAACCCGCACCTCCCCCCAACGCCGCGCCGGTTCAAACCGCGGCGAGCTCGTTCGAGATTTTCTTCGACGCGCCCGGCGCGTCCGGCGACGTCGCGGTGATCGCCTTCGGCGAGAAAGGGACGCCGCGCCTGAACGCAAACGCAAACGCGAACGACGACGCAAACGCGGCGGTCTCCGATCTTTACCACCCGATCGAGCTGGCGCGCGTGACTTTGAGCGCGTACGATTTCTTACCGGACGGCGACCTGGACGACGCGTTCGTAGAGAGGCTCGGCGTGGTCGACGTCGGGGACTGGGTCCCCATGCGCCGGCCGCGTGGTTTAGAAAAAGTGGTCAAAAAAAAGTACGCCGGCGCCTCCGTCCCCGTGGCGACGACGTCGGCGCGACTCGTCGCGCGGTTAGTGGACGCGGACCACGTCGAGAGCTGGGAGGCGGAGCGTGTTCTGGCGGAGGCCGTCGCGCGTGTGCACGAAGCCGCGGAGACGGGGGACGGCGAAGACGCGCAGGCGGCGTTCGACGGTCTGGCGAACGCGTTCGCCGTAAAAACGTTGCCCGCGAAAGCCGTCAAAGCTTGGACGCTTACGAGTACAAAAAAGCCAACTACGGATTGTACGGATCTGGAAACAAACGACGGTGGGGCGTTTTACGCGCGCGCGTGCCTGGACGTGCCGTACACGGCGTTTCGGTTCACAGAGGCGGACGGAGGTACGCCTCGCACGGCTCTGGCGCGCGCGTGCGCGCGTCCGACCCCGGCGGGACAGGCGAGCGCGCTGCGTTTCCTGGCGCTCGGCGCGACGCCGTCGGTTTCGTTCCCGGTGGACGCCTCTTTGGACGGCTCTTGGCGAAAAAAAAAGGAAGCACCGGTTCGCACCGCCGCGCACGTCGCCGCTCGTTCCAACAACGCGCGCGTCTTGACTCGCATGCTCGAGCTGGACTCTGCCGGCGTCGTGAGCGCGCGGGACGGTGAGGGGTACCCGGCGCTGCACGTCGCCGTCGTCGCGCGCGCCGCCGAAGCCGCGGAGGCGCTCCTAAACGGAGGCGCCGACCCGACGATTCAAATTCGAGCGCGCGTCTTTTCGACGCGAAGAAATCCTCCGTCGCGAGACGACGATGTAAACGACGACGACGACGAACGTCCGACTTCGACCGCAACTTCGTTCGTCGCCTTGAACGCGTTCGAGCTCGCGGCTCGGAGCGGCGACGCGCGCGTCGTGGATGCCGTCTTCGGGGCGGGCGGAACGAACGAAAAGAAAAGCGGAGCCTTGAAGAAAAACGGTTCGGAAGAGAGTCTCGCGGCGGCGCTCTTCGCGGCGGCGCGCGTCGGGAACGCGCGCGCCGCGAATCTCGCCGCCGCGCGCATCGTCGCCGGCGACTTTCTCGGCGACGATCCGGGTTCCTCCGTTCGCCGAAATCCGGATGACCCGGAAGAAACCGCGCGTTTGGCGCGTTTGGTTCTTTTCACGAGGAACCACCTAAACAAGACGGTGCTGGAGACCGCCGCGGGGCGCGGCGCCGCGGAGGTGATCAGGGTCACGCTCGAGCGCGCCGCGTCGCCGACGCGCGGAACTCCGCGACGCGGGGGCGATGACGGCGCGGGCGCCATGGCGTGGGCGGCGTACGCGCGAAGCGACGAGGCCATCGAGGCGGTTCTCGCGGCGGGCGTCACGGCGCGCGACGAGTGGGCGGCGGCGTGCCGGGTCGCGGAAACCAGGGGCGCGTCCATGCGCGCGCGCAGAGTGCTCCGGGGTCGCGCTTCGGGGACGTGATTTGTTGAAACTGATGAGAAAAACGCTCGCCGCTCCAAACGTCGCCGCCCGGTCTCTGTGAACAACGCCAAACTCGTGCCGTCGTCGCGATTTTCGCGATTCGCCTCCAATGCTCCAAGGCTGAGATTTTCTCTCGGATTGCGGTAGGGGCAATTACGGTCAGAGTCCCCGCCCCGCGCGCAGTCGCGCGCGCACATCCGTCGCCTCTGGTTCAGGGGAAGAGCGTACCCGCGCTTCGGCCGCACGCCCCGCGGACTCGGCGAGACTCGCGCGCGCGGCGGTCGTGCGCGTCACCGCATCTCGGCGACCGCCTCCCTCGAAATTCACCATGGGCATGTTCGACAAGAAGAAGCCAGTCAGGACGACGCGTAAACCTCTTAAGGTGGACAAGATGGACTCCATGAAACACCTTTCCCCGGAAATGCAGCAGCGCATGCGCGACCTGGAGGAGCAAGGCATGGAGGAGGAGGAGCTCGAGGAGACGGCGCGCAAGTTCCTCGCGGATTCGATCGGCAAGGGTGGCGATTCGGGCGAGTCCGCCGAGGAGCTCGCGAGGCAGGCACAGGAGGACCTCGAGAGGCAGCGCCTGGAGGAGGAGGCCGCCGCGGCGGAGGCCAAGAGACAGAGAGAAATCGCTGAGGCGAAAGCCGCCGCGGAAGCCGCCGCGGCCGCCCGGCTCGCCGCCGCGGCTCGCGAGAAGGCCCAGGACGACGTGATTGTCGCCATCTTCAATCGATTGGACGTGGACAAGAGCGGCGGCGTGAGCATCGCGGAGCTCGTCAAGGCGATGCGCCGCGACGACACGCTGGCTTACACGCTCGGGCTCGCAGACAGGCACTTGAGCCAGACGGACGGCACCATGGACAAGATCGCGGCGCTGTTCTACAAGTTCGACGACGACCAGGGCGGCGAGCTGAGCGCGACGGAGTTTGCTAAGCTCATCAAGAGCACGCCGCGGGTGATCGTGCCGCACTCCATGCAGGCGGAGGCGCGCGCCGCGAACTTCGAGGGCGAAATCGCGGACACGTTCGACGTCAAGGCGTTCGCGAAGGATATCATGAAGCGCGCGGTGAAGCGCGCGAGCAAAGAGTCCGACGAAGGCTCCGACTCCGGTTCCGACGCGTCTTCGGATGATTCTTCGGAGGATGACTCGTCATCGAGCGCCGGCGCGTCCCCCCCTGGCGGACGCGTTTTGGCGCGACTCGAAGACGCGGCGGCGGTGGGCGCGCTCGCCGCGCGCGGCGAGAAGGACGCCATCGAGTCCATCTTCGCGTTCCTGGACAAGGACGACAGCGGCACGGTGACTGTTCGCGAGATGATCATCGGCGTCCGCAAGGAGCCCGCGCTGGCGCGCACGCTCGGCCTCGGCGAGGGTAAAGTGGACCAAAACGCTTTGGTGGAGATGTTTTCCAAGTGGGACGAGAACGGCGACCGCGAGCTGGACCGTTCGGAGTTCGCCGCCATCTTCGGCCCGAGCATCGCGGACGCGGAGCGAGCTGAGCAGAGACGACGCGCGGAGGAGCACGCCGTGATCATCGCCAAGGAGATGGAGGAGGAGGCGTTCGCGAAGAAAGAAGCGGCGCGCGTCGCCGAGGAGGAAGCCGCCAAAGCCGCGGAGCGCGCCGAGATCGCACGACTGCGCGAGGAGCTGGACGCGATGAAGGCCAAGCTGGACACCACTTTGCCGAGCCGGCGCGTTTCTGCGCGCGACAGACTGAGAAGCGCGGAGAAGGGGTCTCCAACCGAAAACGGCGCGTTCGACGCCGGGTACGCCTCCGGGGGGTCCGGTCCTGGCGCGGCGCGCGGAGGTGGCGAAAAGCCGGCGTGGCGCTCGCCTTCGTACGCGTCGTACTTGAACAGCCCCGAGTTTCGTACGATGGGCGTCGCGGAGGCGCTCGAGGCGGGGCGAAGCCCCAAGACCGTGAACGGGTTCTGGCGCGAGCCGCTGAACATGACCGCGCTCCGAAAGCACGAGAAGAAACAGAAAGCGGTCGACGTCGTGCGCGAGCCGGTGCCCATCGCGCGGTACAAGGAGACGTGGCGCGACGGCTTGCGCGACGGCGACATGAAGCGATTCGCAGACAAAAAGCCGCGTCCCGCGGGCGCGCCGCTCCCGGCGGGGTTCGAACCCGCGGGGTACACGAACGCCTCCTCCATCGCGGACGTGCTCGCGGACGCCAAGGCGCTCTCGCCGGGGTCGTACTTCGGAGGAGGCACGCGCATGTTCTCCAGAGGGTTCCAGAGGCACTACCTCGGCGCGTCCGGCTTCCGCGCCGGTCAGGCGACGGCGGGCGACAAGACAAGCCAAAACAATTATCTCGCGCACCCGCCCGGGGTGAAGACGTCGTCCTCGGACGTGGTCGGCGTGGTCGGTTTGACGTTGTCGCACAAGCGTGATTTGCGGCACAAAGGCCACGTGCAGCCCGTGAGTTTCCACCGGAACGTTTTAGGCGACGCGGCGACCACGCACACGTCCACGGCGCCGGGCGAGATGACGCAGTACCCAAAGAGCGAACGAACCAAACACGAGCGCGTGTGGATTTGATCCTGATCCCATCGTTTGTTATCGATATGACATTCCTTAAGGTTACGATGAGGACGACATTCATTTCGTACGACTTTTGTCAACGCGACGCGACGCTCATCAGCTCACGAACCCGGGATCTTCCGGCCCGTCCGCCGCGTACCGTTTCCGAGGAGGCTGGTGCACGCGCCCGTCCGGACGCGCGCGCTTCCCGAGCCATCGCGAAGCGGCTTCGATTTCGTTTTCCGCGTTTTTCTTTTTTTTGTCGCTCGAGACGTACCATACGTCGCGCGACGTCGCGAACGTTTCCGTCGCGTCGTCGTAAGCCTTAAGGTTTTTCCCCGGCCACGCGCGTTCCAACGCCGCGGAAGCGTTTGACGCCGCCTCCGCGTCTTTGAAACACAGGAACGCCGTCGCGGTCCTCGACGCTTCGCCCGCGGTGAAGTCGGAGGCTTTGCCCGCCGTGCCCCAGGCGACGAAAGGCTTGGAAGACGTCATCCGACGGCGCGTTTGTAAAGACGCGCCGGCGCCGGCGTTTTTTTCGGGCGCGCTCGTCGCTTCGTCCGACGCCTCGGGAGGCAACTCCACCCGGCCCGCCGTGAGCGCCGGCGGCGACGCGAGGCGCAGGACGAGCGCCGGGTGGTTCGTGCCGATCTTCGCGGGGTCGCCGTCCGCCTCGAGCCGGAACCACTGGACCGTCTCGTCGCCGTACTCCAGTCGCGCCAAACGATGGGACAAGCGGCGGTGTCCGCGCGTCGCCGGCAACGACATCTCGACGCTGGCTTTGCTCCTCCCGACGTCGACTCGGAGGCGCGGATCACGCGCCAGCGGCACGTCGAGCAGCGCACCCGCCTGCACGACGAACGACCCCACGCGCACGGCGTGGAGGTCGAAAGACACCGGCGCGGCCCTCGAGGGCGCCATCGCGCCGTGCTTGTTGTGAGGACAACGAGCGTTAGAGATCCGAGAAAACGCAGGGCGCAAACGGTCGCCGCTCGAGTCGTCGTTCGCTCCAATCGATTTCGTGGACGAAACGAAATCATGACGCGGCGCGTCGCCGTTGACCCGGCACTCCGACGCGCGCGGCGGTCGGGTCGGGTCGGGTTTCTCTCAGGCGTCCGACCATGAGCGGCACGGCGTTCACCGAGGAGACCCTCCGCGAGGTGTTCCTGCGGCTGGACACCAGCGGCGACGGGTTCCTGAGCTACTCGGAATTGTTCGACGGGCTCAGCGGGAGCGACCTTGACTGGAACGCCTCCTACGACAAGCGCGAGATGCTGGACCGGCTGTGGAAGAAAGCCGACGCGGACGGCAACGGGCAGGTTTCTTTTGCGGAGTTCTGGCAGCTGGTGGCGGCGACCCGGTCCCCGACCGAGGAGGAGCTCGCGCGCGCGTACGGTCATTTCAAGGCCATCGACGCGTCGGGAGACGGCGTCCTCGATCGACTGGAGGTGCAGGAGGCGCTGGATAATCCAAACATCGACTGGGACGCGCTGGGGGTGGACCGAAGCATCTCGGACAAGCAAATCTACGACATGCTGGACGAGGACGGCGACCAGAGGGTGACGTTTGACGAGTTCTGGATGTTCATCCTCAACGCCACCGCGCAGCGCGAAGAGGCGCTAAGACAAACCGCCGCCGCTATGGCGTCTGTGAGCAAATTTTCGCACTGGACGGCGAGTGAGGTTGGCGAGTGGTTAGCCCGCGTCGGGTTCGGTCAGTACGCGCCCGCTTTCGTGGCGAACGACATTCACGGCGGCGCGCTGAACATGCTCACGTTCGACGCGCTCCCGAAGCTGCAGGTGCGCCAGTTCGAGCACTGCAAGGGGGTCATGCGCGCGATCCGCGCGCTTAAGGGGCAGGAAGAGGACGAGATGGAGACCCGCGAGGACATGCTCGCCAAGGGACGCCTAGCGGCGGCGGCGGCGCGCGCCGCCGCGCAGGCGTCTCTCGGCGCGGCGCTCGCGGAGGACGACGGGGTCGTGCCGGAGGGCGCGCGAACGTTGCGGTTCGGGGACGCCCGGGCGTTCGAGGAGGAGGAGGCGAGGCTCAACGAGATGTACGCCAAGCCCAAGATTGTCATGGGGGGCGTGTTGTGAGCGTAGCGTAACGTCTGTACCGTGTCACGATTCTCGAGGAGACGAAGACTTCATGGCAGTCACCGTATTTTCGATCCTGTCGAGCTCGACGGCTCCTTTCTCGCCACTACGCGCGGCGCGAGTCGCGGAGGCGGCGCCTCGAGCCGGCGCGCATGGAGGCCGTGACGCAGACGGCCCGCGCGGCGAGGCGGTACCTGAGCGTGCTTCTGTCCGGCGACGACGCCGCGCGCAAGCAGCTCGTGTTTTCTCCCGGCCGCGTTTCGAGTCGCGCCGATGTCGGCGCCGGCGAGCCCGCGCGCGCCCACTCGGAGGCTTCCGGGTCTCGCGCTCGAGCCTCCGCCGCGCGCGCGCCCGCGGAGGGCGCGGACGCGCCGCGGGTCACGAGCCGGTTCGCGGTGGAGGCTGCGCGGGTGGCGGGCAAGCGCAAGCGTTCGGAGACGGAGGGCGCGAAAACCTCGGACCGGGCGAACGAGACGCACTCGTCTCAATCGCGCGAAACCTCCGCGCGGCGCGACGCACGCGCGTCCTCGAACGACAACGGCCATTTTCGTGTTCATCACTCGAATTCGCCCCGTTCGATCCTGGCGGTGGGCGGCGCCAAGCGCAAAAGAGGCATCGGCGAAGCGTCGAGCGGCGCGTACATGAGCGCGATGAAACCTCCGAAACCTCCGACGCGAGAAGATGTTTTTAACGGATCCGCCGCCGAACGCGGATCCGTTTTATCCGAAGAGCCCGCGGCGACGCGCCGGCGGCTGGACCTGCTTCGGTCGGTGGGCGTGGTGAAGACGCGCGGCGGCGTGCCGTCGACGTACAACCTCGGTACATCGGAGTCTGTGCGCGAAAACCAAAACCTTGGCGCCTCGCCGACGACGGCGAGCGGCCGCGTCAAACTCGTGGTCTCGTCTTCTCGCCTGCCTCTCGGGAAAATCGGCGCGGGACGTTTTCGCGCGACACTTCCGCTCGCGAGTCTACGCGCGCGCGGACGGTTCCGCGCGGCGGCGACGGACCCGAAGGTGGTTCGAGCCGAGCTCGTCGATTTGCCTCCGGACGAAACGCCGGAGGCGAATCCGCCGCCGGCGGAGACGAGCGCCGCCGCCGCCGCCGCCGCGCCCGAGGGCGCGTTTTCGTTCGGCGCCGCGTCGGCGCCGGCGCCTGCTAGTCTCGCGCTCGGCGCCGGGTCGATGCGTCGCTCGAAGAGCAGGAAAGGGCGGGACGACGACGACGACTCCCTGCTGGGTGCGGCGTTGCGCGACTTCAACGGCGGGAAGACGAGCGGAGGCGGAGGCTCGTCTTCCGCGCTCGAGCCGAAGAAGAGCGGAGCCGGAGACGCGAATCCGGCGGCGGCGGCGTTCGACGCGCCCGCCGCGAAAAAGGAAAACGCGCCCGCCGCGGACGCCGCGAAACCCGCCGCGCCCGCGTTCACGTTCGGCGCCGCGCCCGCTCCCGCCGCCGCGGGAGATGGCGCGAAGAGTGCCTCCGCGGAAAACCCCGCGGCGGCCGCGTCGACGGGGTTCACGTTCGGGGCGGCGCCGCCAGCGGCGGCGCCGGCGCCGGCGCCCGCGTTCACGTTCGGCGCGGCGCCCGGAGCGAGCGCGCCTCCGGCGGACGCGGCGGCGCCGTTTGCGTTCGGCGGCGCGGCGGCGCCTCCCGGCGGCGGCATGTCGATGGGCGCGGGATCGTCCGCGCCCGCGGGGCGACGCGTCGTCCGCGCGCGGCGCCCGGGGAGACGTTGATGACTCGAGCCTGTTTCCTCTATTGTTATCTAGCGACTAGCTACGCGCGTCGCGACCGCGCGCGTCGGACGCGGTATTCGGGAGCGTCTACTCGGTCCACTCGCCCCTTTCTCGCGAGTACACGGAGACGGCGTTTCCTGTCGTTTCCCGCACGACCCGCCAGTCCCGCGAGAGGTGGGTCACGAGCTGCGTCTTGGACGGCTGCAGGTCCGCACCGGGCTGCGAGAGCGACAGGAACGGATTCGTTTTCCTATCGCCGTCGCCGCGGAAAGCGCTTCCCGTCGCGCCGACGTCCACGTCGCTCGTCCGCAGCTGCACGCGCCAGCGTTTTTTGCTCAGCGCCGTCGCCTGGAACGTCTGCGTGATTCTTACTTCGCCGGAGACGAGAGGTAACGCCACGGTGACGACGTTCGTCACGACGACGGACTTCGTCACCGATTCGCCGTCGAGACTGGAACCGAGGTACTCTCGAGGTACGGCGCACGTCTGTCGCACGTCCGTCACCGCGCCGGCGAACGTCTCCCATCCCGCGATCGCCCCGACGGTGCCTGGCGAGGAGGTGTACCTGAGTTTCCACGCGCCCTCGAGCAGTCTAGATGCGATCGGCGCTTCGGGTCCGGGGTCGCGTTCCAAACGCGTAATCTCTTTCTCGATCAAACCGCGCGTCGCGTCGCTCGCGCGCCCGGACGTCGACAGGCTTTCTCCGAGAAGGGTTTCGAGAAGGGGAGACGAATTCGTCTCCGTGTCGCGAGGGACGTCGAGGGACGCGCGCGTTTTAGACCTCGCGGGAGCTCGTGACCGAGGCGCGTGAGCGCGCGCGAGACGGGGAGAGGGCGCGCGCCGCGGCGCGCGGGAACCGCGTGCGCACGCGGCTGACGCCCGGAGCATGGGTGAATGAAGATCAGAAAGCATCCTTCTGCGTCACAAAATAGTCTAGTGTCTTCGACTAAGGCAGATTGACACGAGAGAGTCGGTATGTAACATCCTCAGTCGAACAAGTCGAAGTCCTTCTTCTCATCTTCCGACGATTGTTCGTTCGAAGGTTCGGTCTTGGGAGGGCTGGAAAGACACGCGCCCATCGTGAATGCTGAAAAGGCGTATCGTCGCGTCTCGCGAAGTGGTCTCCGCGCGATCCTGCGATCGGACTCGACTTTTTTATGTCGAACGCTCGTCCGAACTGGAGACACCTTCTGGGAAGAAAGTGTTACATTCGGCGTTCGTTCTTCGACGCGGCCGAACAAAACGAGTTGAGAAATGGCATCTGCGTTACAAAACACGTGAACGCTATCGAGTCGAGCTACGCACGCGCGAGACTGCACGCCTCAAGCCATCATGTCGAAGTCCGCTGAGACTTCTTCTTCTTCTTCGAACTCCACGTGGTCGTCGAATTCCATTCTCAGCTGCCCTTGGACTTTAAACTCGAGCTCCTCGAACTCCGACGAGACGGTCTTGAGGTTGGGGTTATTGCTGAAGTCCAGGATCGACAGCTGCCGCAGGT
>ENA-OUOG01003482-OUOG01003482.1-marine-metagenome-genome-assembly--contig:-NODE-3482-length-14707-cov-4.138278_pt1 | contig 14707 bp, 25 predicted proteins | sample MGYA00248635_ERZ508505 | MGnify/ENA primary metagenome ERZ508505 (study PRJEB26176, sample SAMN06267871) | marine metagenome | isolation source: Saanich Inlet, British Columbia, Canada | place: Pacific...
ATCACTGAACCACATGGGGAAGTTATGGTATCGTATGGAACAAAAATTTGTTTTATGTCGTTTGATAGAAACAAAGAGGGTAAGAAAAGAATTATATTAGACGAGAACTATTGGGATTATTCAACTACTACGGGTAGATTTAGAAACCAATTTTTGGGTATGGGTATTCAAGAATGTAGGGAGGGAATAAAAGACGGTAGTATCGAATTGTCAAACCTTAATTAAAAAATATAAACCTTACTTTAATTAGTGGGGTTTTTTTATAGACCCCCCGCACCATGCCGATTAGAATGTGGGACCTGCGTGCACAGGATCAGAAGTTACCATCTCAGATCACCATGCACTGTCACATTCTATTCGGCAAACAAAGTTCAAATAAAAGTTTGTGTATTACATATAAAGTGTTATATTTGTAGTGTAATCATTTAAAAACATATATTATGAGTTCAATTAGAGTATTATCGGTAACACACCCACAGACAAGAATAACGTTCAATGAATGGGCAAACAAACATAACGTATCTGTATTACATATGGAACCAATCAAAAGATGTAACGATACGGTTTTTCATTACAGACCTTACAAAAAGAAAGAACCTATAATGAGTAGGTTACTAAACATATTTAACTAACGATTTTTGATTTTCTATTTTTCATGATTAGAAAGACCCTTACAGAGATGTGAGGGTTTTTTTATGTCTGATAGTTTTAGGGGACAGCAACCATCTCAGATTTTAATCGGCAAACAAAAATAAAAAATAATTTGGTTTATAAACATATTACCCTTATATTAGTAGTGTAATTATAAAACAATATTATCATGAAAGGTTATTTAACAAAACAAAAAGTAGGGTACACATTAACAATCATTGGGAATAGTGGAATTAAAAGACACTTCACTATCCGTAGTTTAGAAAAATTCTCAAAGAGATTTTTAAAAGAAACTAAAGAAAGTGTGATGAAACATAAGGGGGTCGGTCAGTACATAGTGAACAGACTTGGTTTCTGTTATGATTGTGAACTCGACTACTTCAATAAAATGGACTTCGTATCTCCATAACACAAACACCACTATTGAGATATACAACCCTTACATTAATTTGTAGGGGTTTTTTATTTGGGCAATGGAGAAAAAGTTATTATATTAGTAGTATCCCCAATTTTAATCGGCAAACTTAAATGGTGCGGAGACCAATAAAAGGTTGTATCTTTGTCGAACATTTGAACGACATGATAACGTTTAATGGTTACACGAAAGACCCTCACTATAATGGTGGGGGTTTTTTTATTGTATTACGTTAAGTTCGGATTTCCCCCCGCGGGAAATAGAATATTTTAATCGGCACCCTGCCGAATAAAAACCCGATTCACCATCTCATCTAGATCAAATGCAACAATTAGAACTGTGCAGTTACTCTTCACAGTAATTTTAATCGGCAAAGATGTATTTGGTGTATTACATATAAAGTGTTATATTTGTGGAGTAATCAATATAAAATAATTTAATTATGGACAAACACGAAAAAAGATTTAATGACCAACTTAAAGGTAAGACCATTAAGAAAGTCGAATGGTTGAGGAAACCCGATATGGAAAACCTAATGTGGTATAAACGACCTGTTATGATACACTTTACAGATGGAAGTTTTATTATTCCGATGTCAGATGATGAGGGAAATGATGGAGGGAGTTTGATGTATCAAGACAAGGAAGGAAAAAATGATACCATTTACGTAACGTAATTATTAAGATAGACCCTCACAGAAATGTGGGGGTTTTTTAATGCGTAAAATGTATACTATAGTCATCATGCACTGTCAATTTTAATCGGCAAAAGAATATAATAAAAAAGTTTGTGTATATTAAATAAAGTAGTATCTTTGTACAAGAAATAATTCAGTTTAATTAAAATTTTAAAAGTTATGTCAGTAAAAATGAAACAACCAGTGAGAAATTTAAAAGTTCGTTACACAAAAGATTATTCGAAATTTGTGAAAATTCACACAAATCGTAGTCTTAAAACGGGTATCCTTAACAAGATTGAAAAATCTATGATTGAGCATGGTTTAATGTTAGACCCTATTAAGGTCAATGAGAAATGGGAAGTAGTAGACGGACAACATCGTTTACATGTTTCTGAGAAATTAGGTTTAGGTATTTACTATATCCAAATAACGGGTATTGGTAGAGAGGAAATGATAACACAAAACTCGACTGGTGGTCAGTGGAATTTACAAGATTTTCTTGACACTTACGTAAAAGAGCGTAACCCTAATTACATTAAGATACAAAAATTTATGTTTGAGTTCCCGATGTTCTCAATTACAGATACTTGTGTTTTTCTAAATGGTGGTAATCAAACCATAAAGGGAGAGGACTTTAGGAACGGAAAATATGTTGCGGGGTCATTAAACACCGCAAAGGAATTAGCGACAGAAATTATGAAACTTAAAAGTGTTTATCCTCTTGGATATACAAGAACAATTTTTGTTAGGACACTTTTATCGGTAAATGTGAACAACCCTAAATTCGATATGGGAGAATTTGTTAAGAAGTCTAAAGTTGTACCTAATGAGTATTTCCAAATTAAGGGAGATAGAAAAGGTTACAAGAGAATGATTGAGGATATCTACAACTACAAACGTAGAAATGTAGACAAGATAACAATTAAGGTTTAATAACTGAATTATTATCTTAATAGTGTGAACCCTACCTTTATGGTGGGGTTTTTTTATTGTATTACGTTAAGTTCAGATCCCCCCGCGGGAAATAGAATATTTTAATCGGCACCCCGTATTACAATGCCGATTAGAATTAGTGAAGGAGACACGGGTGATCAGAAAAAGTGAGGGGATGAAGTAGCGAACCCATCCCCTCGATTCCGAAAACTAATTCCGGTCCTAAAGTGTGGTCTTCAAACCACAGTATTTTTAACCTAATGAAAGGTACTCTTATAAATATGGAAGATGAACTGTTTTCACCCGGGCCATAGAATATTTTAATCGGCAATATTAAGTTTGGTATAATCAATTATATGTTATATATTTGTAGGGTAATCAATAAAACATTAACACAATGAAAAATTATCACATCACAGTAATGTCAATAGACCCGAATGACCACGAGGGTAGAGAACAAGGAGATGACCACCAAAAGTATGGTTTATCCGTGCAAGCTTCTACAGAGAAAGAGGCAATCGAGATTGGAAAAAAACAATTTGAAAACCAACACCCCGAGTTACCAATCTTTTGGGTTAAAGCTTATTTAGAAAATTAAAAACAGGAAGGAGATGGGGAATCACAATTTTAATCGGCAAACAAATATAACGGAAATAGTTGTTTATTTAAAAATAATTCTTATCTTTGTTATAGTAATCATTAAAAATATATAATCATGGGAAAACAAATCAATTTTGAAGATGTAACATTACGATTAGAAGTAAGTAGTCGTGGTGGAGGTGTTGAGATAGACTTAACACGTTTTGGTTTTAGAGGTGAGAAGATGTCCGCATATCAGAACTATTTAGGTGGTGGTATGTTAGGTAAAGTTTGTTGTAACGACACAATACGTTCATTTCATAAAAAACGTACCGATAAACAAGACGAGAAGTTAGATAAGATATCTGAAAGGTTAAAAAGGTATTATCACAATTTAACCAATCCCGACACAGAGTGGGAAGGACAGAGTTATGAATTAAATCAAAGAACCGCAGTTTCTGCATATTAACACTATAGAGTTATGGATAAGTACGAATGTAATACGTGTAATTGGAGTGGAACTGAGGAGGAATTAGTATCCATCATGGAAAGTAATCGGCATAATGAACAAGACCATACGTTGTATGAGGTGAGAGTATGTCCCGAATGTAAGACGTCAGATGACTTGGTTAATAAGACCGATGAAGAATATGAGAGAATGGCACACTTAAACTACTATAGTAATGAGTTATAAAGTATTATCAAGTAGTTCACCCGAGGGTTTAACATTGCAGGTGAACTTACATATCGAAGATGGATATGTTCCTACGGGAGGAGTTGTTGCGAATATTACTCGGCAACAGAATAGGTATAGTGGTTCACAACACATGGATACTATAAATAAAATTGAGTACATACAATCAGTTTACAAAAATGAAAAACAAGATTAACGTTAAATTTAAGGTTATCGACGGCAAAGTCCACGTTAAAAACTTAAAAGCAACGCCGGATGAATTAAAGAGAGTATCAAACCAAATACATCAAACAATTAATAACGATGTATTACGTAACTATAACTTCAATGGAACTATTAAAGTGAAATTGGGTTAAGAAATTTTTGTGACTCCATAATGTTCGCAATGATTACGAAGAAAAGACCTTCACCTTAATTGGTGAGGGTTTTTTTGATTTATATCACCACACGATCAGGTCCCGTCTCTTCAGGGAGATTTTAATCGGCAAAGATATGTTTTGTATAATCAATTATTTGTTATATATTTGTAGTGTAATCAATAACATATATACAAATGGAAGGACTTAAAAAATTTATCAGGGAAACAATCGAGAAACACCCAACCTTAGAAGAAGAGGTTATGGATTTATACCAACTATGTTTAGATGAGATAGAACAAGGTGGGTCAACACAGCACGAAATTTATTCATGTATGAGTAGTATAGATGATCTTGTTGACGGGATTACCGAAAAGTAATCGGCAAAAGAATATAATAAAAAAGTTTGGATATCTAATATTAATTAGTATCTTTGTATCAGTAATCAATAAAACAATTTAATTATGGGACAGTATTATAAGGTGGTTAATACCACAAAGGGAGAATTTTTAAATCCACACGCTTTTGGTAGTGGGTTAAAATTAATGGAGTTCACATCAGACGGAATGAGTGTCATGCAGGGGTTAGGGATATTACTTGCAGACGGAAATAATCGTGGGGGTGGAGATTTAAGAAGTGATAGTCCACTTATTGGAAGTTGGGCTGGAGATAAAGTCATAATCGCGGGGGATTATGCGGATGAGGGGAAGTTCTTACCTAAAAAGAACTCTAAAGAAACTTTGTATAATTATGCAGAGGTAAACTACGTTGATATCTCTAATGATGTTATTAGGGTATTATGTAAAGATAATTGGTGGAAAGAAAAATTTTTCGAGGAATGGAAGTCAAGAGGTTTCCAAGATTGGAACGAGGAAAGACAAGCTTTAAAGATTGAGTTATTTGGGGAACAAACTAAAATGAAAGAAAATGCATAATTTACATTACGTTAGGATAACCTCTACAAATCCAGAGGATGCGTGTAGTGAAGTTGAAAGTCAAATTTCAGATTGGGGAACAGAAAATAATTGGAGAACCATTGGTGGTTGCGTTAGTCAAGACGATGAAGTCTATGTAATACCTCGAACGGGCACATGGGGGAATAGTCGTTGGGCTCCCGAAGAAAACACCACCATTGATGATATCAATAAACAAGTAAGGGAATGGCTTGTACCAGATGAATACTATAAAAAGGCATTCGATGCATGTGTAGAGGGTACAGTTGAAAATCCTTTCGATTGGTATGGAGCTAAGAGACATTGTGAAAAGATGTATCAGATTGAAAGTTTTAAGAAACATAATCCCGACCGAGAGTTCGATGTATTACGAGACCACTTCTATGATTGGGAGTTCAATGAGAACGGAGTAACCGGTATAGATGACCACGAACTCGGAGAAGATGAAAAGATTTATATTGTGTATGTGGATATGCATGATTAGAGTTTTAACCCTCACTTTTATTAGTGGGGGTTTTTTTATGCTCTTTCACCTGTTGATCTGCAGATCATTTCCAATTTTAATCGGCAGGTGTATGACAATGCCGAATAGAATTGTACAGCTCACGGTGATCTTGATCGGCTGTCAGATCCTGAAGTAATTTTAATCGGCAAAAGAATATAATAAAAAAACTTGTGTAACTAATATTAATTTGTATCTTTGTATCAGTAATCAATAAAACATATATATTATGACAAATCAAGAGATTTTAGACAAGACAGACCTTAATTGGAATGTAAGAACAGAAACAACTCAAACAGAGAGTGGAATCATCCTACCTAACATTGCGTTGGTGAGAGAAGACACCTCGGAGATTTTGGGGGTACACTCGACAAACTACGTACCGTATCAGAATACACAAATGGTGGAATTACTGGATCGTGTTTCACAATACACCGGTTTAGATATCCATAAGGGTGGACACTTCGGTGGAGGTAAAAAAGTATTCATCCAATTAAAGAGTAATGACCTTAGATTGGGTAATGATAAAGTAGAGGGGTTCGTGACAGGTGTAAACAGTTTCGACGGTACAACTTCATTAGCGTTCGGTAATAGTAATCTAACTATTAGTTGTCAAAACACTTTCTTTGCTGCATACCGTAACTTAGAGAAAGTTAGACACACAAAAAATATGGTTCATCGTGTTGATGAAATTTGTAGAGGTATTGAGAACATTGTTATTGAAGAACAGATGATGTTCGATGACATTAAGAGAATGGCGGATAAGAGATATACGTCAGAAACTCAAGACATGGTTGCTCGTATTCTTTTTAATGTTGATAAAGATGTTGATGTTAGAAACGTGTATGACAATGACAACCTATCTACGGTAACTAAAAACAAACTTTCTAAATTCTATATCGACCTTAATGGGGAGATTGCACAGAAAGGTGATAACCTATGGGGTTTATTTAGTGGTGTAACCAAATACACTACACACTCAATTACTGAATTAGACAATTCAGAGAATAAGATGTTTGGAACGTATGGTAATCGTGAAAGAAAAATATTTAAAGAACTTATTTCTGTTTAACTATCCATTATATTAGGAGGAAAGACCCACGGCGAAAGTTGTGGGTTTTTTTTGTGCATATTTGCCTGTTGAATCTGAACCATCCCAGATTTTAATCGGCAATGTGAGATGACTGCCGATTAGAATTGGTGATCAGCATGCGCAAAAGATCTGTAGCATGCGCGCAGCAATTAATAGCAGGCTCTTTTAAAAAGGACCCACTCTTCAGGGAGATTTTAATCGGCAAAAGAATATAACAAAAAAACTTGTGTATCTAATATTAATTAGTATCTTTGTAGGGTAATCATAAAACATTTACATTATGGAATTTAAGAATCTATCACAAGCAAAGAAACTAACCGGACTATCTTATTTAGGTATGGTTAACAATTCGACTAAACACGAGAAAGCCTACAAGTACCAAGAAATGGTATACACTTTATATCTTGCACCCGCAATGATGAGTGGGTATGAAGTTTGTCCTATGAGAACGGATGAATGTACATTATTATGTTTAAATGAAAGTGGACGTAATAAAATGGATAGTAAGGCGAACAAAATTAATGGTTCAAGGATCAAGAAAACCAAATTGTTTTTTGAGAATCGAGATTTCTTTATGGATTGGATGATATTCGAGATCGAATCTTCAATGAAGAAAGCGGAGAAAGAAGGTCACAGATTTAGTATTCGTTTGAATAATACTTCAGATTTAAGTCCGTTACAATTTAGTAAGGTTATCAATGGTAAGAAAGTTAATATTTTAGAAATGTTTCCTAATGTACAATTTTACGATTATAGTAAGGTACCTAATAGATTGAAACTATCTAAAAAATACCCTAACTACGATTTAACTTTTTCTTATAGTGGAGAAAATATGGACGAATGTAAGACAATGTTAAACAATGGTGTAAGGGTTGCTATGGTATTCACCGATGTACCTACCACCTACATGGGTTATAAAGTAATTAATGGGGATGAGTACGATATGAGATATAAGGACGACAAAGAATCTATTATCGGACTTAAGTTTAAAAAGGTTCGGAATAAAGTCACAGAAAATAGTAAGTTCGTTATTACTATTTAAATTAAGACCCTCGATATTGATCGGGGGTTTTTTATGCTCTTTCACCTGTTGAATCTGAACCATCCCAGATTTTAATCGGCAGGTGTATGACAATGCCGAATAGAATGTAGATTCACCATCCTGTCCCTGATCCTGATCTGCGTCTCACTGTCAATTCTAATCGGCAAAAGAATATAATAAAAAAACTTGTGTATTAAAATATAATGTTTATCTTTGTATCAGTAATAACGATATAAAATTTATAATTATGGGACTAGATCAAACAGCTTACAGAGTTAAAAGGGGATTCATAACGAACCCTGTAGATTTTAGAACAGAGAACTACAATAATGAAACAGGTGAATCTGTGGTGTTATGTGAAACGGAGGAGGTTCAGTATTGGAGAAAGCACCCAAACTTACAGGGGTGGATGGAAAACCTATATCACGAAAAAGGTGGGGAAGATGAATTTAATTGTGTTAATGTCCAATTAACTTGGGAAGACCTTGAAAGATTGGAGAAAGATATTAAGGGTGAATCACTACCTGAAACACAGGGTTTCTTCTTCGGTAACTCTATGGGTGATGAAGAAGAAAGGGAATACGATTTAGAGTTTGTTGAGAAAGCTTTAAAATCAATAGAAGAAGGGTATGATGTTTTTTACACTTCTTGGTGGTAAAACGAAAAAAATGTTATATATTTGTACAATACTTTAAAATATAGTTAATCTTTAAAATTTAGAAATTATGCCAAATTGGTGTTCAAATTACGTAGTGATTGGGGGAGAACCAAAGAAAGTAAGTAAATTGCGTTCAGTTCTTACACATTTAAAAGTAACAGATAAGTCGGAGAACAATACGGTTTTTCTATCTTTAATTGGATATGGAGATATGACCCCAGAAGAATATGAGAAGAACTGGTACAATACCAATGTAGATAGGTTCGGAACTAAATGGGATGTGGGTATTGATGATTGGGAAATTGATGACGATACAATCATATTTAGAGGTGATACCGCATGGTCGCCACCTGTTGAAGCCTTCAAACACATCGTGGATAAATTCGGTGTTGATGTAGAGATGTATTACGAAGAACCTGGATGTGACTTCTGCGGTAAAGTTCTAATATCTGCGGACGGAGAAATGGACGTTATTGACTACACCTACCAAGAGGGTATATACAGATTTGAGGGGTTTGGTGAATGGTGGGAACGTGAGTTCGAGTTTAACAATAAGGAATGGATTATCGAGGAGTTGGAAGATGAGGGTGGTAATGAAGACGGAAGTTTTGATGTACCTGCAAAGGTGAGAGAGTCATTCCCATTCTTAAATGATAGTGAAGTCAAAGAATGTGTGGATAGTATAATGGAAGAACTGACAGATAAGTTAGGTATCCAAGAATAAAAAATAATCACCCCTGATGAGGATCACGCCGGGTCGGGGGGGATTTTAATCGGCAAAAATTAAAAGATATGAGTAAAAAAACAAAACATGTACATGGAGTACTAACGGAAGTAGTAGGTACCAATAAGGAGTTAAGTGAGTTCGAAAGATTCCTTAACTTAAGTCCACCAAGTCCGTCGGACGATCTAACTAAGTTAACTCAGACCTATAGGAATTCTTATACTAAGATCAAACCAACAATAGATAAGTTGGCACTATTAGAAGAGATAATCCTGCAACTGAGGTCCAAGGAAAATCTACAGGAGATTAAACTATCAATAGTAAGGGATGACTACATATACGCAAGGTCACCGTTCTACCGTAAAGGTGGAAGTACTAAAGACCTTAGGGTAATAGTGGGTAAGATAGAAATTGATGGTAGGGACCTAAAGAAGTTATCTATGGACTTCGGATTTATGGACAGAGCTTCAAAAGGTATTGTTAAAGCAATGAATAAAATCATAGAAGAAAACAAGGAAGAATTAAAAAGGATTTGGTAACGCAGAATAAAACGTTTATATTTGTATAATCTTTAAAAAGTAATATTATGTCATACGTAACACTTTTACAGCAACACAGAACGAACCTTATTGAAAAGGTTATTAAGAGTATTGAATCTCTTGAAGGTGAACCCATTGATTTTCACAGGATGTTTAGTACAGACATCTCAGTGTATGACGGAGTCGAGAAATGGATCGTTACGGGTATTAACGAGGATGGTCTTCTAACCGGCAGATCTGCGGGTGGAGATTTTGTTGACTTTGATATTACGGGATTAGACATGGAAACGTTGTCATACATACTAGATCAATTATTAGAAGTAAACTATTATACATTAACATCAGAAACAATTTAAATTATGAAGAAACGCAAACTAAGAGTATTATCCGCATTCGATGGAATCGGAACAGCAAGACAGGTCCTTAAGAACATAAATAGAGAAGTGGAATATTACGCATATGAGATTAACAAATCCTCAATTAAGATTTCCAAAGCAAACCATCCTGACATTATATACTTAGGTGATATAAGGGATTTCAAACTTAGTGATTTCGGTAAAGGATTCTTTGATCTTATTGTAGGGGGTTCACCATGTCAGAACTTCTCATTCAGTGGGAAGAAATATGGGATGGTAACTGTAAAAGGTGTGGAGGTACTTACATTAGAAAGATACCTTGAGTTAAAGTCTGAAGGTTTCGAATTTAAAGGTGAGTCTTATTTATTTTGGGAGTTCGTTAACTTAGTTAAGAAGTTAGAACCGAAATACTTCTTATTAGAGAATGTGAAGATGACTAAGAAATGGGCTAATTTAATTAGTGAAGTATTAGGTGTTAAACCTATCTTTGTTAACTCATCAGAATTCACCCCCGCAAATAGGGAGAGAAACTATTGGACCAACCTTACAGATATTGCACCTTCAGGTGAATCACCGACACTGTCAAATTTAATCGGCAACGCAGTAACGGGTGTTGGGTTCCGTGGGAAGTACATAGGTAACCATCATCCTGATGGAAGTAAGTGGTACCAAACCTATAGAAGTGATAGAAAGGACGGTATTGCAAATGCAATCTTAACCTCACTTGGTGGATTTTCAAAGAATGGTAAGTGGTCAGGTACGGGACACTACTTAACCGTAGATGGTATTGTTAAGACATTCACCCCAGAACACTGTGAACAATTTCAGGGATTACCTATAGGATACACAAACGTAAAGGGTGTGAGTAAGAACCAAAGAATACATGGTTTAGGTAATGGGTGGACAGTACCAGTTATTGAATACTTCTTTAGTTTCATTGACTAAGATCTCACCTCCACTGTAAAATTTAATCGGCAATCATATACCGGATTTATCTTGTAATCATTAGATTGATTCGGTATATTTGTTCCGTAACCATAAAAACAATTATCATGTCAAAACAAATTAAATTAGGTGAACACGCTGTTGTCACCGATCCTTGTCACCACGACGACTTCATGTGTATGACAATACTAAGGAATCTAAGACCAGGTATGTACAATGTATCTGTGGACAGAGGAGAAATACCTATATGGGGATTAAGAAATAAATCTCTCACTGTATTACACGAGAATATTAAATCACCTGTTTGGGAGGATCATAGTAACTTACCTGTAGACAGTGGACAACTTGGAGTGTTCTGTATGACAGAGTATAGAGATGATGAGGTTGCAGATAAACTACCGTGGTTAACAGAGAAGGGTGATCCATTCGGTGGGACGTATATCAAGGATGATATCCCAGGTGAGGATTGGTATGTGAAGATGTGTGATCGAACACTTAACGGTGACAATTGGGGTGTGTATGACACGGGGGTTGTTTCATCTTCAGGTGTGGGTGATGGATTCTACAGTGTGGAGGTATCAGAAATGGATGGACAGGTACACGGAATTAAAATCACATTCATAGATGAGTAATAAATTAAGATTTCACTTAGGGAGGGGAGAGAACTTCATGAAGTGGCAGTTAAGAAATAAGGGTGAAGACAGAGTAGAATACTTTCACCCTGATGATAGTTTCAAGATCACCATGGACAGTGGTAGACTATGTAACTCTCAGAAGACGGCAACCCGAATCTTCGAAGGTGATAACAAGACGGTATGTTCTTGGATATCATTTAAATCACACACGATGGATGTGGATGGATTCGGTGGAGGATTAATTAGAATATCATATAACCCAAAAGTTAAACCTCATTGGATGTCATATGATCTACCTGATTATAATTTAGATGGGTACCAAGGAAAGATTTTCATCATAGGTAAATCCATATACGTGCAAGAAGAGAAACTTAAAGAATATATAAAACAGGTGGACCATGTTAATGTATAAGATATCACATTGGATGACCAAGTGGGACATTGCGTCCTGTAGGTTGGACACAGCAGAGATGGAGAAATGCGAGGAGAAACTCTTCGTACTATTTAAGAAACAATTAGATTTAAATAAGAAGTTATGACACAAGAAAATCAAAACGAAAGACAGGGTCGATCACCTAAGAGGATTGCAACTACGTATCAGATTATTGGATGGTTATACTTGACGGTTATTATACTATCCATAATATTCATTTTTTACTTGAGTCTGACTCAGTAGAATCACCTCCACTGTCAATTTTAATCGGCAACGGTTTCAAGAAGACAGGGACCTTCAGGTAGATTTTAATCGGCAACAGTTCATTGACATAATTTTCACCCCCGGGATTTGACTTTATAAAATATTTTCGTTATATTATAGATATAAATTAAAACAAATATATTATGAGTAAAAAAACCAACACAGGAACAACGTACACTAACTTAGGTAATAACATTTACCAAGTATCTAACAGCAACGGTAATCGTTACAGAGTTAGAGTAAGTGTAAGAGGAACTCAGTACGATCAGTACTTCACCAATAAGGCGAAAGCACTTAAGTTCCGTAATGAATTATTGAAGTCTCGTAAGGCAGCATAGTTCATCGTTAACTTTCATGAAAGAGGGGGTCTCATTATTTGGGTCCCTCTTTTTTTGTGGCCACCCGAATCGAAGGGGCCCTCAGGTGAATTTTAATCGGCAAAACATACGGACGTAAAGAATCCACATTTTAATCGGCAGAACAAGATATTTATAATTATGAAATTAACAGATATATTTGAGAACTTCACCCACAGCGGTACCAACGAATCATTTGACTATGAAGTATACGTAGTGGAAACGGACATGACTAAATATGAGATACTATACGCATGTGACATTAGGATATCCGTTAAGGACTATGACACAGTAGTATCCGACATTGCGGGGGTTATAAGAAATACTATGGTAGATATAGTAAAAGAACTATCCAATAAGAATGGTCAAGGTTACCTATCCATATCCAAGATCACCATAGTAGATGATCTTAATGGAGGAGGATCCCGAATTTTAATCGGCAAAGGTAGAACCATATGGGATTACGGTTTTGGTGGTCAATCAACAATATCATTAGAAGAACCAGAAGAGGACATCAATGATCTAATGACCAAGGTGAAAAGGTTTAAGTTACCCTCACACTTAGAGTGTATGACAAAGATAAAGAGAGATCATACTATAGTGAAAGCATCAACCCGTATGTATGACGTACAGGATATTAATATCGAACTAACTCTCACCCCTGAAGTATCTAGTATCTGTCAGGTTCAGATGAAGGTCCCCGAAGATAAGGACGAGGACGAAGTAGGTTTAGACTTGGGCCGGAGATTAAAACCATATAAGATACGTCCACAAATAAATGGGGGACCTGTTATTGGAACCACACCACTATAGTAGTATATTTGTTCCCCACCCTTCAGTCTTCACAGATTTTAATCGGCAGTGTATGACATATACGTAAGGGTATTAAGTTTATACTGTTATATACTATTAACCATATACACTGATGTATTACTTCATAACTGTTATTTCATTATACGGTTTTGATTACAGATTGTAACTACACACTATAGGGAAACCCTCATAACTGTAAGTGTATGACATCTCCCCCCTTACAGTTGTTAACCTAAACCACGGTATAACAATATTATTATAATACCTCATCATAAGAAATTATTTAATCACACGTATAATGTATTTTTATTTATACGTGTTCTTTTTTTTAGTCACCACAGTATAACGATATAAATGTAATACTTGTATAATTTAATTAATAATATATACATATATAAACGTAATAATTTTATACCTCTGACGGACCTTTAAGACTTATAAAAGTATCATCATTATAAAATTTCAGAAAATATAGGTTAAGATTCACGCACAGGTCAATACCCTACGTAGTGGTATAAAGTGGTAAAATGTGGTAGAATTTATGTTTGTATATATGTGAGGGGAAAAAAGTGTCGATTCTATATACTGTAGAGGTATTATTTTGATTACGACAAAAATGGGACGTTTAGAGACGTTTTAAGACACTATAATAGGGGGTTTTGGTACACGTATGACACCTGTATGTTGTATGACATCTACGGGGTCTCTATGGTGGTGAAATGAGGTACCCTTCGGGTGTTTATCTTCACTTTGATCTGACCCAACTACTGTCATAAGTTGCCGGGGGAATACTACTATTTGGAATATTATCTATAGTATAATTTGGAATTTCTTCCTATACTATTTCTTCTTATACTATAGTATCCTTTTATACATTATAACTTTTATCTTCTTATACCATATTACAATATATCTTTTATACTATAGTATTCTTTTCTTCTTATAGTACATTAGAGATCATCTTAGAGACTTTCTTTTCTTTTTATAGTTCATGTACCTTTATAAACAGATTAAACCCTATAAAGGTTTTTTAATTATCTCTATAGGGTTTATTATTTAATACTACTATACTATTCTTTTTATAATA
>ENA-OUOG01003484-OUOG01003484.1-marine-metagenome-genome-assembly--contig:-NODE-3484-length-14688-cov-4.925672_pt1 | contig 14688 bp, 7 predicted proteins | sample MGYA00248635_ERZ508505 | MGnify/ENA primary metagenome ERZ508505 (study PRJEB26176, sample SAMN06267871) | marine metagenome | isolation source: Saanich Inlet, British Columbia, Canada | place: Pacific...
GCGCCAAAAAAGTCGTCTCCGGGCGAAGGTCGGTTCGCGCGTGCCAGTGCCAGCTGGCACGCGGGGATCGCGGGGATCGCGAACGCGCGCGCGCCCGATGGACAGCTCCTGCGCGCGCGCCGGCGGCGACCGGCGGGGCGCCGCGAAGAGCCGCGGCGGCGTGCATGTTGCGGTGAGGCGGAGAGGTGGGAGGCACGGCGCGCCGGACCCAGTGACGACCGCGCGGGCGTATCGCCTCTCGATACACGCGCGTTTATTTTCGGAGCGAAACGAGTGAACTCTCAGCCGAACAGCTGTGTACTGTCAAAAAACCACTCTTGCGTTAAAACTACATCCGCCGAAGCGCGCGCGCTCCGCTCGACGCGAAGCCTTCGTCGGATCTGCGTTTTCGTCATTCGTTATGCGTCATCGCGTCTTCTCTGGAACGCCGAATGATCATCTCGACGTCTCACGCCGAAGCGCCCTTCTTGGCTTTGTTCGCCTTCATCATCTTGACGAAATCCTCAAAGCACGGGTCCGAGTCGTGCGGGCCGGGCGAAGCCTCGGGGTGGTACTGGATGGTCATCGCCATCTTCTCCTCGTACACCATCCCCGCGCAGGTTCCGTCGTTCAGGTTGATGTGCGAGATTTGCACTTCCTTCGGCAACGAATCGGGCAACACCGCGAAGTTGTGGTTCTGGGAAGAGATCTCCACGCGCCCGGTCGGGCCGCGCACCGGGTGGTTCCCGCCGTGGTGCCCAAACTTGAGCTTGAACGTCTCGCCGCCGAACGCCTGGCCGAGAACCTGGTGCCCCATGCAGATGCCGAACACGGGCACGACGCCGAGGATCTCCTCCGCGTTCCGCACCGCGTACGGCACCGCGGACGGGTCGCCCGGCCCGTTGCTGAACAAGATGCCGTCGGGGTTCATCGCGAGGACTTCCGACGCCGGCGTGTTCGCGGGAACCACGGTGAGCTTGCACCCGAAGCTCGCCAGCCGACGCATGATGTTGTGCTTGATCCCGAAATCGTAGCACACGACGTTGTACGAGTTCTCCACGGAGTCCTTAGCATCCTGCGCCCACTCCCACTCCGCGCCGGTTTTGTCCTTCCACTCGTACGTCTCCTTGGAGGACACCTCGGAGATCATATCCTTGCCGACGATGGTCCAGTTTTTGCACATCTCCACGAGCTCGTCATCCGTCTTGGACGCGTCCGTGGTGATGACGCCGTTAAGGCACCCCGTGTCGCGCAGTCTGCGCGTGATGGCGCGCGTGTCGATGTCGGAGATGCCGATCACGTTCTGCTGCTCCAGGTAGGTGGATAAGTCCATCGCGCTGCGGTAGTTGGAGACGTTGAGCGACAAATGGCGCACTAACATGCCCCCCATGTGCGCCTTGGTGCTCTCCATGTCCTCCAGGTTGATCCCCACGTTGCCGATCTCGGGGCACGTGAACAGCACGAACTGGCCGGCGTAGGACGGGTCCGTGAGGATCTCCTGGTACCCGGTGAGGGAGGTGTTGAACACCACCTCGCCCAGCACGGTGCCCTTCGCGCCGAAAGCCATGCCGGGCCACACGGATCCGTCCTCCAGCACGAGGCGGCAGTCGCTGGGTTTCCAGGGCTTGCCCTCCGCCACCGCGGAGACTGCGTTTTGTGACGCGCGATCGAGATTAGGGTGGTGTGAAGAGAGGGTGTGGCGTGAGAGGCGTCAGTCGTGCGGTGAGTCGAGCGCGCTTTCGAAACGACGACGGGCGAAAAAGACGACTGCGCAAAGCAAAGAAAAAAATCCGCGGACTGTTTGCCGGTCGCGAACCGTCGCAAAAGGCTCGGCGGCGGTTTGAAAGGAGGGCTTGCGGAGATCGAGCGAGGGGCGGCGAGGCGCGTTCGAGCCTCCCTCTCCAAACGTACCTTCCACGGTGTTGGATCGAGCGCGGCGCGCGCGCGTGGGCGCGGCGGCGGGCGCGACGGCGGTCGCGCGCCTCGAGGAGAGGCGCGCGACGCGCGGCTGCGCGGGGCAGGCGACGCGCGCGCTGGCGGCCATCATACTTTTAACGAGCTCGGCTTTTTCCGCGAGCGGGCGTGCGTGTCGAGTCGCGGGGCGAGACGACGGAAAGAGCGTCGCGCGGGTACACGAACGCGACACGAGGCGGGTCCTTCCCGAGGCGACGAGACGCGGGCGTGGAGGCGCGCGTCGAAGTGTCCCTCCCGAGGCGAACGCGCGCGAGATATCGCCGCCGCTTTCGCTGGGATCGAAGGCGCTTTTTTGAAAACGTGGGCAGATTTTTACTGACTGCGGTGCCTTCGAAAATCTATCGCGTTTGTTGTTTTTTCAGACTGGTTCCAAGGGTGTCGTGCGATATTTTTTCCGCGCGAGGTGCCGCAATGTGCCGAGTGCCCGAAAGATTTTCGACAGCGTCGTTTTCATTTTTTAAGGCACAGACTCTAGTCGACTTTTCGTCGTCGTCGCGTCACACGCGCGCGACGAAGTTGTTGCTCTTCGTGACGTACCGCACCCACCGGTGAGGTCCGTCGTTCGCGCCGCCCCCCGCTCGTTTCTTCGAATTGCCGCCGCCGTCGATGGTCAAGTACCGAACCTTCAGTCGCGACGCGTTTAGGCTCGGAACCGCGAAGGATAAACTCACCGGCCCGCACTCTTTCTTTACGTTCGGCGCGCGCGGCGCTTGGGTGGACATGGAGACGCGCATTGTGTGCGTCTCGCCGCCCTTCACGCGCTTGAGCTGCCACAGAACCACGCGGTCGTGTTCGTGGTACGCCGCGTGCTGCGATCCAGGTGAAGCGCTCTTGGCGATCGCCGCCGTCGCCGCGACGACGCGCTTGGATTTCGGCACCGGAAACCGCACCGCCAACCCGGAACACGCGAGCGTGTTGGAAAACGTCGCGCGAATAGTAATCTCACAAGCCACCTGGTAGTCGACATCCTCGGAAAAAGTCGTCTCCACCAAAAAAGGAGGCTCGAAATCAGCGCTGCTCCGGTAGTTCATTAAAGAGAACTCGCCTCTCGGCGCGACGTCGACGTTCAAAACGCGTTCGGCGTCGAAGGACGACAGATCCGCGCACTCGTGGAAGTTGCAGTCGTCGAGGAAACACGTCGCGTAGTCCCCGCCGGACCCTGAGAAAGTGGAAGACTCGCCGAACCTTCCTCCGATGACCAAGTCCTCCGACAGCGCGACGCGAATGCGCGGGTCGCCGTGCAAAAAGTTGCGCACGCGAATCGCGCCGTCCACGTCTTGCGCCACGACGTGCCCCGCCGCGGAGAAGGTGACGTTCACCTTCTCGACGACGTCCACGAAAATCTCGTCGCGATTCGATACCGAGGTATTATTCGACGCGAGAACCGACCTCGCCGTGGCGTCCGCGGCGATGCGCGCGTTGGCGGTGCCCATACCAGAGACCTTCACCGCGCCGCCACTCACGCCGGAACCGCTCATCGCGGCGCTCACGCCGGCGAACACGGTCGCCGCGTTTGGAAAACTACCAAAAGCGACGCCGCCGTCGTTTCGGCCGCCGCCGGAAACCGCGCGTCCCCCGGTTCTCCGGGCGTTCGCCGAGTTGCTCCCGGCGTGCGCGCCGTCCATCGCGTTCGAGGGTAAAGGCGCGGGCTCGTTGTGCACGCGGTGTTTCAGCGAGTCCGTGTTGGTGCTCTGCGCGTAGCCGTGGTCGAGCATCTCGTCTAAAAGCTCGTACACCAAGATGGCGTTTTTACGCAACGCGTCTTCGGTGAGCACGCCGCAGTAATCCTTTATTACTCGCGCGACTCTTAAGAGGAGCTCGAGGATTAAAGACGGGCTGGCGTTTCTTCGCGTCGTCGCGACGACGAACATCCCGGAAGCCTAGTGCGGGAGACGATTTGAAAAAGACACGTACCGGAGGCGTGGGGTCAGAGACAAAAGGGCTTTTGTGTAGTGTCTTTCGTCGTCAAACAAAAGGCGAATGATAAAAAGAGACGCACGACAAGACGTCGGAGTTTTTTCGCGCACCTTGACGTGCAGGTAGTTGACGCCGCGCTCGTGGAACACCGCGGGGGCCTTCTCGTTGTCGCGCCAGAACCGCGCGGCGCGGAAAAACACCTCCGGCGTGTTCTTGGGGACGTCGAACCGGAACTCCTTCTTCACCACGGTGTCCCCCCGGGGGGCGAGGATGAAGAGCTGGCTGATCATCGTCGACGCGCGAGACAATACGTGCGCCGCTTCGGTCCTGGAAGTCCCTAAACTTTGGAGCGCGCGCGACGCGCGACGAGTGCGCGCGACGCGGGCTCCTCCGCCCCGAAAGGGTGTGTCGACGCGGCGGGAAACCCTCGCTGACGCGCCGCGAACGAGACCCGCGTGGGGGGGGCACGGCAGCCTCGCGTCGCGGACAATGTCAGATTTGAGCCTCGTTCGACGAGTCGTGTCAAAAACGACACCCGGCCGAAAACTTCCGCGGTCGAGAGAGCGTGCTGCGTCGGTATCCGTTTTCCCACGGATGGGCACTGTCACCCGCGCGCGCGGTGTGCATGTCGAGCAGGTCGGGGTTCGGCAAGCACATCCCCTCCGCGGACGTACCTGCCGCCTCGTCGATTCACGCGGACGACGCGAAGCTCCACGACAGAGGCGGGTCGCGAGGCGCGGCCTTCGTGTTCCCCGGTCGGCGTGCGTTCGGAGGAAAAAGCGCCGCGCCGATGGAGATCGGCACGGTCGGCGCGTTGGCGCTCTCGGTCTCGTCCTCCGTGAGCATCGTGATCGTGAACAAGTACCTGATCAGCACGCTGGGCTTCCCGTACGTCACGTGCCTGACCGCGACGCACATGGCGGTCACCGCGGTCGCGCTTAGAGTCGCGGCGCGCGTGAAACTTCTCGAGCCGAAGGGCATCGAGAAGCGGGCGCTCGCCAAATTCGCCGCGCTCAACGGCGTGTCGGTGGCGTTCCTCAACTTATCCCTCGGCTTCAACTCCGTGGGGTTTTACCAGATGACCAAGCTCGCCATCATCCCGTGCACCGTGAGTATTCAGCAGGCGTTCTACGGCAAGAGCTTTTCAGCCGAAATAAAGGCGGCGTTGGCGACGTTGCTTCTGGGCGTCGCCGTCGCGACGGTGACGGACGCGCGGGTTAATTTTTTAGGCACGACGGTTTCGCTCCTCGCCGTCGCCACGACGTGCGTGTCGCAGATCTGGACCAACACCATGCAGAAGGAACACGGCGTGAACTCCACGCAGCTGCTTTACGCGGCTTCGCCGTACATGGCGGCGATATTAGCCGCCGTCGCGTTGCCGCTCGACGTCGGCCTGACGAGCGCGTCGTCGGGATCGGCTCCGAACGTTTTTTCACGCGACGGCGGTTCTACCGGCGCGATCGTATTCGTCGCGTCTTTAACCTGCGTCATCGCCGTGCTCGTGAACTTCTCCACCTTTTTAGTGATAGGCAAGTGCGACGCGGTGACGTACCAAGTGTTGGGGCACTTGAAAACAGTCTTGGTTTTAGCGTTCGGGTTCTTCGCGCTCGGCGACCCGATGAGTTTCAAAAACGTTTTAGGGATAGCAATTGCGCTTTTAGGCATGGTCGCGTACGGCGCCGCGGAGACGGCGGAGAAGAGAAGAGCGAGCTCGACCGACGCTTCATCGGGTGTGGGCGGAGCAGAGTCTCTGAAAGGGAGCCTCTTGCCGACGACGACGAAGGGATAGCGATTGGCGTCGACCGACAAAAGTCGACCGACGCGCGCGATAGGGTGTCGTTTTTTATTTATTCAGTGTCGTCTGTCGTTCAGCTGGCAATATATATTCGAGACGTCGATCGGCGTGCGAGTTGGAGATCTCGTTTCGTCGCCTGGCCGCGGCTGCCACACACGCGCGCGCGCGTCCACGCTTCGTTCGGTGCGGCGTGAGACGGGTCGCGGGGGCTCTCTCGTACGCGTTTCGCCATGCCGGGCGACACCGCCGCGCGCGCCTCCCCGAGCGCGAAGCTCCCCCGGTGGGAGCTTCTCCGCGCGCTCGAGCGCGTCGCGCCTCGGTTCACGCTCGGCGACGCGCTGCTGCAGCTCCCCGACTACGCGGGCACCGCGGACGAGCTCCGCGCCGCGATCGTGGAGGCTGCGCACCTGGCCGGCGGCTGGATGGAGCAGAGCGACGGGCGCGACGCGAGCGACGGGCCGGACGCGTCCGTGGTGTACGTCTTCCCGAAGAGCACTCGTGCGGCGGTGATGGCGAGGTCGGCGGACGCGAAGCGCCGGGCGTTGCAGCGGCGCGCCTGGCGAGGGTTCCTGGTCGTATTAAAGGGCGTCTTCGCGTTTTTCTTAGTCGCGTCCATCGTAATCGTGTTCATGGCGCTCGTGGCGATGCTCATCATCGCGCTCACGCAGGGACGAGACAGGGGGGGCGGAGACTTGCCGATCTTCGGACCGGGCGGGCCGTTCCCCGGCGGCGGCGGCGGCGGCGGCCCGGGAGGCCCGTACTACCACCGGCACGGCGGCCTGGACAGCGACTTTTGGTTCTACCTGTACATGCGCGACATCATGTGGTTCACGTACTGGAACGAGCACGACCACAGGCGGCACCTGTACGCCACGGGGGCGTACGGCGACGAGAGATTCTTTGAAACGGCGGCCAAGCCGTCCGGACGCGGGGGAAGGCGAGGAGACGGTCCTAACGGTCCTAACGGTCCTAACGGCGGTGGTCCTAACGGCGGTGGCGGTCCTCCTAACGGTGGTCCTAACGGCCCTCCCGGCGGCGGTCCTCCCTCCGGCGACCCCTCGGACTTGCGCCGCTTCGTCGCCGAGGAGGACCGCGACGACGATTACGACTTCCACAGCGGCGCGACGTCAAAGAGCTCAAAGGAGATGACCTTCGTGGAATCCGTCTTCGCGTTCGTGTTCGGCCGGGGCGACCCCAACGACGACATGGAGCACAGGCGGTGGCGCGCCGTCTCCGCGCTGCTGCGAGTCAACCGCGGCGCCGTGTTCGCGGAGCAGGTGGCGCCGTTCTTGGACGAGTACCTGCTTGATAACGACGGCGACGGAAACGGATATTCATTCCCGTTTTCGCAAATCCCCAATCGTCTCCTCGCGTTTGTCGCGTCGGTCGCGTCCTTTTTACCGCTTCCCGCCGCGACGCGGCGCGCGTGGCTGCGTTCGTTTGGAAACGGCCGGGACGGCGTCGCGAACGCCTCGCGCATGCACGAGGGGTACATGCTAAAGGTGTGCGCCAAGTTCGGGGGACACGCCGAGGCGAGCGACGACGGACGACTGGTATACGTCTTCCCGGCGCTGCGCGTGACGACGATCGACGACGACGAATCCGTCGACGCCGCGAAAAAAAGTCGTCCCGCGCTCCTCCCCCCCCCTTTACTTCCCCCGCTGTACGAGAAACAACGGCCGACGTGGGAGGGGGGCGAGAAGACGGGCCAAGTCGCGGCGCTCGGCGCGCTCAACCTGTTTTTAGTCATTCTGTTCAAAAAGGTGGGCGGTACAAACTTCCGCGCGCCGCGGCGCGCGCTGGGCGTGCGCGCTCGTGCGACGATGGGGAGAAGAGCGGGTGGGGGTCTGTTGGTGGGCGAAGGCGCGAGGGTCGCTGGTTCGGGTGCGCGCGTGGTCGTGACGAACGTTGAGGGCTCCGACGGTACAACCGTCGGGGCTCCGACGGCTCGCCAGACGGCGGAGGCGGCGCGCGCCGCGGTGGCGGCGGCGAAGAAGGCCGGTACCGACGTCGACGCCGCCGCGCGCGCCGCCGGCGGCGAGATCGTGTACGAGACGGTTCCGGTGATGATTCAGTTCCTGGAGCTGTTCCCGTGGCTGTGCGCGAAGACGTACAAGGCGCTCTTTTTGTACGCGCTGATGTTTTTCGCGATTCCATTAGTTCGCGCGGCGTTCGCGACGATTGAAAACGGAAACATTCGCCGACGCAACGCGCGCCGCCGCGCGGGCGCCGAGCGCGCGCTGCGCGCGTTAGTGGAGGCGTCGCGCGAGAAACGAGCCGCGGCGAAGGGGAAACAAGCGATGGTGGTGGTGGAGTAGAGACGTTTTCTTAAAAGTAAAAAAAACCTCTCGATTCCCATCGATCGTCTCGGCAGCGCTCCTTTTTACGCGTCAACCGTATCAGCGTATCTTCATCAGTCGGTCTGCAGCTGCAGGAGCAAGTAGAACCCGAGCTGGAACGCGACGTTAATGAACAGGAAGTTGACCACCACCTTGGGCCCCCCCAGCGCTTCCACCACAGCCTGCACCTGTCCGTACTCGGAGTTGCGGTCCATCTCTTTCGCGCCGCTCAGCTCGACTTCGTACGTCACGAACGGTTCGCCGTTGACGTTCTCCGCGCCCAGACGCAGAGTCGAGTTGTTGTACACGCGGTACCGGTTCCCCTTGCGCATTTCTTGTCCATCAACGTACGTGCCGTTCGTGGAACCTAGATCCGTCACGAACAGCTTGTTGTTCTCCATCTCCAGCTGGCAGTGCACGCCGGAGACGCACCCCACCTTGGCGACGACGTCGATGCCCGGGCCTTTATCGCGCCCGAGAACCTTCACGTCGCCCTCTCTTAAAGTGAACGGCTTTAAGCTCGCGCCCCGAATCGGCTCGGGGTCGATCGTCCACGTCGGCACGTCGCCCTCGCGCACACCCTCCTTTAAAGTGCGTTCCCAGTTGCCCATCTTACGCGCTCCGTCGTTTTTCTCCGTCTCCGGAGGCGGAGGCGTCTTCTTCTCGGGAGCCTTCGCGCCTCCGAAACTCGGCAACGCGAATCCCCCGAACGGGTTGCCGGTGGGTCCCGCCTGCTCCTCCTCCTCCTCCTCCTCGTAGTCCAGGTCCACGGTCTGGTCGATCGTGCGCCCGACCGTGCCGAAGCCGCCGAAGGAGGCGAACGGGTTCCCCCCCTTGGGCGCGGACTCGGTCTCCTCCTCCTCCTCCTCCTCGACAACGCCGTCGTCGGGGTCGCGGGAGAAGTTGAACCCGCCGAGCGACGGGAGCTTGAGCTTCGAGCCCGCGCTCTCCTCGAGCTTGGCGCCCATCGACGCGAACGGGTTGCCCTCCGACACGTCCATCGGCTCGTCCTCCTCCTCCTCCTCCTCGGGCTCGGGCGCCGCCTTCTTGCCGAACCCGAACGCGCGCATCGCGAGGCTCGCGCCGCGGCATTCGCGTCCGCGGAGCGACACCGCGCGCGCGCGCGCGGGGGTCTTCGCGCCGGCGCGGCGGCCGACGGTCGGGGCGACCGCGGCGCGGGGGACGGCGGTCGAGGCGAACGGCATTCTCGCTGTTCGAGTGGCGCAGTTCGGGCGGCGGAACACGCGCGACGACGTTGTGATGGCGGACGCGCGATCGTCGCGTGCACGCGCGGGACGCCGTGAGCTGTCACGCAGCGGCGAGCGTCATTGGTCGGCGCGTTTGGGGATTCGTCAGACTGGGAAGGCCTACGCCTCGGCCGTTTTTTTTTCGCGCTTTCTCGAAACACCTTCGGCGCGCGGAGTAAAAGCCGCGCGCGACGCGATCGCTCGAAAACGCTGAAAGAATACACAACCTACAAGCTCCCCACGACGTCGTCGCGCCACTCGCGCGCGGACGCGGGAACCGTACGAGTCACGGGTCTCGGAACGTGCGCGCTTTCGTCGGCGGCGCCGGAGTTCTCGCGGAGACTCGGCGGTTCCAAATTCGATCCCCGCGAAAAAAACGCGCCTTCTTTTCTCTTTCTCTTCGCCGCCGCCGCCGCCTCCTCTCGGGTGAGACGAACCCGTTCCGAGACGTCTCCGCTCCTACCCGACTCCGCGTCGGACGACTCCGCGTCGGCGTAGTCGTCCTCGTACACGCGCGGCGTCTCGATCGGCGTCGCGCCGTCGAGGTCGCTGAGCGAGGCGAAATCGTCAAGCGAGCCGGATGAGACGCGGGATGAGATTCGCCGCGTCGGTCTGAGCCTCCCCCTCCCATCGCCGTTCTCGACCGAACCCGCCAGCGCGACGTACGCGTCGTCGCGAGACCCGCTTCTTTCTCTAGAGAAGGATGGGATCAAAAAATCAGCCTTCCTTCGCAGAACGAACTCCACGAAACTCGGAAAGCCGCCGCCATTCTCGTCGAAAAACGCGAGACGCGCGCCGAAAAACACGCACGCCGCGCACGCCGCGACGAAGAGCGCCGTCAACGAGGCGGACGAGGCAGACTCTGGCGGCGGCGGGGGAGGCGGCGGAAACGAAGGCTCCGGCGGTGTTCGCGGCGGCGGCGGTGCGTGCGGCGCGTGGGGGGGCCACGGGGGCCACGGCGCGGGCGGCGGGCGCGGCGGCGGCGAAGGTAAATGCGGAGGATGAGGGTACTGAGGGTACGAAGGGTGCTCCGGGGTCGGCGGATACTCCGGCCAGGGGGGGTACTCCGGCGCGCCTGGAACCAGAGGGGGGTGCGGGGGATAGTCCGGAGTCCTCGGCGGCGGCGTTTCGTGCGTTTTGGTCTCCCAGGCGTTGGACTCCGCGGCGTCGCAGACGACCGGCGAGAAGCGGAGCGCCAGGACCAAGGAGAGCACCACGCGCGATGTGTTCCGGTTGACGAGCGTCGACGTTTGACTCGTCTTCGCGCGCCTCGTCATCGCGACGCGTCTTTCGCGTGGACGCGGCGCTTCGTCGCGCCTCCGCCTCCCACGAGCGTTCCGCTCGCCGCCCCGACCGCGGGGCGCGGGCGCGGCGCCGCGAGCGATGCCGCGACGAAAAAGAAAAAGCGCGCCAAGACTTTTCCGACGCGCGTGATTTTCGTCAGTCTCGACGAACGTGTCGACTCGTCTCCCGAACGCGCGCCACGCGACGAACGCGGACGTTCGCCCGACGGTGTTCCACAGTCGCGCGCGCGGTCCAGCCGGCACGCACGATGAAGCACCCGGAAACCCGCGTGCTCTCCCCGCGACTCACCGCGGATGACCCCGCGGTACGTCGCGTCGCGCGCGCGCCCAACCCGCGCGCGCGTCTCTCCCGAATCAGCCCCAACGCGACGGTTCGTCGCCGCGTTCTAAATCGAGCGGATCCGGCGAGCCTCCGACGCCGCCGCGGCGGTGCGCGTCGGAAGACGAGGCGAACCGCGCGAGAGGGAAACGCCGCGAACCGCGCTTCGGACGCGTCCGCGCGAAGCGACCCTCGCGACCCGTTCCCCAACTCTCCCTCCTCCCCTCTCTGACCCTCTCCGTTTCCGACGATCTCGACGAACGACGCCGTCGCGTTTTTCACTACGTAAAAAAAACAACTCTCCGCGAGAAGACATCCAAGACGAACGCGTTTTCCTTCTCCTCCACACATTCTTTCCCGTGGATAAAACGCGGAAAACGCCGTTCGGGGTGTTTCCGAAGCAACGAGATCACCACGAGCCACTACACCGCGCGCAACTTCCTGTTCAAGAACCTGTTCCAGCAGTTCCAAAGAGCGGCGAACGTGTACTTCCTCGTCATCGGATGCTTACAGCTGGACGTCTTCTTCCCCGGCCTCTCGCCGACGCACTGGTCCACCACCATCGGCCCTTTACTGTTCGTGCTTTCGATCAACGCCGTGAAAGAAGCGGTGGACGACTACGGCAGGCACAAGTCCGACGCGGAGGTGAACGCGCGGACGGTGGAGGTGGTGAGGGTTAAAGAAGAGTCTCCAGACGGAAAAAAACGAGTCGTCCTCGAGTCGACGGCGTGGCGCGATTTGCGCGTTGGCGACGTCGCCAAGGTACGCGCCGACGCCGAGATCCCCGCTGATTTATTACTCGTCGCGAGTGCTGATGTGAGTTCGCTGGCGTACGTCGAGACCGCCAACTTAGATGGCGAGACGAACTTGAAGGTGAAGACGACGGCGCCGATCGACGGCGCGCGGGAAGCGTTGCGCGAATTGGATAACGCCGACGCGCTCGTTTCCGTCTTCACTCAAAAAAACGCGCGCCTGGCGTGCGAGGCGCCCAACAACCAGCTGTACAAGTTCGAGGGCAAGTGGATCACCGGAGGCGAAGAAGGTGGTGATGGAAATTCTTGCGAAACCGAAACCGGTCTTTCCGCGGACAACGTGCTATTACGCGGCTCGACGCTTCGCAACGCGAAATTTGTTTTCGGCGTCGTGGTGTTCACCGGCGGAGACACCAAGCTGATGCGCAACGCGACGCGCGCGCCGCGCAAAACTTCAAGACTGGAGAGACACATGAACGTGTTAGTGATGTGCGTGGGTTTGTTCCAGACGCTCGTCGGCTTGGCGCTCGCGGGCGCGCAAAGAGAGTGGCTGTGGCGGCAGAACCCTGAAGTGGCGGCGGGAGGTTCGAACGGCGATCAAATGCGGCACTGGTACCTCGCGCCCTCGGGGGTGTGGCCGGACGTCGAAGCCGCGGACGCGGATGGGTTCTTCACGCAATTCGTGCGTTTCGTCGTGCTGCTCAACGCGCTCATCCCGATTTCGCTGTACGTCACGTTAGAGCTCGTGAAGGTCATACAGTGCTTTCTTATTTCAAACGACAAAGCTTTATACGACACAGAGAACGACACGAAGTGCGGCGTGCGGACGACGACGCTGAACGAGGAGCTGGGCGCGGTTTCGTGCGTGTTGTCGGATAAAACCGGAACTTTAACGCGAAACGTCATGGCGTTCGCGAAGTGTTCGATTAACGGAATCGCGTACGGCGAGGACGACCAAGTGGTGAACGACGTTTCGTGTTTGAAAGGGTTTTCGAACGACACGGACTTCGACACGCTCGACGCGTCGAGCGGCGCGTCGCACGTTCGCGTCCGCGTCGACGCGTTCGTCTCCGGCGACGACGAAACAAACGCGACGAAAACGAAAACAAAAACGAAAACGAAAACGAACGACCGCGTCGCGACTGAGACGCACGTCGTCGCGCGGTCGCGCGCTTTGCGCGCGGCGGTGGAAGCGCGCCACCCTCCCGTCGCGGCGTTTTTAGAGCACCTCGCGACGTGCCACACGGTGGTTCCCGAGCCTCTTCCTCCGAGCGAAGAAGAGAGCGAAGAAACGACGCCTTCTTCTCACGGCGCCGCTTCTTTCGGCGGGTTCAAGTACCAGGCGTCGTCCCCGGACGAGGAAGCTTTGGTGACGGGCGCGGCGATTTTAGGACGAAGAGTCGCGAGGAACGCGGACGGGATCGTGGAGATCTTATCGTCTGAAGAGGACGTGGAGGAAAAGACATCTTCCACTGTACGAATTCTGGCGGTGAACGAGTTCACGAGCGCGCGCAAGCGCATGTCGGTGATCGTGCGCGACGACTCGCGCGCGCCCGGGGAACGGCTGATTTTGCGACTCAAGGGCGCCGACGCGACTGTCCTCGAGCGGTGCGCGGAACCGGCGGATCACGAATCGCGTATGGTTTTTGAAAAGACGCAAGAGCACCTCGATGTATTCGCGCGCGAGGGGTTACGGACGTTAGTGCTCGCCGAGCGCGTTTTGAGCGAGTCCGAGTTTGAAGACTGGATCAAAACGCACGAGCGGGCGAGCGCGTCGATTGTGAACCGCGACGATTTACTCGCGGCGTGCGCCGAGAACATCGAGCGCGATTGTTTCGTGATCGGCGCCACCGCGGTGGAGGACAAGCTCCAGGAGGGCGTCCCGGAGACCATCGAGACACTCCGGAACGCGGGTTTACTCGTATGGATGCTCACGGGCGACAAGCTCGAGACCGCGGTGTCCATCGCGCACACGTGTCGATTGATCGACAAGGACGGCGACCTGGTGGTGGTGCGCGAGGAGGATTTCGTGAACGACAAAAGCGCGGACGGTGATTTTTTGAAAAAGAAAGCAGCCGAGGCGAGGGAAGACGCGTCTCTCGGATCTTCCTTCGGGCTGGTCATCGAGGGCGGCGCGTTGGCGCACGCGTTACTGGACAAACACATAAACGATTTCCTGGATCTGTGCGACGCGTGCGTCGGCGGAGTGGTGTGCTGCCGCGTGAGCCCTATTCAGAAAGCCGCGGTGTGCGAGGCGATGAAGCGACGCGAAGGAAGGGTGGTGCTCGGGATCGGCGACGGCGCGAACGACGTCGGGCTCATCACCGCCGCGCACGTTGGGGTCGGCATAAGCGGCAGGGAAGGCCGAGCCGCGGTGATGGCGGCGGATTACTCCATCGGCAACTTCCGTGGGTTATCACGGCTAATGCTCGTTCACGGCCGACTCAGCGCTAAGCGCAACGAAGAGGTTGTGCTTTACGCGTTTTACAAAAACTTCGCGTACGCGATGGCCAACGTGTGGTTCGCGTTTGGCAGCGCGTTTTCCGCGCAACCCGCGTTTCCCACCGCGGCCATCGCGACGTTCAACGTGCTGTGGACGTCGTTCCCCACCATCGCGCACGCGGTGTTCGACCAGGACGTGCGCGTTGAAAGCGTTTTTAAGCACCCGGCGTTGTACCGCGAGACGTCCCGCAAAAGCGCGAGCTCGGGCTTTGATTTCGCGAAACGCGTCGTCGGGTGGAGCGTCTCGTCGGCGTTCGCGTCGGGGTGGTGCTTCGCGTGCGCGTTTTTGGCGCTCGCGAGCGTCGGAACCGTGGACGAACGAACCGGGCGCGTGACGCTCAACCACATGACGGTGGGCCTGGCGACGTTCACCGCCGTCGTCCTCGCGTGCGATTTCAAGATCGCCACGCGAACGAACCACTGGACGATCGCGAACGTCGTCGCCGTCACATTTTCCGCGGCTCTGTGGTTTCCGTTTCTCGCCGCGACGAGCAAAGCGTGGTTTTTGGTCGGCGCTTTTTCGGACGTCTCAGACGCGTCCGACGCGTTGTTCGTCGACC
>ENA-OUOG01003485-OUOG01003485.1-marine-metagenome-genome-assembly--contig:-NODE-3485-length-14682-cov-8.948922_pt1 | contig 14682 bp, 5 predicted proteins | sample MGYA00248635_ERZ508505 | MGnify/ENA primary metagenome ERZ508505 (study PRJEB26176, sample SAMN06267871) | marine metagenome | isolation source: Saanich Inlet, British Columbia, Canada | place: Pacific...
AGCTTGATCTCGGGGTCGGGCTTGATCTCGGGGTCGCGCTTACGCTTCCGCGGCGGAGCCGGCTGACCCGCGCGAGCGGCTTTGCAGGCCGCGCACTTGTACTTGTTTTTGCCGTGTTCACACCCACTGCACACCGTGCAGTTGGTCTTCATCTTGCCGTGCGGGCAACCCGTGCAGTCCACGCAGCTGCGCTTCACCTTGCCGTGCGGGCAGCCCTTGCAGTCCACGCAGTCGCGTTTCAGCTTGCCGTGCGGGCAGCCGGTGCAGTCCGCGCAGAAGCGTTTCAGCTTGCCATGCGGGCAGGGGTTGCAGTCCACGCACCGGCGTTTCAGCTTCCCGTGCGGGCACGGGTTGCAGTCCGCGCAGAAGCGTTTAACCCTGCCATGCGGGCAGCCGGTGCAGTGTGCGCAGTGGTCTTTCCGCCTCCCATGCGAGCACCGCTTCTGTCCTCCCATCGCCTCGCGAGGGCGCGCGCCACGGGCTGGCGCGCGCGAAAGAGTGTCGTCGCTTCCAACGAAAGACGCAAGTCGTGGCTTTTTTTTTAGGCGACGTTTCGTCCCCGCCCGAAAGTAAAAACGTGTTCACGCGATACCTACTCCACGAACGTCACCTTCCGTAAGGAGCGCGCTATGTCGTCCTGCGCCAGCCTCTCCTCCGCGATCCGCGCGCGGACCTCTCGAAGCTCGTCCCGAAGGCTAGAGAGCTCGTCGTCCTGCGCGGCGAGCGCCGCGCCCGTCAAAGGATCCAGCGCGGTCCAGGCGTCGTGCAGATACTCGCGCGTCGCCGCGTCGGCGGCGTCCTCCAGCGCGCGCAGAGCGTCGTCGTCGTCGCGCGTGAACCACTCGGGGACGTCGCGCCGGGTCAGACGCAGACCCCGACGCGCCGTGTCGTCTTCGTCGTCGTTCGAATCGCTCTCGGCGTCCGAGTCTGTCAAACGCGCCCGCTCGGCGTGGACGACGTACGCGACGCGCTCGATGTTCTCGCGCTCGACGTCGAAGCCGACGTTCATTCGCGGCCCGCGAGCTGGAGACGCGTCCCACAACGCCGCCTCCTCGCGCGTCAGCCACACCTCGCACGCCAGCAGCGCCGCGGGGCCGTCCAGCAAAGAGGCGAGTTCCTCTTCCGGCGGGTTCGCGCGCGCTCCGGACGCGAGCGCGCGTTTCGAAGCTTCGTACGCCTCGGCGAGCGTGCGGTGCGTTTTGACAGACGCGTCCAACCCGTTTGCGCCGAGCGCGCGGAGCGTCGCCGCCGGCGCCAGCCCGACGTACCCCCACCGCTTTTGTGACCCGCCGGAAGACCCGTCGCGCTGGTCCGCGGTGGACGACGCGTCCGGCACGACGACGCGCCACACGGAGAAGACGCGCGCGTCGCCGACGGCGGAGCGTCGATCACCCGCGTGTTCCTCGTGTTTTTTGTCCGTCCGCAAACGTACGCTCTCCGCGTCGCGCCCCGCCGCTCTCCGCGCGGCGGCGCGCGCGTTCGACGTGACCGCGGCAAATTCGGGGCTCCCCTCGTGCACCTCCACGAGAACGGCGCCGAGAGGAAGAGGGATCCTTGCCGCGTAGAGGGCATCATTTTTTTGTGTCTCTTTCGACGCGAAAAACGCAGCTTCGCTCTCGACTGAGAGCGACTCGTACGCGCGCGCCGCGTCGCGTTTGAATTCGGCGCGGCGGCGCGCGCGCTCGAAGCGCGCGCTTTCCCTTCGCGCCGCCGCCTCGCCGCGCGCCAGGATGGCGTTCGAGACGCGCGCGTGCGACTCGCCGATGCGCAGCAGCGTCTCGCGCAGGACCGATCTTCGAGCCTCGCGGCGGCGTGCCGCCTCGTCCGCGTGCGCGCGGACCGTCGCGCGGCCGAGCATCGTCGCCTTTTCCACGGCGCGAAGCGCGGCTTGCGCGCGCGCGCGCGCCGCCGCCGCCGCCGCCACGCGCCGGTCGCGCGCCTTTTCCAGCTCGGCCACCTTCGTTTCGTGCGCTTCGCGCTCTCGTCCCGCTTCGGCGTCGTCTAGACATCGCGCGCGCACGCGTTCGTCCGCGGCGGCGCCCCGCTCGGCGACGGTCACCTCCGCCGCGTCCAGAACCCGCAGCTGTCGCAGTCTCCGCGCGGCGCGCGCGCGGTACTCCGGCTGCGCGGCCACCGGCGATTGCGCGAAGTGTTCGTCCCGGAACGAGAGCGACTCGAGCGTGGGCAGGCACGCCACCGCGGCGAGGCACGTCTCGAGGTCCACGAGACGTCTGTTCCCAGCGAGTTTCAGCTCGCGCACGCGAAGCAAAGGCGCGAACCCCGCGAACGCGTCGCGTTTTCTTACCACCGTTCCCGTACTCGACTCGACCCATCCGCCGCCGCCGTCGTCGTCGTCGTCGTCGTCGAACGCCACGTCGTTGTCCTGCAGCCAGAGCTCTCGAAGCGACGCGAGCGCGTCCAGTCCCTCGACTCGTGTTATGTTGTTGGAAAACAGCCACAGGCGCTCGAGGTTGGGACACGCGTCCAAGCCCTCAATGCGCGCGATGGCGTTGTCGTTGAGCAGGAGCTCGCGAAGCGCCGGCATGGCGCCGGCGTCTGCGAGGCCCATCATGGATTCCAGGCTCTGGTGCGTGAGCTCGAGCTTGCGCAGCGTGCTCGAGACGTGCCGCAGAGCGGGGAACGCGCGCAGGCCGTTGTGCATGAGGCCGAGGTGAGTGAGCGACCCGGCGCACGCGCACAACGCGTCGGGGTGCACGCGCTCGAACGCGTCGAACGCGATCTCCACCTCGGTGGCGCCCGCGAGGGAGGCACGTCCAGCGGCGAGCGCGAAAGCCGTCTCCGTGAGCGCGCCGGGGTGGTCGCCGGGGTGGTCGAGGAAGAACCCCGAGCCGCGCCCGCCGTCGCTCACCTCGCTCACCTCGCTCACCTCGCTCTCGTCGCTCGCCCATCCGTCCGGGACCTCCATGCCCGCGCGGACGACCCGCGTCGCCCGCGGTCGCGAAGTGGCCGGGAATCGAGTGGGCACCCGCGTCTGGGCACACGCGGTATTTTTAGTCGAACGCGACGACCCAAATCGGTCTCGCGAATATCTCGGGTGGGCCGCTCCGAAGTACGGTAGCGATTCGAACGGAGATCTCGCGATCGGATCGTCTCCCGGGTCGCGGCGCGGCGGGCGCGGTCGAGCGTGAGCCGGGTACGGTGTTGACATTACAATACGATGACCTCCGCGCGAATCGGAAACCGTGCGTCGGATCGCGGTTCGCTCGAAATCGCTATACACGGGACGCGTCCCGGGCACTTCCGTTCGACGCGCATTTCAACCGGGAACGTAATTCCCGCTAGACGCGTCGCGCGAATTTTCCCGTCTCGCTCCCCGGACGATCGCGCGGCGTGCGCGTTTCGCCCCTGCCGCCCTTCGCGATTTACTTGGCCATCATCATCTTGACGAACTCGTCGTAGTTCACCTGGCCGTCGCCGTCCACGTCGGCCTCGCGGATCATCTCGTCCACCTCCTCGTCGGTGAGCTTCTCGCCGAGGTTGGTCATCACGTGACGCAGCTCCGCGGCGGAGATGAAGCCGTTGCCGTCCTTGTCGAACACCTTGAACGCCTCCTTGAGCTCCTCCTCGGAGTCGGTGTCCTTCATCTTGCGGGCCATGAGGTTGAGGAACTCGGGGAAGTCGATCGTGCCGTTGCCGTCCGCGTCAACCTCGTTGATCATGTCCTGAAGTTCGGCTTCAGTAGGGTTCTGCCCGAGCGAGCGCATGACGGTGCCGAGCTCCTTGGTGGTGATGGTGCCGTCGCCATCCTTGTCGAAGAGGGCGAACGCCTCCTTGAACTCGGCGATTTGCTCGTCGGTGAGAGTATCAGCCATCTTTTGAGTCGAGTGGGTGGGTTTCGACGCGTGTGTCGCGAGGAATGAACACGGCGTTTGGAACTTGCTCGCGAAAAGGGCGCGAAGGGGTAGCACCGTCTACGCCCCGCAAAAGGCAAAATCAACAACGTTGAAACTTGAATTCTCCGACCGACTCCAGCTGTCCAGTGGATCGAGTCTGGAGTCTCGAGCTCTCGACGCCCAACCGTCGTGGTGGGCACGACTTCGAAAACGTGCTCTCCGCCATCCACAGTTGGGGCGCCCGCGCGGCGGACGACGGCATGTCGTCGCCGTGGGATCGGCCCGAGGGGCGCGCGCCGGCGCGAGGGCGGGACGGGGATCACGCGCGCGCGCTGTTCCCCGAGACCCAGCCGTCGCCGTCGCGCGCGATAGCGGCCGCGGCGGCCTTGGTGCGTCAGAGAGGCGAGAGCGGGTCGACCGCGCCCGCGCCGGACGCCACGCCGAGCCCCACGTCCGCGGTCGCGGCGCTCATGGGCTTCGACACCGGCCGGGACGTGCCGGCGGCGCGTTCGCCGCCGCCGCGCGCCGCCGCGACCCGCGAGGGGACCCCGCGTCGAGACGACGAGCACCCGACGAGCTCGGGTTCGCCGATGACGGACATCCTGAGCGCGGTCGCCGCCGACGCCGCCGATGCCGCGGCGCCGCCCGCGCCGCCCGCGGGCGCGAGCGCCTCGCAGGCGGCGGCGAACGTGTCCGCGATCATCCGCGCCGCCGCCGAGGCGGCGGTCGCGGCGTCCGCGGGCAGAGGAAAAGGCGCCGCCGGGAGAACGAGCTCGCGCGCCGCGAGCCGCGCGTCGTCGGCGACGGCGTCGGCGTCGGCGTCGCCGGCTCGTCCCGAGAAAGCGCGCGCCGGAGAGTACGCCGGCTATTCCCTCGCGCACACGCCCACGAGGCCGCGGCGCGCCTCGAGCGCATCGCGGGTGCCCGCGCCCGCGCTTTTCGTTTCGCCCCCGAGGCGCGAGAAGGCGAGCCGCGGCGCCGAGGACGGCGCGCGGCGCGACGAAGACGGAGACGCGGAGACTCTCCGTTTCGAATCCGCGTTCGCGGCGTTGACGGAGGCGACGCGGGACGCGAACGCCGCCGTGAGCGATCGCGTGGGAGATGTTTCCCACGCGACGTCTTCGTCTCTCCCGTCGGACGCGAGCGCGGACGCGAAGCGAACGGCGGCGGCGAAGGAGGAAACCGCGCGCGCCCTGGACGCGCTCCGGGCCCTTAGAGAGGCGTCGCAGCGGGAGAGGAGCGCGCACGGCACGGAGATTGCGGCGCTTCGCGCCGCCGTCGCCGACGCCGCGGCGCGCGCGCGAGAGGAGGCGAGCCGCGACGCGGGCGCCGCCTCCGAGGCGGCCGCGCGAGCCGCGCGCGAGGCGGGCCGAGCGGAGGCTCGAGCCGAGGCGGAGAAGACGCGCGCGTCTGAAATCGCGCGCGCCGTGGAGGACGCTCTGCGCGACGCCAAAGATGAGGCTGCGAGGAACACGGAAGCCGCCGTGGACGCCGCCGTGCGCGCGGCTGTGGCGTCGCGCGACGAGGCGTTTTCCGCCGCCGCGCGCCGCGCCGCCAAGGACGTGGCGCGCGAGGCGGACCGCAGAGTCGCCGAGGCGTCGGCGAGCGCGGAAGCCTCCGTCGCGGCGGCGCGCGAAGAGGCTGCCGCGGCGCTCGCCGACGCCGCGAAAGCCGCCGACGCGCGCGTCGAGGCGGCGGAGCGCGCGGCGGCGGAGGCGGTGGCGGCGGCGGAGGCGGCCAGCCGCGCCGCCGCCGAGGACGTGCGACGCGACGAGGCGCGCGTCGCGGCGGCGGCGGAGACCCTGGAGGTGGCGGTCGCCGAGGCGGATGCGCGCGTCGCCGAGGCGCGCGCCGAAGCGGATGCGCGCGTCGCCGACGCGGAGTCGCGCGCGGACGAGGCTGCGGCGCGCGCGGACGAGGCGCAGGCGCTCCTCGCGCGCGCCGCCGCGGAGGCGTCTCGCGCCGTGGACGAGGCTGAGCGGCGGTGCGCTGAGGAGACGCGCCGCGCGCACGCCGAGGCGCGGCGCGCGGCGAACGAGCTGGAACACGCGCTGAACGAGGCATCCGACGCGCGCAAACGCGCGCGCGATGAGCTCGAGGGCCTGCGCGAAGAGGCTCGCCTCTCCGAGGAAGCCGTGACGCGCGCGGCGGACGCGCGCGTCAAGGCGGCGCGCGCGTCGCTCGCGACCAACTCGCGGCGCGCCGAGGAAAAAGCCGAGCGTGACTTCGAGAAGGCGCTCGCCGCCTCGGAGGCGCTCGCCGAGGAGCGGCTGGCGGCGGAGCGCGAGAGGACACGGGAGGCGCGCCGCGAGCTGGCCGAGCACGTCAAGCGCACCAAGGGGAGCGTCGGCGCGCACGAGCGGCGTATCGCCAGCGTGGAGTCCGCCGCGCGCGAGGCTGTGGGCGCGGCGAAGAAGGAGGCAGAGGCGCTCGTCGCTGAGGCGGCGAGCGAGAAGCAGCGGTGGATGCGGCGGAGCCGCGCCGCCGAGGCGAAGGCGTCCGCCGAGAAGGCGGACAAGGCGCAACTCGAGAAGGCGCTCGCAGCGAAGATTGCGGAGCTCACGGCGTCCCTGGCATCGTCGGAGGCGGCGCGGAAGGCGTGCGAACGCGCCGCCGCGGCGGAGAAAGCGTCCGCCGCGGCCGCGCTCGAGGCGGCGCTCCGACGGCTCGAACGCGCGCTCGACGCGACGTCACGTGCGGCGGTCGGCGCGCGCGCGCGCCGCCGGCGGACGGCGGCGTTCCTGGCGTGGCGCGGCGTCGCCGCCGCGGCGCCTAAAAGCGTTTCGCGCGCGGCGGCGAAGCGAGGGAGACGACGGGAAGCGCCCCGGGAAGGCCCTCGCGGCTCCTCGGACGACTCGGACGACTCGGACGACTCGGACGACGACGAAGCATCGTCGGACGACGACGACGACGAGACGCGAACGCCTCTCGACTCGGACGACGACGCGCGAGGGTCTCCGAGGCGAAGGCGTACGCGACGCGAGACGGACGCGCGTCTGCCCAAGTCGCGCGACGACGCGTCCGACTCGTCGTCCGATGAAAAGTTTAGACTAAAAAGTCACAGTCCCATCGCCGAGAGGGCGCGCGATCGCCCGCGGCGCGCTTCCGGCGGGCCCGTCACGCCGCTGACCGCGCAGGTGGCCGCGGAGTGGAAGACGTCGCTCCGCGAGGACCTCTACAAGGACGCGAAGCCGAAGCCGAACCCAAAACCGAAACCGAAATCGAAATCGAAACCGAAACCGAAATCGAAGGCGCGCGGCGAAACCGCGCCCGTCGAGCCCGCGGGAACCGGGGACGAGTCGGTCGTCGCGGTGGTCGGCGGGATCCCGATTCCGGGTCCGGGTCCGGACCCGGGAACGACGCTCGACGCGGCCGTCGGATCCTCGCAGCCGAGCGCGGCGGACGCGGCGGCGGACGCGGCGGCGGACGCGGCGGCGAAGCGCGTGGAAGCGGTGATCGAGGCGGCGGAGCGCCGCGCGCGCGAGCTCGAGCGCGAGCTCGAGTCGCGGCGCCGCGAGGAGGAGAAGCGCCGCGAGGAAGAGAAGCGCCGCGAGGAGGAGAAGCGCGCGGAGCCTTCGGTGGAGACGAGCGCGAAGAGCGGCGAACCGGAGGAGGACAAAAAAAGAGGGAGCGAAGCGCGCGAGGATCGAACCGCCCCGGCGTCGGTCGCGACGCCCGCGTACCCTGTGGCGACGCCGGTGTCGACTCCGCGGGCGAAATTTCTCCCGAAACCCGAGCCGGCGCCCGTCGCCGCGCCGAACCCCGAACCCGCCGCTGCGCCCGTTCGAGCGCCGGAGCCGGACCCTCAGCCCGGACCGTCCGCGCCCTCGTCCGCGCCGGAGCCGCCGTCGACGCAGGCGCGTCTTCTGCTCGAGGCGCAGACGCAGGCCCGGGCGCTCCTCGAGGCGCAGACGCAAGCGCTCCTTCAGGCGCAGGCGCAGGCGCTTCTGCAGGTCAAGGCGCAGGCGCAGGCGCAGCAGCTCCTGCTCCAGTCTCCCGCGGCGGCGCAGCCGGTGTTCCCGCCGAGCGTAGAGCGAGAGAGCGAGACCCGGGCGCCTGAGTCTCACAGCGAGAGCCGGCCTTCGTCGGCGCGTCGTCCGCGCCCGAGCTCGGCGTCCGCGTATTTCCCGCGGCCGGGCTCGGGCGCGGGCATGCCCCCGCGGCCTCCCAGCCGCGGGAGCGAGGTCTTCGACCGCGAAGGGGGAGAGCCGCCGCGCGCGGCGGGCGACTTGCGCGCGAACATCGCCGCCATCCTCTCCGGCGGCGACGAAGAAAAGCCGCGCGGCGGCTCCGCTTCGTCGCCGTACGCCTTCCGCGCGGGGTACGCCTTCTCGGCGGCGAGCGCGCCGTCGTCTCCCGCCGGGGAGGACCTCCTCGCGGCGCGCCGCGGCGCCTGGGCGGCGCAGAGCGCGAGCCGCGCCGAGCGCTACCGCTCGGGCGACTCGAGACGCCGGGGACTCGAGACGCCGCCGAGCTCCCGGCGCGACCCGCGCGCGTTCTTCGCCGGGAGTCCGTCGCACGGCGCGGACGCCGCCTCGGCGTTCGGCGCCGTGGTCGCGACGCTCGAGTCGGCGAAGAAGCTGATGGTCGGCGCGGCGGGGTCGCCCTCGGCGTTTGAGAACCGCGCGGCGCGTTGGACGCCCTCCGCCGGAAGCGCGCCGCGCGCGCTGGACCCCGCGGCGGCGGCGGCGGCGCTGGGCGCGAGCCTCTCCGCCGCGAAGGGCGGGTCTCGTCCCGGAGAGGCGATGGACGCGGCGGCGGACCGGGGCCCCGGCCCCGGCCCCGGCTTCCGTCGCGCGCTGCGGTGGGCGGAGGGGGACGACCCGGGATACGATCCGGGTTCGACACCGGGTTCGACGCCGCATTTTGATCAGGCTCCGTCGGGAAACATTCCGACGCGCCCGGCGGAGCCTGATCTGATTGCCAGCGTCGACGAGGGGGTGCGGGCGGCGCTCGCCGGGGCGAAAGCCCGGCGAGCGGCGCGGGAGGCGGCGAGGAAACAAGCCGAGGCGGCGCGCGAGCGGCGCGCCGCCGAGGCTGCGGAGCGCGCGTTCGCGCGTGCGCGCGCGGAGATGGACGCGGCGACCTTCTTGCAGTCGCGCGTGAAGGGCATGCTCGCGCGAGGGAGGTACCAGCGCGACCGAGGCGCCGTGATCGCCGCGCAGATGTGCGTGCGGCGCTGGGCGCTCCGCCGGAAATGGAGCCGACTCGAGGCGAAACGCCTCGCGGCGGAAGACGCGGCGCACGCCGCGGAGCGCGCGCGAGAACGCGCCGCCGCGGAGGCGAACGCGGCGACGGTGATTCAAGCCGCCGCGCGTGGGCTCCGCGCGCGAGGCGTCTTCTCAGCGGAGAAGGCGGCCGTGATCAACGCGCAGATGGCCGTCAAGCGGTGGCTGGTGCGCTTGCGGTGCGCGCGGGCGAAGGAGACTCGCTTGGAGGCTGAGCGCGCCGCGGCCGAGGCGGCGGCGGCGGCGGCGGCCAAGGCGGAATATCACGCGGCGACGTTCATTCAGTCTCATGCGAGGGGTATGATGGATCGCGGTAGGTACGTGCGCGAGCGCGCCGCGGTGATCAGCGCCCAGATGGCAGCGAGACGCTGGCTCCTGCGGCGGAAGTGGAGTACGCTCGAGGCGGCGCGATTGGCGGCTCAGGCGGCAGCAGCGGAGGCGGCTGCGGCGCGAGTAAAGGCGGAGGAAAGCGCGCGCGAACACGCGGCGACGTTCATTCAGTCTCGCATTCGCGGATCGGCGGCGAGACAGAATTACAGCACACTTCGTGCTGCTGTTGTCAGCGTTCAGATGTGTGCTCGGCGGTGGGTGCTTCGGCGGAAGTGGAGGCGGCTGGAGGCGGCTCGGCTGGAAGCTGCGCGCATCGCGGCGGAGGAAGAAGAGGCTGCGCGTGAGGCGCAGGCACAGCTGCATGCGGCGACATTCATTCAGTCGCACATACGCGGCAAGCTTGCTCGAGGGCAGTACAGCGCGGAGCGGGCGGCGGTGATCAGGGCCCAGATGGCAGTGCGGCGATGGATTTTGCGGGTGAAGTGGACACGCGCGCGGGAAGCTCGGGAGGAGGCAGAGCGTGTCGCGGCTGAAGCTGCTAAAGCGAAGGCCGAGGGAAACGCGGCTGTATTCATCCAGTCTCGCGTGCGAGGTGCAGCTGCACGGAATCGCTACGCGAAGGAGCGGGCTGCCATTATCAGCGTTCAGATGTGTGCTCGGCGGTGGGTGCTTCGGCGGAAGTGGAGGCGGCTGGAGGCGGCTCGGCTGGAAGCTGCGCGCATCGCGGCGGAGGAAGAAGAGGCTGCGCGTGAGGCGCAGGCACAGCTGCATGCGGCGACATTCATTCAGTCGCACATACGCGGCAAGCTTGCTCGAGGGCAGTACAGCGCGGAGCGGGCGGCGGTGATCAGGGCCCAGATGGCAGTGCGGCGATGGATTTTGCGGGTGAAGTGGACACGCGCGCGGGAAGCTCGGGAGGAGGCAGAGCGTGTCGCGGCTGAAGCTGCTAAAGCGAAGGCCGAGGAAAACGCGGCTGTATTCATCCAGTCTCGCGTGCGTGGTGCCGCATGTCGCGCGAAGGTGGAGAAGATGCGGCTCGAACGGGCGTTGGACCTCGCGAATCAAAGCTTTGAACGGTTCTCGGAATCTCCTCGACGTTCGCTTGGCACGCCGCTGCGCGCCGTGCTCGATGACTCGAGCCCGTCCGATTTGCTGCGAGCGAAAGAAGATGCGATGCGAAAGCATCTTCGCGGCAAGTTATCAGCGGACGATAACAGTCCCGGGGCTCTGCTCCGCGCGCGAGAGGAGGCGTTACGATCTCCGAACGTGCGAGGGAAACTCCGCGAGCACATGCCGGGCCACCGGTCGCCCAGGATGACCGACGGGGGCCGAAGCGCGTTGGAGCGCGCGCGCGAAGAGGCGCTCGCCGAGCTTCCGAGCCCGGCGCAGAAAAAGAAACGTTCCTTCTTCTCGCGCGTGTTTTCTCCGAAACGGAAAACCCCGCAAAAGAGAGACACGCCTTGAGTTCGCGCTCGCGATGACCGCGTCGCGTCCCCGAGCTCGGCGAGCCGCGAAATGTTAGGACTACCTTTGGTATGGTACATTAGACATAGAAACCACGAGCGCTGCGCGACTCCCTTCCATTCCCAGACGTCCGAAATACCGCCTCTAAAAAAAGAAGGCGCCACGATCAAAGGAGTTTTTTCCGCGTTCGCGCGCTCGCTCTCGTTTTCCGCCTCCCCTCGCGCGCGGGGGAGTTGTCCTGCTTCTCCGGGGACTCGTTCCCGTCGGGCTGGAAGAACCCCGCGCCGTCCTTGGTCAGGGGGACGCCGCACAGCGTCGCCACCTTGTCGGCGCCCCGCGCGGCTCCGGCGTTGGAGTCGTTTTCCGGAAAGCCGCCGCGCCCCCCCTTTGTTCGCTCGGCGCCAAACGATTTGTTCGCGCGTACGTACTTGTCCCAGAACAGCATGGTGAAGAGCACGAAGTACGCGCCGTACATGGCCAGCCCGAGCTTGACGTTCGCGGGGTCCACCTGACACGTCGAGTCACGCATCTTCAGCAAGCCGCTCCGCGCGGTCACCGCCGATCCGACCGCCATCTGCGCGATTTGCGCGCAGGTTATGAACGGCGCGGCGGCTTTGGCGACCGGTCGCGAGCGCTTAAAAACCATGGCGAAGTAGTAGGCATACATCACCGTGTGCACGGCGTAGTTCATTGTGGCGAACCACAGGCCAGATGCGATGACGTTGTGGAACGCGTGCCAGCAGTAGAGCAGCACGGTGGTGTGGTGGAACCACCCCAGGAAGAGCACGCGCTTCTTCTGCAGCACCAGGAAGCACGTGTCGAGCAGCTCCGGGATCTTCGAGTAGATGAACAGCGCCATCCACAGGCCCACGGGTCCGTCCTGAAACCACCGCTTCGGGTGCGTGCACAGCGTGTAATCCAGTCCCTTCGCGGTCACGGCGTCGTACAGGTGCGGCGCGGTCCGCGTCGTGCCGACGAGCGAGAAGACGGCCAGCGCCGCGTTCCACGCGGCGAACGCGTGCTTCAACCGCAGCGCTTTTCGGTGCTCGAGGAATCCGGGCACGTAGAACACGAACACCAGGTACGCCGTTATGGCGAACACGGGGATCTCCGCGTGGTTCCGGCAAAACTCGATCCACGCCGCGCCGTCGTACGATCGCTCGAACTCCGCGAACCGGGACCAAAAGGGCGTCATCTTCGCGCGCGCGCCGTTCCGAGTGTGGGCGTCGTCGGAACAATCCGAGGTGACGTTTGACCTCGGGATGTCGAACGGGGGCGCAGCTTTTTCGAAATCGCACGAGCCACGACGAAAAGCACCAAAAGCGGTTGCCGGTTCGCGCCTTTCCACTCGCGATGGCGCGGTTCGGCGGGGACGAACCGCCCTCTGAGCCGGGCGGATCCTCGGCGCCGCCCGGCGTGTTCGACCTCTCGGACTCGGGTCTCAGCGAGTTCCCCGCCAAAGGCGCCGTGAAGGATTTGCGATACGCGAGGGAGCTGGACCTGCAGGGCAACGCTCTGACTGTCCTGCCGGAAGGTCGACTCCCCAGGCTCGAGTGGCTCGAATCGCTGGCGCTGACCGGCAATCGCCTCGCGCGCTTTCCCGATGACCTGGCGCGATGCAACCGGCTGCGCACGATCTTCGCGGGGGCGAACGACATCGTCGACCCGGCTCCCGCGTTCGAAGCCCCCGTGCTGCTCCACCTCGGACTCGCGCACAACCGCGTGGCTCGCCTCCCTCCCGCGGATGTGTGCGCGGGCGCGGAGACGCTCGTGTCGTTCGATCTCGCCGCGAACGCGCTGTGCGGTTTACGCGAAACGCTCGAGTCCCTCGCGGCGATGCCGTCGCTTCGCGCGCTCGTGCTCAGGGAAAACCCGCTCGCGCTCGAGCCGGGGTACCGCCTCGCGGTCCTGAAGAAACTTCCCCTGCTCAGGACCCTGGACGAGCGGGAGGTTTCGCGCGAAGAGCGAGCGGCGGCGGCGGCGCGCGCCGACGCGGATCCCGCGGACGCGCCGACGACGGTCCGTTTCGAAGTGCGCGTCGACGCGCTCGAGGTGGAACCCGACCCACCCGCGGCGGTCGAAGCCGAGCCCGCGGTGGGCGGAGAAAACGCGGGCGCGGACGGGGAGGACGCCGCAGCCGCCGGGGACGAAACCGCCGCTTTGGACGACGCGGGCGGAGACGGCTTAGAAAACGGCGAAGAAAACGGGGACGGGGATGGCGAAGCGAGCGCTCCGAAGGACGAGTGCGAGTTTTGGGTTCGCGTTCGTCTCCCCGAGGAAACCCTCGAGACTTCCAGGATCAAGCGCGCGCCGCCGGTGGCGGAAGTCGGGGACGACGCAGGGGACGAACCCGCCGCCGGAGCGGACGGGGACGGGGACGGGGACGGGGACGGGGACGCGCCGGATATGCCTGGTCCGTTTTTCGCGGCGCGCGTGGACGTCGCCGTCTCGGCGGCGACAAGAGACGCGTTTGTAGGGGGCTTGGTGTTCGAGCTCTGGCGGCGCGAGCCGTTCGTCCCCGAGGCGGACGCTGAGTCGGACGCCGAGCCAGAGAGCCATAGTGTTGGCGCTGCGGGGACGGGGGACACGGAGAGCGCGGAGGGGAAACCGGAGGGCGCAGCAGAGGCGTCGAGCGACGCGCGCGCGGAGGATGAGACGGCCCTTCCCTCCGCGCGGAGGGAAGACCCGAATGAACCCGCGGGGGAGGAAGTTTCCGACCCGAAACCGCGCGAAGAGAGCGACGAGCGGTGTTTGGAGGACGTCGAGCCTTGTTCGGAACGTGCGGTGACGTTTCGCGAGTTCGTCGTGGGCACGGCGACGGTTCGTTTGCCGTCGTTCGTCGACGGCGACGACGACGCGGCTTCGTTTTTTTTCTCCGATCGCCTGGCGTTTGTCCCGAAACCGCCGCTGTTTTCGAGCGACGCCGGCCCGCTCGTTTCGCTGGAGGACGCGCCGGAGCAAAACCCGGTGGGCTTCGCGACGGTCACGTGCACGCTACACGTGCGCGAAGAGCACACGGACGCGGCGGAGGGCGAGGGCGAAGCCGGGACGGCGGAGGGCGAAGCGGCGGAGGGCGAAGCCGACGCCGCGTGAGACGTACGATACTTTCGTAAAACGAAAATTATTCCAGCATAATAAAACATGTCGTCGCGACGATCGTCGCGGACGCGGATGGAAAAAAAGTTTTTTTTTCTGCGCGACGCATCGCGGCGCGACTCCCGTCGCGCGTCGCCGTCTCTGTATGTACACGAGTTGGACGAGACGACCCACGCGCGCGCGTTCTCGCGGTTAGTAAAAAGAAGAAGAGCCTTCACGCGCGGTCGTCTTCCGGGGCGATGCGCACCTCCACGGTGGAGCTGTGCAGGTCCCCTTCGGCGCGCGCGTAGAACGAGGCGCGCCGATTTTGATGGCTTTCCGACTCGGAAAGGTCGAGAAGCGTCTCTTTTTTCTTCGCCGTCTCGGCGTCGTCCAGCTCGCTCGCGTCGCTCGCCATTTTGTCGCGGAGGTTCCGAGTCGAGCCCGAGCCTGACCCTTCGCCGCCGAGCCTCACCCTCGACGCGAGCCGCTTGAAGCTCTTGCGCGCGGTCTTGACCGCGGTCGCGGCGGTGCGCGCGGGCGCGTTGAGCTCGCCGGCGAAGAAGGACGCGGCGACCATGGCGACGACGGCGGCGAGCGTCGCCGCCACCGCCGCGAAACAGACCCGGAACTTCTCCTCGTCGTCGAAGGCGACGCCGGCGTCGCCGGCGTCGACGTTCAGCACGTTCCCGAGCACGAGCACCCAGCCGAGCACGACCGCGACCGCGGCG
>ENA-OUOG01003487-OUOG01003487.1-marine-metagenome-genome-assembly--contig:-NODE-3487-length-14667-cov-6.794380_pt1 | contig 14667 bp, 16 predicted proteins | sample MGYA00248635_ERZ508505 | MGnify/ENA primary metagenome ERZ508505 (study PRJEB26176, sample SAMN06267871) | marine metagenome | isolation source: Saanich Inlet, British Columbia, Canada | place: Pacific...
TGTCGTCGCCTACATTGGGTTTAATATCGTAACATAGAACCTCAACGTCAAATCCTTTTAGCTTTTTGGCAAAGGCCATGCCCATATGGCCATAGCCTATAACCCCAACGGTTTTTCCGTCCAGTTCTACACCTCTATTGGCTTCGCGTTGCCATAGTCCTTGGCGAACTTCAGCATTAGAGAGATTGAGTTTGTTGAATAAGGACAATAACATCCCCAAAGCATGTTCGCCCACAGCATTTTGGTTACCCTCTGGCGCTGCGATCAAATAAATGCCTTTTTGAGTGGCGTAGTCCACATCTATATTTTCCAATCCTGCCCCTACTCTTCCTATAAACTTGAGGTTAGTGGCTTTGTCTAAAAATGGTTTATCAATGGTAAATCGACTTCTTATGATAAGCCCTTCGTAGTCAGAAATCTTGGCTTCAATTTGAGCTTTTGTACTCGTAGTATTTATGTGATTGGTGTGCCCAAGAGCCGCCAATTCTTCAATCAGCAACGGATGGTTGGTATCCACGTGAAGGATATTCATACTAGATATTTAATATGAATTTTGCAATTAAAAAGTATATTAAAATTCCAAAAATGTCATTGCTAGTGGTAATAAAAGGGCCTGTAGCAATGGCCGGATCGATGCCTCTTTTGTGTAAAAATAAAGGAATAAACGTTCCTATAATACCTGCTACAATAATAACGGCGACTAAAGACACTGATACCGCTAATGCAGTTTGTACATCTTGTTGCCATGCCCATATAAAAGCAAAAAGAAAAAGGGCTAAAACAATACCGTTGAGGGTTGCTAATAGCATTTCTTTAATCAGGCGATTATTGATGCTTCCTTTAATATCGTCATTGGCTAAACCTTGTACGATTATAGCACTGGACTGTACTCCAACATTTCCAGCCATTGCAGCAATAAGTGGGGTAAATAATAAAATAAGTGGATAATCTTCAATAATGGTGTCAAAAGTTCCCATAATTACGGCAGCACCAACACCTCCAATAAGCCCCAAAAACAACCATGGCAAACGGGCTTTGGTGAGTGCAAAAATACTGTCCTCTGCATCAACGTCTTGAGTAATACCTGCAGCTAATTGATAATCTTTTTCTGCTTCTTCTTTTATAACATCAACAATATCATCAATTGTAATACGCCCTAACAATGTTTTTTGGTTATCTACCACAGGAACAGCTTCTAAATCGTATTTGGCCATGAGTCGTGCCACATCTTCATCATCATCATTCACATGTACAGAATCTACTTTTGGAATGTATATATCGCTAATTTTAGTTTCGTTTTTAGCAATCAAAAGATCCTTTAATGAAAGACGTCCTATGAGTTTTTCTTCTTTAGTAACTACATAAATAGAGTGAACTCTTTTGACATTTTTGGCTTGTGCTCGAATTTTTCTAAGACAACCGGCTACGGTCCATGTTTCATAAACTTTTACAAGCTCCTTGGCCATCAAACCACCCGCAGTGTTTTCATCATATTCTAAAAGCTCATTGATGTCTGCAACAAGTTCTTCATCGTCTATTTGAGCAATAACTTTTTGTTTTCGTTCTGGGGAAAGCTCCGATAATAAATCGGCAGCATCATCAGTATCGAGTTCCTTAACCTCTTCGGCAATTTCTTTTACTGAAAGGTTTTGAAGTACTTTTTCTCGAACATCCTCTTCGAGTTCTGCCAAAACATCAGAAGTTGTTTCACTATCTAAAAGTTTTATGATATAAGTGGCTTGCTCAAGATTTAGATCATCTAATATTTCGGCAATATCGGCATAATGCAACTCATTGAGTTGCACTTGAAGTGATTCATCATTTCTATTTTTGATGTCCAATTCAATAGCATCCAACAAAGCCGTTGTAATTTCAAAGGGGATATGCTCTTTAGATGTTTCCACAGTTACTCATTTTTTATATCCAATTCAATCACTGTTGCTAATTTTATAAATTCATCAACAGACAACTGTTCTGGACGTTTGCCAAAGATAGTATTTGCTTTTAAATTTTCCGACAAATTAAACCCTTTTAAACTATTTCTCAAGGTTTTACGGCGTTGTTGAAAAGCACTTTTTACCACCGAAAAGAAAAGTTTTTCACTACATGATAGTTCAAAGTTTTGTTTTCGACTAAGTCGAAGAACTCCAGAATCTACTTTTGGCGGTGGATTAAAAACGGTTGGCGGTACTGTAAATAAATATTCTGCAGTATAAAATGCTTGTACTAAAACGGATAGAATGCCATAGGTTTTATTGCCTTCTTTTTCACAAATGCGCTGTGCAACTTCTTTTTGGAACATACCTGAAAATTCAGGGATTTGCTTTCGGTTTTCCAACATTTTAAAAACAATTTGAGACGAAATATTGTAAGGAAAATTACCTATGATAGCAAAATTCTTCTGGGCAAAAGTTTTAGAGAAGTCATACTTCAAAACATCTTCTTGAATGATACGATTGGACAATTGAAGATAGTGTGCTTCAAGATAAGATACCGATTCATTATCAATTTCGATGACAAAGGTTGTTGTGGGTTTCTCTAATAAATATTTGGTCAAAACTCCCATACCTGGGCCAATTTCCAACACGGCTTCGTAACCGTTAAGTGTGAGGGTATCGGCTATTTTTTTGGCAATAGATTCATCGTTTAAAAAATGTTGCCCCAAATGTTTTTTTGGTTTTACGCTCATCAATTTTTAGTTATGATAAATTCATCTACAACTTCAAGCTCTGTACGAAAAGCCAACATTTTATCACCAAAACGCTTCAACCCATCGGCTTGTAACTTTGTAGCATATTCATCTTGATATTTAAGCAGGGTGTTTTTGGAATGTGCAAAATATTGAACAGAATATGTTGTACCACCCATGTCTTCTTCCACCAAAACTTTAGTAAATAACGCCTTGAAAAAAAAACCAGTAGCAAGGACTTGAGAAATATGTTCGTACATCCATTCTCGCCATTGGATATGAATAGAATCGTCTACATTAATGGTTACGTTGTAAATTATCATAAATCAATTGTTGTTTTATCGCTACTTTTTTTTCTTAAGTTTCGAAAGTGTTTTTTTGACGCTACAAAGTGAATGCTATCGGGGTGATTAAAAATTATTTTTTCATAAAATTTTATGGCTTGTTCAGGCTGGTCAAATATATTTCGATATAATTCTGCTATGGCAAAGCAAGCGTCATCAATTAAAATTTCTGATGAGAAATCTTCAATAATTCTCAAGTAATTATCTTTAGCTTTTTGATATTGAGCTGTACTTTCAAAAAATTCTGCTTGTAGAAACAAAGACTCATCGATTATGGCGTGAGTTTTATGTTCTACTATCAGTTTATCTAGAACAAAGATAGCCTCTGTCTTTTTGTTTTGAAGGTCTAAAAAATCGGCTTTGGCATATAATCGTAATGGTGTTTGCAAACTGTCCCCAAACTTATGATCAGTAATTAAAAGGTGTAATTTCAAAGCATCGTTGGCATTGAGCTGAGAAGTTGAAGATTTCAATACTTTTAATTGTGTTTCTGCCCAATCAAAATCACCTTTATAATAGCTTGTTCTTGCCGATTTGAAACGTGCCTCTTGTGCTAAAGTACTGTTTTTGAGCGATGTTTGTACTTGTGCATAGTACAAAAGTGCTTGGTTGAATTGACTGCTTGTAACCAAAATATCAGCCAGTTTTAGCTTTAATCTAGCCAAATCCGTTGAAGATAAATTTTGACTTAAAGCAGATTTTAAAAATGAAATTGCTTCTGGTTTTTGTTGAAAATGTAAAGCCAAAAAATCGGTATAAGACAATTGAAGTTCTATAGTTTCAGTATTTAACCCATAACGATCAAAAAGGGTGTTATATTTAGTTTTAATTTGTTTTAAATCTGGAGAAGTTGTTCGAACGAGATCAAGTTCCAACAATTGCCTATTCGCTTCAATAATTAGTCTTGAGTCTTGAGCATTCTGAATCACATACTCGAAGACCTCAAACGTAACGGCATAATTCTTGGCTAATTTTGCCATCATACCTACATCAATTATTCCTTGTAAAGAATTATTACTTCGGCGAAAAATAGATCGCTCCAAAAGAAATGCTTTTTTAAAGTCTTGTTGCTGAACATACAACCAGCTTAAGATTTGATTCCAAAAAATATTTGAAGATGATTGAAGTTTGTGTAAAATAATTTTTTTTAAAATCTGATTGTATTCTGAGCCAGAATCTTCTGATATATATTCATTGAAAAGGCGCAAAACCTGGTTTTGATAGGTTGGGTTATTTTCAGTGAAATTCAAATAACTCAAAAACATATTTTTGATGTCTTTTTGTTCGGCATAAAGCCCTGCAAGACGGTATTCATAATTTAGATTTCGAGTTTGATTTAATGCTAATCTATAGGCTTCAATAGCCTGATTTACAAGACTATGAGCTTCAAATCGTAGCGCTATGGCATAGGAATAGTTTGGAACAGACTTGGCCATATCAATGGCTTGTTGATAATTCTCCTTGGCTTTTTCTATCTTGTTTTGACGCTGAAAATTATAACCCAGTTCCACTAACATTTGTGGATTTTTTCTTATACTTAATTGGGATTTGATAAGAGCTTCGGCCTCATCAAAGTGCTGTAATTCTTGTTGAATTTCTATAATCCTAAAAACAATATTTGAGTTTGTTGGGCTGGATTTATGTAGCTTTTGATAAAGAATTAGTGCTTTTTCGAAATCCCCTTTACTGAAGTAATTTTCGGCCAAATCATAATCTGTTTGTGCAGAGAGCACAAAACTAAAGATTCCAAAAAATAAATAAATCAGCGTCTTCATCATTGTATTTTGGTAAAGATACTAAATGTATGGGCAAGTATTCAATGGAATTAATCGATTCGATCAAAACCAGTATATGAACGCAGAACTTCTGGAATTTCAATTCCTGATTCCGTTTGATAATTTTCGAGAATTCCTGCCAAAACTCTAGGAAGTGCTAAGGAACTGCCGTTGAGAGTGTGTGCTAATTGTGATTTTCCATTAGCATTTTTAAAACGTAGTTTTAAACGATTGGTCTGAAAGGTTTCAAAATTTGATACTGAAGAAATTTCGAGCCAGCGATCTTGTGCTGTAGAAAACACTTCAAAATCATAGGTTAATGCAGATGTAAAGCCTAAATCTCCAGAGCATAATCTTAAAATTCTGTAAGGAAGTTTTAATTCTTCTAAAACAGCTTTAACATGTTCCACCATGGCATCTAGAGCTTTGTAAGAGTAGTCTGGATGCTCTACACGTAATATTTCTACTTTATCAAATTGATGTAAGCGATTTAACCCACGTACATGAGCACCATAGCTCCCAGCTTCTCTTCTGAAACATGGTGTATAGGTTGTCAATTGTAAAGGCAATTCGTTTTCTTGTAAAATAACATCTCTATACATATTTGTAACTGGCACTTCTCCTGTAGGAATAAGGTACAAGTCATCAGCATCTATGTAGTACATCTGACCTTCTTTATCTGGAAGTTGCCCAGTACCAAATCCTGAAGCCTCATTGACCACATGTGGCACTTGTACTTCGTTGTAACCAGCAGCAGTATTTTTATCTAAAAAATAGTTGATGAGTGCGCGTTGCAATCGAGCCCCTTTCCCTTTGTAGACAGGAAAACCTGCGCCAGTAATTTTATTTCCTAATTCAAAGTCAATGATATCGTACTTTTTGGCTAATTCCCAATGTGGCTGTGCGTCTTTATGCAACTGAGGAATGTCTCCAAATCGAAAAATTTCTTCGTTATCGTCTTCAGAATTCCCAACAGGTACTGAATGATGTGGAAGGTTGGGAATTTGATATAGTAGTTGTTGCAATTCTTCGGAGGTAGTATTTAAAGTCTCCAAAAGGGTTGTTTTTTGCTCTTTAAGATCTGATGTTTTTTGTTTTAAAAGATTGGCTTTTTCGGCTTGTCCAGACTTATAGAGTTCGCCAATTTCTTTTGACAGCGAATTCAAATCTGCTGCTGTTGCATCCAATTGTGTTTGTGTATTTCTTCGAGAAACATCCAATGTTAAAACATTTTCAATGGTCGTTTCTGCGTTGTCTATGCGTTTAGAAAGGCGCTTTATGACCTCTACTTTATTTTCTCTAATGTATGCAACTTGTAACATATAGCGTGGTTTTGTATGACAAATTTAATCAATTGAATAAATGTAAATCAGGTTTTTGATAATAAATTGATACGTTGTTCTGCTGTGGATTTATCTTTTTCCAATTGAGCTTTTAATGCATCTAAGTTTGGAAATTTAATTTCACTTCGTAAATGGCCCAAAAGCTCAATTTTTAGGGTTTCCCCATACAAATCTCCATCAAAATCAAAGAAGTGTACTTCAATATGGGTTTGATTGTCTTGAGAAACTGTTGGGTTTTTCCCAATATTCATCATGCCATATTTTTGCATTCCATTAAGGTAGGATTGCACCAAATAAACGCCCTGTTTTGGAATAAGTTTATAAGGTTCTTCAATATGTATATTTGCCGTAGGAAAGTTAAGATTAGAACCTAAACCCCTGCCTTTTACAACAGCCCCTGTTAGCATAAAATGATATCCTAAAAATTGATTAGCAATATCCATTTTTCCTTCATGAAGTGCTGTTCTAATTTTTGTCGAACTTACAGCTACATCACCAATTTCTTGAGCATCAATTTGAGTGACTTCAAATCCATAAAATTTACCAAATTCGATCAAATCGTGAATCGTTGCAGTTCGATTTCGTCCAAAATGATGATCATAACCAACAATGATGTGTTTTACTTTAAGTTTATTTACCAAAACGTCACGAACATATTCTAGAGCTGTGAGGCGTGAAAAGGATTTTGTAAATTCTTTGATTACCAAATGGTCCACTCCAAGCTCTTGCAATTGAGCGGCTTTTTCGTCAATAGTATTGATGAGCTTAATCTCAAAATCTTTTTGAACCACCATGCGTGGATGTGGAAAAAAGGTAAGTACCAAAGCCTGAAGGTCGTTGTTTTTTGCAATATCAACAAGACGACTAATAATTTTTTGATGGCCTATGTGTACACCATCAAACGTTCCGATAGTCACAACAGAGTCTTTGATACGTTTATAATCGGCTGCGGTTTTTATTTTCAAAATGATGACGTAGATTTAAAAAACGAAGATAAAAAAAGTAGTGTATTTGCCAATAGTTCTTTTTTAAGTTCCATTAAATTGATTCATTGTGAGGTTTACTCCTGACATGGCAAAGCTTATTAGTATTTTTGATACTTGTTCAAGGCGTTCGTTGAGTTTTTCGGATTCTTCGTCTGTCCATTCTCCAAGAACATAATCGACTTGGCGTCCTTTTGCAAATTCATCACTGATTCCAAAACGCAAACGGTTGTATTGAGTTGTATTTAGTTTGTCTTGAATGTTTTTTAATCCATTATGTCCTCCATGAGACCCTTTTGTTTTTAGGCGAAGAGCACCGAAAGGAAGATTAAGATCGTCGGTAATTATAAGCAAATTTTCTAATGGAATATTTTCTTTTTCAAGCCAATATTTCACAGCTTTTCCGCTCAAGTTCATATAGGTATTAGGCTTAAGCAGAAGAAAAGATCTTCCTTTAAGCTTATAGGTTGTAAGCGCACCTAACTTTCGGTTTTCAAATTCTGTTTCGTGTTGTTTGACAAAATAATTCAACGCTTTAAATCCAATATTATGACGTGTACGCACATATTCTGCGCCTATATTTCCTAGCCCTACAATTAAAAATTTTTTTGACATTAATTGTGATTCTTGTTTATTTAATTTTCTATGAAATAACCAATTTAACATGTGTAAAAATAAAAAAAAGCATGCTGATTTTCATCAGAATGCTTTTTTATTTAATGTATTGATAATGAAAATTATGCTTCAGCAGAAGGTGTACTTTCAGCAGCACTTTGTGTGCTTGCCTCTTCTCCTTCTTCATCTTCATCGTCTTCGATGTCAACTGAAACTCTTGATTGTTTGATTTGACATACGACTGTATTATCTGAATGTAAGAATTTGTAGTCTTCACTAGGCAACTGTGAAACATACACTTTATTTCCAATTTTTAGCTTAGAAATATCCACCTGGATATCGTCTGGTAAGTTTGTTGGAAGTGCTTTAATTCTTAACTTTCTACGGTTTCTTCTTAGCACTCCTCCAGCACGAACTCCAACCGAATTCCCAGTCAAAACCACAGGAATATCCATTGCAATTTCTTTATCATCAAAAAGTTGATAAAAGTCGATGTGCAGGATGTTTTCTGTTACAGGATGAAATTGAATATCCTGAAGCACAGCATTGAATGAAGTATCTCCTAAGGCAATCACAACTGTATGCGCATTTGGTGTGTATACAAGTTTAGAGAATGCCAATTCTGCTGCTGAGAAATGTACTGGCTGATCTCCTCCGTATAATACGCAAGGAACCTGTCCAGCATTACGTAAGGCTTTTGTTGCTTTTTTTCCCACGCTTTCTCTTTTCGATCCATTGATTGTAATTGATTTCATTTATATTAATTTAAGTGTTTACATTATAAATTTTGAGCTTATGGACTCATTTTGATGCACTTTATGCATCACATCTGCAAATAAATCTGCACATGATAATACTTTTATTTTTGAACTTTCCTGTGATGTTGGAATAGAGTCTGTAACAATAAGTTCTTCTAGTTTAGAATCTTCTAAACGTTGGTATGCTGACCCCGATAGTATAGGGTGGGTACAAATTGCACGAACGCTTTTTGCACCACGCTCGATCATCAGGTCGGCAGCTTTGGTCAGTGTTCCGGCAGTATCGACCATATCATCAACAAGAACTACATTTTTTCCTGTCACATCTCCAATAAGTTCCATATGCGAAATTACATTGGCCTTAGCACGTTGCTTGTAGCAAATTACAACGTCACTTTCCAATGCTTTCGAATAGGCATAGGCTCTTTTGGAACCGCCCATATCTGGTGATGCAATGGTTAGGTTATCAAGATTTAAAGATTTTAAGTAAGGTAAAAATATAGTTGACGCAAATAGATGATCAACGGGTTTTTCAAAAAATCCTTGAATTTGATCGGCATGCAAATCCATGGTAATAATTCGAGTTGCCCCTGCTGTTTCTAGCATTTTAGCTACTAACTTTGCCGCAATTGGTACTCTGGGCTTGTCCTTTCGATCCTGACGGGCCCATCCAAAATAGGGAATTACTGCTGTTATATGACGTGCAGAAGCACGCTTAGCGGCATCCAACATCAGCAAAAGTTCCATTAAATTTTCTGGACCAGGATTTGTTGAGGCAATCACAAATATACGTGTACCTCGTATAGATTCTTCATAGGAGGGTTGAAATTCCCCATCACTATATGTTAATGTAATGACGTTCCCTAAGTCTTCACCAAAAGCTTTGGCAATACGTTGTCCAAGTACCTTGGAGTTGGTGCAGGCAAATATTTTGGGTTGTAAATTAGCTTTAGCCATTTTGGTTTTCAGATTTTAATCTAATTTCTTCGATATTTTTTATCGAGTGGCAAATTTATGAATTTATTTGAACTGTAAAAGCATAAAACCAACTATTTTGTATTTGTATAACGAATAAATTTTATAGATTTGCAATCCAAATTTTAGCTCAAGTGGCGGAATTGGTAGACGCGCTGGATTCAAAATCCAGTTTCTTCGGAAGTGTGGGTTCGATTCCCACCTTGAGTACAATTTATCCCCAAGAATAATTTATTATTTTTGGGGATATTTTTTTCCTCAGAATTATTACACTTAAAATGAAAAAATCAATTACGGACAGAAAATTAATAATTGCTAACTTTACAATTGTATCTTACTTTGTATTGATTTGGCTTATTAACGTCTACAAAATAGACATTGTATTAATTGGAGTTTTTAGAGAGCTATTGACTATACCTTTTCTAATCGCACAAATTGTATTCTTAGTTATTGGGATAAATTTTTTAATAAAGAATCAAAGAAACGCATTGACTATAATTAGTGTTTTATCATTAGCTTGTTGTATGCTTATTACAGTTGGAAGCTTCTTTTAATTCAGCGATTTATAACGTGCTAATTAAAGGTTTGATAATTGGACTAAGTTGTGTTCAAAGCGAGAATTTGTAGGTTTTTGACCTCTTTTCAAAAATATTAATTGTTTTCGATATTCGATGAAGTCTAAAGGAAGAACCAAAACTCCTCATTTCCTCCTTCATAGTTAACTTGTTCATCATTTGAATTAAACCACCTTAAAGATTTATTTTGATTGGATTTTAAATAATCAAGGGATAAAAAAGTTATAAAATTATCAACGTATATATTCTCAAAAATAAATTTACCTTCTTCTTCTGAATTAGATAAATAAGATGAGTATCTGTTACTGTCTAATTTTTCTTGTTTTTCTTCTTGAAGGATATTTCTCAATTTTCTATTTGTTTTAGGAAAATCATCACTCCATGGATTAAATTTATCTACAACAATATCTAAAGTAGTACCATCTAACAAATCAACCGATAAATTGAATTTTTTGAGAACATTTTTGTGTTCATCATAAAAAAAATCGACAGGTCCAAACAAATCACTTGTTACAGGTTCTGTTAATAAACTTAGTCCTGTTACAAATTTCATCATACTTATACTATCCTTAAAATGAGGAACAGTTATTCTATTTAATAACCATTTGATAATCAAACTTCTATCAATTTCCATTACCTCTGAGAGTAATATATTTCCTTTAGAATCACGAGTTTGTCTATAAATTTCTAAAATCATAATATTAATTTAAATGTAAATATTTTTTATGTAATAACAACGTGGTTTTTGTACTTGAATTAACTCACTAAATATAAATGCTAAGCTACTAAAAAAAGTCACAATAATTCTAAAGATTTAATGTCAAAGAGGTGATTTCGAAGAGAGATTAAATGAGTGAAAATATAAGAGGTTCTATAATTACTGTGTATGTCTTTAGAGTTAGCTTAAAAGGTCACTACAAGCTCAATAACTTATATTTTTTATGTATTTCTGTAAACTCTCTTAGCTTTTCAAGGTCTTTCAAGAAAAAGTTCGATAATTGGAGTACGTTGTGTACAATTTATCCCCAAGAATAATTTATTGTTTTTGGGGAAAATTTTTTTATGTAAATAGTGGATCAACCATTATTTATTTTTTAGCTTATTAATTTAAATTTTTCAGATATAATTTTTAGATTGTGCTCTAGGGGTTCAAATTTAAGGGGTTTTCCCATGTAATAGATTTTATTTACATAAACCCACTCTACTTCATCTGTTTCTAAACAACCCTTTACTATAGAAAGGTTATTTGGGTCAAATTCATTATTATCAATATTACAAATACCAACAATTCCTTTATTTATTTCTTCATAATATATTATATATGGGTGTTCTTCCCAAGCAACAGCATCGCCTTTTTGATTAGGTTCGTCCCATTCGTCAATTTTTTCTATCTCTGGAAATATATCCGCATGCTTATAAATATCACAAATTGCATCACAATCGCCTTTCCACAATAAATTGTTGTTATTATCAAATACTTTAAGTACTAGGTTTTCATCAATAAGAGGTCTAGATATTTCAAAATAATTAGTTGACCAACAATCATAGTTAGTAACAACTTCACATATATGATCATAATTAATTTCTTTGTTTGATAATTTTTTCCATTCATCTTTAGTGATGTCATGCCCAGTTCCACCTATTTCATAACCCTCAAATTTCAATTGTATCATATTTTGATTTTCTTTTTATTAGTCAAATTAACACGAAAATATTAATTTAATGATAGAAAAACTAAAATTTTTCATAATGAATCATTTACAAATACAATAAGTGAAATATTAAAATATGATAGTTAGTCAAATATCATTTTTTTAATCTTATGCGTTTCTGTAAACTCTCTTAGCTTTTCAAGGTCTTTAAAGAAAAAGTTCGATAATTGGAGTATGTTGTGTACAAATTATCCTCAAGAATAATTTATTGTTTTTGGGGATAAATATTTTTAAACCGACCGCTAACGAGGTACTACTATAAGTAATTAAATAACTAAAAAACCAGAATAAATTATTATACTTGAATATTTAAATCATAGTCTTCACAAGATTCGGCAAAACTTTTATTAGCTTTATCAAGGTCATTAAAGTACACCAATCTAGTTATTTCTACTCCCCAGTTATCGTCTAAATCTTCTCCCTCAGTTTTTGCATATTTTAAAGGTTCTACTCCAAAACCATCTACTCCATCTGTTATAGCTAATTCTATAGCGTGCGCATAGGCATCTCCATCTTCGTTTAGGTATTTATCTAAGCAAACACGATATTTTTCTTTGTTATATTCTTGCATAATTAAATTTTTTATAATTTTCTGTTAATTTTAGGAATTCTTCCTATTTTATTAAAAAAAACCTGAATCATTAAATGTTCTAAAACTGAAGGTATTGTGAAAATTCCATCACCAATTTCGTAATAATAAATCTCTAAATTCTTTAACCTATAGTTCTTTTCAGAATAATTATTTGATTTAGAATCTATGTATTTTAAAAATTCTCCATCTAATTTATAAGGTGATGAACCATTTAGTATTCTACTTCTTATTCCTTGACTTGATTTAGTCTCTTCATCAATTACTTTACCTGATGACCCAATATAAATAATTCCATCTTTTTTTGTTTGAAATAAATAAACTCCTTTTGTTTTGTTTAAATTTGAATCTATTTTTTTCTTGAAATAATCTCTTGATTTGAATTCATCAAATCTTTTTAACTCAATTTTTTCTATATGAAACATCGAATTAAACTCTTCAACCAATTCTGTCACAAATAAATAACTTTTAGTTATGTTTTTTTTCATTTCCTATGGACAAAAGATTAGTCTGGTGAACATTGACATATAGATAATGTGAATTCCGTAGAACTTTTTGTTAATTTAATAAAAGCGTCTTTACTAATTTTATTAAAATCTTTATCAAAATAAATAAAGTTATAACCAATCGAGAGAGATAAATCAATAAACTCTTTTTTGAATTTATTGTCTGATTTTATATTTGTTTGTATTCCATCTTCGTCAATATTTAAAAACAAATCTTCCCTAAATAGTTTTAAATCAATTTCATCATAAAAACCCCAGCACTGCTCATCCCACAAATCTCTGTCATTATCCAATTTTTCTTTTAAAATATAATCTTCAACCGGGTCTTCCATAGAACAATTAAAAGGGACATTAATTCCAATAAAGTACATATAGTCTTAAAATTAGTTAGGTTTTAAATTTAAGAAATTTTTTCTAAAATTTAGCTTAAGATTAAATTTCCTCAACTTTTCTAAATCTTTCAAGAAACAGTTCGATAATTGGAGTACGTTGAGTACAATTTATCCCCAAGAATAATTTATTGTTTTTGGGGATAATTATTTTAAGTTTATCATAAACACTCAAATATAAATGGGACTTAAATATTACCAAATTTTTTCAAGAATATTTTTATTAAGTTAGCAATAAGTTAGAACAAAAAAAACATTAACCATAAATAGGTACAAATGATGTTAACAAATGATGAAAAGCAAAAGTTGCGAGAAGAATTTGCAGCGGATTCAGAAAGTATCCTAAAAAAGATTGATGCTACCAAAAAAAAACTTGATAGTAAGGATTGGCACTTTGCACAGTATCTTGATTTCATAAAAGAAGATTTAAAAAAATTTTTAATAAATGTCAAATTGAAATAATTATGGGAAAAGTTCTTAAAGCACACATAGCTAAGCGTAAGGTTAAAAAAGCTATTAAAAATGATGAATGGGATATCGATTTGAGAGAGTATAGTGAAATGGATGATGAAGCTGCCATTGTATTAGCTGAGTCCGAGAAAGTATTAGATCTTAGAGATTTAGAAGTCCTAACCGACAAAGCTGCCGAGTGTTTAGCAACACATAATAAGTCAATCGATCTTGCAAAAGTGTATGATTTGTCTAAAACTGCAGCAAAATTTTTAGCAGATAAAAGAAGTTTCATACATTTTGAGATGCCCACCATTACTGAAGATTTTGCGAAAATTTTTGCAAATGGTACAGCTAAACTAAAAATGACAAATCTGAAATCGTTAAATGGATCTGATGAGCATTTAGCATTTGCTAAATATCTAAAAGATACAAGGATGATTATTCATTGTTTTGCATTGTCCGATATTAATGATAGAATTTTAAAAGAGATACCAGAATTTAATAAGAAATAGAGTTAAATAACAGTTTGAGTCGGTTGTTACATACACTGGTGAAGTGATTGATTCAGATAGCCTTGGTTCTATATATACAATAGGTGTTGCTAAATTAGCAAACGATAAAACTGCAATTAACTTGTTCTCAAATATTAAATCCTGAGTAATACTACTTTTTGATTTTTAAACTCTTTACTAAATTCTCTTAACCTCATATTTTTTATAGGATTCTGTAAACTCTCTAAGTTTTTCAAGGTCTTTCAAGAAAAAGTTCGATAATTGGTCTACGTTGTGTACAAAAAAAAGGCCTCCATATGGAGGCCTTTTTATTATAGTTGGTTAGTTAGTAATATTTAGTTGACAATCAACTTTTTAGTTGCTTGTTGTGTGCCTAATGTCATTTGAACAAAGTATAATCCTGAATTTAAGTCAGAAATATTAACTTCATTTTGAACATCATTAACACG
>ENA-OUOG01003488-OUOG01003488.1-marine-metagenome-genome-assembly--contig:-NODE-3488-length-14658-cov-4.039503_pt1 | contig 14658 bp, 17 predicted proteins | sample MGYA00248635_ERZ508505 | MGnify/ENA primary metagenome ERZ508505 (study PRJEB26176, sample SAMN06267871) | marine metagenome | isolation source: Saanich Inlet, British Columbia, Canada | place: Pacific...
TGAAAAAATTCAGGAAAGAACCAACTTCGTTACTTTGGTTTTGGAAGATATTTACCACGCGCAAAATACCAGCGCAGCAATCCGAACTTGCGATTGTTTTGGGATACAAAAAATGCATGTGATTGAAAATAGAAATGAATTCAATTTGCATACTGGAATTACACTTGGCTCTGCCAACTGGATAGACATAGAGCGACACAACAAAGAAGAAAACAACACCAGAACAGCTTTACAGAAATTAAAAAAAGAAGGGTACAAAATAGTAGCCACTACTCCACTTCCCAACACAAAATCTTTGTACGACATGGAATTGGATAAGCCTATCGCATTGGTTTTAGGAAATGAGGCCAATGGGATTTCGGACATTGTGAAAGAAGAAGCAGATGAATTCATCACAATTCCGATGCATGGATTTACAGAAAGTTTCAATATCTCTGTTTCGGCAGCTATTTGTTTGTCAGAACTTACTACCAGAATGAGAAAAACTGATGTAAATTGGAAACTGAATGAAAGTGAACACGAACGTGTGATGCTCAAATGGTTGAAACAATCGATAAAAAAAGGCGATAAAATTGCGGAAGAATTTGAGGCAAAACAAAAGCTGTAAATTAGTTAGTTAACTAAATTTTAATAAGATAATTCCTCGAAAAGGAAAGGAATCCGTATATTTGTCCATTAATCGAATAAAATTATAAGTAAACTATGGGAAAAGGAGATAAAAAAACTAAAAAAGGAAAGCGAATTATGAGTACTTGGGGGGTTCACCGTCCAAAAACCGATAAAACAAGTGTTGCTCCTGTAGCTAAAAAGAAAAAAGCAGCTGCTAAACCTAAAGCTGCAGCTAAAAAGACTGAAGATAAAGTAGAAAAAGTTGTTGCTAAAGCAGAAACTAAAACTTCAAATGATATGTCTTCTAATACAGTAGCTGAATTAAAAGCTATGGCAAAGGATAAAGGTATCAAAGGATATACTTCAATGAAAAAAGCAGAATTAATTGAGGCCTTAAGTTAATAGTTAACTTTCAATATAATAATTAAAGGGAATCAAATAATTTTGATTCCCTTTTTTTATATTCGGATATGAAAGTAACAGACCAAATGAACAGAATTATAACTATCCCAATTAACACCGAGAGGATTGTTTCATTAGTACCCTCTCAAACGGAACTATTGGTGGATTTGGGTTTGGAAAATAAGCTTGTTGGTGTTACTAAATTTTGTATTCACCCTAAAGGATTAAAACAAAAGAAAACCATAATTGGAGGGACCAAAAACTTTGATTTTGAGAAAATAAAAGAACTAAATCCGGACTTAATTATTGGGAACAAAGAAGAGAATTACCAAGAGGGAATTGAAGAACTAGAAAAACAGTTTCCGGTATGGATGAGTGATATTTACAACCTGACGGATGCCAAAACAATGATACAAGAGATTGGCAAAATCACAAATACCAAAGAAAAAAGTATTGAAATTGTAAACCAAATAAAACAAGAAGAAACAAAACTGAATGATTCTGACTCTAAAAATGCACTCTATTTTATCTGGAGAAATCCATACATGGTGGCAGGAAGCAACAATTATATAAACGAAATGCTTAAATTAAATGGGTATCTCAATTTATGTAACTCTTCAGACTATTCGCGCTACCCAAAATTAACAGAAGATGAGATAAAAAACATTAATCCTGAGACTATTTTATTGTCCTCAGAACCTTTTCCTTTCAAAGAAAAACACGTGGAAGAGCTGAAACAGCTTCTTCCCAATACCGAAATCAAAATTGTAGATGGAGAATTGTATTCGTGGTATGGTTCCCGAATTATTAAAGCACTAAAACTATTTAACACCAATGGAAACAGAAATTAAGCCAAGCTTAGTAAAAAGAATTATTTTGGGTAAAAACAAACCTTCAGCCTTACTCAGGATTTTATGCTGGTTTACCCTGATTTGGGATTCACTTCTTATTCTTTATATGCTGGCAACAGGAATAATTATTCTCATCAGAGGTTCGCAATTTTCAGAAGACTCAGTACTTCAGGATTTTACTACTCAGTTTTGCTTTACGTATGCAGCTTTACATGGTTTCTCATTGTTGGCAGCTATTCTCTTGTACCGCCAAAGGAAATTTGGATTTTGGCTTTATTTGGTCTCTAATGTGGTTTTGGTAGTTTCTACTTTTCTATTTCTTGAAACTCTGAAAGCCGATTACATTCAAATCACATTTACACTCGTAATGATTGGTTTGTTTGGCACTCAGTGGAAAAGACTGAGCTAATTCAATCAAATTATAAATCACAAAAAAATCCTTGAATCGAAAAGATTCAAGGATTTTTATTTGCGTAATAGTTTAAACTTATCTTTTTCCTCCGTTACCTTTTGAACCTTTCTGGTAATAATGTTTTTTATTACCTGGCTTACTATTCGGATTACGAGATCCTCTTCCTCTTGTTTGCCCTGGGTTTCCTTTTGGTTTTTTTATTTGAGATTCGTCAATGTGAGGCGGTTCATAACCTTCAATTATTTCTTTGTCGAAGGTTTGCTTTGTCAATTTCTCAATGTCACGGATATAGGCTAATTCATCGTTGTCTACCAATGAAATTGCAACACCATTAGCACCCGCTCTTCCTGTTCTTCCAATTCGGTGAACGTAATCTTCTGAGATATTCGGGATTTCATAATTGATGACATGAGGCAACAAAGGAATATCAATTCCACGAGCCGCAATGTCAGTAGCTACAAGTACTCTTACTTCTCCTTTTTTGAATTGAGCTAGAGCTTTTGTTCGGTGATTCTGACTTTTGTTTCCGTGAATAGCCATTGCCGAAATCTTTTTATTATTCAGTTTTTCTGTCAGTTTATTGGCTCCGTGTTTTGTTCTTGTAAAAATAAGAACTTGTTGCCAATCACCTTCGCTAATCATTTTGATTGTATAAGCCGTTTTTCTTGGCTTATCCATTCTTATCACACGTTGTTTGATTACCTCTACAGTTGTGTTTTCTGGAGTCGCTTCCACCATCACTGGATTCGTCAAGATACCATTAGCTAATTTTTTAATTTCTTTCGAAAAAGTAGCAGAAAACAACAAGTTTTGTCGTTTTTCAGGCAAAATTGCCATAATTCGTTGAATATCTCTCACAAAACCCATGTCGAGCATTCTATCCGCCTCATCTAATACAAATATTTCTATCTTCTTCAAATTGATAAATCCTTGGTTGTTCAAATCAATTAATCTTCCAGGAGTTGCAATCAAAATATCTACTCCTTGTTTTAGGGTAGCGACTTGTGGTTTTTGGTTTACTCCACCAAAAATTACAGTGGATCTCAGTTCAGTGAATATGCTGTATTCTTTTACATTTTGTTGAATTTGTGCTGCCAACTCTCTCGTTGGAGTCAATACAAGTGCTCTTACTTGCGGTCTCTTAAAAGTTTCTTTGTTTAATACTTCTAAAATTGGCAAAACAAAACCTGCTGTTTTTCCTGTTCCTGTTTGAGCCGAAGCCAGTACATCTTTTCTCTGTAAAACTTGTGGTATTGCCTTTTCCTGAATAGGTGAAGGTTGTGTGTATCCTTTTTTCTCAATTGCTTTGAGAAGGGAATCGGATAATCCCAAATCTTTAAATGTCATAGTTATTTATTCTTGGTGCAAAGGTAGTTTAAATAAACAACAATTCCATATACAGCTACTTATATGGGTATTTTTATCTATCTCACATTTTGATTTTTTTGGTTCTTTTTTTTTCAAAAAAAAAACGAACAAATCCGTACTAAACCATTAAGAATACTTCATTCTCATTTTAACTTTCAAAAACTCTCTTTTCACTATCAATTCAACTAAATACTGCTGAACATCATCTGTTTCTTGATTTCGAATCGAGGATTCTGGAATATCCATACGGTACAATAAATTCAGGAGAGTAGCATATTCCTTGGATAGCAATTCTTCCATGATTTCGTACAATGAATTCATTAATTCTTGTGGAGATAAATCCAAAAAATCATATTGAATTCCTGACATAACAAAATCTTTTTGAATTTGCTCGATCAATTTAAGATACATATCTTGATTCAAGGTTGTATCGAGAGTTTTATTTAATACCTCCAGTTCCATTAGTTTCCCATCATGGCAAATTGAACAATATTTGCGCCCATTTTCAATGCTTTCTGTCTTAGTTCTGGTGAATCGTTATGAACATCTTGATCTTCCCATCCATCGCCCAAATCGGTTTCGTAAGTATAAAAAAGCACTACTCTTCCATTCTCTATAATTCCAAATCCTTGAGCTGCTTTATTATCGTGTTCGTGAATTTTTGGCAATCCCTGCGAAAAGGGGAAAGATTGCTTATAAATAGGATGCGAAAAGGGCAATTCTACCAATTCTTTTTGCGGAAACACTTTTTTTATTTCAGTTCTTACGAACTTATCCATTCCGTAATTGTCATCAATATGCAAAAAACCTCCTGCCATCAAATAGGTCCTCAGATTAGCAGCTTCTGATTGATTAAACACAACATTTCCATGACCTGTCATGTGCACAAAGGGATAGTTGAATAAATTTGCATCTCCTACTGCCACTTCATCCACATCAGAATCAATGTTCATAGAAAGTTCAGTATTGCAAAACTTTACCAAATTGGGAAGTGAAGTGGGATTAGCATACCAATCCCCTCCTCCATTGTATTTTAAAACAGCAAATTTATACGAAGGCTTAGCTGGTGCCAACGAAAGCAAGCTTCCAATGGCAATAAGTCCGAATATAAATTTTATTGTTTTCATAGTTTATTCATTGTTATTCTTGATACATAAAAATCTCACGGTTTAAGTGTAATCTACATCGTATCGAGAACAGAAGAAATTTACTTCATTTCATTAAAAATCTTTGCTGCATCAAATTTCTCTGCTTCAGCTCCAACTCTAATGATTTCGACAGATTCAATTGAATCTCCGCCTCTGATATCGTCTACTACATCTTGTCCTTCAATTACTTCGCCAAATACAGTATGGTTTCCATCCAACCAAGGAGTAGCCACGTGAGTAATGAAAAACTGACTTCCGTTTGTTCCAGGCCCTGCGTTTGCCATAGAAAAAATTCCTGGCTTGTCATGCTTCAATTCTGGGTGAAACTCATCTTTAAAATCGTAACCTGGTCCTCCAGCTCCTGTTCCATTTGGGCATCCACCTTGGATCATAAAATCAGGGATTACTCTATGAAATTTCAATCCATTGTAATAAGGCTCTCCTGGAGCTTTTACCTCATTTTCGATGTTTCCCTCTGCCAAACCAATAAAGTTCGCCACAGTCATTGGAGTTTTTTCGTGCTCCATTCTTAGTGTGATACTTCCTTTCGAAGTATTAAATTTCGTGTATATTCCGTTTTCCATTTTTTGGTATTTGTTTCCCACAAAGATACATTTTTATTCCTCAAATTTATGGTACTTTTGTTTCAACAAAATAATCTAATTCCACTTTGAAGAATCTAAAAATACTGCCTGCTTACCTCCTTACTTTTGTAAATGTAATTGGTTACAGTATTATGATTCCTGTTCTTCCGTTTATTGTGGAAGAAGCGAATGCACCGGATTACATCTATGGATTGTTGCTTTCTACTTATTCATTTTTTCAATTTATTGGTTCTCCCTACCTCGGGAAATTATCCGATTCGAGAGGAAGAAAACCTATTCTTCTTATTTCTCAATTTGGTACATTTTTAAGTTGGATTATTATTGGAGTAGCTTATTTCATTCCCTACCAAACTCTCGATTTTTTCAATTTTAGTTTCATGGGGCAAGCCTTTTATCTTTCTCTTCCTCTGCTGATTATTGGAACAGCCAGAATAACCGATGGACTTACCGGAGGAAATATTTCGGTTACCAATGCTTACATTTCAGACATTACGAGTATCAAGGAAAAGAAAACTATTTTTGGAACTCTGGGTGGTATTTCGGGAATCGCATTTGTGATTGGTCCGGCCATTGGAGGAATTACAGCTAGTTATTCCATTGGCTATTTGGGAACAGTAATCGTGGCAGCTTTTGTTTCCCTTCTTGCTATGCTTTCTATCGTGTTTTTTCTGAAAGAATCTTTGCCCGAAAAGGACAGAAGAATTTACAAAAAACACAATTTCATTAAATCTTTCAATCTGATAAAAAGAGTAAATGCACTTAATCCAAAAGATATCGTGAAACAAGTATTGATTCTGAAAGTTATCATGAGTGCAACCATGGCCTTTTATATTTCAACCATCGTACTTTTTGTCATCGATTTGTTTTCTTTTGATGAAAAAGGAGTAGGATTTTTTATGCTTATTGCTGGAATTTTCTTAGGCTTTAATCAAGCGTTTATGTACAAAAAAATTGTGGTGAAATTTGGAGAACTTAAAACTCTTAGACTTGGTTTCGCTCTCATGTTTTTAGGATTTATAGCCATTACACTTACTGATATTTTGTGGGTTTACCTCGTTCTATATTACATACTCAATTTGGGAATATCTCTGAGTATGCCAGTGTTTAATTCCCTCATTTCGCAACATGCTGATAAAGATAAATTGGGAGAACTAATGGGAATTAGCGAATCTATTACTTCTATCTCCAATGCCATTTTTCCAGTGATTGCTGCTGCAATATTTGGGTTTATTTCTTACAACATGTACATCCTACTGGCAACATTGCCGCTGTTGGGTGCTTACCTCACTTATCGACTAATCAAAAAATTAAATTGCTAATGGAAACTCCTATCAACAAAGAATTTTGGGACAACAAATATGAAAACAACGAAACAGGATGGGACCTCAATCAAGTTTCTCCTCCAATCAAAGCGTATTTTGAACAGGTAACAAACAAAAACCTCAACATATTAATTCCAGGTGGTGGAAATAGCCATGAAGCTGAGTATTTGTTTCTGAATGGATTTAAGAATGTAACAGTAATTGATATTTCGGAAGAACCTCTTAAAAATTTAAAGCAAAGAGTTCCTTCTTTTCCTGATTCTCAATTGTTGCATCAAGATTTTTTTAGTTTAAACCAAACTTTTGATTTGGTGGTAGAGCAAACTTTCTTTTGTGCAATTGATCCTAAACTTAGAAAACAATATGTAGAAAAAATGCAAGAGATATTAGCTCCAAAAGGTAAAATCATTGGTGTAATGTTTGATGCTCCATTGAATACTGAGCATCCTCCATTCGGTGGAAACAAAGAAGAATACACCTCTTTATTTTCGGAGAAATTTGAGATAAAAAACATGGAAGCTGCACATAATTCAATCGGACCTAGATTGGGTAAAGAAGTTTTTGTTAATTTTATAAAAAAGTAAACCACATGGAAGCGTCACCAATTTTATCTCACTCGCAAATCATTCAAAAGATTGACCGAATTGCTTTTCAAATCATTGAGGACAACCTCAACGAATCTGAAATTTACATAGTGGGAATAGCAAACAAAGGTTATATTTTGGCTGAACATTTGGTAGAACATTTAATAAAAACAAGCCAGAATACATTTCATTTATTGAAATTATCGTTTGATAAAAAAAACTCTATCGAGTGCTTAACCAATAACGAAAAACTTGAGATACCGCAGGACAAAGTCGTTATTTTAGTAGATGATGTGCTGAATACCGGAGAAACTTTAATGCATGCTAGTCATGTGATTTTGAGACATGATGTAAAAAAAATGCGCACCGTAGTTCTTATTGATAGAAGGCATAGATTATTTCCTATAAAAGCAGATTATGCTGGACTCACTCTTTCTACCACACTAGAAAATCACATTGAAGTAGATTTCAAAAACAATGAGTTTACAGCACACTTAGAATAGTAGGTTAATCCACCAACATCATTTTTTCGAAATTCCCGAAGTAAGAACTTACAAATTCACCATTTTCGTTTGTCTCGATAAAAAGAATCGAAACTTCATAAAGGTCATTTGCTTTGACAAACTCTATTGTTTTTTCTTTTCCCATCACCAAAAAAGCCGTAGCCAAACCATCGGCAATCGAAGCATCCTTGGTTACAACTGTTACGCTAAGCAGGTTGTGGTTCACTCCTTGGCCAGTAAATGGATTAATAGCATGAGAGTATTTTTTTCCATCAATTTCTTGAAATTTTCTATAACTCCCCGAAGTCACAACGGATAAATCATCTACTTCTATCATTTCTTGCACCGAACGGTTTTCTCGAGTTGAATTAGGAGATTCCAGAGAAATAGTCCATAATTTCCCTTGCTTATTTTTTCCTCTAACTCTCAATTCTCCTCCTATTTCTACCATATAACTCTCCACACCTTTTTCATCAAAAAAAGCAGCCAAAACATCCACCGAATAACCCTGTGCAATGGCATTAAAATTAAATTGACTTCGTTTGTCTTCTTTGGTAACATAGTCTTTGTTCAAAACAAAATTTCTTGGAATGCTCAATACAGAATCTAAAGTTTCATTTCCTTGAGTTAGCAAAGAATCGGATGATTTTATTAATTGAATCAAAGGATAAACTCCTGCATCAAAATAACCTTTGGTGTAATGAGTTACCTCAGCCGAAAGGGAAAATGACTGATACAGATAAGGAAACTTCGATTTCCAAATTGTATCTACAACATTGTCATTAAATTGATTGATTACAGAGCGTGGCTTGTAAGTAGAAACCTGCTCGTCAAACTCCTGTAAGATAGTCTGTAACTCATTGCTGAAATCCGTTTGAGTAGAATCAAAATAAGAAATGTAAAAAGTAGTTCCTTGCGCTTCTCCAACCAGTTCTATGTAATCTTCTGTAGGATTTTGGTTGCAGGACATTAAAAATGAAACCAAAAGTAAAAGAATGAATGCCCTCAAGTTTCTTTTCATCGTATATTATTTTGTGAGTTTGGCTTGCACAATTTCGTAAGATTTGGCTACCAATTCCTCGATTGTTAAGTCTGTGTTGTCCATCAAGATTGCATCCTCAGCTTGTACCAATGGATTTTCCTCTCTGTGCGTATCGTTGTGATCTCTTTCTAGTAAGTTTTCCTTCACTTTGTCAAAAGAGTATTCGTACCCCTTTGATTTTAATTCATCGTACCTTCTTTGCGAACGCACATCCAAATCTGCTGTGACAAAAAATTTGACTTCGGCATTGGGCAAAACAGCCGTTCCGATGTCTCTTCCATCCATTACAATTCCTTTTCCTTCTCCCATTTTTTGTTGCAAAGAAATGAGCTTTTGTCGCACTTCTCTCAATTGACTAATTCCACTTACCAACGAAGAAATTTCTGGCGATCTTATTTCATCTTCCACATTCACTCCATTTAGGTAAGTATCCGATTGATTTTTTGAAGAATTAAACTGAAAAGTCACATCAATTTTGTCCAAAGCATTTATAACAGTTTCCTTAAAAATCTTTCCGTCTTTTATCAATCCTTCGTTTACCAAATACAAGGTAACCGAGCGATACATTGCTCCGGTATCAATATAGTTGTAGGCTAGTTTCTGAGAAAGTAATTTAGCTAATGTACTTTTTCCGCAGGATGAATATCCGTCTATGGCGATGTTTATTTTCAAAGTAGTTGTATTTACTACAAAGTAAATGGAATATCGAGTAACTTACAAACTTGGGCAGTAAACTTTTGATGTTGTTTGATAAGTTTTATTGTCCCTTTACTGTTTTAGCTCTTTTGGTCCTATTTGAGTACATCAGCTATTTTATTGGATTCATGAATCGTTCCAGGAATATCAAACTCAAACCAATCTTGAAGCGGAAGATTGAATCCAGCTCCATTCAAGTAATTATGTAAAGCCAAGTTAAGTCCTTTGGTATACTTAGGATGATCTGCTCCTGTTGGATCTTCGTGCCACAAATCATTTTGGGCAAATCCAGCAAATTCTGGTCCTGTTATTTTTATTCCAAACTCTTCTGGGTTTTGACCAATTGGGCTGTGAATTGTTGTGGTAAACTGATGCCAAAATGCCGATTGTATACAGTCATTCTGGAAGAGTTGCCTCACAATTTCTAATGAATCAATTGTTTCTTGCTCGGTTTGAGTAGGAAATCCATACATCAGGTAAGCATGAACCATTATTCCATTGTTGGCAAAGTGTTTTCCTACTCTTGCCACCTGACCGATGTCTACTCCTTTCTTCATCTTCTCCAACAACCTATCCGAAGCTACTTCCAATCCTCCCGTTACGGCAATGCATCCTGCTTTTGCCATCAATTCGCACAACTCATTGTCAAATGTCTTTTCAAAACGAATGTTGGTCCACCACGGAATATCCAGTTTTCTCTCTATGAGTTTTTGAGACAAAGCTCTCAGCATTTTTGGCGGAGCTGCTTCATCTACAAAATGAAATCCTTTGATTCCGGTTTGTGCAATGATTGCCACCATTTTGTTCACCAAATCTTCGGCTGTGGTGTTTTGGTAGTTACCAATGTAATCCAAAGTCACATCGCAAAAACTACATTGTTTCCAATAACAACCGTGCGATATTGTTAGCTTATTCCATTTGTCATCCGTCCACATCCTATGCATAGGATTGTTGACATCCAAAAAAGAAATGTATTTAGCAAATGGCAACCCAACGTAATTGGGTGCTGGCAATTTGCTGTGGTGAAATATCGTGTTAGGAATTTTGTTCGCATACACTACTTCCCTGTTTTTCTTAATAAAAGTTCTTTCTAGTTCTTGTTCGGAAATATTTCCTTCCAAATGCTCTATAAGTTTGAGCAAGGGTCCTTCTCCATCGTCCAAAGTAATGTAATCCACAAAATCGAATATTCGAGTATCGGTAAGCGAACGTAACTCAGTATTGCAATACCCACCTCCCATTGCAATTTTGGTAGTTGGGTAAAATTGCTTAATGAACTGTGAAGCTCTTAAAGTAGCAAATAAATTTCCCGGAAATGGCACAGTGAAACAAACCAAAGTGGGATTGTATTCTTCCATTTTTTCCTCAACCAAATCAAACAAAGTATGCTCAATGATTGTAGGTTCGTACTCCAAGGAATCTGCCAAACCATCAAAACTACTTGCTGATGTAGCGATTTGTTCTGCGTACCGCGTAAACGAGAAAAACTCATCCACATTGGCACGAATAAAATCACCCAATTCCTCTACAAACAAAGTAGAATAATGCTTTGCTCTGTCAATGATTCCTTCTTCTCCCTTTGCCCATACAATTTCCTTGTTCACTTTGGTGATTCTATGTCCTTTTGGAAAATAATTCAGATTACTGAGTACCTGAGCAATTTCTATACTCGGTGATTGAAGAAAAGCAATTACCTCGTCTACTTTATTTAGGTATTTGGTTTGTTGTTCCAGAATTTCAATAAATTCTATTTCCTCAAGTTCTTTTGCTTCTGCAAATGCTTCGGTTAAGAACTGTTTGTTGAAAATAGCAGCAAAAAGTTCTATGCTCAAATCGGCCTGAGCCACAGCTATTCCTTTCGATTCCAAAAAACCTTTTAAATAAGTCGTTGCTGGATACGGAGTATTCAGTTGGGTAAAAGGCGGGATGACTAACAAAACTTTCTGTGACATGCCACAAAGATAATGTTCTTGCAAGTAACTTTTAGTAAATTTATTGGAGAATGGAAGTTTTAACAGAAATAGTCTCATTTAAAAAACTAATCAAAATATTCGTTATTGATTTGCTTTATAAATTAGGTTAGTAATCAACAAATAAATTAAGAATAAAACACCACTGATAATGATATAGCTGGGAACAGAGAAATTAATAAAAATAAAAATTAGGTTACTAATCATTGATGAATTAAATTATTCGATTTGTTGGGATCTTTTTGGTAACATCGATTTCATAAAACCAGCAATAATTGACAAAAGCAAAAATAATTTCACAAAAATATTTGGGGGTTTCCTACTTAATTTATCTTATCATTTTTAACAAAGCAGCTTTACTTTTGCTAAATTCATTTCCGTTAAACTCATATTCATAAGCACTACTTTCTCCTCCTAAACTAAATCCAGAACTACGGTAAACGTGCACTGTATTTTTACTTTTTTGATAAAAAAGCAAACTGTTTTTAAAATTCGAATCCAACAATAAACAACTGTTTTCAAAATCATACACCACTCTTCGCATTGGTTTATCGGGGTTCCTTCTGTTTTCTCGAAACTCCCAATAAAACAAACCAACACTTGTTATCTTATCCTCATCTTTTACATATTCGTCTACCCATTGTAGCATTAATGGTGTAAGAAACTCAATTTGCTTGATTTGTGTTAAAGACATTAAATCAAAGATTTTAAGTGTTCAAATATCATTACCATTGCCAACGTATCTAATTCACAATATCTTTTTAAACCTTCTGTGAGTTCTTCTCTTTCTTTATTTGACATGTTGGTGTATTGAAGTTTACCATAAGCTGTTAAAGCTGCCCCTCCATCACTTACATCTTCCAACTCTGACAGTGTAGCTTATATTTCATCCTCAGTCATGTTTTCAAATAAAGAGGGCAACATCTTGTATGGACTTACAATTTCACCATCTTTTTTCGCTAACCAAAGATGATTTGAATCAAAATTTTTGCTACTTACTTGAATTGTTCCTAAAGGTTTACTGTATTTACTCTGAACAAATTTACTTGACTTTAAAACCGCAGGTAAGACTTTTTTTATTGAATTTGAGCCGTAAGTATATGGATTATAATAATATTTCTTAATAACCAGGATAGAAGCTTAAACATAGTATTTAGAGTAGTTTAGATTAGTTTAGATTAGTTTATTTTATTTTAATATAAATATATATATAATATTTAATTATAAATATAACAAAAATGTCATATTTAGATACACTTGAAAAATATAATACTTAATTTGGATTCCTACATATGATTGTAGGGCCAATGTTTAGTGGAAAAAGCACATATCTTATAAATATACTAAAAGATTTAGTAAAATCGGGTTTAGATGTAGAATAAGATATTTTGATAATAAACCATAACAGTGACAACAGATTTGAAGATAAAGAATATATTGTTTCTCATGATTAAGAAAAATTCAAGTGCTATAAACTATAAAAAATAGAACTTATTTTTGACATTTTCAAATACTATAATGCAAAATATATTATAATAGACGAAGCATAATTTTTTCCAGATTTGTCAGAACACATTTCAAATATGCTAATGGTTCATTAAAAACATATTATCGTAGCAGGATTGTCTTCTGGTAGTAATATGTAATCATTTGAATAAGTATAAAAACTTTATAATTTTGCCGACAAGATTGAACACTTGACCGCTAAATGTATTTTCTGTGGAAAAGAAGCACCCTTTCAAAGGCGTTTCAAGGATATTTCATAAGATGAAATATTTGTAGGAACCTCTTCATAATATTATGCTACTTGTAGATTTCATAATATAATGCATGCAAATATATCATCAAATGAAGCACCTGAAAATAAATATATTAAAAACTAAATTTGATTTAAATAATCAACTATTTTTAATTTTAATATAAAGATTTATAAGTATATATTATATAAATATTTCTTTTATTTTCATATATAATTTCAATTCATTTCAATTTAATTATAAGAAATATTTGAAAATATGCCAAAGGTTAAGAAAGTTGAACAGGTCATTGATGCTGACAATAATGTTGTCACCGAACCAGTACCAGTTAAAAAGAGACCAGGAAGACCTTCAAAATAAATATAGGTTGAAAAGAAAAATAAAGATTAAATTAAAAAAAGCGAATATGTAGTAGATGACATTTTATGTATCAAAATTGAAGAACATGAACAGGAAGATACTAAATAGGAAGAATATTAACAATCTTATTTTAATATTTAACATTAACATTTATAAGAAGATTAACCATTGCCAAATGACCCGTATATGAATTAGGTCTCTTAACCATTTTAACAAATTGGTAATATTGATAATGTTGGAGAAATATAAAAAAAACTTAAATGTGAATTTCCTAAAAATATTAATAAGTTATTAAAATTATCAGACGAATAATCTAATAATAAATAATGGCCATAATTTACAGATATTGTTTGTTTTCACTGTGTTCATTAGTTTAAATCATAACCGATAGGCATTCCTGTTTAATATTAAAACGATACATATATAATGGATAGTAGTATTTTTTGCAGTTTTGAATGTGCTTCCGCTTATTTATTAAGTGAATAATTATAATGCAAACATAACAAATATGAAAAATATTCACTATTATGTTAATTAGCAAAAGATATGAATTATATATCACAAATTCATCCAGCATTATCAAAAACATATTTAAATATATTTGGAGGCCCTTATTCAATTGAAGAATTTAGAGAGAAATCACAAAAATCTTCTCAATAAGAAATTATAATCAGTTAGTCATTACCTTAAATGTATCCATAGGAATTATTAATCATTGAAAAGAATAATACTTCTGATTATAATACATATTCATGTATTTCAACTCAAAACAATTAAAAAAGAAATAAGAATAAAAATATCCTTTAACATCTTTCTTAATCAAATGAATGAATGAATGAATGAATGAATAATATAATTTTTAATATAAAAGTTTTTTAATAATTAATTAAAAATATATAAAAATATTAATTATTCATTTTATACTTCTCCTTCTCATTCTCATATAACTCATTCAAGATGCCACGAACCAAAAAGGTAGTTTAATAACAATTTTGTGACGAAAAACCGGTTTAAAAAAATGAAACCGAT
>ENA-OUOG01003489-OUOG01003489.1-marine-metagenome-genome-assembly--contig:-NODE-3489-length-14644-cov-3.142583_pt1 | contig 14644 bp, 8 predicted proteins | sample MGYA00248635_ERZ508505 | MGnify/ENA primary metagenome ERZ508505 (study PRJEB26176, sample SAMN06267871) | marine metagenome | isolation source: Saanich Inlet, British Columbia, Canada | place: Pacific...
GTTTTTTATGTATTTTTAGCTTTAGTGATATTAAACATTTTGATGCTGAAATTCAGCCGTAACAAAGATTAAATCGTATCATCGTTCGGAGTGATGAAAAAAATAAGCCTCATAATAATACTTTTTTCCTGTTTGTGTTGCAATCAATCTGCTCAAATAATAGAGTATTCAGAAGATTTAGAAGAGGGATTTAAAAACCCACCAGATGAAGCCAAACCCAGAACCTGGTGGCATTGGATAAGCGGTAACGTCTCTAAATCAGGCATCACCAAAGATTTAGAAGCGATGAAAGCGGTAGGTATTCAAGAAGCACAAATATTTAACGTACACGTAGGCTTTCCAATAGGACCAGTAAAATATTTAAGTGAAGAATGGCTAGATTTATTCAAGTTTTCAGCAGAAGAAGCACAACGTTTGGATTTAGAATTGGCATTTCATAACAGTGCAGGTTGGTCGTCTTCTGGAGGACCTTGGGTTACTGAAGAACATGCGATGCAAACAGTTGTTTTTAGTGAACTTACAGTTGAAGGCGGAAAAACGATAACCAAAAAATTACCACGACCAGAAACCAAATTCGACTATTATAAAGACATAGCCGTTTTGGCATTTCCAAAACCCAAAACAACAAAAAAGATAGATGGTTTAGACTATAAAATGTTATCCGAACGCATTCGGAATCATTTATTACCCGATATTAAAGACATTTCAAAAGAGGCTACCATTCAAAAAGAAGCGATTATAAATTTAACTTCAAAACTTTCAGAAGATGGTGTTTTAAATTGGGAAACACCTCAAGGTGATTGGGTTATTTTACGATTAGGGCATACCCCAATTGGTACACAAAATCGTCCTGCACCTCCAGAAGCCAAAGGTTTAGAAGTTGATAAAATGAGTAAAACAGCGGTTGATGCCTATTGGAAAGGTGGTGTGCAACCTATAATTGATAAGTTAGGCGACTTAATAGGAACAACTGTTAACAATTGTTTGATTGATAGTTATGAAGTGGAAACCACCAATTGGACTACAGGTTTCGATGCTCAGTTTGAGAATTTAAGAGGTTATGATTTAACATCCTTTTTACCAACCTTAGCTGGTTATTATGTAGAAAGTGGAGAAGTTTCAGAACGATTTCTTTGGGATTTTAGAAGAACTATTGGCGATTTAATTGCCCAAAATTACTATGCGCATTTTGCAGAATTATGCCATAAAAACGGAATGAAATTCTCTGTTGAACCCTATTGGGGACCTTTTGATAATATGCAAGTGGGTGCCACTGGCGATATCGTGATGTGTGAATTTTGGAGTGGTGGTTATCCGTTTTTTGATTCACCAAAATTTGTATCCTCTATAGCCCATTTAAATGGAAGCTCGATTGTTGGAGCCGAATCTTTCACAGGAATTGGTGGTTGGGACAAACACCCAGCAATCCTAAAATCGATCGGAGATCGCGCCTGGGCAGAAGGCATTACACGATTTATTTTTCATACCTATGTGCATCAACCTTGGAATGTAGCCCCAGGTTTGGCCTTAAGTTATCACGGTTTTGATTTTAATCGATTAAATACATGGTGGAAACAAAGCAAGGGGTATATGGATTACTTAGCACGTTCACAATATCTTCTACAACAAGGTAAAAATGTAGCTGATGTTCTGGTATTTACGGGAGAATCTTCCCCAAATATAGGTTTTATTAAACCTGAAATTAAAGCTATGGGTTTTGATTATGATTTGATTGGTGCGAATAAGTTGAAAGACTTAACCGTTAAAAACGGAACAATTTTTTCATCAGTTGGAAATACTTATAAACTTTTGGTATTGCCTGAATCGAACTTTACCAAACCAGAAACTTTAAAAAAAATAAAAGCATTGGTAGATAGTGGCGCAAAAGTCATTGGAAAAAAACCAATGCAATCGCCAAGTTTAACTGATTATCCAAATTGTGATAAGGAAGTTACAACTTATGTTGATGAATTGTGGGGAGGTAGTTTGGTAAAAGACATTACTATTGAAGAAGCCCTAAGTGATAAAACACCTGATTTTAAAATTGAAAGTAACGATCCCACAGATTTGAGTTTCATCCACAGAAAAACACCCGATACTGATATTTATTTTATTGCAAATGCTAGAAAGGAAGAAAGAGAAATTATAGCACATTTTCGGGTTTCGGGAAAGCAACCTGAAATCTGGAACTCAGAAAAAGGTACTGTGAAAGATTTGGTCGTTTTTAAAGAAAATGAAGATGGAACAACAACTGTACCTTTGCAATTAGGTATGGAAGAGTCGGTTTTTATTGTTTTTAAAAAACCTGCAAATCTGAATCATTTAGAGGAAATTTCAACAGAACTCAAAACTTATCAAGCAGAACCATTGTCTAATTTAGAAATTGTTAAAGCTGAATACGGCACGTTTTTACAAGAAGGCTTAATTGATATTACTGACAAAGTAAATAAAGCTATAAGAGATGGTAAATTAGACTTTAAAATGAGTAGGGCTTTTTGCGATTGCGATCCTGCAATGGGATATAAAAAGAAGTTCCGAATGGAATTCCAAATAGGAAACTCTAAAAAGCAAATCTTTGCAGAAGAACGCGAGCATATTCATATTGATGCTGGAAATAAACCCCTAAAAGTTTTAAAAGCGGTCTTTGGAAAATTTAAATCAGAAACGACAGGTATTCCTCAGCATTATAAAACTTTTGATGTCACCGATAAAATACAAGACTTAGTTAGTTCGAGAACTTATGATATTTTCGTTTCTAATCAGTTAATTGATAATAAAATTCCAGAAGGAGATAACACTGTTTTAAAAATCACCTATAAAACTGATGGAGAAGAACGCATCCTGTTTATTCCAAAAGGACAGTTTTTAAAATTGTCTAAAGACACACCAAAATCAGCATTAGCATTTAAAAATCGGGCAATACATTTTTCCACACCATATGCAGGAACGATAAATTACAAGATAGCATCAGGTGAAACAAAAATAGCTCAGGTAATTGATGTGCCTAAACCTCTTGATTTGTCTAGCGGTTGGAAAGTTGAGTTCGCTTTTACGAAAGCGAAAAACATGAAACAAACGTTTGATAACTTAACATCGTGGTCAAATCATGAAAACGAAGCGATTCAACATTTTTCTGGAACAGCATCTTATAAGAAAGAATTTGTATTAACTGATGATGTATTGCAAGATGATAAACGCATAGAGCTTGATTTAGGCAGCGTTGCAGTAATTGCTGAAGTGATTGTCAACGGTAAAAATGCAGGTGTATTATGGAAAGCCCCTTTTAGAATTCATATTGACGAATTTGTAAATAAAGGTAAAAATACATTGGAAATTAAAGTAACCAATTTATGGTCAAATCGATTGATTGGTGACGAAAAATTAAAATTAGATTATCCTAGAGAAGGCAAACGCGCAAAACCACTTCCAGATTGGTTAGTAAACGAAACTGAACGTCTCCCGAAAATAACAACTTTTGCGAGTTGGAATCATTACAATAAGAATGATGAATTGAAAACTTCTGGTCTGTTAGGGGCTGTTCAACTGATATTTTTTAAAACTGTCAAATTATAAGGTATTGATGACTAAAAATTTAATAGTACACTTTTTTGTTTTTTGTTGTTTGTTAGGTTGTGTTACAAAACCTAATAGCCAAAAAACAATCGACAAAGAGGGCGAAATGGTAGATTACTTTGCCGATAATGGCTTTGGGAATGCAGTGGCTATTGTACAACATCCTTCTGGTGTCTATCACAAAGGGATTACGTATGTAGCGTATCAAGGGCCTCTAGAAGATCCTTATGTAGCCTCATATAACCACACAACTAAAGAATGGAAAGGGCCATTTAAAGCGGGTGTTAGCCAAATGGGAAAAGACCCAAATCGTAAAAAGAACATAGATAATCATGGTAAGCCAGCATTACTCATTGACGATGAAGGATATATTCATATTGCGTTTGGAGGCCATGGAGGAAAACGAGGAGATGGTCATAATCCGTTAGGAAATCATCATTATGGAAAAAATTTACACGCAGTTTCTAAAAAACCTTTAGACATTTCTGAATGGGAAACTCTGTATAACATTTCAATATTCGGAACTTATAGTCAGTTTCTAAAAATGGACAATGGAGATATGTACTTGTTTTATCGCCATGGCGCACATAGAAGCGATTGGGTATACCAAAAATCAACAGACAATGGAGTTACTTTTCAAGCGCCAGTGTCATTTGTAAAACATAAACGCAGAACAAATATTGAAGCTGTGGATTCTTGGTATCCTTGGGTGAGTAGAGGTAATGGAGACGACATAATTGTGGCATTCGATTATCACATTTGTAGAGATAGAGATAATCCTCAAGACGCACGTGGGCATATACCAGAACGACATAACGTGTATTATATGCTTTTTGATACCAAGACAGGTGTTTGGAAAAATGTCAAGAATGAATCTTTAGAAATGCCTTTAACCAAAGAAATGGCGGATGAAAAAACCTTGGTAAGGAAAATACCTAGCGATTGGACGTTTCAAGGAATAACTGATATCGACCCAGATGGAAATCCACATGTTGGTATATTGGTTGGCCCAGATGTAGGAGCAAATAGGAGCGGACCTAAACGCCTACAACATTTTAGATGGGATGGGCAAACATGGCTAAAAAGCGAGAATTCTAATCTTCCGAAAGGTGATGGGGATATAGAAGTAAAATCAGCAACAGAAGTTAGTATATATTTGGAAAGTGAAACCAGCGACAATGTTGGAGAAATAAGCCGATGGGATAGTTTTAATGCTGGCGAAACTTTTAAAAAGAGCACCATTTTTTTACAACGAGAAAACTCTGGATTTGTCATATCGTCACTTATTGATAATCCACATCCAGATGCAAGAATTATCGTAGGAGAAAAAGAAGAAGGTTCAGATTATAGAAAAATGTATCTGTTAGGAGACAACGGTCCTGTTAAACGTCCTGAAAAAGAGGCTCGAGTACTCAATATTAATCATAATAAATAAATCCAATAATAATGAAAAGTTTAAAAAACGCTGGTTTTGTACTTTTAATGATCAGTCTCATTTTTTCCTGTGGGAATAAAACAAAGAACGATACGGTTAAAAATGATAATACATCAAAAGAACAGCAACCACCGAATATTGTCTTTATTTTATCTGATGACCAGTCATGGACAGATTACGGGTTTATGGGTGATAAGAACATTGAAACCCCTCGCTTGGATCAATTTGCTTCGGAAAGCATAACGTTTACTCGAGGCTATGTTCCAACACCTCTATGTTCACCATCTTTAGCCACAATAATTACAGGCTTGTACCCAAAAGACCATGGTGTTTTAGGTAATGATTTTGTTTACGAGCGAGTAAAAGATAAAAAGGAAAGTAGAACGAATAGAAATGAAGCATACAAACCTGTCATTTCAGCTTTCGAAAAACAAACGACACTTCCAGATATGCTAAAGGATAAAGGGTATTTATCTTTTCAAACAGGTAAATGGTGGCATGGTAATCATAAAGTTGGTGGTTTTGATTACGGGATGACACACGGAGACCCTAAAAGAGGAGGGAGACATGGTGATTTTGGGTTAACGATAGCAAGAAAAGGTTTGGATACGATTAATAGTTATGTGGATTTAGCCTTAAAAGAAAATAAACCGTTCTTCTTATGGTATGCACCTTATTTACCTCATAGACCACATACACCACCACAACGTTTATTGGACAAATATTTAAAGAAAACAGATTCTGAACATTTGGCTAAATATTGGGCGATGTGTGAGTGGTTCGATGAAACTTGTGGACAATTATTTGATATGTTTGAAGAAAAAGGCTTAACCGAGAATACCTTATTTATATATGTTTGTGATAACGGTTGGAGACAAAATCCAGATAAAAGTGGCTATATGCCAGATTCTAAACGTGCTCCTTACGATATGGGTATTCGTACACCAATTATGTATAAATGGAAAGGGAAAATTACACCTAAAATGGATAATAAAACCATAACCAGTAGTATAGATATGGTACCAACAGTATTGGATATTTTAGAGATTAAAAAACCAGCAAATTTACCTGGAGTGAGTGTTTTAGACGAAAATGCACTAAACGAAAGAAAAGGTGTTTTTGGAGAGGTATATGCCCACGATTTTGATACCATAGAAAACAGTATGTATTATAATATGGCCATTTTTCCTCCCTATAAAATTATTGATCCAGATTCTGTAAGAAAGAAAGACGAAGTGGTACAATTATTTAATATTGAAAAAGATCCATTTGAGAAAAATAATATTGCCGAAAGTAATCCAGAAATCGTTAAAGATTTACAACAAAAAATTAAGGAATTTAGATTTAAATAATAAATTATGAAAAAAATAATTTTTTTGTTATTTATAGGAACTTTATTTGTAAGTGCTTGCAAGCCTGAAAAGAAAGAAGAAGCAATAGCAGAAGAATCTAAACCAAATGTACTTTTTATTGCCGTTGATGATTTAAATAATTGGATCAGTCCAATTCAAAATTTTTCAAACATAAAAACACCTAATTTTGACAGATTAGCAAAAATGGGAGTTACGTTTACAAACGCCCATGTGCAAGCTCCTTTGTGTGGTCCTTCACGAGCTTCTTTAATGACAGGTTTACGTCCTTCAACTACAGGTATTTACGGAATGACTCCGGATAATCAAATCCGAAGAGAAGGAAATCCAGCCACAAAAGACATCACGTTTTTGCCAGAATATTTTGAGCAAAATGGGTATCATACCATGGGAATTGGAAAACTGTTTCATATCCATGCGCCAGATAGTCTTTTTAACGAATCTGGCGGACGTGTAAAAGGTTTTGGACCTTACCCTAAAAAACGCTTTGTTTGGGATGGATTTGGAAAAGGGATAAAAGGAACACACGGAAGAACTAGCACCGATTGGGGTGCTTTCCCCAAACAAGACTCCTTGATGCCAGATCATGAATCTGTTGATTGGGTTGTGGAGCGTTTAAGTAGAGATTATGATAAACCGTTCTTTATGGGACTTGGTTTTCTAAGAGTCCATGTGCCTTTGTATGTACCTCAAAAATGGTTCGATTTATATCCTTTAGATGATGTTCAAACACCCCCTTATAAATCAGATGATTTACACGATATTCCTACAGTAGGAATGCAAATTAACGATTTACCCATGATGCCCTCAACAGAATGGGCAAAAGAAAGTGGTGAGTGGAAAAAAATAGTCCAAGCTTATTTGGCCTGTATAAGTTATGTAGATTACGAGTTAGGCAGGGTGTTAGATGCCTTAGAAAATAGTACTTATGCAAATAATACTATACTTGTGCTGTGGTCCGATCATGGATATAGATTGGGTGAAAAAGGAACTTTTGCAAAACACGCACTTTGGGAAACAGCAACAAAAGCACCCTTAATGTTTGCTGGACCTAACTTACCAAAAGGAAAGAAAATTGATGTGCCAGTTGAAATGTTATCCATTTACCCCACGCTTTTGGAGGCAAGCGGATTACCAGCCTATTCTAGAAACGAAGGAAAAAGTTTGGTGTCTTTGATGAATAAAGACGAGGGCATTGTAGACGCTTCTGCCTTAACAACTTACGGCATGAACAATCATGCGGTAAGAACCAACCAATTTAGATACATACAATATGAAGATGGTACTCAAGAATTATACGACCATAACAAAGACCCAAATGAATGGACAAACATTGTTGGTAAGCCTGAATATAAAGATAAAATAGAAGAACTGAAGAAGTTATTACCTACCAAAAATGTTAAGTGGGATGAAAAATCGAAGTATACTTTTCAACCTTATTTTGTGGAGCAGAAGGCACGGACTAGTACGGAGAAATAAAGTTATGAAAGCTTCCTTTGTTTTAGTAGTAATAGCTATCGTATTGTTGTAAATAATTAAAATTAGACAGAGATATTCATGCAAATTTCACCAGAAAAAATGCTAAAGGTTCTTTACAAGCTTTTTATAAAATATGAATTCACCAACAAGAATGCTAAATTACTTGCAAATGTATTTACAGAAAGCACTTTAGATGGTATAAGTTCACATGGCATCAATCGAGTACCTCTCTTTATAGAATATGTAAAAAAAGGAATAATTAAAATTGATGCTGAAGCAGAGAAAGTAGCTTCTTTTGGCAATATAGAACGTTGGGATGGAAACCTAGGCCCTGGAATTGTAAATGCAACTAAGTGTACCAACAGAGCCATCGAACTGGCTAAACAACATGGAATGGGCATGGTAGCTTTACGTAACACGAATCACTGGATGAGGGGCGGAACATATGGAAAACAAGCCGCTGATGCCAATTGCATTTCGATAATTTTCACTAATACTAAACCAAATATGCCACCTTGGGGAGGAATAGACAGCAGAATCGGTAATAATCCCTTTGTTGTATCGATACCAAGAAAAAAAGGACATGTTATATTGGATATGGCTCTTTCACAGTTTTCATTCGGTAAGATTAACGATTATAGGCTTAAAGGAGAAAAACTACCTTATCATGGGGGTTGGGATGATAATGATGAATTGTCAAATGATCCTGATAAAATTTTATCAAAAGAGCGTGGTTTACCTATAGGTTTTTGGAAAGGATCTGCACTATCCATGGTATTAGATATGTTAGCTACCATGCTTTCTGCAGGAAACTCTACCTACAGAATAAACGCAAAAGAAACGGAGACAGCCATTTCACAGATATTTATATGTATATATCCTAAAGTTTTTAAAGACAATGAACTACAAGAGAAACTATTAGATGAAATTATTAGTTTTACTCAGGATGTAAAACCGATAAGTCCTGAAGATACAATTTACTATCCAGGGGAAAGAAGCGCACAAACTAGAGCAAAAAATTTGAAAGAAGGTATTTCTGTTAATGATGGTATTTGGGAAAAGATTATGGCACTCTAAAAAATAAAAATTCTACATATCCTTAAATGTAAATACTATGAATATAACACGAAGAAACATTTTGAAAAATTTAGCGTTAGCACCTTTTATTTTAGGATCTAACAAACTAATGGCTCACACCAACCCAACAAAAAAAAATATGTTATCAAGGCTGCAGTATAGCATCAATGCGTATTCGTTTAATTCAGAGCTTAGAAGTGGCGAAATGACTTTTTATGATATGATGGAATACGCAGCAGATATTGGTTTGGATGCGGTAGATTTAACGGGTTATTATTTCAAATCTTATCCAGAAACACCTTCAAATAAAGCACTTTTTGATTTAAAAAGAAAAGCACTTGAGTTAGGACTTGATATAGCATGGACTGGTGTTAGAAATGACTTTGCCACTCCTAATCATATAAAAAGAAATGATGACATTGAACTTATCAAAAACTGGTTAGAGGTTTCTTCTAAAATCGGGTCACCTATAATGAGAATCTTTACGGGAAGACATAAAAATAAAAACTATTCAAAAAACGATGTAAAGCAATGGATGGTGGAGGACTTTAAAACCTGTGCTAAATATGGCGAACTTCATGGCGTCATTGTTGGTCTGCAGAATCATGATGAATTTTTATTTACCTCTGAAGAAGTTATTGACATGTTAAAAAGAGTAAATTCAGACTGGTTTGGATTAATTTTAGATTGTGGAAGTTTACCTTCTAGAGATCCTTATAAGGAAATTGAGAACCTTGCTCCTTATGCCAACTACTTTTTTGTAAAAGAACATGTAAAACAAAAAGATAGCACTAAAGTTTCGGCAGATTTACAACGCATCGCTAAAATTATACAATCTAGTAATTATCGTGGTTATGTATCGTTTGAAAGCCTTAAAGAAGGAGATACAAAAGCAATTATTAAAAATATGGTTAGCGAATTTAAATCAGGGCTTAATTGAAATGGCATATGGAATCATTGCTTGCAATGGTATAAAGATGAAATAGAGGAATTTAAAAATTATTACCTGCACAAATGTAAAATGGAATGAAAAGTCTAAAGATACCTTTCAATCATATTTTATTGAGCAAAAAAACCTGTCAATAGACAATAAGGCGATAAATATGATGTCCATGACATAACAGGACAGCTATTCTATAGAATAAAACTAAATTGCTAGTCATAATAATTTTAATCATAGGTTAAATGATGTCATCTCTAAAAAAACTACCTCTAATATTATGTATTTTTAGTCTTTTCAACATAAACGCACAGGTAAATTTATCTGCAGATTTTACAAATGAATCTGATGAGATCGCACCTTTACATAATATTTGGACTATAGCTAATAGAATTAGTCCTCAAAACGGTTCAAATGTACGTCCAGGACTTAAAATGAATACAGTTAGGATGATTGGTGGAATCAAAAAAACTGTAAATGGAGAAAATGTAAAGGATCTAGATTTTGATACCTGTTTGTATGATCCTATTAATAATATCTATGTATATAGATTTGAGCCACTGATAGAAAGGTTAAATAAAATTATCAATTCTCAAACAGAAATCCATCAAATTGTATTAGATCAGCCACCTTGGGCTTTTCAACACGGCTATACGTTTATTCCAGAAGGAACAAGGGATAACGTTAATTTTCGAGAGAACGAACAAATATCTATTTATGGAAATTCTTTACCTCCTGCAGATAAAGTTGCATACCATGATTATATCGTAGCTTTGATAACCGAGTTAGTTGCAAATTATGGAGAAGAAATGGTTTCGTCTTGGCGTTTTAGAGTCGGTTCTGAAATCGAAACACCAGACCATTGGTACGGAACCAAACAAGATTTTATAGAACATTTTGAAAATACAGAAAGTGCGGTAAGAACAGTTTTACCGAATGCAATTATTGGTTTACATACAAGGGCTCCAAATTTTCTCTATAAAAATGGTTCAGTGTTAAATTACAAAGGAGAGCCTTTTGCTTCTTTTGCTGAGGATTTAATAGAATATTGTTTTGATAATGATGTGCAATATGATTTTTGGGGAATATCAGATTACGTAGTTTTAGGTAATAGTAATTTGCGTAATATGAGCATTAAGTATGATAATTTATTTGCTGATTTATTAAATCATCCCAAATGGAACACCAATGCAACCATTGATTTAATGGAGTATGCTACAGTAACTACAATGAATGGTGCTGATGGTAATGGATTTATTAATGCAGAAACATCTCATGCTGAAGTTGTAGAATTGTATTTTTCTAATATATTTTATAAAAATAAAGACAATGGTTTAGATTTAATATATAGATGGGGTAATAGAACTGGCTCACAAGATCCTCCAGGTATTAGTATTTTGAATTCTATGAATGGTAAAGTCCATTATACAACAGCTATTTCTGGTACGCCAGAAACTTCAACAAATGATATTGATGCCATTTTTTCAAAAAATGATAACGCCACAGAATATGATGTGTTAATATTTAATTATAATAATAGTTCTTTAAACTATGTGGATAATGAAGTGGTAAAAGTGTCTTTTACGTCCGAATTACCAGAAGGAACCACCTTATACTATAGGAGTATTTCGTATGATAAAACCAATAACAAACTTCAAAACTTTTTGATAGAAAACCCTGGTTTTGTGAAAAGTGGATTTGATGACAAAGGTAGTCCAGATAGAACTTTAACAGAAGAAGGGTTTATGGCTTATGAAGCTTATGAAAATCCAAAACCACACCAATACAGTGATTGGGAAAGCATAGTCACTACTGCACGAAATGATGGTGAAGCTGGTTCAATAATAAGTGTACAAACTGAAGTGCCTTCATTTGCGTTCGAAAAATTTGAGTTTAGAACTAACGATTATTCGGTAACGGAGTTAAGTACACCACAATATATATGGACAACAAACGAAGATTTTCAACAATTTTCCACAACTCAAATGACTTCTACAATAGCTGGAGGTATTATTAATATGTCTATTACGGGAAATTATCCAAACCTTATTTATGACACTTCATTTGACATTGATAATTTTGATAGGTTTAAAATTGTGCTTAAAAATAAAACTGATAGTGATAAGTTTTGGTTTGTTTGGTACAAGGATGGTGTCAAACATCAGCGTCGTATTCGTCCAGGAATTAATGAAACTACCTTTAATACCTACATTATTGATTTAAGTGTAGATGCAGATTGGAATGGTGTCATTGATTCTTTTAATGTTGAGGTTGCAAATTTGTCAAGTTTGGGAGGTACTGCAGAAATTGATTACATGGAGTTAATGCTAAAAGTTGGAATTGAAGAACATTCCATAACTACTAATATTATTGAAGGCTCTGGTGTAGTTTCACCTTCTGGCGGAACAGTTTTTTCAGGTAATGAAGTTACGTTTAATGCATATCCTGATGCAGGTTGGGTATTTCAAGGTTGGACAGGTGATATTGTGAGTACAGAAAACCCTTTAACCATAACGGTTAATTCCAACTTAAATATTAACGCAACATTTGTGCAAGATGGATTGTCTGTGGATGAAAATAATTTAGACAATGCTTTTACTGTATTTCCAAATCCAAGTTCTAATGGCGTATTTACAATAAAAAGTAAAACAACAGAGCTTTGGGAAGTGTACAACTTAACTGGAGTTAAAGTAATGTCTGGAAAAGGAAAGACAATAGATGTCTCTAAATTTTCACATGGAATTTATATTATAAAATTAAATAATTCTTACAAAAAAATAATGTTTTATTAAACTGTAATGAAATTTTAGATTTCAAAAAAAACATATCGAATTGCATAAAAAAACATTGAAAATAAAACTTCTGAAGCAATAAGACACTATTAAAACTCATTACTATGAATAGATATATTGTATCCGCCATTAGTTTATCATTTCTTTTGTTTTCTTGTAAAACAGCGAAGCAAGAGCGCTCTAAAATCCAAGATAAAAAACAACCAAATATCCTTTTTATTGCTGTAGACGATTTACGTCCAGAATTAAACTTTTATGGTGCCAATCATATACATTCACCCAATTTAGATAAATTGGGAGGAGAAAGCTTAGTGTTTAATAGAGCCTATTGTAACATTCCTGTCTGTGGAGCTTCAAGGGCTAGTTTGCTGACAGGGATGAGACCTACTCGATATCGATTTATTACGGCTCGCACCTCTAAAGATCAAGAAGTGCCAAATGCCTTATCGCTTCCTTTACTATTGAAACAGAATGGATATAAAACCATTTCAAACGGTAAAATCTATCACGATAAACAAGATGACACCAAAGCTTGGGATGAAATTTGGCATCCAGATGCCTTATGGGATTATGCTTTACCAGAAAGTCAAAAAATAAGAAAAAACACTAAAAGAGGTTTGCCTTTTGAAATGGCGAAAGTGCATGATTCTGTATACAGAGACGGAAAATTGGCTTTAAAAGTTATTAAAGACTTAAAGAAGCTGAAGCAATCAAATCAGTCTTTTTTCCTTACAATGGGTCTTGCAAAACCACATCTTCCGTTTACGGCGCCTCAAAAATATTGGGATTTATACGATAGAGATAAAATTAAACTTCCGGATAGTTATATACAACCTGAAACAACACCAAAACAAGCGTTTCATAATTTTGGAGAATTACGACAATATGAAAATATTCCAAAAAAAGGCGATTTCCCAGATGACTTAGCCAAAGAATTGATTCATGGTTATTATGCTTCTGTAAGTTATATTGACGCGCAAATTGGTTTGGTTTTAGATGAATTACAACGACTAGAATTAGAAGAAGATACCATCGTCATTTTATTGGGAGATCATGGTTGGAATTTGGGAGATCATAAATTATGGTGTAAACACGTGACTTTTGAAACCGCGTTGAGAACACCATTATTAATTAAAGTACCAGGAAAAACCAAAGGTGAAACCACAAATGCGATTACAAAGTATATCGATATTTATCCCAGCCTAGTGGAGTTAGTTGGTTTGGAAGTGCCAAAAACGGTAGAAGGTAAAAGTTTTGTACCAGTTTTAGATGGCAAAGAATCTCAAAAAGATTGGGCAGTAAGCAAATTCAAAGATGCAGTAACTTTTATTAAAGGTGATTTGTTTTACACAGAATGGACCAAGGATGATGGTGTTGCCTATGCTCGTATGTTATTCGACCATAAAACAGATCCTTTAGAGCTTAATAATTTGGCCGATAAGCCAGAATTCAATGAACTTGTTAATTTACTTTCCAAAGAGTTGCATGAAAAATGGGGCAAAGATTTTCTTTCCATAAATTAAAAAACCTTTAACAAATGAGAAATCTGTTCATTTTAGTCTTGGTAGCCTTGTTGTTTCAAAATTGTAATCAATCCAAGCAAACTAAAAAAATGACCGACACCCAATCATTTAAAAATGAAGATGAACAACCTGTTGTAGTTCAATTTATAATAGATGGTCTGATGAGCGATGCTGCAGAAACTGCCATTGCAGCAGGTGCAGAAAACTTAAAATATTTTGCAGAACATGGAGTTGTGGTAGATGAGGCGTATTCCAATAGCCCAGTAGGAAGAGTGAAATTGCCAGATGGTAGTGAACCTTGGGGTGGAGCTTCGCCACCAAATATTGGTATGCATACAGGAATGCATGTTTTTGAAAATCAACAACTAGACGATATTTTTCTGTCAGCCAAACGAAATAGCATAAAATCTATTTATGTTGGAGGACATACTTTATATGATGTTTTTACAACTTCA
>ENA-OUOG01003501-OUOG01003501.1-marine-metagenome-genome-assembly--contig:-NODE-3501-length-14617-cov-4.530261_pt1 | contig 14617 bp, 7 predicted proteins | sample MGYA00248635_ERZ508505 | MGnify/ENA primary metagenome ERZ508505 (study PRJEB26176, sample SAMN06267871) | marine metagenome | isolation source: Saanich Inlet, British Columbia, Canada | place: Pacific...
TGCCTTTCCTCATGTCTCCCATGCCATCCTTTGTCCTCGTGCTGTTTCCTTGGCTCTTGCGTCGGACGCACGGCAAAGAAATCGCTTCGAGGACCTGAACACCGTCCAGTCTTAAACCCCCGAAGGATCAGATTCCTTGAGCTTTTGCAACAGCCAAAACCTAAAAAGAGCATCTTCCGGCATCTCCAATTTCCGACGAATCGCACTTCTCGAGTTGTAAATGTACCCCACGCTCACACCCAATTTGTGGGCCATCTCCTTGGGTACCTCATCGCCCAATGTCATTCGAATGATGTCTTTTTCCTTCAAATTCAGTTGATCCCAACCTTCAATGTGCGGCTGGTCATCGGCCAGATCGAATTCCATTTCGGAATCTTGCGCAGCTTCGAGCCTCCGCAGAACCATGATGGCCTCGCCCACCCGACGCCCTTTGGTCAGGCCATCGTGCAGCATCCGGATTTCATCAGATGACAATAGATTCTTGGCAAATAGCGACTCAGCGGCCACAGCCTTGTTTGTTTCCACTGTTTCCTGTAGCGCCTGTGCAATCACCCGGTGTTTTTGCCATTGCCGAAAAAAAGCCACCAACACAAACAGCAGCAAAACCGCAAGGGACACCAGGGCGGTTTGTTGCCAAGTTTGGCTTTGAAACTCCGCCTGCTGGACACCTTGCTTCAGCTGATCAATTTCAGCCTTCATTGCTGAGTTCGCGACCAAGCCTTCTTGCCTCGCCTCCTCCGATTCCCTGACACGATAGAAATTCAAAAACACTTGCGCAAGATTCCAGGTTCGCTCAAGACTTTCTTCTGTCAAATTCGGATCAAGAAGAATAGCCAGGTACATGTCATCGCTCAATTCGTCAGGCACCCCTTGGAATTGACTGCGCAAGTCCTGTACAACATCAAAAGAAGCCGTGGACAGAATGCACTCGATTAGGGTCGACCAAGCCACCAAGGGCACATCCTCCACAGGAATGTTGTTGATATGCCCTGACCAAATCGAGTCTGCCTCCGCGAAAGCCCCTAAGTTGTTCAATGCTTGAATCTCATTGATCCAGAGAATTTGTCGCCAGTAGGGATTGACCCAATCCCGATCCACCTCCGACAACAAGTTCAATGCATCTTGGTTTGCACCTGACGAGACCAGCATGGCAGCCGTATTGATCTCAAGAGTTTGCCGCGCGCGTAGGTCGGTGAATTGTGGGTTCTCGGCCCACGGACCTCCCGAGGAAATCAATGCGCGCAAAACAGCGATGGATTCGGCGTATCGATCCAGTTCATGCAACGAAGCGGCCAAGTTGAATTGGATGTTGACAGAAACAGGTGCCTCCGGCAGTGTGACCTTTGCAGCCCGTTCAAATCTTCTTGCGGCGTCTTCGAACAGCTTTGCGTGGAATTGAGCCGTTCCGAGCCAATACTGGTACAACCCGTTGTGTGGTGTGCATTTGTCGGTTCTTTCAAGGAGTTCGTTGAGCGCGGAAGATTTGGCCCCATGGGCGCAAGCGTGAGCAATCCTCGCACGCAGCAAGGCAATTTCTCGGCAGACTTCGTCCGACGCTTCATCCTTGTCCACTGGTGCACTGTCCTCAAGTGCTCTCAACTGGAACTCCACCTCCCTCAAATCCTGTTGGAGGGGTGAAAGTTTGAGCGTTGTCAGCATCAATCGGAGGGCATTGGAATGGGTCGTTCAAAAATAGGGGCCAAAAGCACCTTGGGAACCTAAATATGAGACTGAATGAGAACTATGATACGCACTTCATCACGCCCCTAGTCCATGAAAAGTTAGTTTTCGTCGACAAAAAAAATGTCGCTATGAACAAACCAACAACATCTCCAACCCGCCAGAAATTGGGCATCTTCGGTCTGCTGCTTTGCAGTGCCGTAAGCACACTCACCGCCCAAGAGAATTATCGCCAGGTTGTCCAAAGCGATGTTTCAGGAGCCAAGGTCCTATTGGAACTCAATTTGCCGAATCTTCAGCAGTCCTTGGACACTCTTTTTGCCAACCTTTCAAGCGCCCCCAGCTCCACTTCTGCCACCACAGACTGGGCGGATGTTCTTAGCAACGGTTCCAATCCCGGGATGAACGTCAACTTCGGCTCCTATGACATCACTGAGCTCGGCGGTTTGACTGCAACCGGTACGTTGGCTGCCGACAGCCTCACCTTGAACAAGGATGCCGTGATCTCGGGAATTTTGACTGCGGACAGCATTGCTGTTTCGAGTGTTATCAATGGTCAGGTGGCCAGTTTGGTCAATCATACCACGGACGACCTGCCCGAAGGTTCCTCAAACCTTTATCTGGACCCCTCAGAACGCGAAGCCTTTGTGATCATGATGCATGCTGTTGACAGTCTGTCATGCACATGGATGAAGCATCAAGGATACGTTTATGAACTGGTCTTGATTGGAGACCAATGTTGGTTCGCTGAAAACCTGCGTGCTGCGGATTACGCAAATGGCGAAGAAATTCCGTTGTTCAGCGACCCATCGGCATGGGAAGGCGCAAGTGAAGGTGCCCGATCGGTCTACAACAATGACGACGCCAACTTGTCCACCTTCGGCTACATGTACAATTGGTATACCGTCCAGGATGAACGCCAGCTCTGCCCATCGGGGTGGCACGTCCCCACATACAATGATTGGACGACCTTGATTGGTCACGTCGGAGACAACGGGCACAGCGGTGCGGAATCAACGGCTCTGAAAGCCACGACAACCTGGAGCTCAGCACCTGGCACGGATGATTTCAACTTCTCTGCTTTGGCCGTTGGCAGCCGGGGTAAGACAGGCGTCTACGGCTTTCAAGGAACGACAGTCATGTTTTGGGCATACTCGCCAAACAACGTGACGTCTTTGTACTGGAGAATGTACTCAGAAAGTACTGTGAGCCAGAACACAGGCGATCCTAGACCCGGGTTTTCTGTCCGGTGTCTTCGGGATTGAGCGAGAACCTGTACCTGAATGCCCTGCTCGACCCGACTTTGACAGAAGACAACCTTCGGCGGATGTGGGATTTTTTTGAAGAATTCCTACGAATGCCAATTCAGCAATGCAGCGTGAAATTGATCAGCTGAAGCAAGGGGTCAAGCTGGCTGAGTTTCAAAGCCAAACCTGGCAACAAACTGCCTTGGTGTTTCTTGCCATCGTGCTTCTGCTTCTGTCGGTGGCTTTTTCTCACCAGTGGAAAAAACGAAGGGTCATTGCGCGTGCCTTGGAAGAAACGTTGGAGACGAAGGAGGACGCCAATTCGCCGCCTCTTGTCAAGAACCTGTTGTCGACCGATGAAATCCGAACGCTTCATGATGGCTTGACGAAAGGCCGTCGGGTGGGCGAAGCCATCATGGTCCTCCGGAGGCTCGAAGCCTCCCAGGATTCCGAAATGGACTTTGTTTTGGCCGAAAACCAACCCCACATTGAAGGCTGGGAGCAATTGAATTTGAAGGAAAAGGACATCATCCGCATGACCTTAAACGATGAAGTGCCCAAAGAGATGGCCCACAGATTGGGGGTGAGCGTGGGGTACATCTACAACTCGAGAAGTGCGATTCGTAGAAAATTGGAAATCCCGGAAGATGCACTTTTCAAGTTTTGGATTTTGCAAGAATTGAAACGCTCAGCCAAATCTGCCGCTTCGGATGAGATTGCCTGACCTCTGTCTGCCCCGTCCCGAAATGGCGATTCGCTTCCGGTTGGGCTTTCAAAGAGGGGCTGGCAGAGAGGTCATGTCCTGTTGATTTGGCCTTTCTCAACCTCCAGTTTTCACAGGGGAGACAAGGCTCCAACCACTCACTTCTTCACAAATGCCTTTCTGACCACCCGTCCTTCGAATTCAATGAGCAGCAGATGGATCCCAGGAGACAACCCAGAAACATCCAGGCGCTCCCCCACCCGCAAATCACGGCTTCCCATTTCCGACTTGCCTTGCATGTCGCAAACCTGAGCAGAGAAACTTGAACCTTCTGTGCCCTTCACACGCAATGCATCGGTGACCGGATTGGGAAACACCTGAAAGCTTCCTGGTTCGAATTCTGTCACGGACAACAAGCCGGTGACTTCTTGGGCCACCCGGTGTCCGCTTCTGACCGCGCCGTCCATGTAACCTGTCCAAACCTCGGAGGTCTCTGTTCCCGCGAAGTGGATGTTCCCATGGGGCGCACGAAGGGCCTGCCCATATTGGCTCAAAATCCCGGGTTGTACGGGCGACGTGCACCCCGAAATGTGGCTTTCATCATCCCAAATCTTCTCCACGAAATCAATGTTTTCCTGGGCATTTGCGCCCAACGCAGCTTCGATTGCATTCAAGGTAGCGGCCTCGCGGCCCTGCGGTGTCGCCGGAGCCGTCAGCGACGGACCGGGAAAAACGACCAAGATTCCGCAGGAAGCATCTTCGGGGCTGTTGTCCATTGAGAAGAAAATGTCCTCGCTGCTGATTTGGCCATTGAATCCTGCATCACGCCAAAAAGGGGTCGCGTAAACGATGTTGTACTTCACTCCGCCGGTGCTCATGTTCCACCCTTGATTCAAAGCGACGCGTGTGCTGGACAAACCTGCCTCAAAATTGATGTTCCCGCAATCCGCCGGAGACATGGCAACGATCAATTTTTTGCAAGTGGACGGGCCTCCAGGATGGTTTACCGTGACTTCCAAACCGTTGTCATTCACTGAGCTCACGGGCGCGTTCAGCTCGACAACGGCACCCAAGGATTCTGCAAGGGTTGTGCTGATGGTGTGCGATCCCCCACTGATGCGGAGAGTTTGTGCGTCGACGTCCAACGCCTGCCAACTGCCCGCACTGGCCACGTAAAACACAAAGTAAAACAACGACATATCTGCCGGATTGCCGACAATGCCCGTGATTTGGGCCGCCCAAGTGAGGTAGGCGTTCAACTGCATGAAGTTGAACTGCTCATCCATCCATTCCATCAACGAAATGGAGTCCCATTCAGACGCCGACGGATGGTTCCAAGGGGCGGACAAATCAAGTTCCGAGGCCATCGATTCAATCCATCCTACAGCGGCATCGTAGGCTGCTTGATTGGAAGCATTGAAGTCCAAATCCACACCCACCCCAATTCCTTCTGAGTAAGTCGGGAATTGGCCAATGCCAAGTTCCAACATCAACGCTTGAATGTTGTATTGCGTGGGGGCAATCCACTGGCCACCCCCTTCTCCAGGATAACATCCCGCGTTGAACTGGTTCAGGGTTCGACCGCCGACGCGGTTGTTGGCCTCCAGCACCAAAACATTCGAAACACCCGCGTTGACCAAATCCCTTGCTGCAGTCAACCCCGCCAACCCCGCACCCAGGATGATCACATCGAAATCCGAGGCCAGCGCACCTCCAGGTCGGGCAAATGAGCGAATGGGCGAAACCACAGCGCCGGCGCTGAAGGCCGCTGCTATCTTCAAAAATTCGCTGCGGGTAAGTTTTTTCATGGTGAAATGTAGGGTTTGCAATTGAACGAATGGCAAAAAGCTGCAGAACCTTGAAACACACGAGAGCACTATACCCGAACTCAAAAATTCATTCCCAACTTCAAACTTGGCAGCTCAGGCTTTTCTGACCCTGCGGTTTCGTGGGGAAGTCCACCATCCCAGAATTCAAAGAATCATTCCTACCTTCAAACCTGGCCGCTTAGGCTTTTCTGACCCTCCGGTTTTCGTGGGGAAGTCCAAACTCTATAGTGCCGGCACCTTCGTCGAGGTGATAAGGGACAAAAACTACAAGGACGGGTTATCCGTGCGATGCGTTCGGGATTGAACGCGGGACATGAGAGAGCATATGCCAAATAACACACTCATCGACCGGTCATGGCCGTCCTCACATGGATGCCCTCAACGAGGCTCTCCTGCCCGCTCAGTCGAAAAGATGATACCATTCCGGGGTCCACACATGGGACCCCGGAACTGGTTGGATTTGCGATGAACCTTTTTCATCATTCAAACGAGCCTTTTGAAGGTTGAAATCTGGACCTCGCCCAAATCAGTCAAAGGGGACTCATTCTCAAGGCTTCATTCCTTCTTCCATCCGACCTGAAAGCCAAGACTCAAGCCTGGTGTCCACGGGAATTTCCAATTTCTGTCGGATCGCACTCCTGATGTTGTACACGTGCCCCGGCGATACCCGCAGCTGATGTGCAATTTCTTTCGTAGGAATTTCCATCATGGTCATGCGCAATGCCTCCTTTTCCACACTTGACAAATCTTCGTATCCTGGCAGGTTGCTCAAATCGATTGATTCGTCAACAGTATTTTGAAACTGATGCAATGCTTCCAATTTGCGGACAACCATCAGGGCTTCCCCAATTCGCTTACCCCGAATGAGCGCCTCACTTAGTGTTCTTATATCTTCAAGCAGGATTTTGAGCTTGGGCTCGATGTTTGAACTGATGGGCTCGATAGAGGAGTCATGTCCTCCAGGAGATTCCAATGCTCTTTGAATCTCCAAACGTTTCTTTCTTTTCTTCCAGAATAAGCCCAGCAAGATCATAAAAACCAACAAAATCGATGCCGCCGTCAACCCCTGCAACCTGACAGCGCGCTTATCCTTCTCATTCAAGGTCTGTTCCATTTCGTTCAATGCAACGAACAAACTGCTATCCACTCTTTGTTGCTTCATATTCTCAACTGCCGCGCGCTTGCTCAAATTCGCGCTTTGAAGCAACGACCAATTGACTTGCAAGCTGGCGGAATCCAATGCAGGACTCAACAAATGAGGAAAACATGCCACATCCGCGAAACTGGTGTAAGATGATTTGCTTGCTACAAAATCTCGAATGGCGTGCAAATAAGATCGGTCATCCACCGCCAGAATTGAGCCGATGATTTGATCGAAACAACCTCCAGGAATCTGTTCTGGCTCAAGAAACTGCAAGTGAACTGACCAGATGGAGTCTGCTTGAGAGAAGAAACCGGAAGAAGCATAGGCCAAATGGAGGTTGTAACCCTTCACATTCTGCCAATACGGAGTTAGTGACTCGCTGTTGATGCCATTGAGCATCTCAATTGCTGAAGAATGATCTCGCAAGGCCATCATCATAGCGGCAGCATTGATGCGAATTTGAGCGTCGAGCTGGCTCGCAGGAAACAACTCCAAGCCGCGCCATTTGGCTTCAGGTGAAGCAAGTGCAAGGAGCCTTTCGATTGCAACTTCCGTCTTGCCGCATTCATGCAGAGCCGATGCAAGGTTCAGCTCTGCATTTGGCACGAGATAATGGACATCATCCAAGGCAGTCAATGCACGCTGGTAATGAAACGTGGATTGCTCATAATTGCCATTTAAGAAATGAATGTTGCCAAGGCAGTATTCAAAACCACCGTAGTCTGGGACGCATGCGTCCGATGCGTCCATGACGCTCTTCAACATTTTGGAATGTCCTCCAAGCATGCACCCTACGACAATGGTGGCCCTGGCTCGCTCAATTTTCCAGCATTCGTCGGTTTTGACATCAACGACTTCGAGCATTGCTTGTAGAAACTGGGTACATTCCTCCATCAAGCTCGGCTCAATTTGCGGGACACGAAACAGCGAATCCATAAAGGCCTCAATCCCATTCGGCTCGACTGGCATAGGTTGTGCAATCATGAGCTGATTCCCGATACAACCTATCCAACAAAGGCAAATGATGCGGCGGCACACTTCCGCCAAGGTCAAGTCGTGATGAGATTCTTCCATGCTTGCTGCGAAAATAGACCTCCCCTTGTTTTTTCACGCTTATCATGATACGACATGAGAATCATGAGATGGTTCTGCAGGGCTCATGGCCGCGCCTTGGTCGTAGTTTTATCGTTGTTCATCGACATCTTACAGTGGCACACAAACCAACAACATGAAATTCCATCCATTCTCTGCCTTCACGCGCTTCGGACTTCTGCTCCTCTTGATCGTCTCATTCGGCTTATTTGACGTGGTAGCGCAGTACAATCCAGGGATCTTATCTGAACGTTCCTCGAACGGCAAAAATATGATGCAAACAAGGAAACTGCGCTTGGGCGAATTGTGTGATTCTCTCCAAAACGCCTTGAATCTTACGGACATTGAAGTGATCCCGGTTGCTACCCAGCCACCGCGTGTCATGCGTCGATTTGACCAAACAGCGTTGCGCGCGACCCTCAAGGAAATGTACAATAAGCTCGGCATGCCAGTGAACCTTCCTGCGCGATTCACTCCGCAAAATGTCAACGTCATCTTCACTGCCATTTTGGAAGCAGCGGCAGAGTCCCCTCCTACTGTGCAAACATTGGTGGCTTCCGATATCCAGTCCGCATTGTCGACTTTGAATGGCGCCGTGATTGATGATGGGCGAAAAGTACTAGATTCTTGGGGGTTCAAGTTTGGGACCGACTCTACCCTCTCTGACTCCATCCATGTGCCTTTCGGAGCATACTTGGGATTTCTGGACACATCAGTGGTCGATACGGGAGCATTTTCATTCGAACAAACAGCGCTCGCTCGCTACACGACCTATTTTTTCGCAGCCTGGGGTGAAAACGAAAATGGCATCGCCCATGGCGACACTTTGTCATTCACAACGTTGCCAGAACTCCCAAGTGGCATCACCCTTGGCGCGGATAGCATGACGCAGAGTTCAGCTATCTTAACGCTCTCAATTGCGGACGATGGGGGCCAAGACCCTGACTCGGTTGGGTTTTTTCTGGGAACGACTGATTTTGCCGATATTTCTCTCTCTCAAGACAGCTTGCCTTCTGACAGTTTGTCTGGAACGGAGTACACAGTATTCCTGACCCAGTTATCCCGATACACCGAGTATTTCTTCAATGCCTATGTCGACAACTTGGCGGGTCGTGCAATCGCCCCTTCGAACAATAGCTTTACCACATTACCTACTGCTCCGGCATTGGATGGCCCAACACTCACTGTCAATCCCACCAAGATTTCCTGCAAAGCATACGATTTAGGAGGCGATCAATCTTTTCCGACTCCTGATTCTACCGGATTCCATTGGGGCACAGAGGCGGATTTGTCAGATGCTAGCCGAGTATTGGGCTCGTTCTCTAGCTCGGATAGTACGTTTACATCCATCTTCGACAACCTGGAGGCCGGCGAGAAATACTATTTCTCGGGGTTTGCGGCGAATGCAGGTGGCATGAGCAACTCGGACACCATCGAAGTACTCACCCCGCCGGCTGTCACAACGAATCAAGGGGTCAAGAATTTGACCGATACATCGTTTAGCTTTACGGCCAAATTCGACTTCAAAAGCATCGTTCCAACTGCAACAGGTGTTGTTTGGGGCGTCGCTGCTGAACTCTCTGATGCAACTGACCAGTCTGCAACTTTGCTTCCTGACACGACCATTGAGGTCATGTTGTTGGGCCAAACCCCAGGCACGACCTTGCATTATTCAGCCTATGCTACCACCTCTGGGGGTGTTCGCATCTATGGAGATACTTTGATTTTCAAAGTGCCAATTCCACTTCATGATGGCAACATCTCGCTAGCTGCAAATACCTGGATTGCTGACTCGACTTGGGCGATGGAATCATATGGGCACATTTCCAACTGGTACACGGGGGCAGTTACCGACATGACGAGCTTGTTCATTTACAAGAGTTCATTCAATTCTGACATCAGCGGGTGGGACATGAGCAATGTTACTTCCACAAGTAATATGTTCTATGCCGCCGAAGCATTCAACCAAGACCTCAGCGGCTGGGACATGAGCAACGTCACCTCGGCCCATCGTATGTTCGACAGGGCCTATGCTTTTACATCGGACTTGAGCGGCTGGGACGTATCCAGTATCACGGATTTTGAGGGGATGTTCAATCAAGCGCGCACTTTTGAATCAGACCTCAGCGCCTGGAACGTAAGTGCCTCCAGCAACTTCGAATCTATGTTCAGTGGAGCCACCCTTTTCAATTCCGATCTTAAAAATTGGGATGTGCGCTCGGCAACTGACATGAGTTACATGTTTGCGAGCGACACAACTTTCAACGGAGATGTGAGTCTTTGGAATGTGAGCGGAGTGACGAACATGGAGGGAATGTTCTTGGGGGCGAGTCAATTCCAAGGGGATGTTTCGAACTGGGATGTTTCATCTGTAACATCGATGGGGAATTTGTTCAGTCAATCATCTTTTGACGGTGATATCAGCTTATGGAATGTGAGCAACGTAATCAGGATGTACTCTATGTTTGGTTCTACCCAGTTCAACGGGGACTTGAGCAACTGGGAAGTAGGTAACGTACAGGATATGGGCTACATGTTCAATTCTGACACGACCTTTGCAGGTGATTTGAGCAATTGGAATACTTCATCCGTAACCGACATGTCCTACATGTTCAGTGGATGCCTCAATTTCTCCTCAGACCTTTCCGATTGGGACGTGGATTCGGTTACATCCATGTCTGGCATGTTCCTAGGGACAGAGGCTTTCCAAGGGGACTTGAACAATTGGGATGTGAGTGCTGTCGAGAACATGTTGAGCATGTTTGAATCCTCATCGTTCAATCAATCTCTGAACAATTGGGATGTAGGGCAAGTCAAAGACATGCAAAAAATGTTCGCAAGCTCCGACTTTTCTGGAGATGTAAGCGCATGGAATGTAGGTTCGGTGCAGAACATGACCAAGATGTTTGCGAACTGTTATTCCTTCAACTCCGACATCAGCTCTTGGGATGTGAGTTCAGTGACGAATTTGAGCTACTTTTTGTACAACACGACCGCGTTCAGCAACGAACTCTACAGCGCGCTGCTTGCGAGCTGGAAAAATTTGAGTCTGCAGCAAGATGTGAAGTTTTCGAATACTACGCATTACACGTGCAACGTGGGCGATAAATCATACATCGAGTCGGCTTTCAATTGGACGATTCAAGATTTTGGTCTCCCCACTGACCCTTGCCCTGTTACGGTTCCTTCGGTTGTATCATTGCCCGCTGATAGCATCGGAGCAAACTCATTCAATCTCAAAGGGATCATCGCATATGATGGAGGTGCTTCCATCAGCGGATACGGGTTCATCCTAGGCGAGCAGTCAGATCTCTCGGACGGCGGGAATTGGTCTTTCCTTGCCACGCCTGAAATTGACTCTGAAGGAAATATAAACCAGTACCTCACAATCAATTCTTACGGCCCTGGCGACACACTTTTCTTCACCGCATTCGCTGAAAATGCCCAGGGAAGGGCATATGGTGATACGATTATGGTAAGCACCCTGACTTTCCCTCCCATTGTGGAAACCCAAGAATGGACCCACATCGAATTGGGCACCACACAATTGAGCGGCGCAATCAACAGCGATGGAGGGTTTGAGGTGTCCTCATTTGGTTTCAAATGGGGGGCATCGCCTGATTTGTCAAATGCTCAGGACACCGTGCTCACACAAGTAGCTTCAGACGGGACTTTTGAAGTCACCATCGACGGGCTTACCGACGGAAGTAGCGTGTATTACTCCGCATATGCCACGAATGCCCTCGGAACCAGCTTCGGGGATACGGTCTCCTTTGTTCCTGACGGGCCCTTCGTTTGCGGTATTTCAACCGTGAATTACAATGGATATACATACCAGACCGTCGCTTCAGGATCATCGTGCTGGTTCAGAGAGAATCTCCAAACAGACCTCTTGAATGACGGCACCCCGATTCCTGAGGTAACTGACGGATCGGATTGGGTCAATCAAACTTCACCCGCAAGATGCTCGTACAACAATGACCCCAATCTCGGTGCTCAATATGGTTACCTGTACAACTTCTACACCGTCGAGACAGAAAAATTGTGCCCTCAATTTTGGGGAGTTCCTCAAAGTCCAAGTGAATACCTATCCCTGAATTCAGAACCGATCGTAGCCGTCAAGGCCGCACCATCCGATTGGGATGGCAGCAATGCAACGGGGTGGTCCGCTGTTCCAGCCGGAATCAGAGGACCGTCAAGTGTGGGTTACGCATATGACGGCACTTTCAATGACCTGAATCAATCCGCATACTTTTGGCTTAATTTTATCAACGCGTTCAATGGCAATCCAGTAGGAACGAAAATCTATTCTGAATCCCATCCTTTTTCCTCCTCATTGAATAGCTCTCATGGACAATACAAGGATTATGGTTTGAGCGTTCGTTGCGTCAAACACACGAATTAGTGGTCCAGCCGAAACGAATTCGTCCGCGACATGATTTTGCGGTTTGTGGTCGCCTCCAGGCTCTCCTGGATTTATCCGGTTAACATCATGTCCTCACTTCAATGCGAATCCAACTGCATCCTGAACAAGTGTTCGTTGTCATTTCGTGCATTCGCGTGAAATTCAGCGAAATTTTTCGCTCGACCTTCACGGGCGATTTGGGGAGCTCCTTTCGATAACTGTACCCCCCCCCTCGAAAGGGGGGGGGGTACACTTTGGAACATCTTGATGTTCACCTATTACCCACCCCATTTCACGAAAAAACTCGGGAATTTCTTCCCGAGTTCACTGATTCAGCGGAGAGACTGGGATTGCTCGCGCTCAGGCGCTCGCGATCCCAAAAGGGGGAGGCTTGAAAACTGGAAAAGCTTGGTGGCCAGAGACCGCCGCTTTGTGCTTCTGGGGTTGGATTGAAGTGGGACTTCATCCCCCCCAGTAAGCAAAAAAGCCGGTGCGAAAGCACCGGCTTTTCCAGTATTTCGCGGTGAGACCGACTCTCGAACCTAATCAGCGTAACTCGTTGAAAATCAAAAACCAAAGGGGTTTACAGTTCACACTTGGGTTACAGTTTGGATACCGCGTCTTACGAGGGATCTTCGCTAAGATGCACCGAAATTCACTAGGATTCACAGCGATTTCAGAATTTCTCAAAAGTGCAGGATTCGAACCTAAACCACCGCTCAACGTTGGTTACCAGCAATATAGCCTAATGACATCGGAGACTTGGCTCGATACGAAGTCCATCACTTTTCGACGAGGTATGCCCACGGCGTGATGCGAAGAACTGAATTCTCTTCGTCGAGCTCCCATCTCCCCAATGCACTGAGGAGGCCCGCTGAGAAGTAGGGTCGGCAAATGCCCGTTTTAGGGTAAGCCACCGGTGACAGGCGTCTTGCAATTCTGCTTCGGATAGCGTACTCCCGCCCTTATTTCACGCCTTCCGCGGATTCTGCCGTGACGTCGTCAACGAAGAACTCCTCAGAAAGCCCTTCGTATCGGTCGACCTTCAGCGTCCAGTTCGACGGGAACAGTTCGGGGTACTGAGAGGGTTTGGTGCCGGGGAGCCGAACCAGGACATCGGCCAGCCATTCGGAAGGGTTGACGCCATGGATTTTGCAGGCCGCCATGAACGAGTAGAGCTGAGCGATGATTTCGGCCGACTCGTGTGGTCCCGCGAACAGGTAGTTTTTGCGCCCCACGGCCACCGGTCGGATGGTGTTCTCCATGGCGTTGTTGTCGATGTCGAGTTCGGGGCGCTCGGTGTAGAGCAGGAGTTTGTCCCAGCGCTTGAGCGTGTAGTCGAGGGCTTGTCGGAGGGGCTTCTTGGGCCGCAGGTCCATGAGCAGGGCCTCGAGTTTCGGGCGAGCGCGGTTCAGCAGGGTGCGGGCTCGGGCTCGAAGGCGAACCACCTCCTCGGGCGAGGCTTCCGTTTAGCGGATGTGCTGCTCGATGGCATAGAGCAGGCCGATGCCGCGCAGGATGACCGCCGCGGCCTTCGGGTCGGACGACTCCGCCTCGACGAACTTCCGACGGGCATGCGCCCAACAGCCCGCCAGTTCGATGCGGCCGCCGGCTTCCAGGGCCACGCCGTCGTAAGCTTGGTAGCCATCGGTTTGCAGGACGCCCGCAAATTCGCGCAGCACCGCCTTGGGGCATTCCTGCCCCCGACCGGGTTGGTAATCGAAAATGGGCAGGTTGAGCGCAGGCGACCGGTAGACCCAGAAGCAGCCGAGGTGCGTGCCCGACTTGAGGTTTTTCTTGTTCTTGCCCTTCTCCGGCAAGACGCGGATGGTGGTTTCGTCGGCTTGCAAATAGCATTGGGCAAGCACCGCCTTCTTCATGGCCAAATACAAAGGCACCAACCGCTCGCCCACCCCCATGATCCACTGGTTCAGGGTGCTCTCCGAGAGCGGGTAGCCCTCCCGTGCGAACATCTGCACCTGGCGGTAAGTCGGCAGGTGGTCGCAGAACTTTGCGGTGGTGACCTGGGCCACGACGGAGTCCCCGGCTTGGCTGCGGTCCTTCCACCGATCGGGCAGCTCGGCCGTGGCGATGGTCCCGTCCGCCAACCGGTACGTGGGGCGCACGATGCGGCGCACCCACAACTTCGCAGGCGCGTACTCGAGCACCTCGGTGACCTTCTCCCCGATGCACTCAGCTCACGCGGGCAGGTCCTCGGGCTCGATGACTTGCTTGCGGCGCGGCAAGTGGCGGGCGAGCTCCTTGCGCACGGGCTTCCCCTTCGGCTCCACGGCCTTCGTCCGCTGGATGACCACTTCCTCGGACTCCACGTCCTGCCCTTCCTCGGACGCAGGAACATCGAACAGCGTCGGGTGGTCCGGGTACAGCATGCGGCTCTTCTCACTCCGCGCGCCGAAGATCATCTTCTGGAGCTGGGGGTAAGTAGCGGCGGTTTTGTTTGGTTTTCTCAAAATCCAATCCCTCAATCAGCATGGCCAATTGCGCATAATTGATGGC
>ENA-OUOG01003503-OUOG01003503.1-marine-metagenome-genome-assembly--contig:-NODE-3503-length-14610-cov-2.795706_pt1 | contig 14610 bp, 9 predicted proteins | sample MGYA00248635_ERZ508505 | MGnify/ENA primary metagenome ERZ508505 (study PRJEB26176, sample SAMN06267871) | marine metagenome | isolation source: Saanich Inlet, British Columbia, Canada | place: Pacific...
CCACCACAACCCGCATTCCCTCGGCCTCGATGAGGACGCTCGATCGCAACCGATCGTCCCGGACATCCTCAGAAGTGCACACCTCACACGTGCACCCAATCACGGGAACCCCCTGAGAGGTGCCCGTGCCAAGGAATGTCAATTGTACATGCATGGCGCGAAGTTACAGCCCCTTCGGTTTGTACCTTTGAGGCAAACACCGCAAGTTTTGGATTCCAACCGCGTCATCCTCTCCGCCAAGCAAAAGGCCCTTCGGATCAACTTGAATCAAGATCTGTACGGGACGTTCGCCGAAATTGGCGCTGGTCAAGAAGTTGTTCGGCATTTTTTTCGTGCAGGTGGGGCCTCGGGGACCATTGCGAAGACCATTTCGGCATACGACAAAGACTTTTCGGATGCCATTTACGGACAGGAAGCGAAAGGCCGGTATGTCTGTGAGAGTCGCTTGGTCAAGATGCTCGATTATGAGTACAATCTCATCGAAGATCGGCTCAGTCGTGCACAACACCCGACGAAGCATTTCTTCGCCTTTGCCAACACCGTGGCGACAATCAACTACCACAAGACCATCCAGGGTCATGGCTGGTTTGGTTTGAAGTTTCAGAGTTCGCCTGAAGCGCCAGCGAACACCGTTTTGCTGCACGCTCGACTTCATGAGCAGGACGCACTGCTTCAGCAGCAGACCACGGGAATTCTTGGCGTCAATCTGATTTATGGATGTCTGTTTTTCCACAAACGGCCGAAGGACCTGCTCAAATCGCTTTACGATGATTTGGACCGCGATCAAGTCGAAATCGACATGATTCAAATGAATGGTCCGGATTTTTCTGATGTGGACAACCGTTTGCTTTCGCTGCAATTGGTCAAAAACGGCATGACAGATGCTGTCATCTTCTCCCCCGATGGAAGGAACTTGCAAGCCGCTGATGTACTCTACAAGAAGAACATCTTGGCCATTCGGGGTTCCTTTCGGCCGGTGACCAAGGTGAACATTGACATGATTGCCAAGGGATTGAGGAGATTCAAACAAGAGGCCAAGGTGGACCAAAGGAATCTCCAAGTCCTCTTCGAAATCACGTTGAACAATTTGTCCGCCGAGGGTGACATTGATGAAAAGGATTTCCTGGACCGGGCGGATGTGCTGTGCTCGATCGGGCAAACCGTTCTGATTTCGAATTACCAGAAGTACTACAAGCTGGTTGAGTTCTTCTCTCGGTACACGAAGAAGCGCATGGGCCTCATCCTAGGCGCAAACACCATGGCAGAGGTCTTCAATGAAAAGTACTACCGCGATTTGAACGGTGGAATTTTGGAGGCCTTCGGAATTTTGTTCTCGAGGGACTTGAAGATCTACTTGTATCCTTGGTTGGATGAAAAGTCCAAAGAACTTTGGACCACCGAGACCACTCCGATCCACCCGCGCCTGAAGCCCCTATTTGATTATTTGTTGTTCAACAAGCGGATTTCTGACATCGAGGATTACGACGAAGAAATTCTGAGCATTTTCTCCAAAGAGGCCTTGCAGCGCATCAAGTCGGGGGACGAGGGCTGGGAGCACATGGTGCCAGATTTCGTCGATCGGGTGATCAAGGAGAAGTGCCTGTTTGGATATTGTGGGGCGCTGCCCAACAGCGATGAGAGGAGCCTCGAAGACGCCGCACTGGCTGCGGCCAGGGCCATCAACCCACCCACAGGAAACTGAATTCTGTAAGGGAGTTCTCGCAACACTCCACCACGCATTCCGTTGTTTTGGAAAAAGCAAAAAGCCGCCCTCGAATCGAGAGCGGCTTTTTTTGTACGAATCTTGCCTCGTCAGGTCAAGCGTTAGAGGCCTCGACGAGTTTCTGCGCCTCCATCACTTCTTCAAGCTCCTCCCGAGTGGCCACCTTCGTGTCGTTGAACGCACGGGTGCCGGTGCCTGCAGGAATCAAGTGCCCGACAATCACATTCTCCTTCAAGCCCAACAAGAAGTCCTGTTTTCCGGAGACAGCCGCCTCATTGAGGACTTTCGTGGTCTCCTGGAACGACGCTGCCGAAATGAATGATTTTGTTTGCAACGAAGCACGTGTGATCCCTTGAAGCAAGGGGCGCGCTGTCGCTGGAATGGCATCCCGACCTTCAGCGAGCGTCAAGTCACGCCTGCGCAGTGAACTGTTGACGTCGCGAAGGCGTCGGGCAGTCACCATTTGGCCCACTTTCAACTCTTCTGTCTCGCCGGCTTCCGTGATGACAACCATTCCGAAAATCCGATCATTTTCTCGCATGAAATCGGACTTTTCAGCCAGTTGCTTTTCCAAGAATCGGGTATCTCCGGGATCCTCAATGACGACCTTTTTCATCATTTGACGAACGATGACTTCAAAGTGCTTGTCATTGATTTTCACGCCCTGGAGTCGGTATACGTCTTGAATCTCATTGACGATGTACTCCTGGACTGCCGTCGGCCCCATGATGTCCAAAATGTCGATGGGCGTAATGGCCCCATCGGACAATGGCATGCCAGCACGGACGAAGTCGTTGTCTTGGACCAAAATGTGCTTCGACAAAGGCACCAAGTACTTGTACTTGTCTCCAACACGGGACTCCACGATGATTTCGCGGTTGCCCCGCTTGATCTTGCCGTAAGTCACAATGCCATCCACCTGGGAAACCACGGCAGGGTTCGATGGGTTTCGTGCCTCGAACAACTCGGTGACACGCGGCAATCCCCCGGTAATGTCACCAGACTTGCCTGCAACCCTTGGGATTTTGCAAAGAATTTGGCCAATGGTGGCCGTATCACCTTCTTGAACAGAAAGGTGAGCGCCTACAGGCAGAGAGTAAGTCTTGAGGATCTCTTTGTCCTTGCCCATGACCAAAATGGCTGGGTTCTTCTTCTTGTCCTTTGTTTCTGTGATCACAATCTCACGGAAACCGGTTTGTTCATCCAACTCCTCGCGATAGGTCACACCCTCTTCGATCATCTCGAATTTGATGGTGCCAGTCTCCTCGCTGATGATGACGTTGTTGTAGGGATCCCAAGTGCAAATCGATTCGCCTTTTGAGATTTTGTCCCCTGAGAATTTTCTCAGAACTGAACCGTAAGGCAAAATGATCGTGGACAGCGCCACGTTGGTCTCGGGATCGATGACCTTGAACTCCGCTGAACGCGAAACAACAATCACCTCCTTTTCTCCCTCTTGGTTCACGCGAGTGACTTCCCTCAGATCGTCAATTTCAACGACACCGTCGAATTTGACTGTGATTTGGTTCTCATCCGAAATCTTCGAGGCTGTACCTCCAACGTGGAACGTCCGCAAAGTCAACTGGGTTCCCGGCTCACCGATGGACTGGGCGGCAATGACACCGACCGCCTCTCCAACCTGCACCATCCTTGCTGTGGCCAAATTCCTTCCGTAGCACTTTGCACAAACACCCTGTGGTGATTCACAAGTCAAGACCGAACGAACCTCCACCTCGTCAACCCCAGCAGCTTCAACACGCTTGGCCAAATTCGGTGTGATTTCGTCTCCACTTTTCACAATGACCTCGGATGTCAAAGGATCCATGATGTCGTTGACTGTGACACGACCGACAATGCGATCGCCGATGCCCTCAACAATTTCATCGCTTTTGCGCAATGGGACGGCAATGACGCCACGCAGGGACAAGCAGTCTTCTTCCGTGATGATGACGTCTTGGGCCACATCCACAAGTCGACGCGTCAAGTAACCTGCGTCGGCTGTTTTCAATGCTGTATCCGCGAGACCTTTCCTTGCACCGTGAGTAGAAATGAAGTACTCCAGAATGGAAAGACCCTCCTTAAAGTTGGACAAAATCGGATTCTCAATAATGTCTTGCCCACCGGTGGCAGAGGACTTCTGCGGCTTGGCCATCAGCCCCCGCATACCAGACAACTGACGAATCTGTTCCTTGGATCCCCTTGCACCGGAGTGCATCATCATATAAATGGAGTTGAATCCCTGACGATCCGTTTCGATGCGATCCATCAAAATGTTCGTCAAACGAGAATTCGTGTGTGTCCAGATGTCAATGATCTGGTTGTAACGCTCGTTGTTCGTGATGAGTCCCATGTTGTAGTTCTCCATCACCTCTGCGACCTGCTGCTTGGCTTGGTCGACAAGCTTGTCCTTTTCCGGCGGAATGATGACGTCGTTCAAGTTGAAAGACAGTCCACCTTTGAAAGCCATGTAGAAGCCCAAATTCTTGATGTCATCGAGGAATTGCGCCGCTCTTGGCACACTCGTTGAGTTCAGGACATGGGAGATGATTCCGCGCAAGGACTTCTTCGTCAGCAGCTCGTTGATGTAACCCGCCTCAATGGGGACGTATTCGTTGAACAACACACGACCGCATGTGGTGTCGATGATGGAGGCATTCCCCTCCGCGTCCACGTAGCGCATTTTGATCGCAGCATGCAAGGCGAGCTTTCCTTCTTGGTATGCAATTCTCACCTCCTCTGGCGAATAGCAGACCATGCCCTCTCCTTTGACCACAAAATCTTCTGTGGACTTCCGCTCTTTCGTGATGTAATACAGCCCCAACACCATGTCCTGGGAGGGAACCGCAATCGGCGCACCGTTGGCCGGATTGAGAATGTTGTGAGACGCCAACATCAACAGCTGCGCTTCCAAGATGGCAGCACTGCCCAATGGCAAGTGAACGGCCATTTGGTCACCATCGAAGTCAGCATTGAAAGCTGTACAAGCCAATGGATGCAACTGAATCGCCTTGCCCTCGATCAGCTTGGGCTGAAAGGCCTGAATGCCCAAACGGTGAAGGGTCGGTGCTCGGTTCAGCAGAACGGGATGCCCCTTCATGACATTCTCAAGAATGTCCCAAACAACTGGATCCTTGGCATCCACAATTTTCTTGGCCGACTTCACTGTCTTCACGATGCCACGCTCTATCATCTTTCGAATGATGAATGGCTTGTACAGTTCCGCAGCCATGTTCTTGGGCAAACCGCACTCATGCAACTTCAAGTCAGGCCCGACCACAATGACAGAACGCGCTGAATAGTCCACACGCTTTCCGAGCAGGTTTTGGCGGAAACGGCCTTGCTTTCCCTTCAGGCTGTCCGACAACGACTTCAACGGTCGATTGCTCTCGGTCTTCACCGCAGATGACTTTCTGCTGTTGTCGAAAAGGCTATCGACAGCTTCTTGGAGCATGCGCTTCTCGTTGCGCAAGATGACTTCCGGCGCCTTGATCTCCACGAGGCGCTTCAATCGGTTGTTGCGAATGATGACTCGACGATACAAATCGTTCAAATCGGACGTCGCAAATCGTCCACCATCAAGCGGCACAAGCGGACGCAATTCCGGTGGGATCACAGGAACAACTTTCACGATCATCCATTCTGGACGATTCTCAATTCGGCTGTTCGCATCGCGCAACGCCTCCACCACCTGCAAACGCTTCAGCGCCTCGCTCTTTCGCTGTTGAGAAGTCTCTGTGTTCGCCTTGTGGCGCAACTCATAGCTCAACTCATCCAACTCCAACCCTTGAAGCATGTCATACAGCGCCTCGGCCCCCATCTTCGCAATGAATTTGTTGGGGTCCTTGTCATCCAGGTATTGGTTCTCCTTTGGCAAGCTATCGAGGATGTCCAAGTATTCCTCTTCTGTCAAGAAATCATTGACCATCAATTCGGCCTCATCTGGGCCTTTGGCAATGCCTGGCTGGATGACGACGTAGCGCTCGTAGTAGATGATTTGGTCCAATTTCTTCGAAGGAAGGCCCAAGAGGTAGCCAATCTTGTTGGGCAAGCTCTTGAAGTACCAAATGTGTGCTACTGGAACGACAAGCTGGATGTGTCCCATCCGCTCCCGCCGAACTTTTTTCTCAGTCACTTCCACACCACAGCGATCACAAACGATGCCTTTGTATCGGATGCGCTTGTATTTGCCGCAATGGCATTCGAAATCCTTGACAGGGCCAAAAATTCGCTCACAAAACAGGCCATCACGTTCCGGCTTGTACGTCCGATAATTGATGGTTTCGGGCTTGAGCACCTCTCCGTGCGACTGCTCGAGAATCATTTCCGGCGATGCCAACGAGATGGTAATCGTGTTGAAATCGCTGGTGAGTTGCTTGGGATTTTTTTGCGTGAACATGTTGTTCTAACTGATCAATCGAGTGAAACGGTGAGGCCCAATCCACGGAGTTCGTGAAGAAGGACATTGAAGGATTCGGGGATGCCTGGTGTGGGCATGACATCACCCTTGACGATGCTCTCATAAGCGCGAGCTCGACCATTGACATCGTCGGACTTCACGGTCAGGATTTCCTGAAGGATGTTCGCAGCACCAAATGCTTCGAGCGCCCAAACCTCCATCTCACCAAATCGCTGACCACCAAACTGCGCTTTACCGCCCAACGGCTGTTGGGTGATGAGCGAGTATGGCCCGATGGATCTTGCGTGCATTTTGTCGTCAACCATGTGGCTGAGTTTGATCATGTAGATCACGCCTACTGTGGCTGGCTGGTCAAAACGTTCTCCAGTACCGCCGTCATACAGATAACTGACGCCACATTCTGGGACACCCGCTTCGGTGGTGATCGCCGTGATTTGGTCCAAAGAAGCACCATCGAAAATCGGCGTCGCATAAGTGCGGCCCAATTTTTGACCTGCCCACCCCAAAACCGTCTCGTAAATCTGCCCCAAGTTCATTCGCGAAGGAACACCTAATGGGTTCAACACGATGTCCACAGGTGTTCCATCCTCCAAGAATGGCATGTCTTCCGCACGAACAATCTTGGCCACAATGCCTTTGTTGCCGTGCCGACCCGCCATCTTGTCCCCTACCTTGAGCTTCCGCTTTTTCGCCACATAGACTTTGGCCAGTTTGACGATGCCCGTCGGCAGCTCATCTCCTACGGTCACCTGGAATTTCTTCCGCTTGTATGCCCCGAGAAGATCATTGTATTTGAGGTGGTAGTTGTGAACGAGGCGACGGACCAAAGCATTCGTCTCATCGTCCCGAACCCATCCATCGCTGTTGATGGTCAAATAATCCAATGACGACAAAATTCGCTGGGTGAACTTCACCCCTTTCTTCACTTGCTCCTCCTTGTAATAGTTGTTGACGCCTTGGCACACTTTGCTTCCGACCAATTTCATCAACTTGTCAACAAGCACCTTCTTCAGATCACCTGCTTCGATGTCAAATTCTTTGTCAATTCGCTCCAAAACGGCCTTGTCTGCCGCTTTCGACTTCCTGTCCTTGATGGCGCGACTGAACAATTTCTTGTCAATGACAACGCCATAGCCGCTTGGTGGCATTTTCAAAGAAGCATCCTTGACATCACCGGCTTTGTCCCCGAAGATGGCGCGAAGCAACTTTTCTTCCGGACTCGGATCGGACTCGCCCTTTGGTGTGATTTTTCCGATCAAGATGTCGCCCTCCTTCACCTCTGCACCCACACGGATCAATCCATGTTCGTCCAAATCCTTGGTCGCCTCCTCACTGACATTCGGAATGTCACTCGTCAACTCTTCGATGCCGCGTTTCGTGTCACGCACTTCAAGAACGTACTCGTCAATGTGCAAGGACGTGAACACGTCCTCGCGCACCACCCGCTCCGAAATGACAATCGCATCCTCGAAGTTGTAACCTTTCCATGGCATGAAGGCCACCTTCATGTTTTGGCCCAAGGCCAACTCGCCCGCCTGTGTAGAGTACCCCTCAACCAAAACCTGGCCAGTCACCACGTGCTGTCCCTTGGCAACGATTGGCTTGAGGTTCATGCATGTTCCTTGGTTGGTTCGCTTGAACTTGGTCAACGGATACACAGAGATGTCACTGTCAAACGTAACGAGACGGTCCATCTCGTCCATATCGTATTTGATGCGAATTTCATTGGCGTCCACGTACTCGATGACACCATCGGCCTCCGCCCGCAGCAATACCCTTGAGTCCTCGGCAACGGACTTCTCCAAGCCCGTTCCTACGATGGGCGCAACCGGACGAATCAACGGCACCGCCTGCCGCATCATGTTCGACCCCATCAGCGCACGGTTGGCATCATCGTGCTCCAAAAATGGAATCAGTGATGCAGCAATCGAAGCGATTTGGTTGGGCGCAACGTCCATGAAGTCCAACTGGCCTGGCTCTACCTGGGGGAAATCACCCTCCATACGCGCCTTGACGATGTCGTTCTTGAACGTGCCATCCACTTCGATCGGCGCATTCGCTTGTGCAATGAGATTGGCATCCTCCTCCTCTGCAGACAAATACACGATGTCGTTCGTGACCTTGCCTTCGATCACCTTTCGATATGGGGTTTCAATGAAGCCCAATCGGTTCACCTTCGCGTAAACACACAAGCTGCTGATCAGGCCAATGTTTGGGCCTTCCGGCGTCTCGATGGTGCAAAGACGTCCGTAGTGGGTGTAGTGCACATCACGCACCTCAAAACCCGCTCTTTCCCGCGAAAGTCCGCCTGGTCCCAACGCCGAAATCCGGCGCTTGTTGGTCACCTCACTCAGCGGATTGGTTTGGTCCATGAACTGCGACAGCTGATTCGTGCCGAAAAAGCTGTTGATGACCGAGCTCAACGTCTTGGCGTTGATCAAATCCGTCGGCGTGAAGACCTCATTGTCCCGAACATTCATTCGCTCACGAATGGTTCTGGCCATGCGCGCGAGCCCCACTCCAAACTGATTGTACAATTGCTCCCCTACGGTCCGAATGCGTCGGTTGCTCAGGTGATCAATGTCATCGACATCAGCGTTGGAATTCACCAAATCCAAGAGGTACTTGATGATTTTCAAAATGTCATCTTTCGTCAAGGTCCGATTCTGCACAGCATCGTCAATCTCCAGCTTCCTGTTGATTCTGAATCGACCAACCTCACCCAAATCGTAACGCTGCTCTGAGAAAAACAGCTTGTCAATCACCCCACGGGCTGTTTCCAAATCTGGCGGCTCTGCATTCCGCAATTGCCGATAAATGTATTCAACCGCCTCCTTCTCGCTGTTGGAACTGTCCTTCTGAAGGGTGTTGTAAATGATCGCGTAATCCGCTTGATTGATTTCCTCTTTGTGAAGAATGATGCTCTTGACCCCAGCATCGATGATCAAATCAATGTGCTCCTTCTCGAGCAACGTCTCCCGATCCATCACCACTTCATTCCGCTCAATGGACACAACCTCACCAGTATCCTCGTCCACAAAATCTTCGATCCAGGTCTTCAAAACCCGCGCCGCCAACCGCCGGCCGACAACGCGCTTCAACCCGGCCTTGCTCACCTTGACCTCATCTGCAAGGTCGAAAATGTCCAAAATATCTCGGTCTGTTTCGTAGCCTATTGCACGCAACAACGTGGTCACCGGCAACTTCTTCTTCCGGTCAATGTAGGCATACATGACACTGTTGATGTCCGTCGCAAACTCGATCCATGACCCCTTGAATGGGATGATTCGAGCACTATACAGTTTCGTGCCATTGGCATGGCGGCTCTGGCCGAAGAACACACCAGGAGAACGATGCAATTGATTGACGATCACACGCTCTGCGCCATTGATTACAAAAGAACCCTGCGGCGTCATGTAAGGGATGGTTCCCAAATAAACATCCTGAACGATGGTCTCAAAATCTTCGTGTTCCGGGTCCGTACAATACAGCTTCAGCTTGGCTTTGAGGGGAACACTGTAAGTCAGACCTCGCTCAATGCACTCATCGATGCTGTATCGAGGCGGATCGATGAAATAATCAAGGAATTCGAGGACAAACTGATTTCTCGTATCCGTAATGGGAAAGTTTTCACTGAAAACCTTAAATAGGCCTTCAGACTCTCGGTTCTCCGGATTCGTCTCCAACTGGAAGAACTCTTGAAAAGAGCGCAACTGGATGTCGAGGAAGTCAGGATGAGCCAATGGCAACTCCACGGAGGAGAAGCTCATGCGCTCTGGTTTCGGTTGCTTCACCAGGGTCATGGTGCAGGGGATTCAGTAGTGAGAACAGACGATTGGTTTGCAGGTTTTTTTAAAAGGCAAAAAAAGGTCTAGGCGAGGACCTGCATCCTCACCTAGACCTACTCCGTTAGCAGGAAATCGAATTACTTGAGCTCGACTTCAGCACCGGCTTCCTCGAGTTGCTGCTTGAGCGCTTCGGCTTCGTCCTTGGACACGCCCTCCTTCAATGGAGAAGGTGCACTGTCGACGATTTCCTTTGCCTCTTTCAAGCCGAGACCGGTCAACTCCTTCACTGCCTTGACAACTGCGAGCTTCGCAGAACCAGCAGATTTCAAAATCACATCGAATTCAGTTTGCTCTTCTGCAGCACCTGCGTCTCCGCCTCCTGCAGGACCCGCAACCGCAACAGCAGCTGCTGCCGGCTCGATGCCATATTCGTCTTTCAAAATACCAGCCAATTCGTTTACCTCCTTTACAGTGAGGTTTACGAGGGCTTCGGCCATTTCCTTCAAATCAGCCATGATGATGTTGTATTAAATTGTTCTTATGTTTGACTAGGTGGAAATTATCCTTCACGTTCTGACAAGGTCTTCACCAAGCCAGACAAGGTATTTCCTGCAGACTGCAATGATCCGAGGACATTCTTCGCAGGTGACTGCAGCAAAGCCACAACGTCTGCAATGAGTTCGTCCTTCGATTTGATTGCTGTCAGAGCCTCCAAGTGCTCCGATCCAACGTAACAAGCTTCCTCGACGTAAGCGGCCTTGAGCGAAACCAGTTCAGACTTCTTGTTGAAGTCCTTCAAAAGTTTCGCAGGCGCATTGCCTACCTCACCGACCATCACGACGGTTTGGCCCTTCAGAACTTCATACAGCTCGCTGTAATCTTTTCCTTCCACACGCTCCATTGCTTGGCGCAACAAGGTGTTTTTGACCATCCGAACGCCAATGTCTTTTTTGTAGCACTCCCTGCGAAGATTTGTCGTTCCCTCTGAGTTCAGCCCTGAGGCATCCGTCAAGTAAACCACAGGATTCTCCAACAACACCTGGGCGAGCTCTTCAATCTGTTGATTCTTCTCTGTTCGAGTCATGAGTTCTCAGGTTGATGGTTATGCCAAAGCAGACTTTTGATCGACGAGAATGCCTGGCCCCATTGTTGAGCTCAGACAAATGCTCATCATGTAGGTTCCCTTGGCAGCAGCAGGCTTCAACCGCATCAAAGTGGACATCACTTCTCGAGTATTCTCCTCGAGCTTGTCCGCAGAAAAAGAAACCTTTCCAACAGAGGCATGGATAATGCCATATTTGTCAACTTTGAAATCAATTTTGCCCGCCTTCACGTCTTGTACAGCCTTTCCAACTTCCATGGTCACGGTGCCAGATTTGGGGTTCGGCATCAAGCCTCTTGGACCGAGAATTCGACCCAAAGCCCCCACTTTGCCCATGACCTGGGGAGTGGTAATAATAACATCCACGTCGGTCCATCCGTCCTTGATCTTTGCCACAAACTCGTCCAAACCGACGAAATCCGCACCAGCGTCCTTTGCCTCCTGCTCTTTGTCAGGATTGCAAAGCACAAGCACGCGGACAGTCTTGCCCGTGCCATGAGGCAGGGAAACTGTTCCACGAACCATCTGATTCGCTTTTCGAGGGTCTACGCCGAGTCGCACCGCCAAATCTACGGAAGCGTCAAACTTCGTCGTCGACAGCTCCTTCACCAAGGAAGTCGCATCCGCCAACGCATACGCCTTCTCGGCGTCGAACTTTTCCGCAATGGCCTTTTGGTTCTTTGTCAATCGTCCCATTTTGCGCGATTTTGTGACTTAGAAAGGGCGTTCACCTTCGACACGAAGCCCCATGCTCCGAGCCGTTCCAGCGACCATCCGCATCGCGGATTCCACTGAAAAACAGTTCAGATCAGGCATCTTGTCTTCTGCAATTGTCCGCACTTGATCCCAATTCACGGCACCGACCTTCTTCCTGTTGGGCTCGGCAGAACCACCTTTCAGCTTTGCAGCTTCGAGCAATTGTACCGCAGCAGGAGCTGTCTTAATGACAAAGTCAAAAGACTTGTCGCCGTAAACTGTAATGACCACAGGAACAACCTTTCCCGCTTTATCCTGGGTCCGAGCATTGAATTGCTTACAGAACTCCATGATATTCACCCCTTTCGCACCGAGGGCCGGTCCGACTGGAGGTGAAGGATTGGCTGCACCACCGCGAATCTGCAGTTTGATGAGTCCAGCTATTTCTTTAGCCATAGTGATTTATATTGAACAGTCCACGACGCGCGCAAATGGGAAGCATTAAAAAGGACATTGCGACTGTCAAGGCTGTCTGTTCCGAATTAAACGTCTTTTTCTACTTGCAGGTAACCAAGTTCGACAGGGGTTTTCCTGCCAAAGATTTTTACCATCACTTTCAACTTTTTCTTTTCTTCGTTGACCTCTTCGATGTTTCCATTGAATCCGTTGAATGGGCCATCGGTCACCTTGACCATTTCACCCACCTGGAAAGGAATGTTGATTTCCTCTTCGGTATCCTCTAGGTCGTCAATCACACCGAGGATTCGGTTGATTTCGTGCTGTCGGACAGGCAGAGGTTCTCCACGCTTCTCTGCGCCCAGAAAACCAATCACACCCGTCGCGTTTTTCACAATGTGAGGCACCTCACCGACCAGCGCCGCTTCGATGTAGATGTAACCAGGGAACAAATTCCGTTCCTTGGAAACCTTTTTGCCATTGCGGATTTGGAAAACCTTTTCCATCGGGATCAAGATTTGTCCAACGTAGTCCTGTAAGCCTTCAGCTGCGATTTCAGTCTCCAAAGTCTCCTTGACTTTCTTCTCCTGACCGCTGATTGCCCGAACCACGTACCACTTTTTGTCAATATCACTCATAGCAATGGCTTCAGAACCAGTCAAAGCAATTCGTAAATCAAACCGATCACCCCTCTCCAGATGGAGTCACCAGCATTGACACCAAATGCCCAATCCATCACGAAGACAATGCCCGCAATCAATAAGGACGCGACAAACACCAATACCGAAGCACCTTGAAGTTCTTTCCAACTAGGCCAGGTCACTTTTGTAACCAGTTCTTCGTATGCATCTTGAAAATACTCGGTGATCTGAGACATGGGATACAAGGTTTTAGCACGGGCGGCAGGACTCGAACCTGCAACCAATGGTTTTGGAGACCACTACTCTGCCAATTGAGCTACGCCCGTAGATGGAAAAGAAGGCACACCACAAAGGGCGCACCTTCTTTTCTCAAAATTCAAAAATTCGAAATGATCACTTCGTGATTTCTGTGACCTGACCAGCACCGACAGTGCGACCACCCTCGCGGATTGCAAAACGCAAACCAACATTCATCGCAATTGGGTTGATCAACTGTACGTTGATGGAGACGTTGTCTCCAGGCATCACCATCTCACGACCCTCTTCCAAGAAGATCTCTCCAGTGACGTCCGTCGTGCGGAAGTAGAACTGAGGACGATACTTGTTGTGGAAAGGGGTGTGGCGTCCACCTTCTTCTTTCTTCAAGATGTACACCTCTGCCTTGAAGTTGGTATGCGGCGTAATGGACTTCGGCGCAGCAATAACCATACCACGGCGGATGTCCTTCTTGTCGATGCCACGAAGCAACAAACCAACGTTGTCACCAGCTTCACCGCGATCCAAAATCTTGCGGAACATCTCTACACCTGTGATGGTCGTCTTCATTGCCTCCTCCTGCATGCCGAGAATTTCGACTTCATCACCAGTGTTGATGACACCCGTCTCAATCCGTCCAGTTGCAACCGTACCACGACCAGTGATGGTGAAGACGTCCTCAATGGACATCAAGAAAGGCTTCTCGTTGTCTCGTGGTGGGATCTCAATCCACTCATCAACAGCAGCCATCAAAGCCAAAACAGTATCAACCCACTTTGGCTCACCATTCAATGCACCCAATGCGGAGCCTTGCACAACTGGGCCGTTGTCTCCATCGTACTCGTAGAAGCTCAACAGCTCACGAATTTCCATTTCAACGAGTTCCAACAACTCCGAATCATCCACCATGTCCACTTTGTTCATGAACACAACAATGCGCGGGATGCCCACCTGACGGCCGAGCAGGATGTGCTCACGTGTCTGTGGCATGGGACCATCTGTAGAAGCAACCACGAGGATTGCTCCGTCCATCTGAGCCGCACCCGTCACCATGTTCTTCACATAGTCAGCGTGACCTGGACAGTCAACGTGTGCGTAGTGACGATTTTGAGTCTGGTACTCAACGTGCGACGAGTTGATCGTGATGCCGCGCTCCTTCTCTTCAGGAGCATTGTCAATTTGATCAAATGAGCGCGCCTCACTGTACCCCGCGTCTGCAAGGACCTTCGTGATTGCAGCGGTAAGGGTTGTCTTACCGTGGTCGACGTGACCAATGGTCCCGATGTTGACGTGGGGCTTCGACCGGTCAAACGTTTCTTTAGCCATAGCCTAGCTGTTTAAGTTAACTGTCTGGTTTCACAATAGTTCGAGCCAATGACGGGAATTGAACCCGTGACCTCATCCTTACCAAGGATGCGCTCTACCCCTGAGCTACATCGGCTTTCTTCAAAAGAAGAGCGGAAGACGAGATTCGAACTCGCGACATTCAGCTTGGAAGGCTGATGCTCTACCAACTGAGCTACTTCCGCTTG
>ENA-OUOG01003504-OUOG01003504.1-marine-metagenome-genome-assembly--contig:-NODE-3504-length-14608-cov-17.492258_pt1 | contig 14608 bp, 13 predicted proteins | sample MGYA00248635_ERZ508505 | MGnify/ENA primary metagenome ERZ508505 (study PRJEB26176, sample SAMN06267871) | marine metagenome | isolation source: Saanich Inlet, British Columbia, Canada | place: Pacific...
CTGCGCATTGGATCAACGGTTGGATCTTGAAAGACAAATCCAATATGACCAAGCGGCTTTGCATCATTGCGATCCCACAATTTGCCATTGATTTCAATCCGCCCTGATGTCGGATGGATTAGTCCAGCGAGTATCTTAAATAGCGTACTTTTCCCTGCCCCATTGGGCCCAAGTAATGCTGTCACCGAGTTTGATCGCAATTCCATTGACAGGTCTCTCAGCGCTTCAACTTTCCCAGCATAAGAATGGCTCAGGTTTTTAATCGAAAATTTCATATTTCTTTTCGGGTAATCCTGTCTAGTTGAGCCGAGCTTTTCATCGCTAATTCGGTAGGATACAAATTCATACTAGATATTAATCTAACATTAGATAGATGAAAAATTGAGATACTTTGATGAGATGCTCGTATCCTATTTCAAGTTATTAGCTTCATGACGCCCGCTCGTGATGGAATGTGAGTTAAACGACAAGATCAGCGGACTTTGCTGCTGAACGTACGCGGATGACAACTCTCATCGGCGTTATAGGTGCAGAACCATCAGGGATGAGTATAACACTCCGGCTTGTTGAAGCAGGGTGCAGAGTGACCATCTGAGACAAGAAAAAAATCCGGGCGAGCAGATCTTTAGAAATGCAACAGGAGCATCTGACGATGCTTATTTCGCTTTTGGGTGACGAATATAAAGCCGGCGTTAAATAAACCAAACGCTTTTGGCGTGTCGCTGAGCATGAGCTTTGTCGTCATCTTTTGAAGATAAATCGTCAAACTCTCGGATCTTTGTGGAAAGGCTTTGGGTTCCTCAATGTCATCGGGAAGGCTGGTCTCAAAAGATATACAGGCGTTAGAGCAGTTCAAATTAATGAAGCGGACGGCCGTTTAGCTAAAGTGTTTAAAGATGGGTGCCAGGATAGTTAGATCGATAGTGACCGTGTTTTGCTGCATTCTGGAGTTCTTCCTAGTCGCCAAACCAGAGGTTATTTTGAAAAAGCTACGTAATGCTGGGAGTTAGGTGAAGAGATCCGAAAAATTCACGAAATCGGAATACTAAGTTTACTGTGCACCCCGTGCCTCCTAAGAGAATCTTCAATAAATCCAGTCGAGATCATGTTAGCAATGACTGTATTCAAGAACGCGAGCACTTCGGGGTTACCTTTCTTTATACCGACTGCTTGCCTGATAGCTGTGAACATTGGGTGAAGGATTATGTAATTAGGATTGCTAGCGACTTCTTCGATGAGTGCTGGCTTTAATCCAGCCAATACCGTTGCAGCACCTTTTCTAAACAACTCTAGAGCCTCCGTCATCGAGCTAGTGCGTTTAATAGTCGCGTGCCTCAAATTTGCCGTTAGCCACAAGTCATAAGCCGCCCGATCAGGAACAGCAATAGTAGTTTCAACCTGGTCCACATCCTGAGATTGTCGTAACTTCGAGTCCTTATGAATAAGAAAATGTGCATCTATCAATGCGTAGGAGATTGTGAAGTCCATCACCTCAGCTCGCGCGGGCTCCTCTGCAATATTACAGATATCCCATCGGCCAGAATCCACCGTATCTGCAATTAATCCAGGCCTCTCAAAACAAATTAACTCACACTCAACATCTAACTCTTGAGCAATTCGCATAGCTATATCTGGTGATGGACCCGTGGGCGTACCATCCGCATTGATATGAGGTACTAATAAAAAATTGCCCACGTTGATTGCGGCGCGTAAATGCCCTTCGGGTACTAATGATTTCATAATTGCTTTATTCATTTAGGTCCTTTGGCTAACAACGGTATCAACACAACCGGATAGGCCTTCATGATTAACACACAAAACATCGATGCGAATATTTACACCGATGATCTATTAAACATCAATCTTCTCGAACAAGAAGGCTGTTTGGGCGTCATTATAATCTCTATCCTAGAGACTTGCCTGCGGATGAGCATGCGGTAGATATCCTCTTCATCTGCTCAAGATTCATGCGGAGCCTTTTAATTATTTTTCTAAGATATTTAGAATTTTGTGAATCTAGAAGAGTACAAATTTATTAGGTGTGCATGGCGCGCCCGAGAGGATTCGAACCTCTGACCTCTGCCTCCGGAGGGCAGCGCTCTATCCAGCTGAGCTACGGGCGCATTGGAGGCGGAGTATACACGTAATTGTTTTATGCCACAGTTTTCCTCCAAGCTCCAACCAAAATACTCATGGCGCTTAAAACCCCAAGACTTTATAATCTCGCGCACAAAACTGACCAACAGCCATGAGGTTCTCAATGAAAACGGTAATGACCGCGATCACATCCCTAATTGCAGTATCGGCGTTTGCAGCCAATGATGATGCAACCGTGGTTCTCGAGCGACTGAAATCTCCGGCGTCCATCTGTGTGATGGGCGATCCATGTGCTGCAAATATTGGTAAAGCTCCAGTAGCTGTAGCTGCTCGCACCGGCGACCAAGTCTATAACTCGGCTTGCGCTGCTTGTCACACCACCGGCGCCGCTGGAGCGCCGAAAACGGGAGACGCTGGAGCTTGGACTTCTCGTGTTGATCAAGGAATGGAAACGATGGTCAAGCACGCGATTAATGGTTACAACGCGATGCCTGCGCGCGGTCTCTGTGCTGACTGCTCAGACCAGGAAATTGCCGACGCAGTCGCGTTCATGGTGGACAAACTTTAAGCCGATCAATGACGCCGATCCCAGGTTGGGTCGGCTGCTTGAATTGGAGTCGGTACTTTCTTGAGTTTTTGAAGCAGCGTTTCTAGTGTCGAGATGGGCAATGCTTTCAGTTCAATGGGCTCTTCCCTGATCACTCTGGGTTCGCCAGATGCTTCAACTGCACGCCGGCGATCCTCATCCGGTCCATTCGAAAATAATGCCAAGTCAACGCCTGCATCTAGCGTCCGTTGAATCCGCTCCTCGATCGCCCCGGTAATGGCCCCCATCGTTAAACAATCCGAAACAATGATTCGATCGCCAAACAACGATCGAATATGGCTCATCGCTCTTGCTGACGTTGTGATTGGCTGATGATCCCATTCGGGGATAACAATGTGTGCAGTCATCGCCCATCGCGTTCCTGATACAACCTGAAAGGGCATCCAATCTAATTGCTCAAGAATTGAAACAGGTGTTTTCACGAGAGGAAGCGATTGATGACTATCCATGTCAGCACGACCCATCCCGGGTATGTGCTTCACGATTGGCGTGACGCCAGAGCGAGTGACGCCATCGATAAAAGCTGTGGCTAGTGGGATGACTTCGGCAGGCGTCGTGCCAAATGCACGGTCTCCAATCACAGGGTCTGCACCATCGATGGACAAGTCCAATACCGGAGCAGCCACGTGCGAAATACCGACGCTCGCGAGTTGAGAGCCAATGACTTGTCCGAGGCTATTCGCTGCCTCAAGCCCTTTGAACTGATGTTTTCGCCAGAGTTTCCCAATGTCGAGCGCTGCTGGTAATTGTGGCCACTCTGGTTGTTTTAGTCGCTGGACGCGACCACCTTCTTGGTCGATAACAATCACAACATCATCACCAAGAATTTGGCGTAAAGACGCGCAAAGAGCCTTGAGTTGTGTCGAATTGTCGATGTTTCTCGAAAACAAAATGACGCCGTAGGGTTTTAGCTCGATCAGCCATGATTGCTCTGATTCGGTCAGCGTAGACCCTGCGATACCGATAATGATTGGGCGGTAGAGATTCATGCAGACTCACCTTTCAACATGGCCGCAAGCGCCGATAGAGTGTCTTGCCCTTTCTGTCGGGCCACCTCTGGATCCAGTTCATCACGGCCATGCCAATGAACATGCTCATCGGGTAATTCATCTAAGAAGCGACTCGGAGTTGTTTCCAGAAACTCACCAAATTGCTTCCGCTTTTTGGCATAGGTGATCGTTAATTGTTGTTTGGCTCGAGTAATGCCGACGTACATCAAACGGCGCTCTTCTTCGATCGTATCTGCTTCGACTGAGTTTTTATGTGGAAGAAGTTCTTCCTCAACGCCCATCAGAAAAACATCTGGAAACTCCAGTCCTTTCGCAGCATGTAAAGTTGCTAGTTGGACTCGATCGCTATCGTCTTCCTCTTCTTCGCGTTCCAGTATGTCACGGAGAACAAGTTTCCGAATGGCGGCCTCGATGGCCGTATCGTCAGAATCCATCTCATCAGCCGTTTCAGTGTCATTGTCACTATTCTTCAAATCTTTTTTGAGTGCTTCAAGTAACTGCAAGACGTTGCCCCAGCGACGTTCAGCCATAGGCTCTGAAGAACTTTGGTCAGACAGCCAGCCACGGTAGTTGATTCCTTCAATCAGTGCTTCAATCGCCTGCATCCCCTGACCTTCCAGTAGGTCTCGTCGGGCGACTTCGATCAGCTCCTGAAATTGAGAGAGTCGTCTTGCAGCCTCTGGATCCAGTCGGGATGTCAGCCCCATTTCTGAAATGCAGGCATAGAGTGGCTGATTTCTCTCCTGCGCATATCGACCTAACACTTCAAGAGTGGTTGGTCCGATCCGGCGGCGGGGGACATTGATGATGCGTAGCAAGGCATTATCGTCATCGGGATTGATCAAGATCCGAAGATACGACATCAGATCTCGAATCTCTGAGCGCGCGAAAAAACTGGTTCCGCCACTGAGTTTGTAGGGGATTTTAAAATGTTGAAGCTTGAACTCAAGGATCCGAGCTTGATGATTACTCCGATACAAAACTGCAAAATCTGAAAACTGTTTTTTCTGGTTGAGTCTCCGCTCTAAGATCATCGAAGCAATTCGCTCTGCCTCATCTTCATCTGTTTTTGTTGGTAATATTTCGATTCGATCGCCGAAACCCTTATCACTCCAAAGCGTTTTTTCAAAAATATGTGGGTTGTTCGCGATTAGGGCATTCGCGGTCTCCAAAATCACTCGGGTTGACCGATAATTTTGTTCGAGCTTGATCACCTTGAGAGTTGGGAAATCCACATTGAGTTCGTTTAAGTTTTCTGGACGAGCGCCTCGCCAGGCATAAATTGATTGATCATCGTCACCGACGATGGTGAGGGCGCCAGAGATTTGTGTCAGCCGCTTCACCAACTCATATTGAATCCCATTGGTATCTTGATATTCGTCGACTAATAGGTAACGAATTTTCGCTTGCCACTTGGCCAGAAGGTCTGGTTTATGACGAAACAGTTCAACAGGTCTTAAAATGAGGTCATCAAAATCAACAGCATTACAAGCTTTGAGATAACGGTCGTACTCGACATAGGCGCTTGCGGCCAATACCGCTTGAGGATTGGTCGCTTGGAGCATGGCTTGTTCTGGTGATAAGCCATCATTTTTCCACTGAGAAATGGTGTGCTGAACGCTTGAGGTGACGTCGCGATCGTCGATCGATTCCCGTTTGAGTAAATCTGATAAGACGGATTTTGCGTCCTCCGCATCCAGAATGGAAAACCCAGATTTGAGACCGGCGTATGCGGCTTCCCTTCGTAACAAATTCAATCCAAATGTATGGAATGTTGAGACAGTGAGACCGCGAATTTGATCTTTGCGCGCAACATTCCCAATCCGCTCACGCATTTCACGGGAGGCTTTGTTGGTGAAAGTCACAGCCGTAATGTGGCGGGCAGGAATCCCGGCTTCTTGAACCAGCCATGCAATTTTATGTGTAATGACACTAGTTTTTCCGCTGCCAGCGCCGGCAAGCACCAGAAGTGGTGAGCCAACGTGGGTAATGGCTTCGCGCTGTCGAGGGTTGAATCGATTCAGATCCACACAATGATCCTTCCAAGTGAGGCCGAGAGTTTAGCAGGTTGTCACCGTTGTTAACTGAACCAACCGGCTAGCCACCAACTTTTCGAGTGTTGATCTTGGTAGATCCAGCTGATCCGTCTTTGTTGGAATAATCCAATCCAATATCGTCGGCAGGTAGGCTCAAAATCCCACCATCCAGATTCAATTCGCTCTGGCCCTTGCAGGAGTCGATGTCCTGCGTTCTCAGGAGAAGCTCCGAGTGCCTCGGGAGGGTGTAATAACCAAATAGGGCGCGGAGGTAGATGCGGCAATGGATAGACTGTTGCTCTGGTATTTAGTTGATTCGCATATTCAGGTCTAGGGTCTTGTTGTCGACAGGGTGTTTTGATGCATTCAGAGCCAAGACGTGCAGTTAAGCGGTCGATGAGTTGATCTCGATCCGTATCATGTGCCTTCACAAACAAGTCCTGTTTTGGTGAGCTAGACTGGTGCACCTGTTGAATATGTAAGCAAATCCCTGTCATTGGGGATCGAGGCTGTAATTGTTCAAGTCGGATCCACGTCGGATCGGCGAGTGCGGAAGCGGCATTGACGGGGCTATTGAGAACAATATGTAAATGTTCGATTTGTTGGTCTTCCAAGGTGATTTCCCATCGCATATGGCTTGTGGTGCAGAGGCGTTGTTTGAGCCAATGAGAGGCATCTTGGGTCAGTCGATGAATCGGGAACCGGAGCATGTCAACGGACTCTAATCCTCGTAAGAATTCAAGAGACTGATGAAAAACAGGTGGTGGTGTGAACCAGGTTAAAGGCGTTTGATGACGCCCTGCGACCGCATTGAAATAGAGAAAAGTATTTTGATGGATGCGAGCTTGTCTGGCTCGGGAGGGAGCGCTGAAATAATCACCAATGGTTCGAAATCCCATATTTTTGAGCCGTTTGATCTGCTCGGCTGGAATATCAGCGACGTCGATTGAGAGACGACTGACTGTTTTTTCAAAAGCGTGCTCTTTTGGTCTGAGGCCTTCTTTGACAAAGAGCGCCGCCATTTCTGGCGAGTAGCCAAAAGCAAGATGAATCCTGAAGTGATGTGACACAGATGCTTGCTTAAGAGTTTGTGTCAGCGCACTTAAGTCACCAAAGAGAAATTTGCTTTTTGAGACTTCAATACAAAGGCCTTTTTTCCAGATCGCCACTTGATGTGAGTATTGGTATGCCCAAAGCGCTAAGCGGTGCAGTAGCCGTCTTTCGGCATCCGGTTGGTAGGTTTGAGTAAGAAGCTTTGGACATAGGGTGAGCGCCATACTAAGAGTCATGCCTGGCATCACTCCAGCTAATACCGATTTTTCGGAGCATTGCATGATTTGTCCTTGATGATGGATTGCAATGCATTCGTCGTGATGAGAGATGCCTTGGGCATCCAAGAGTAAATCTGGAAAGGTTAAGTAGGCGTAAATGACCATCAGTGGAGGCCTGCTGTTTCCTGAAGTATGCTCGTTTTTCGCCGTGTAGGATGGGCCTTGGTAATCCAGTGCAATTCCGACGGAATCACAAGAGGCGGTCGTGCATTGGTGCCTGGCTGTTTGAATACAGTGATTTCAAAGCCGTTTGATAATGATTGCATTGTCACGCGTACAGGCGCTGGAGATGCTTGAATTTGATGTTTGAGAGATCTGACTAGAAAGAGTTGAGTGTGTCCTCGCTGACAGGCGAGCTGTAAACGTCTGAGCTGGGTTGAAGTGAAAGGCTCGTTTTCCCATGCAATCAGGCTACGCATTGATTGAGTGTTGGCTAACTGTTCCAAGCACCAAGCTAATTGATCATCAGGGACGTTTAAGACATCGACTTTCTGTGGATCAATGCCTTCTTGCATGAATCGTTCAGTGCAGGGCGACAGTGGAGGATTGGCCAAAGCGATCCAGCGTGCATCCTGTTGCCTAGTCCATGTGGCAAATGCACATTGCATGGGTGCAGAGAGCAAATCGTCTGTCAGGATTTCAATCAACATATGAGCAGGCCAACCATGGCCTGAAAAATGCTGATTGAGCTCAGGAAATCCAGTATCCGTGACCTCGATCGCTGTTTTTGTGCTGCCTTGCCATAACTTTCCGGCATCAAATAGTGGGCGTAAAAAGTTTGTTTTCATTACTGTATAAAAATACAGTTTTTTGATGAAGTCAATCAGCTAATCTCGCCTCATGAAATGGATTTTGAAAGCTTGTATTTATTCTCTGTTTGCTGTCTTGCCCTCTCTCACACAGGCGAATCAAGTGACAGCGCGTTTGATTGCCCCCGTCGAATCGGTTGTTCCAGGAGAGACGCTGTGGTTTGGGTTATCACTTGAAATCGCTGACGGTTGGAATACCTATTGGAAAAATGCAGGTTCAACAGGCTTGCCGCCCACCCTTGAGCTGAATGATGGGGAAACAGATATTCAGCCAGAACTTCTCTTCCCTGTCGCAAAAACGAAGCCGTTTGGTGAAGACACGAGTCTTCTCACTTACGGGTATATGGAAGAGGTGCTGCATCCATTTCAGGTCACAGTCCCTGAGACCATCTCTGGTCAGTGGTCGTTGACGGGTGAGGCGCGATGGCTGGTCTGCCGAGATATTTGTATTCCTGAAAGCCAAGTCGTGAGTCTTTCACTCCCTGTGATGGGTTCTGAGCGCGAAGCGCGCCGATCACCATGGGTCCAGAAGATCGATGCTGCACGCGCTGCTGTACCCACTGACTTCCCGGCGACTGTGAATTTTGCCGGCGCTCAGTCTGTTTGGATCTCTGGACTGACAGAATTGAACGTGAAAGACGTGATGCCTGAGAGTGCTGGGGAAACGCTCGGCTTGGTGCAACGTGTTGAGTCTCTGAGTGACGGTGTCTTGATTACCTTCGATCGGACACTGAATCCTGCCGATTTTGCAGTCGGCTCATGGGTGGTTGGTCTTGAAACAGGCAGTGTGCGCATCCCATTTGATCCTAACTTGCTCGTTCCTTCAGCAAAGCAGCAGAACCTCTCTCTGGGATTGGTACTTTTGATGGCGTTAGCCGGTGGCTTGATTCTGAATTTGATGCCTTGTGTTTTCCCTGTGCTGTCCATCAAAGCACTCTCCATCGCGGGCAAAGCGAGCAAAGAGCGGCATGAAGTTCAAAAAGGCGCTTGGCTCTATACAGCGGGCATCTTAGTCACAATGCTAGTTTTGGCATCGATCATGGTCGGACTGAAAGCAGGTGGCGCCCAGATTGGTTGGGGATTCCAACTGCAGACCCCCTGGTTTGTGGGCCTCTTGGTTTATGTCTTCGTGATTTTGGGGCTCTGGTTGTATGGCTGGGTTGAATTCGGCATGGCGCTCTCGGGTGTTGGTCAAAATTTGACCGAAGGTCATTCTGGTCGCGCAGAGTTTTTCACCGGCGTACTAGCCGTTGTGGTGGCGACTCCCTGTACCGCGCCCTTTATGGGTGTTGCGATGGGATACACCCTGACTCAGCCTTGGTGGATCACGTTAATTGTCTTTTCGGCACTGGGTCTCGGGTTGGCGCTTCCCATGCTTATTTTTGCACTACGTCCTCAACTGGCGAGCCGATTGCCACGCCCGGGTCATTGGATGATTCGTCTCAAACAATTCCTGGCGTTTCCAATTCTTGCAACGGCCATCTGGTTGTTGTGGGTGCTCGTACGGCAAACCTCATCGGATGTTGTTGCCATAATGCTCGGCGGACTGTTGCTCTTGGTCTTTGGCCTTTGGCTCGTGAAAGGCGGTAGTCGTTTGTCGCACGTGCTCGGCGTGTTGGCAGTCATCGCCTCTTTGTCGGCAATCCCAAGTTTGTCTCAGCTCACACCTACCCCCTCAGAACAGGCTGTGGTTGATGTTGATTCAGAGCCCTACGCTTCAAGTGCCCTACGAGCACACGTCGATGATGGACGGACGGTATTTATTAACATGACCGCCGACTGGTGCATTACCTGTAAAGTCACTGAGAAACGGCTATTAACCACAGAGGCTGTTGATCAATTGTTTGAGTCTTATGGAGTGATTCGTATGACCGGCGACTGGACCCGCTATGATCCGTTAATCACGGAATACCTGAATGCTTTTGACCGGGTCGGTGTGCCGCTTTATGTCGTGAATCACCCGGGAATGGATCCAATCGTGTTGTCACAATTCCCGAGTTTTGAAGAGCTTGAGAAAGCGATTAAGGCAAAATCTTCGCTTTAATTTCACTGACGATGTCATCTGCACCCCAGTCTTTCATCCCTTGAATGCTTTCCACGGCTTCGCCGGATGTGTTGATTAATACAGTCGTTGGTACACCTCGTAAGCCATACACTTTAAGACCTGACATCTTTGCGTCTTTCAACAGCACGGTGTGGTCGCCGAAAAGCTCGGGTTTTTTCGCTTTAAAAGCCTCGATTGTTTTGGTGTTTTCACCAAAATTCACAAGATACACCGTTGCCTGTCCATTGAGTTTTTGGCCGAGTAGTTCGAGATCAGGCAATTCTTTAATGCAGGGTGCGCACCAAGTGGCCCAGAAATTAACGACGGCCGGACCTTGGATCGTTGATGGCTGATCTTGCAGGTCAGTCAGGCCATTGGCCTGTGCTTTCATGAGGCCAAAACACATGAAAATCCCAAACAAGATTGTCCTACGATTGAACATTGTTTATTCTCCTAGGTAGTCGGATGGAGTCCGACGTGAGTGTGCTCAATATTATGTGAAGAATTACAAAGGAGCGACACAGTGATCAATCAAGTGCGCGCCTCACTATCGAGTCTCAGCAAATCTGAGCGTGCGGTAGCTGAGACGATCTTAGCGGATCCCGAGCATTCTGTGCATCTAAGTATTGCCCGTCTGGCGACAGCAGCAGGAGTTTCTGAACCGACCGTGAACCGTTTTTGTCGTTCGCTGGGTTGCAGAGGGTTTCCGGATTTTAAACTGCGTCTTGCTCAGACTCTGGCGAACCCAGCCAATTTCCAAGTTCGCGGTCTGAATGATGCTGATTCGACCTTACAACTGGCTGATAAAATGTTTGAAACAGCCATGTCGCGAATCAATCGTGCACGAACGCGTCTCCCTGAGCAAGATCTCATCGGCGTGATCAGTGAAATCCTGGATTGCCGGCGCTTGCTGATCTACGGGCTGGGCCCGACCTCTGGCTTGGCTCGAGGTGCTCAGGAAATGTTTATTGGGGCGCCCATCGCAGTCGTTGTCCATACCGATGCCGTGATTCAAGAGCTCACAGCGAATACCGCCTCGCCTGACGATCTCTTTTTATTCTTGTGCACCAATGGCGAAACAGCGCCCATGGTCCAGTCAGCGACTTTGGCTGACGAGCGTGGTGCGCGACTCATTGCGATTGCGCCGACAGGATCACCATTGGCAAGAGCCTGTCATCGAACGCTGGATTTGGTGTTGGATTCATCAACGGCCACCATGGCTCGCTTCACCAACCGGCTCGTGAGCCAAGTTGTGCTGGAAGTCCTCGGAGAGGGTGTTCAGCACGCCGTTCGAACCCATCGTAAATTTAAACATTTAATGCCAAGCCGTTCCGAGCGCGCTGTCGGCTAAAATCTGGTCTATCCTGTATTGAACAGGAGGCCAATGTGGCAAAAGTAAAATCGATCTATCAATGCCAAGACTGTGGCGTGACCTCGTCACAGTGGGCCGGGCAATGTGCCGGTTGCCATGCTTGGAATACCCTGGTGGAATCTGTACAGGCAGCCGAGCCTGTCAAAGGGCGTCCCGTTGGTTATGCTGGTACCATCCCTGAACGTTCAAAATTGTCAGCCGTACGACCTGAAAGACTGGCACGCCTCAGCTCAGGATATTCAGAATTTGATCGAGTGCTCGGTGGCGGGTTTGTTCCCGGCTCGGTCATTTTGCTCGGTGGTGCGCCTGGTGCGGGGAAAAGTACCTTATTACTTCAAGTGACAACCCTATTGTCAGCCAATAAGCCCTGTTTGTATGTCACCGGGGAAGAGTCGCTCGAACAAATCGCGCTTCGTGCGCAACGACTGGGACTTAACGGTGATCAATTAGAATGCGTTTCCGAGACGCGAGTTGAGGCGATCGCAGCGATGGTCGAGCAGATCAAGCCATCACTCATCGTGGTTGATTCGGTGCAAGTCATGCAAGTTGAGTCACTCTCAGGAGCGCCTGGGAGCGTCGGGCAGGTCCGTGAATCTGCGGCACAGCTCACGCGACTCGCTAAAGCCACAGGGGTCATTGTGTTACTAGTAGGTCACGTGACCAAAGAAGGTGCTCTAGCCGGTCCCAAAGTTCTTGAACATATCATTGATGCTTCGCTTCTTCTTGAGGGCGACAGTGGCGGGCGTTTTCGAACCTTGCGTGCACAAAAGAACCGCTTTGGCTCGGTCGGAGAACTTGGTGTATTTGCGATGACTGAAACCGGTCTTCGTGAAGTCAAAAATCCATCGGCGATTTTTCTCAGTCGGCCCGACAGTGTGGCACCGGGATCGTCGGTGATTTGTACCTGGGAAGGAACGCGTCCACTTCTCGTCGAGGTGCAGGCCTTAGTTGATTCAAGTCTTGGTGGTTCGCCAAAACGGATTGCTGTGGGGCTCGATGGACAGCGTCTGGCTATGCTGCTTGCAATTTTGCACCGTCATGGTCATGTGCAACTTGGCGATCAGGATGTGTTTGTGAATGCCGTCGGTGGTGTGAAGGTCACCGAAACAGGTGCTGACCTCGGCTTGTTGCTGGCTTGTGTTTCAAGCTTCCGAGGTCGGCCGATTCCAAAACATTGGGTGATTTTTGGAGAGGTTGGTTTGTCGGGCGAGGTGCGTCCTGTTGCATCGGGGCAGGAGCGGATTCGTGAGGCGGCCAAGCATGGTTTCACGAAGGCGATTGTTCCAGCGGCAAATGCCCCGAAACAGTCGATCAATGGAATTGAAGTGTGCCGTGTCGAGCGCATCAGTCAGGTATTGGAGTTATTTGATGAATCGTGATTTGAAAACACTGCGTCGAGATTATCAGGTTGGAGAGTTGCTGGAGGATGACGCCGGGAGCGATCCCTTGGCTCTGTTTGCTCGTTGGTTAACTGACGCACAAAGCACCAGTCAGCTGGAGCCCAATGCGATGACGTTGGCGACCGTCGACGGGATGGGTCATCCACATGCGCGGATTGTGCTACTGAAGGGTCAGAACGACCGTGATTTTAAGTTCTACACCAACTATTTAAGTCACAAAGGTGAGGAATTGTTGGCATCACCGTCAGCAGCATTGGTGTTTTGGTGGGATCAGCTTGAGCGTCAGGTGCGTGTTGAAGGATCTGTTGAGAAACTGAGTGACGATGAAAACGATGAGTATTTTCAGGAGCGCCCAAAAGGCTCTCGTCTGGGGGCTTGGGCGAGCCGGCAGTCTGAAGTGATTCAGTCTCACCATGTCTTAACCGAGACCATGAGCGCGCTTGAAGCTCAGTACCCCGATCAGGTGCCGAGGCCTGCACACTGGGGTGGTTATGCGGTTCGTGCGACTCGAATCGAGTTTTGGCAAGGCCGATCATCACGCCTGCATGACCGCCTAGACTATCGATTCGACGGAACAAGTTGGAATCGAGTGCGTCGTTCCCCATAGTATGTTGCATCGCAGAAAACAAGGGGTTGTGATGGCGCAGATTGGCAAGATATTGGCGGCTGGGTTGTACTTTGTCGGCACCACAGCGGTGTCATCCGAAGTCTATGTGACGGTCGCTCCCGTCTCTGAATTGCAAGAGCGTGTCACGGCAGAGTTTCCAGCAAGTGCCGAACCGATCGAGACCAGCCTGCTGTCTTCAGGAATTTCTGCCGAGATCCTCTCAATCAAAGCCCGTCCTGGAGACCGAGTACCCAAAGGGACAACGGTGGTTCAATTGGATTGTCGGGAAACGGAATTCCGTCGTGATTTAGCTTTGCAAGATCTCAAGCAGGCTGAAATCCAACTGCAGTTCAGGCAACGTCAAGCAGCGCGAATTGCCAAGCTTGCCGAAACCAATATTGCGAGCGAAGAGCTGAAAGATACTCGAGCTACTGAATTGCAGCAGTCGCGTGTGGCCTTAAACGCAAGCGAGGTCGCACTCAAAGAAGCGGAATTACAGGTCTCACGATGTACGGTAAGCGTACCCTTTGATGCAGTGATCGTTAGTCAGTTGGCTTCTGTTGGTACCCGTGTCTCTGTGGGTCATCCGATCATTGAAATCGTCTCAACAGCGGTTGATATTCGGGCGCGGATTCCTTTTGATCATGTCGTTGATGCGACACAGCGGGTTGAATTTCAGTCCGGACAACAGTCGGTAATTGTCGAACTGGTTGTTGAAAGTGATGCGGTTGATACGGGAACTGGCACCCGTCTTCTGCGGTTTCAACCTCAGTCTGCGATTGATCCGGGAATCCCTGGGGTGCTTCGGATGCGCTCACAAACACGGGTATTGCCAGCGGATTTTCTGGTTGAACGCAATCGTAAGTACGGAATCATGGCTGCCATCGACGGCAAAGCAGCATTTATTGAGCGCCCTAATGCGACGCTCGGACAGCCAGTCCGTGTGACAGACCTTGCTCTGGGGTTGTCGCTGATTCGAGAAGGTCGATTTAAAGCGCGTCATGGCGACACCTTGGTGATTCGTCAATGATCGGATTTGCACGACTTCTGATCGGCAATAAAGTCCTCACCAATCTCACATTCATTTTGGTCCTGGCGATGGGTATTCTTGCCTATTGGTCACTGCCACGACAGCAAGATCCCACGATTAATTTTAATTGGATTGTCATTACCTCCTCATGGCCTGGTGCCTCAGCGCTTGATGTGGAAAGCCGAATTACTGATCCCATCGAGGAGGCGATTCAGCGGGTGGATCATTTGGATTTTGTTTCCAGTTATTCGCGCGAAGGTCTGGC
>ENA-OUOG01003506-OUOG01003506.1-marine-metagenome-genome-assembly--contig:-NODE-3506-length-14604-cov-2.943003_pt1 | contig 14604 bp, 15 predicted proteins | sample MGYA00248635_ERZ508505 | MGnify/ENA primary metagenome ERZ508505 (study PRJEB26176, sample SAMN06267871) | marine metagenome | isolation source: Saanich Inlet, British Columbia, Canada | place: Pacific...
TCACAGGAGCGCGCCAATGCTAAGGAAGAGTTACTGTCCAATTTCGCCAGCAGTCCCTACGCAGCCCTAGTTCGCGGAGATGCCAAAGGACCGGAAATTCCTGAAGCGGAACAACTGGCTTACAACACAGCCTTCGAAGCCTACACTCGCGGAAATTCTAAAGCCGCCAATCGAGCGATAAGTGATTTTAAAAAATCATTTAATCAAAGCGTACTCTTGCCTAAAGTCGCATTGTTGGAAGCGTATATCTTGGGATTGCAGGAGAAAGGTGATGAAGTGGTTGCTCAATTAAAATTGGTCACAAAAGACTATTCAGGAACAGAGGAAGCAGCAAGAGCAGCTCAAATTCTAGCATTGTTGCAAGATGAGAACAAAGGCAGCGAGGACACTAAGGGCAGTGGAGATATCAAAGTGCGCAAGGTGAAGTTTGACGAACAGCCTAATGCACCGCACAAAATTGTCTTTGCCATTCCGGCAAAAAATGCAGATATCAATGACCTAAGAAATGCCCTTGCCGATTTTAACAAGGAGAATTTCAAATTTGATAACCTGCGCATTCAGAATATCTTCTACGACCAAAATACCCAGTTAGTAATCATCAGTGGATTGCGCACTAAAGCGAAGGCGGTAGTTTGGCTAAACAGCTACGAATCACAAGGTTCTCAGATCAAACAATACTATCCGATCGGCTTAAGTGAGGTTTTTTACATAAATAATCCGAACTTTGGCAAAGTGTATCGAGATAAGGTACTCAAGGATTACATTCAATACTACAAGGAGCAATGATTTCATCACCGAAGAAAAACCCAGAACAAGCCCAAGCCTCAAACAGAATTCTAGTAGGAACCTCTATTCAAGGCGACGTTCAAACGGACGGGGACATTCGCGTGGATGGAACCATCAAAGGCAACATGAAGGTCAGCGGTAAATTAGTGGTTGGCCAGCACGGTGTTGTTGAGGGAGAGGTTGAATGTAAAAATGCATCCATCGCGGGTTCTCTTAAAGGCATCCTTAAAGTGGCTTCAACGCTTTCATTATCTGCCACGGCTAAAGTGGAAGGCAACGTACAGACCGAAAAACTATCTGTGGAGCCAGGCGCTTCAATCAATGGATCTGTAAGCATGGGGGCAGTGATGAAGAAGGTGGGTGAAGCAGGAGCAGATGCTTCTAAAACCGCCTAATTACTCTCGGTGGCCGATTCTTCAGATAAGAACGATCGAAAGTTTTTGCGATTTGCTTCCGCAGGGATTCAAATGGCAGTGCTCATTTATGCCGGCTCAGAGCTAGGTAAGTATTTGGACGCAAAGTATCCTTCGGACAAAAATTGGTATACCATTGCCTGTGTGATGGCAGCCGTTGGAATCTCTTTCTATCAGCTCATCAAGGAACTGCCTAAGGAGTAATGGAATTTAAAAACGCCCTTCCATTTTATACAACCCTTCTGCTTAGCGCGGTAATTGCGCTACTCCTACAATCACATCTTACAGAGCTTTCCGTCAAAGGAATTCTATCGTGGGCATATGTGCTTAACAATCTTTTAGCCGCCGTCGTTTTTACCGTTTTATACCGTTTGCGCAAAAAACATATAGACAAGCTGGGCTTTCTTTTTCTAGCCGGAACCGGACTCAAATTTTTGGCATTCTTTCTCTTTATCTACCCGACCTTTCATGCCGATGGGGAACTAAGTCGTAATGAGTTTGTGATATTCTTTGTGCCTTACGCACTTTCGACAGCAGTTGAGACTACGTTTTTGGTACGAATTCTAAACCGAGAATAGCATCCGTTAGGATGTGACATAAGTCACTATAAAGCAGTTTGTTAATTGACTTTTTCTAGTATTCATATACCCCTTTTATGTTAGCTATAAATAAATAGCGCCTTTTCTTTTAGGTCATCAAGATTCTACACTACTTTTGCACCGATTTTAAGCCGCTAAAATTCCGGAAACGGGAAACGCATAAATTTTATGATTTCTAAGCTTACTGCCTATTCAGCCCTCGTTGGTTTACTGTTGTTCGCAGCTCCAGCGGCAGCTCAGGACAAAGATCAAGCGAATACAATTCACGAAGAAGCGCACCTTGACACTCACAGTGCAGGCGCACCTACAACACAAGAGCATGCAGAGGATTCGCACGAATCTCACGCTGAGCATTCAGAAGAGCACGGGCACGCCGAATTTGTTCCAGCATCGGACACTGAGGGCAGAAAATCGGTCGTAAAAAAAACGGTTGAACATCACCTCGCAGATTCGTATGAATTTCATATTGTGGGCCCAGTAGGGTTTCCACTACCGGTAATCCTGTACGACAACGGACTTAAGGTGTTCTCTTCAGCAGAATTCCACCACGGAGAATCAGTGGCGGAAGTTGATGGTGAGTACTATATGGTACACCACAGCAAGATCTACAAGACGGATGCGGAAGGCAACATGCTAAAAGACGAAGCAGGTCACCACATTAAGCCGTTAGACTTCTCTATCACCAAGAACGTTTTCATGATCATTCTCATGTCAGTGTTCATGTTCTTCTTGTTCAGAGGTGTTGCTAAAACCTATCAAAACAGTTTAGTACCGAGCAAAGCAGGTCGTTTCCTCGAGCCGCTAATTGTGTTTATTAGGGACGAGATTGCCATTCCAAACATCGGTGAAAAGCACCATAAGCGCTACATGAGCTTCTTGCTCACTGTTTTTTTCTTCATCTGGTTTTTGAACTTGGTGGGTATGACTCCGCTAGGGGTAAACGTTACGGGCAATATCGCCGTTACTGTATCGTTGGCGTTGATGACCTTCTTTATTACCCAGTTTAGTGGTAAAAAAGATTACTGGATGCACATCTTCTGGATGCCGGGCGTGCCAGTTTTGCTTCGCCCTGTTTTGGCGGTGATTGAATTGATAGGTTTGGTGGTTAAGCCATTCTCGTTGACCATTCGTCTTTACGCGAACATGCTCGCAGGTCACGTAGTGATCATGAGCATCCTAGGGCTGATCTACATTTTCGCATCGTACACAGCGGCGATTCCATTTACGGGATTGACATTATTCCTTTACGTCTTGGAGCTTCTAGTAGCGGCTTTGCAAGCATATATTTTCACCATGTTGGCGTCTCTGTACTTCGGTGCAGCCGTTGAGGAGCACGACCATCACTAATTAAGAGTATTAATTAAATTTTATATACTATGGAAATTCCAACTATTGTAGGCGCAGGCTTGATCGTAATCGGTGCTGGTATGGGTATCGGTAGAATCGGTGGTTCAGCTATGGAAGCTATCGGTCGTCAACCTGAGGCGTCTGGTAAGATCCAAACAGCTATGATTATTGCTGCTGCACTTATCGAGGGTATCGGTTTCGCGGCACTTTTCGCAGCTTAAGACAACTAAGTAGGTAGGTGCAACGATTGGTTGCACTGCCTATTTATTTCCTAATTGTAGAATTTGATTGTAATCAAAACACATGGATAAGTTAATTAATGATTTTTCGGTAGGGCTGTTCTTCTGGCAATCGCTGGTATTCCTTATTTTGATTTTCTTGTTAAGAAAGTACGCTTGGAAGCCAATCTTGAACGCAGTTAACGAAAGGGAAGAGTCGATTGAAGGCGCTTTAAAAGCAGCCGAGCAAGCACGACAAGAAATAGAGTCGATGCAGGCAAGCAATGAGGCGATTATGAAGGAAGCTCGCGAAGAGCGTGAGCGCATCCTCAAAGAAGCGCGCGACATGAAGAACACTATTGTTGCCGAAGCTAAGGAGACGGCTGTTTCAGAAGCAGAAAAGACAGTAGCATCAGCTAAAGCCGCCATTGAAGCAGAGAAAGCTGCGGCCATCGCAGAGTTAAAAAACCATGCAGCGGTACTGAGCATTGAGGTTGCTGAGAAAGTTTTGGGCCAAGAGTTGAGCGCAGAGAATAAGCAAGCCGCAATGATTAGCAAGATGATTGACGAAGTTAAAATCAACTAAGAATAGGATATGAATTATCCAAGAGTTGCATCCCGTTACAGTAAAGCATTGCTCGAATTGGCCGTTGAGAAAAACGAGCTGGATCGAGTAAGCGCTGATGCGGCTACACTGAAAGCTGCAGTTTCTGGATCAAGAGATTTAGAGCTGTTGTTGGCTAGCCCAATTGTAAAAACTGACAAGAAGCAAGCCATCCTTAAGGAGGTTTTCAAAGGTGCGTTCTCTCCAATTTTTGAAGGGTTCGTGGCGCTGATCACTAAAAACGGTCGCGAGTCAATCTTGACTGCGATTTGTAGCAAGTTCGAAAAGGATGTGCTTGAGCACAAAGGCATCGTAGAAGCGGAGGTTACTACTGCAGTAGCATTGGCGGATGCAGATAAAACGAAATTGGTTGACTCTCTTAAAGCTCAATTGGGCAAAGAGGTTATACTAACAGAACACGTGGATGCATCTACTATTGGTGGCATGAAGTTGTTCGTTGGTGGATACCAAATAGATAATACGGTTTCTGGTAAGCTTCGGGCTATGAGAAATCAGTTAATTGACACGACTTACGAGTCGAAACTTTAAGAAAAACAAAGCCTTAATATAAAGGATCATGGCAGAAGTAAATCCAGCTGAAATTTCAGCAATTCTCAAGCAACAACTCTCAGGGATGGCATCAGGTGCTGACCTTCAAGAGGTAGGTACTGTATTGGAAGTAGGTGATGGTATTGCACGCGCTTACGGCCTAACTAACGCTCAGTCTGGTGAGTTGGTAGAATTTGAAAACGGTCAGAAAGGTATTGTATTGAACCTTGAAGAAGATAACGTAGGTATCGTATTGCTTGCATCTTCTAACGACATCAAAGAAGGTTCTACTGTAAAGCGTACGAACACTATTGCATCTATCAACGTAGGTGAAGGTATGGTTGGTCGTGTTGTGGATACACTTGGTAACCCTATTGATGGTAAAGGCCCTATTCAAGGTGAGACTTACGAGATGCCACTAGAGCGTAAAGCCCCTGGTGTAATCTACCGTCAGCCTGTAAACGAGCCGATGCAAACAGGTATCAAATCTATTGATGCGATGATTCCTATCGGTCGAGGTCAGCGTGAGTTGATTATTGGTGACCGTCAGACGGGTAAGACTACTGTTGCTATTGATACGATCATCAACCAGAAGGAGTTCTTCGAAAAAGGTGAGCCAGTATACTGTATCTATGTTGCAGTAGGTCAGAAAGGTTCTACGGTTGCTGGTATTGCTAAGACTTTGGAAGATGCAGGTGCTATGCAGTACACTACAATCGTAGCTGCAAATGCTTCTGATCCAGCTCCTATGCAGTTCTACGCACCATTCGCTGGTGCTGCGATCGGTGAGTACTTCCGTGATACAGGTCGTCCAGGTTTGATCATCTATGATGACCTTAGTAAGCAAGCTGTTGCTTACCGTGAGGTATCTCTACTACTTCGTCGTCCTCCAGGTCGTGAAGCATACCCAGGTGATGTATTCTACTTGCACTCAAGATTGCTAGAGCGTGCTGCGAAAGTGATCGCTGATGATACTATTGCTTCTCAAATGAATGACCTTCCAGAGTCATTGAAAGGAAAAGTAAAAGGTGGCGGTTCTTTGACTGCTCTTCCGATTATCGAAACACAAGCAGGTGACGTATCAGCATACATTCCGACTAACGTAATTTCTATTACTGATGGTCAGATCTTCTTGGAGGCTGATTTGTTCAACTCGGGTGTACGTCCTGCGATTAACGTTGGTATCTCTGTATCACGTGTAGGTGGTTCTGCTCAGATCAAGCCGATGAAGAAAGTATCTGGTACTTTGAAACTTGACCAAGCACAGTACCGTGAGCTAGAGGCATTTGCTAAGTTCGGTTCAGATCTTGATGCAGCGACTATGTCTGTGATCAATAAGGGCGAGCGTAACGTTGAGATCTTGAAGCAAGGTGTAAATGCTCCTATGTCAGTAGCACACCAAGTAGCAATTATCTACGTTGGTACAAAAGGTAAACTCAATAAGGTTCCTGTAAACAAGGTGAAAGCATTTGAGCTAGCACTCATCGAATACATGGAAGCTAACCAGAAAGCGGCATTGGACAGTATTGCTGCAGGTAAGTGGACTGATGCAGAGATTGAAGCGATTGAAGCTTCTATTGCAGAAGTACTACCGAACTACGAAGCTTAATAATAGTCTAGTCCAAGTGCCTTCGGGCGCTTGGATGTAATACACGCATTATGGCGAATCTAAAAGAGCTAAGAAACAGAATCACTTCCATCGGTAGCACGATGAAAATCACCTCTGCAATGAAGATGGTGAGTGCTGCGAAGTTGAAGAAGGCTCAAGACGCTATCGTTCAAATGCGTCCTTATGCATCGAAGTTGACTGAAATTCTTCAGAAGGCATCGAGCACTTTGGATGCGAGCGAAAACGCATACGGAGAAGAGAGAGAAGGCAACAAAACACGTTTAGTGGTTATCACTTCTAACCGTGGTCTTTGTGGTGGCTTTAACTCTAGTGTTGTAAAGAGAGCGAAAGCGTACATTGCTGAGAGTGGTGAGGATGTTAGTATTGCTGCTATCGGTAAAAAAGCAGGCGAAGCGTTTAAATACGACGCTGCGCTAGTTGATCGTAACATTGAGTTGTGGGATAACATCAGCTTTGATAATGCTACGGTATACGCTGAGCAACTAATGGCTGGCTTCTTGGCTGGTGAGTACGATAAAGTAGTAGTAGTGTACAATGCGTTTAAGAATGCGGCAGTACAGGAGCCTACTGCGGAACAATTCCTCCCTATTGCCATGACCCAGGAGGAAGGCCCAGTAGATACTACAGAGTACATTTACGAGCCGTCGAAAAAAGAGATTTTAGCGGATTTGATCCCGACTTCTTTAAAGACCCAATTCTTCGCTGCACTGCTTGATGCAAATGCTTCTGAGCATGGTGCTCGTATGACTGCAATGCACAAAGCGACGGATAACGCACAGGCGTTGCAAGGTGATCTTAAACTCGAATACAACAAGGCGCGTCAGGCTGCAATTACAAACGAGATCTTGGAGATCGTTGGTGGTGCGGATGCATTGGCAGGCTAAACTGCTCAAGTTTCTCGAATATTTAAAACCCACTCCTTTGGAGTGGGTTTTTTTGTTTCAATCGAGACAAAATGATTTTCCCAATTTGAGAGTAGGGCGGAATTGTGTAAATTCAACCAACCAATTCCAAAGACTAAGCAAAATGCATCAATCAGACCTACTTGAGAAGGAGTTTATCAGTGTGAATGAACTCATGGATTTATTCGAAATTTCACGTGCGACTGCACAGCGATTATTGAAGTCGGGAGAAGTTCGCAGTACAAAATTGGGGGGTAAAGTCATTATTCCTACCAAGCCGTTGAAAGAGAAGTTCGCTTAAATTTTTGTGTAGCGCTTTATTAATAAATAGAGCGCTGGAGCCTTTTGTCCGAAGCGTCTAATGAAGTAACTTCGGAACATGTCGTTTTTAACCCTTCGCGTACGCACCTTTCTGTTCATGATGCTCATCCTTGTGGTGGCGTTCGTGCTTACAGGTATATTCAGTTTGTACCATTTTAGGGCCGAGAACCAGAACTATCATTACGAACGTTTAGAGCGCAAGGAGAGTGCTATTATTAGTCATTTGGACTATGTCACGAGTGATGCGCAAGGCAAGTACCTCACGAACGCACAATGGCGGGAGCATATTGGCGGGAAGCTTGCAGAGATCAGCTCCATCCATAAACTCGATGTGGCGGTTTATCATCCGAAAGGGACCATCATTGCTGTTACGGAGTTGCAATCTGCCGATAAAAAGCTGTTTCCACGTGTTTTGGAGGAGTATCTGGCTTCACCAAAGGCCAAGGGTCGTCATGTAGAGGTTACTGGGGAATACATCATCTCGACGAGCGAGATTTTGGGTCCAAATAATGCCGTGGAGCTTATTGTGCGCATTCCCTATGCAATTGGTGTGACTGATATCCCTGATGAGGATGTGGAATTCTTAGAACAGCTGGTGTTGTTGTATGTTTTCTTGTTTTTGTTTGGGATCATCTTCGCGGTGATTCTGTCCAATTATATTTCCAAAAACATGCGATTGGTCATTGAGCAGCTGAAAAAGGTGCGCATTAACGGGTCGAACCAGAAGTTGAATTGGAAACTGAATGATGAGATCGGGGAGCTGATTCAAGAGTATAACGTGATGGTCGAGAAGCTGGAGCGAACCGCGGTGGAATTGGCCCAGAGTGAGCGTGAAAGTGCATGGAAGGAGATGGCTCAGCAGGTAGCTCATGAGATTAAGAATCCACTGACACCGATGAAGTTGACTTTGCAGTTGATGGAGCGAGAGCAGGACCCAAAAGAGCTGCAGGAGATGGCGTCGCATTTGCTTGAAGAGGTGGAAACACTAACTCATATTGCGGAAGCGTTCTCCCGTTTTGCGCAGATGCCTGGATTGGCATTGGAGGAGGCAGACCTTACGTATCTATCTTCACGTGCTATCGGTTTGTACAGCGATCGTGGGGTGCAGTTTAGTAGTGAAGGACCGGTCTATGCGAAGGTAGATAAGGACCAGTGGTCACGAATAGTACACAACTTAGTTAAAAATGCCCTACAGAGCATTGAAGCTCACAAAGAGCCTAAGGTCTTGGTGAGGATTGTAAAGACTGATCAAGGGCGTGCTGTAATCACAGTCAAAGACAACGGCGCCGGTATTCCAGAGGCTATGCAAGAGCGTATTTTTGAGCCTAATTTTACGACTAAGAGCTCTGGTATGGGACTGGGACTAGCCTTGGTGAAGAATTTGGTGAACAGCTTTGGCGGAACCATTGATTTTGTGACCTCGGACCAAGGCACGGAGTTTAAGATTGAATTACCTACACAGAACCTATAAACAAACAGAACATGGAAAATGTATTGATTGAAAAGCGCGACGGCGTTGGATTGGTGATGATTAACCGTCCGAAGCAACTCAACGCGCTCAACAAGCAGACACTACAAGAAATTAATACCGCTTTTGAAGGATTTCGCGAGGATGTCGAGGTAAAAGTGGTGATTATTACCGGTAGCGGCGAGAAGGCTTTTGTTGCTGGTGCGGATATCAAAGAGTTCGCAGATTTTAGCGGTGAGCAGGGTACGGAACTAGCCAAGAACGGACACATGACCGTGTTTAATGTGATTGAAGAGTTCCCAAAGCCAGTCATTGCCGCGATTAACGGCTTTGCTTTAGGTGGTGGTTTGGAGCTGGCGATGAGTGCACATGTACGTATTGCCTCTACAAACGCGAAGATGGGCTTGCCCGAGACTTCGCTGGGACTGATCCCAGGATACGGAGGGACGCAGCGCTTGCCGCAGTTGATTGGAAAAGGTCGTGCTATGGAGATGATCTTCAGCGCGAAGATGATCGATGCCGAGACGGCGATGAGCTACGGTTTGGTGAATCAAGTAGTAGCCCAAGAGGAGCTGCTCGAGGCCGCACAGAAAATGGCCGGCACCTTTATGCGCAATAGTATCGTGGCTATGGGCTACGCTATTGAGGCAGTTAACGCAGGTCTTTTGGAAGGTTCTGTAGGTTATGATGTCGAGGTTCAGGCCTTTGGCGATTGCTTCGAAACTGAGGATTTCAAAGAAGGAACAACGGCGTTTATTGAGAAGCGTAAACCTGAATTTCCAGGGGCGTAAATGGCGAAGAATTGGCTGGTTATACCGCAAGAACAGCGTGTCGATACGTTGGGTGATCTAAATGGGGAGACCCGCGAGGTTTGGATCGGCTTACACGGCTATGGCCAATTAGTAGAGTATTTTCAGCGCCATTTTCGCGAGCTGGTGACCGTCGAGCGTGCTTTTGTATTTCCCCAAGGGACCCACAAATTTTATTTGCAAGGCACCAAGGGCCGAGTGGGCGCTTCGTGGATGACCAAGGATGAGCGTGTGAAGGATATCGATAACCAGCGCGTGTTTTTGAAGGCAGTAATGCAGTGGGTGCGTGAGCAATGCCCCGAGGCGCGCATACATTTTGTGGCCTTCAGTCAAGGAGTAGCGACGGTGATGCGTTTTTTAGGGCACGAGCCGAGCCCAGTGCACAGTGTTTTGGCCTGGTCAGGCAGCTGGCCGCCAGATTTAGAAGATCGAAATTTGGCCACCTTGAGGAAGGTGAATTTTCAAGGCTGGTTTGGAAGTGATGATGAATATATCGGGACCGAGAAGCAGGAGGAGATCTTGGCGAGGTACCGTGAGGAATATGAATTGGAGCCGGAGGTGGGGTATTACGAGGGTGGTCATGCCTTTGATCGTGAGATACTTACATCCGAAATTGAGCGCTTAGAGCGCCTTTAAAAACAGAAAGAGATGATGGGACACGAGGTTGATCCGTGGATTACGAATGATGCAACGCTTTTTGGAATTTTAGCCGCCATGTTGGGGGTGATTTTTTATACCTCAAAGAGCGAGCACCCGATGTTAAAGAAGTTTTATAGCGTTATCCCGGCCCTGTTGCTCTGCTATTTCTTGCCTTCGCTGCTTACCACGTTTGAAATTATCGATCCTCGCGAGAGCCGATTGTACTTTATGGCCTCCCGTTACTTACTGCCGGCGGCTTTGATCCTGCTGACCTTGAGCATAGATTTTAATGAGGTGAAAAAGCTCGGCCCAAAAGCGTTGATCATGTTCTTCACGGGTACTATCGGCGTGGTGATCGGTGGGCCGTTGAGCATTTTGCTTTTTAGTGTTATTGCACCAGATGTCATTGGGGCGGATCCAGAGCAGATTTGGCGAGGGATGACTACTATTGCCGGCTCATGGATTGGCGGTGGTGCCAACCAGGCGGCGATGAAGGAAGTATTTGAGGTGAGTGAAGGGATCTTCAGTGCCATGGTTACTGTAGATGTATTGGTGGCTGAGCTTTGGATGGCCTTCTTGCTGATCGGGGTGGCCAAGCACAAGAAGATAGATGCGGCGTTCAAGGCAGATGCAAGCTCGGTGGATCACCTTCAGAATAAGATGGAGGCATACACGGCGAGCATCAGCAAGATTCCAACGTTTAATGATTTGATTTACATTCTCGCCCTTGCCTTCGGAGCGACGGGACTGGCGCATCTTTTAAGTGATCTTATCGCGCCATTTATCGGTGAAAACTACCCAGGGCTGGCCAAGTTTAGCTTGACTTCAGGATTTTTCTGGTTGGTGGTCATTGCGACGACGGTGGGAATTGGTCTGAGTTTTACAAAAGCGAGAAATTTAGAAGGTGCGGGTGCCTCAAAAGTGGGCTCCGTATTCATCTACATCCTTGTGGCGACCATCGGTATGAGCATGAATGTGATGGAAGTCTTCGAAAATCCTGGGCTCTTTGCTGTGGGACTGGTTTGGATGATTATTCACGTTAGTTTGATGTTTGGTGTGGCCAAGCTGATCAAGGCGCCATACTTCTTCCTCGCAGTGGGATCTAAGGCAAACATTGGTGGTGCGGCAAGCGCGCCAGTGGTAGCTGCGGCCTTCCACCCGGCACTCGCTCCGGTGGGTGTGTTGTTGGCGGTTTTAGGCTATGCACTAGGTACTTACGGGGCCTACATTTGTGGACTGTTGATGCAGGGAGCGGCAGGTGTCTACTAGTACGGTACATATCTCCAACGGACGAGAATTTCCGTACCCGATGCGATTTTACATCGTGATCATCCTCTCCATCGCTGGAGTCGTTATCACCGGCCAATTCCTCGCACTGCTCTTCGCGCTCATCGGCATCTATGGCCTCAGCGCTCGTCGAGGGACCATTTTCAGTCCCACCTCTTACAAGCGCTATTTTTCCGCGTTTGGCATAAAGTTCGGCACCTTTGAGCCCTTACCTCAAGATGCTCGCTTAGTGCTCCTCCCAGTGAAATATTCCACGCGAGGAGGGACACACGGCGGTCAGCTCACCGTTCAAGAGTACGGGCTTTGGGAACTTTTCCTTGTAAACGCCCAGCACCGCGACAAGCGAAGTGTTGGCAAATCAGAAAATAAAGTAGAACTTGAGAAGCGTGCTGCTGAGGTTGAAGCATTGTGCGGGGTAAGTTTAGAACCCTATGCGCCGGCCATCTCGCAGGCTACACGTCAAAGAAAAAGAAGATAGACCATGAAAAAACTCGCCATCATTACAGCGGCATTGGCCTCAACGCTCACGGTTGTTGGGCAGGAATTGCCGAGCGACGCGAACAAAGTCATTAAATCACTCTACACTGAAGCCCTAGGGGAGCAGCAGGGCTACCAGTGGCTCAAATACATATGTGAAGAGATAGGGCCACGCCCTAGCGGTTCAGATGCCGCGAACGAGGCGGCGCGCTGGACCATGCAGCAAATGCTGGATGCGGGTGCGGATACCGCTTGGCTACAAGAGGTTGAGGTGCCGAAATGGTACCGCGGCAAGGAATGGTCGAAGGCCAATGCGGGCGGAGAATGGATAGAGCTGCCGACTACAGCGCTGGGCGGGAGTGTAGCGACCCCTAAAGAAGGCATTACCGCTGAGGTGATCGAAGTAGGTTCTTTCGAGGCGCTCGAGGCGCTCGGCAGAGAGAAGGTTCAGGGCAAGATTGTGTTTTACAATACGTACATGGACCACAGTTTGATCAGTACGTTCAATGCTTATGGTGGTGCGGTGAAGTACCGCTGGGCTGGAGCCATGGAAGCGGTAAAATACGGAGCGGTAGCCACGGTGATGCGTTCGGTGACGCTTTTGCGCGATGATTTACCACATACTGGAGCGATGAGCTACGGGGATAGTGAGGAGAAGATTCCTTCTGCGGCGATCTCGTGGCAGGCGGCGGATGAATTGGCCACGATGTTGAAAGCGGGAACACCTGTGCAGCTCGAACTATTTTTGGATTGCGGCGTGCAAGGTACGGCTATGAATTACAATATGATTGCGGATTTCAAGGGGAGTGAGAAGCCCGAGGAGATCATGCTCGTTGGAGGGCATATTGATTCTTGGGATTTAGGCCAAGGAGCTCAAGATGATGGAGCTGGATGTGCGCATGCCATGCAGGTTCCTTCGCTCATGAAGAGTGTGGGTTATGAAAACAAGAGAACTATTCGTGTGGTGCTTTGGGCAAACGAAGAGTTTGGCTTGGATGGAGCAAAAGAATATGCGCGCTGGGCACGAGAGCAAGGCGTACACCATTGGGTTGCCATGGAAAGTGACGGCGGTGGTGATGTGCCTAGAGGATTCGGCATAGGCGCAGATGATGCAAGAATAGAACAGCTCAGAGCCTATAAATCACTGCTCGTTCCTTACGGGCTGCATGTAATGGCTAAAGGCGGTGGTGGTGCTGACCTCAGCCCGCTGCGTGGCCATGATGACTTTTTCATCGGTTACCGCCCGGAATCACAGCGCTACTTTGATTTTCACCATAGTGCAAGGGATCGCATAGAGGCTATTCACCCACGCAGTTTGGAGATGGGATCGGCGTCGATGAGTGCATTGTTCTATATTCTGGACCAATTAGATTAAAGGCACCGGAATTCGGAATAAAATTCCACCTGCTTTTGCCTATTTTTGGACAGTTAACTCGCACATTATGGGCAAAACATCGGAGCAAATCAAGCAAGCCGCGTGGCAAGTGCTGAAGGATAGCGCAACGCCATTTGGATTTGTGGCTACAGCACAACAAAAAGACAATTACGCTCGACTTTGGTCGCGAGATAGCGCCATTGCTTCTTTGGCGGTGCTTGCTGGCGAGCGAGAGGAGCTCTACCCAACGGTATATCAAAGCCTCACCCATCTGTTGGATGCGGTGGGCGTGCATGGGGTGTTCCCTTCGAACGTCAGTTTTTCCGAGGATTATCAAATGACCGGAGTGAGCTACGGGGGTCCTGTGGGACGTACCGATAGCCCTTTTTGGTGGGCGATCACGGCGCTATCTTATCTCGAGCGTGTGGATGATGCGGAATTTAAGCAGCGCGTTCAGGACCAATTAGAAATTATCGAATACCGCGCACACAGTTGGGAGTTCAACAACAAGCACCTGATGTACGCGCCAGCATCGAGCAATTGGGCAGATGAATACCCCGTAGAAGGTTACATTCTTCTGAACAACGTCCTACGTTACTGGATGCTCTACAAGGCAGGGCGTCTCTTTAACCACAACGGTTACCGTACCAAGGCGGTAGATATTCTTCTCTCCATAAAATCGCACTTTTTTGGGGAGCCGGCGGAGGCCATGGGTCTTTTTACAGCGGCGCAACAAGAGCGCGTGGACCGCTTGGAGGAGGGCGAGCGCATTTTGATGAGCTTTACGCCAAATGCACTGAATAACCACATGGATGCCCTTGGGCTTAGCATTGCTTTTCTAGTGGGTGCGGCCTCGAAAATCACCATGAACAAGGTGTTTAAGCGCTGGATGGAAGGCCCGCTGAAAGAGGGTTTGGTGCCGGCGCACTGGCCAATTATTTCGCCAGGTGATCCACTTTGGCATGCTATAGCATCTAATTATTCGTACGAGTTTAAAAACCATCCGGGACACTTCCACAATGGGGGAGTTTGGGGCTTGACTCAGGGCTTTGTTGCGGCGATGATGCGGGAATTGGGCCGTGAGGAGAGTGATGTCTTTGGGACGTATGAAAAGCTGCTGAGTGCGTCGATGGAGCATCATCCGTTTGCGGAATATTATGCCTACCCCGATCAGCAGCCG
>ENA-OUOG01003507-OUOG01003507.1-marine-metagenome-genome-assembly--contig:-NODE-3507-length-14580-cov-4.829690_pt1 | contig 14580 bp, 12 predicted proteins | sample MGYA00248635_ERZ508505 | MGnify/ENA primary metagenome ERZ508505 (study PRJEB26176, sample SAMN06267871) | marine metagenome | isolation source: Saanich Inlet, British Columbia, Canada | place: Pacific...
GCGTGGTCTTCGGCCTTGGCGGTATTGGACTCAATGTTATCCAAGGTTTGCGCCTTGCGGGAGCAGACCAAATCGTTGGCGTTGACCTGAACGAGGGTAAGGTCGAGATGGCCAAGCGGTTTGGTATGACCGATTTCGTGAACCCTTCAAAAGTAGACGGGGATCTGGTTGCGCATCTGGTTGAGCTGACACGCGGTGGTGCGGATTACACATTTGACGCCACTGGCAACGTGGGCGTTATGCGCACAGCGCTGGAATGCGCGCATAAGGGGTGGGGCGAAAGCATCATTATCGGCGTCGCCCCTGCTGGCGCAGAGATTAGCACAAGACCGTTCCAATTGGTGACAGGGCGGGTTTGGCGCGGTACTGCATTTGGTGGCGCTTCCGGGCGCACCGATGTACCCAAAATCGTGGATTGGTACATGGACGGCAAGATCGAAATCGACCCAATGATCACTCATAAATTGAAGCTAGAGGATATCAACCACGGGTTCGATTTGATGCATGAAGGCAAATCTATCCGCGCCGTCGTGGAGTTTTAAAAAATGCGGCAGTCCTCTCCCGAGGTGCATACGTTCTTTGATGAAGCCACAAACGCGGCTTGTCATATCGTAAAAGACCCAGATTCAAACGCTGTGGCGATTATCGATTCCATCTTGGATTTTGACGCCGCAGCGGGCCGAACCGAAACGACCCATGCCGATATGCTGATCGATGAAATCACGCGAAATGACTGGCAGGTCGCTTGGATACTCGAGACCCATGTGCACGCCGATCACCTGTCTGCTGCACCCTACCTGGCCGAAAAGCTGGGCGGCAAAATTGCGATCGGCGCCAATATAACCGCCGTGCAAAAAGTTTTTGGCAAGATCTTTAATGCAGGCACCGAATTTGAGATGGACGGCAGCCAATTCGACAGATTGTTCGCAAATGGGGATGTCTTTGACATCGGTAACCTTAATGTCACAGTGATGCACACGCCGGGGCACACGCCTGCCTGTGTAACCTACGTCATCGGCGATGCTGCCTTTATCGGTGACACGTTATTTATGCCCGATTTTGGCACCGCTCGTGCAGATTTCCCGGGCGGGTCTGCAACCAATCTTTATGCTTCTATCCAACGCATATTAACATTGCCTGAAGAGACGCGCTTGTTCTTGTGCCACGACTACAAAACCAAAACGCGTGAGACGTTCTGTTGGCAAACAACAGTAGCAGAGCAAAAGATAAAAAACGTTCATGTCGGTGGCGGCAAATCCGAAAAAGAATTCGTTGACTTTCGGACCAAGCGGGATGCGCAATTGGCAATGCCGAAACTTATCATTCCATCAATTCAAGTGAACATGAATGCAGGCAACATGCCTGCCGCTGATATGGACGGAGACGTCTACCTGAAAGTGCCAATTAACAAACTGTAAGGCTCGTTAGGGCAAGGGTTGGGAGGCCCCTAATATAATGGCAGATCATCAAATACTTATCGTAGGTGGCGGCGCCGCGGGTATTGCAACGGCAGCCAGCCTGCATAAACGGGACGCGTCTTTGGATATAGCTATTATCGAGCCCTCAACGACCCATTACTACCAGCCAGGCTGGACCATGGTGGGTGCGGGCGTTTTCAAAAAAGAAGAAACGGCACGATCCACGGCCAGTGTCATGCCTTCTTATGTGACACAAATAAGAGGGACCGTTGCATCGTTTCAACCAGACGAGAATAGCGTCAGGCTTGAAGATGGAAAGGCGCTTACTTATGGCTCTCTCGTAGTGGCGGCGGGGCTTAAGCTAGATTGGGCTGCGATTGAGGGGCTTGAGGAAGCGCTTGGTCGAAACGGCGTGACCTCGAACTACCGATATGATCTTGCACCCTACACATGGGAACTGGTTCAAAAAATGCGCGGGGAAAAAGCTATTTTCACCCAACCGCCTATGCCGATCAAATGCGCAGGCGCGCCGCAAAAAGCAATGTACTTGTCATGCTCAACCTGGATGCAGGCGGGTAAAATCAAAGATATCGATGTGTCATTCTGCAATGCAGGGCCGGTCCTCTTCGGCTGCGCAGATTATGTGCCTCCGCTAATGGAATACGTGGACCGCTACGGAATAAATCTCGACTTTGGGTATACTCTGGTGAAGGTCGACGGCCCCAATCAGATAGCAACCTTCAAGGTGGCCAAAGAAGGCGAAGACCCGCGGCTGGTAGAGCGCAAATTTGATATGCTGCATGTCTGTCCACCCCAATGCGCGCCAGACTTTATCAAAGACAGCCCCCTTGCAAACGAAGCTGGCTGGATGGCTGTTGACCAATCGACGATGCAAAGCACTATCGCCCCAAATATCTTTGGCCTTGGGGATGTGACCTCAACCCCCAATGCCAAAACAGCAGCCGCCGCGCGTAAACAAGCCCCAATTGTGGCTGACAATCTGATTGCGCAGATGAAGAACGCCGCGATGCCGCAAGCCTATGATGGGTATGGATCGTGCCCGCTAACCGTCGAACACGGCAAAATTATTTTGGCAGAGTTCGGTTATGGTGGAAAACTCATGCCCAGCTTTCCGTGGGACAGCACAAAGCCAAGGCGCGCCGCATGGTTCCTAAAAAAGTCAGTTCTGCCCTGGATCTATTGGAATGCCATGTTGAAAGGCAAAGAATGGCTGGCAAAAACGACCTCTTAGATTAGCGGTTTTAGAGTTGTTATGCTCGAGTTCGTCCGAAAAACGCTATGGGCGCGGCCTTTAAAAATATGATGCACGCCATATGACTGACTGCTTCTAACGCGGCAATTTGGCATAACAACAACGCAAATATAAAGTTTCAGGTGCTGCCAGCGCGCGCGGCACTGCAATTGTACCCACAGATTGGACTCAACGCCACCATTTGCTGCACTGGAATCAAATATCTGCTAATGGGGGAAGAGCAGCCTACCGAACAGATAATTATGTTTTCAAAATCACCGTAAATTTGTCAGAAATTTACCTCCCTAATCAGTTACCTTGCCTGTCTGCTGATCTGATTTCTTTCCCTGTTGCGAAAAAACCAGAAATAACCGCGTAACAGTCTGTAAACATTTACGGAAACTATATGGAAATCAACAAAATACCCAATCCGGGAAAGGATCCCGAAAGGTTCCCTGCAAATTCCCTTTTACCGCGGCAAATTCGGCAGCAACCAGTTCGATGGAAACTGCGCCCGCCTACATTCAGTCTTCTCAAAATCACCGTTATCTAGATCGTTTCGAGTAATGTGTATTTTTTGCGCATTATAGCGTTACAAACTGGCAAAAGTATCACAAATGGACTTCAATTTTGATAATTTCGAAGCCACTTTCTAGAAAACGTCAGAGCCGCAAACGCATGTGATATCTTATGTCTATTCTCTTTGGTTCAACAAGACGATGCGCCTAAACTTGAAGCAAGCCCCTGCAAACTGAGCCATTAACGAAATGTAACGCGTATGACATAGAATGCCTCAGAAACGAAAGTGTGATGAAGATAAAGCGAAACGATTCTCCGAGACCAATGGTCATTGGCATGATGCTTTGGTTCTTGTGACTGCGTGTTGCGACGCTGAACTCCCGCTTCGCGTTCACCTCCACCTCCGCTTGAGATGTCCAAGGCCCTCATAGGGCTGTTAAATCTATTTAGGCCCGAACAGCCGTGTTCAGCAATAAGTCTTCACTTTCCAAGACGCCTGATGGAGTTCAGCGCGCGACAGGAACGCTACCCTTCATCTTAACATGGCAAAGCTGGACCCACAGCACCCCTTTTAAAACCCAAATGGGCCATCTCCACGCACTGGATCAATGCGGATTGACTTAAACCCCTCGGCCCATTGATGCAGCAATACGCCACCCTCTTGTTTTAAAAATCCGATCGGGGCATCGTGATGGGTGTTAAACAGAAAACTGCTGCAAACCGAAGGCGCCGATATAACAGTGTGGCCCGCCAAGCGGGTTGATATATTTCTATGAATATGTCCGCATAACACCAAAATTTCACCCTGATATTCAGCTAGGATCTCGCTAAGCTGCTCAGTGCCGTTCTGCAGGCCGATGGAATCCATAAACGCCATTCCAGATTTAAAAGGTGGGTGATGCATCATCACAACCGCGGGGGCCTGTTTCAAATCTGCTAAACATGTCTTCAAAAACTGCAAAGAGTCTTGATCTAATTCTCCACCCCCCTGCCCTTCGATCAAGGTATCAAGACCAATAACTTGCAAAGCGCCAAGCCTATGTTGCCAGTTCAACTTACCGGCCTTTGGCAAATAACCTGCTCCGTCAAATGCTGCGCGAAAAGGTGCGCGAGCATCATGATTTCCAGGAATACAAAAAATTGGCAGATCCAAAGGCTTCAGAATTGATTTGAAAAGCGCATAGCTTTCTGCCGTGCCATCATCGCTCACGTCGCCCGTTACAACGATGCCATCGAGCGGTCCAACTTCAAATTGCAGCTCTGCTATGCGTAAAGCCAATCGCTTTAAAGGGCCCGAAGTTTCCAAGCGCCCAGAGACAAGGCTACCTGGTTTCACAATATGCGTATCAGAGATTTGTAAGAATTGGGTCATTTTAGCACCTCATAGGCCTCGCATCATCACTCGTCTGCGCATCTTAAACACCTTAACAGAACCTGTTAATTTTCAGGCTAGGGTAGAAATAACCCGCTATCAAACAGGATTACCAGCATCTGTTAGGATCAGGTTATCCTGCAAGCTTTCAAGCAAAGTCGCATAATTTCCATTTGGCAAACGATCAAGGATAACCGTATCAACATCGGCAATATTTTCACCTGCTGCCGGTGCCAAGCGGCCAAATTTCGAATGATCAATCACAAGGATCGACCGTTGCGAGTTTGCCATAATCTGCTCACGTGCGCGCACCTCTGCGGCATGAAACTCAAGCAGCGATCCATCCTCAGCAATACCTGCCACGCCAAATATACAAAATTCGGCGCGGTAGCGGCTAAAAAACGCCAAAACATCTTCCCCTAAAATATCGCGATCCGGCAATCGCAATTCGCCCCCGGGTAAAATAATCCGATTGGTCATTTCGTCGCTCAACGCCAACGCCGCGCTTAAATTATTGGTAATAACCGTCAATCCTTTGCGGCGGCGTAACGCGCGTGCAACGCTCAGCGGCGTCGATCCGATCGAAATAAAAACAGTGGCCCCATCCGGGATCAGCTCTGCTGCAGCCTCGCCAATATTACGCTTTTCCGCCAGATTGGTCGAAAGCCTCTGATCAAATGGGGTGTTTGACTGCCGCGGCGATAGCTCAACGCGCCCATGCCGCCGTTTCAGCAATCCCCCTTCGCATAATTTATCCACATCGCGGCGGATCGTTTGCGTCGAAACATCCAAAACTTCAGCCAAAGCGCCGACAGACAGCGCTCCACGTTCAAGAACGATGTCCTCAATTAACTTGTGCCGTTTCTTCTTTTTAGCTGACATGAATGCTCCCTACATGGTTTCAATCAAACGCTCAAGGAAAGCGGCGGTTTTGGGTACACGCCCTATGTTTTTACGAACCTCAATGATTAATTTCGGTGCAGATTCACTCTTTTGCAAAGCATCCATAACGGGCTGCCAAGAAATAGCACCTTCGCCGGGAAGCCAATGACGATCAGCATACCCATCCACGTCTTGTAAATGAACATGCGCGAGCCGGTTTTCTGCAGCCGCAATAAAATCCACCACCGAGGGGGCTTTATAATTGCAATGAGATAAATGCGCATGCCCAGTATCAACCGAAAGCTGCAGGTTTAAATGATCAATTTCACGTACAGCGCGCATCCTCATATCCGGATCCGTGTCATCACAGTTTTCCAAGACCAACGTGCATCCGATATCAGCGGCGCGTTGTAAAGGTACCTTTAAAATATCACCCATTGCAGAAATAACGCCGGATTGCACGAATGGATATTGCCACTGATTCAACTTTATCCAATCGTTAAACGGGCTATGAATAACCATATATTGGGCGTTCATATGCTCGCAAATTTCCAGCGCGCTGAGTAATCGCGCCGTGATCAATTTTTGAAAAGCTGTCTCCAAATTGCCAAGGTCTAGGCCAAAAAACGGCCCATGCAACCCGCGTGGCCCTTTATGAGCTTGCAGCTTTTCTTGATAGCGAGAAACCAAACCCGACAGATCGCCTGACAATATATTTGGTAGCGTAAAGTCTTGAATTTCAATCGGCCTGTCTTGCTCGCAAAGCCAGTTAAATACCGCATCAATATTATCTAATGTAACGGCCGCTCCGATTTTCGAAAGCGTCATGACCTCTCCCTATTTAATTCCTGCGCGAATGAAGCTTTGCACAAACTGCCGCTGGAAGAGCAGAAAAGCAATAAGCAACGGGCCCGATGTCATCAAAGTGGCTGCGTTTATAACGGACCATTGTATGCCTGAATCTGTAACGGCAAAGATCGACAAACCAACGGTGAGCGGGCGCGTTTCGACCGAGTTGGTCACGATAAGCGGCCAGACGAAATTGTTCCAATGATGGCTCACCGAAACTAGCCCATATGCCAGATAGGTTGGTTTTGCGAGTGGTATGTAAACGCGCCATAATACCCCTAAAAATGAGCACCCCTCAACCCGCGCGGCTTCATCTAATTCCTTGGGAACCGTCATGAACGTTTGGCGCAGCAGAAAGATCCCAAAGCCAGAAGCGATATAAGGCAGACCAATCGCGGCGATCGTATCAATCAACCCGAAGGACCGCATGGTTTGATAATTCTGAACAATCAAAATATCGGGCATTACCAAAAGCTGCAGCAACACCAATGTAAACAGGACGTTTCGGCCTGGAAATGTAAAGCGCGCGAAGGCATAAGCGGCGAGCGTACATAAGAAAAACTGCGCTGCTACGATGCCAGTTACAAGAATAACAGTGTTTAAAAAATACCGTGCAAACGGCGCCTCATTCCAAGCCTGTACAAAATTCTGCAACGTCAAAGGTGCGAATAGGCTAAACCGCGTTTCATATTCACTGGGATGGAACGCCGTCCAAACAGCATAAAGCAAAGGCAAAAGCCACAAAAGAGCCAAACACCAAGCGGCAAATGTGTTTAAAGAGCGGTCAAAATCAAACGGCTTGCGTTTCAAAACTGACTGGGGCGCTAGAGAAGAATTTTCGATCATTTATAATGCACTTTTTTATCTAGAAAAAAGAATTGTCCGATTGCAACCGTCGTTAAGATGGCAAGCATGACCACCGTCAGCGTTGCAGCATAAGCCGTGTCCCAATAATCGAATGCCACTTCGTAGATATAAAACAACAAGAGGCTCGACGCATTATTTGGACCGCCTTCGGTCATCACAAAAATATGATCCACCAAGCGAAAGGAATTGATCACAGCATTCACCGAGACGAATAGGGTTGTGGGCATCAAAAGTGGGAAGGCGACGCGCCGGAAATAATAGAACTTACCCGCCCCCTCAATCGATGCGGCCTCGCGCAACGAGGGTGGAATGGTTTGTAAAGCCGCCAAGTAAAAGATCATGAAAAAACCGGCCTCTTTCCAGATTGCCACTGCAATCATTGAATAAAGCGCCGTGTCGGGCGAGCCCATCCAATTTTGCTCAGGGTAGCCAAACACGCCACGGATCTGATCAATCAAGCCAAAGCCCGGCGTGTAAAAAAACAACCAAATATTGGCAACAGCGATCAAAGGCAGAACCGTTGGTGTGAAATAGGCCATACGTAAAAATCCGCGTCCACGCAGCTTTTCATTGACCCAAAGCGCCATCGCCAAAGATAAGATAATTGAAAGCGGAATGGTCCAAACGGCGTACCAAAAATTGTTCACCAGAACCTTCCAAAACACTTCGTCGGCCATTAATGTAGTGTAATTATCCCAGCCGATGAAAACCGATTTTCGCCGTCCTCGCGCCGTTGAAAAAAACGAACTGATAACAGTTTGCACCGCGGGATAATGGGTGAATGTGATCAAAAAAATCATCGCTGGGCTGAGCAGCAACCACGCATATATCCATTGATGTCGGGTAGAATTTCGCATTTTTATGAAGCGCTTTCGAAATGTGAACCTGCCCAGCAAGCTGGGCAGGCCTGAATGATGTGAAACTTAACGATAAGGTTTCAGAATTCTATCCGCTGCAGCCTGCGCTTGATCAAGCGCTTCTTGAGCGGATTTTTCACCAGCAATTGCAGAGGCCAACGCGTCATTGAACGTTTGGGTTACTTTGCCATTCTCATAGGTTGATAACTCAGCAACCGCAAATTCCAACTGATCTCGCGCAACCAATGCGGGGGGGAAATCAGCAGCATAGGCTTTCATTGCATCGGTTTCCCATGCGTCCGGGCGCGGCGCAACATAACCGGTGGCAATCGACCAAACCGCCGCTTGCTCGGGGCTTGTAATCCACTGAACAAAATCAACCGCAGCGTCTTTTTGCTCATCCGTTGAATCTTTGAACAAATAGAAGTTACCACCACCTGTCGGCGCGCCGCGGCGCTCTTTCGCAGGCAGCATTGCAACACCGAAATCAAACGGGGCATTCGTGCGCACATTTACCAAGTTACCCGTGGTTGTCCACATCATCGCTGTTTCCCCCTCGAAGAAGGCTTTTGGCGTTGGACCCCATTCGATAGAGCCTGGCTGCATCACACCATGCTTGGCAGAGAGATCAACCAAATATTCTAATGCTTCAACAACTTTGGGATCGTTGAAATTGGTTTTATTGCCGTCAGAATTGGCCAAGATTGCGCCTGCCGGTGTGGAAAGACCCTGGAACAACCAATAGGGAAAGCCCGCTGATGGAATACGAACGCCCCATTGCGTGACGTTGCCACTAGAGTCTTTTTTGGTCAGCTTTTTGCCGAACTCAACCATTTCATCCCAATTTGCAGGCGCGGCATCCGGATTGAGACCAGCCTCTGCAAAGGCTTCTTTATTCCAATACAAAACCGGCGTTGAGCGCTGAAACGGAATACCGTAGGTTTTCCCACCGGTTTGACTGTTTTCCATAAAGGAAGGATAGAATCCATTTATCCAACTTTCTTGCTCTTCTGCAGAGACAAAATCGTCGAATGGCACAATAACATCTTCATCGATCAGGGTGAACATTTGGGTTGATAAAAGAACCGACAATTGAGGTGGTTTGCCGCCACGCGCCGCGGTCAAAGCTTTTACGCCCGCATCGCTGTAACTGCCCGCATAAATTGCCTCGATATTGACTCCAGGATTGGCGGCCACATAATCTGCGGTTAACTTTTCAATCGTAGTTGCGGCAGCGCCGCCCACGGCCACCGGAAAATAAAATTCCAGATCGACTGCGAAGGCCGAACCAACGGCTGCAAGTGATGTCAGGGATGCAACACTGGCTATCTTAAACATTTTTGGAAACATGATTTACCTCTGGGTTTGAGTTTGACGTGCCGACACAGAGCCGGCGTTTTGGGATGACAAAGCCATCTCAATCTCTGAACGCATCGTATCCTCGCGCCGGCCCGAGGCCGTTTCGAACACATGCAAATCGCTTACATTAAAGGCCAATTTGATTGCCATTCCGCTGGTCAAGCGGGTTTGGCCCGGCGCTCGGCAGAGCAAGCTTTCTTCACCAACTTTACATTCAACCATCGCATCTGCGCCCAAATATTCAACCTGGGCCACCTGCCCTTCTATCACGCCATTCTCAGCCGGCACCAACGCCTCTGGACGAATGCCAAAGGTTAAATTTTGGCTTTTCTGCAAAAGCTCTGAGGGAACCGCGCCCGCCAAAAGGCTGGGCGAAAACGTCACCATAGGCGGCGTACCGATAAACTTTGCCGCAAATAAAGTTGCCGGGGTTTCATACATCACGCGCGGTGATGCAACCTGCTCAACCTGACCTTGATTCATCAACACAACTTGATCCGCCATGGTGACCGCTTCAACTTGATCATGCGTCACGTACAGCATCGTCACTCCAAGCCTGCGTTGCAAATCGCGGATTTCTTCGCGCATCTCGGCGCGCAACTTTGCATCAAGATTGGACAATGGCTCATCCATTAAGAAAATAGACTTATCGGCAACAATCGCGCGCCCCAAAGCAACACGCTGCTGTTGGCCGCCTGACAATTGGCTTGGCCTACGGTCTAACAAATGCCCCAAACCCAGCAGCTCAGCCGCGGCCTTCAACTTTTGGTCACGATCACTGCGCGACAGACCGCGCACGCGCAGCCCAAAGATAATGTTTTCCGCTACGCTTAGATGTGGAAACAACGCATAAGATTGAAACACCATCGCAATGTCGCGCGCCGCTGGCGCTGCATCCGTGACGTCTTCGCCATCAATAAACACCTGCCCAGATGTTGGATCATCCAAACCAGAAACAATTCGCAACGCCGTAGATTTCCCGCATCCAGACGGACCTAGCAAAGCCGTAAATTGACCTGCCGGAACATCAAGCGAAACATTGTTTAAAGCCGTTGTGTCACCCCAACTTTTGGTAACGCCTTTTAAGCTAACAGACCCCCCGCTCATATCTGCCTCTGCCACTCACAAAGAGAAACCAGCAAGGGCAAGCGAATATTTCGCCTCGCATTTTGCGAGTCAGATCTAACCATATTATATTCCATTGTAAAAATAATCTTCATCGCCTTTTTCACTCACAAACCAAATCAATTACACCTAAAAAAGCGGCGCTCTTGCCAACCTGACCGGCTCACATTGCATCCGCTTTGGGTTGAAATATCATAGACATAGCCGACGGGCCCAGCCCTATCCCCCATGATCTGTTTGGTTTTTACATCTCCCTAAATCGAGCAATTAATTTTTTACGCTTTAGCGCCTAGATATCATCCATGCGCGGCACCGCAAAGCCATTGCTTCTTCTTTGAGGGAAGCATGCCCCACAAAAAACAACAAAACAACAAAAATATTAGATTTCCAAAAAATTTTTGATAAAAAATTATGAAAAGAGAATTTTTAAACTACAAAACTACAAAAATTTGGCGTTTTTTCTTTTTTTTCGATCAGCTTCAGGTAAGCTGGCACGAGTCTGCTGGGTGTTCCGGCTTGAAATGATCAAAAAGTGACTTTTAAATGCTATCAACCGCCACCGCCTTTCAACGTTACCAAGAAATCCGACACAAACTGCCGACCGCCCCGCAAAACAAAACTATGTTGGATATTGAAAACCTCACGGAGATCTCGGGGAAAGCTGGCGCCTTTGTCTTTGATGCTTTTGGCGTATTGAATGTCGGTGATTGCCTTATCGAAGGGGCGGATCAACGCTTAAGCCAATTGCGCCAACAGGGCTGTGAAATACGCATTCTCACCAATGCCGCGAGTTATGATCGCACCCGTGCATTGGAAAAGTTTGATCGGCTAGGCGTAACGATAGACGCCGCAGAAATCATCACCAGCCGCGATGCCACGCTATCTGCGCTGACGCAAAACCACTGGGGTATAATTGCCGATCCCGATGACGCATTGACCGATATCAAATTTCAGCACACCCGGCTTGGGCAGAACGCTAGCGAATATGAGGCAGTGGATGGGTTTTTATTTCTATCCTCGGCCAATTGGTCGGCGCAAAAACAACAGCTGCTCGAAGCCTCACTGATCACAAATGCCCGCCCTGTGCTCATCGCAAATGCGGATTTGGTGGCCCCGCGGGAAACTGGTTTCTCGCTGGAGCCAGGGTTTTATGGGCATCTTCTGTTAGATCGCGGCATCACCGACATACGGTTCTTCGGAAAGCCCTTTCCGGAAGTTTACACATTGGTGGAGAACAGCCTTCCGCAGCTTAACCCAAATGAAATTATAATGTGCGGCGATACGCTTCATACAGATATTTTAGGTGCCACGGCCAGAGGGTGGCGCAGCGTGCTTGTCACACAGGACGGGATGTTTTCCGGACATGAGACCGATATTTTCTGCAAAGAATCTGGTATTTTTGCCGATTGGCGCGTTAAGCGGATTTAACACTGCACGATTGCCGGCAAACCGGCGGTTAAAATCTTAGCTTGAAATTTCAAAAATACGAAAAATGAATATGCGTTTGTGTGTAATCCGGCACTGATACCCCTCATGGCGCCTGATTTATGCTGAAAGGGATAAGGCTGTCTCTAAAATGTTCCATAAACTCCAAAGTTTTGAAAAATAAGTAAATTTGTACTTGGGTTTAAAATTGCGTCCCCATAACCTTGAACATTTAAACCACTATCCCCCAATTCAGTTGTGTTTGTTAGCTTAGTTGGATCCCAATTGCCAGGGTTTGCACCGTATCTATTAAACCTTCCTCCAGTATCTGTGTAGCATGGAGAAGTTACTAGAGTATTCCAATCACTAGCTGTTGGTAATCTAAAGCCCGCTGGTGGTTTTACTAGTTTTCCAGCAAAATAATTATAAATTAATCCATAACTGGCATTATTAGGATCAAAATCCCAATAGCAAGCGGCTGGTGTCTGAGCTTGCCAAGCACTGTACCAATCAGCTTGGTTAGTTAAAATAGGTAGATTTCCACCTGCTATCAACTCTGTTTCACTGGAGTTTGTGTCTGTCCAAATTAGATCACATATTTCTACTTGTCCTGGATCTGGAGCTGGGGGAGATGTAGGCCAAACAAGCGTGCTGCCCATGTATATTTTCTGCACGTCTACACTACCTAGCTTTATTTTACCAACACCATCTGGTGTAACCCCATTTAGTTTTAAATCTGCCATGTTATAGTATTATGTATAGTGTGTTAGCAAATGTAATTGGTGGATTACTCACTAGGCCATTATACTCCGTTTGTGTTAAAGATACAATACCTGTTACTTTAGGGCTACCAAATGTGTCTTCAGTGTTTACAATTGCATCTGGAGCATTTACTACAACGTCTCCAGTGGTGGTGTCGTTAGTTGTAGTTATATTAGTTCCTCCTGTTACCGTGTTAACTATGTTTGCAGGCAAGGTAGGTATACTAGGAAAAGTTTGTAAGTTACCTTCTCCATCTACATACTCAGTATCTGCTCCTGCCCAAGTAAGTGATATATCTGGTGTAGTACTTGAATCTGTTACTAATACGTCTAAAGCATCACCTGCGGTTGAAGCAGAAACTGTAGTTACAGTCCCAGGGTTTCCTGATTGTTGGTCTACCCAAACGTAATCAGTTCCACTCCAAGAAAGTACTTGCCCTGAACCTGCGCTAGCAACATTTAAGTTAAGATCTACTTTTGCATCTGAATAAGCATCATCTATATCTGCATAGAAAGCAGCGTAATCACTTTGAATTGCTACAACATTACCTTGACGCCCAAATACAGAATTAACATCTTGCGTGTTATCTACTTTCTGCCATGCACTTCCGTTTGATATAGCCCAATCACCTATAGCGTAAGTTATTCCTGAATATGTACCAGGATTGCTTACTATGTAATAATGTCCTTTATTTGTCAAATCAGGTGTTGGAAGCGTTGGGCTGTCTGTTGATGCGTCCCAAGTGCCTTGATATACTACAGCTCCAACCAAACTATCTGGCAGGTGAACAGTTGGAACCTTGTTGTTACTATCTAATGGAGCATAACCATCAGCTTGCCCTTTTTCAGAAGTACTTTGTTTTGAGTTAAATGTGTTCCAGTCTGTAGAAGATAAGTAACCATCTGCAGATGTTGAAGCTTGATTTATTCCAATGCTGCCTGTTTCGGTTATAGTACCACCAGTAAGAGGTGATAACGCTGTGATGCTTTCAACAGTACCTGTTCCACTAGCAGCATCAATCCATTGAATACCGGTTCCAGTAGAACTTAATATTTGACCTGCTGTTCCAGGACTACCAGTATTATCAGCAACTGCACCTCTAAACTCAACATATCCAGGTTGATCAAAAACAACATTAGCATTAAATTCAGTTTCAGAATTAACTAAAAGAACATCTGTTGCTTGATCTCCTATTTGTAAATCTCCATTTAGTATTGTATTACCATCTACTGTAAGATTTGAGCCAACATAAGTATTAGTACTTACTCTTAACTCACCATTGACTGTTACCTGAGGTATAACTGAATCCTGCGTAATAATAGAGTCACCTAATGTATTCCCATCTGGTGTCCAAAGAGGTATTGTATTTAGTGTACCACTACCTGAAACTTCTCCTTGTTCAAAATATAGTTTTAAATCTTGAATAGTTATAAGTTCATTTGTCATCTTTGGAGTAACAAACATGCTATCCTCTGGATTAGGTGTTCTACCTAATAGAATAAAATCTGTTCGTTCAGCTTCTTTGACTACTTTTTTACGGGATAATAATCCCATCATATCTTGTAATATATTTCCCATTTTTTCTTTTTTTTATGTATCTGTGCAAAGTTTTGTACAATCTATAGCATTAACCCAACCTTGTAATGTAGCCAATGTTTCATTTGTTAAAAATGTAAAAGGAGATTCAGAGTAATATATAGCTCTTACATCTGGTACAATTTGATTACTTTCTGGGTTAATAAATTCACCAACTGCTGATATTCTATTTTTATCAATTGTTACTTGAGATGTGGTGTTATATACATATGTAACTGCTTCTGTAACAGGATCAATATATAACGTTTGATATACTTGAGTAATAGTTACCCAATCAGTTTGGTATGTTGCAATTTT
>ENA-OUOG01003509-OUOG01003509.1-marine-metagenome-genome-assembly--contig:-NODE-3509-length-14551-cov-7.326033_pt1 | contig 14551 bp, 11 predicted proteins | sample MGYA00248635_ERZ508505 | MGnify/ENA primary metagenome ERZ508505 (study PRJEB26176, sample SAMN06267871) | marine metagenome | isolation source: Saanich Inlet, British Columbia, Canada | place: Pacific...
GCGCAGCAGGGATCAGGGGTCGAATTCACAGACCGCAGGACGAAGTTGCCGCACACGTTAAATGACCCAAGATCCGCTGACACCTATTGTGCGGGCGTTCCCACCAATGAAGATAAGCGGTTTAGTGTGCATTTACATCAAGAGCCCGCGCCCGAGCGAACAAAGCATGGACATAGGCGCTACCTAGCAAAGAGGCGCCACCAAGCACCAAGAATGGAGCTGTAATCTGATAACCCATGATAGTCACTGGAGCGATCATCACAACAAAAACTGCCGCAAGAACAAAGCTGTTAATCCGTGAGGTACGTAGCACGACAGAACAGGCTGCAAGAACCAGTGCCAATAGCAGGATCATTGCTACCAGGTTGGACGATGCAGCATTCTGCAACTGCACGATTTCATCAGGCGACAGCAGCCGAGCGTTTTGGCCTGCTGCCAAGGTCTCTCCAGCTTCACGAAGCGATGTAGCTGCGTTGTGTTCCAACAGGGCGATCTTAGCGCGCAAAAAGATTGCTCCGGGAGTCATAAGTGCAAGAAAGGCCATAACCGCAGCAAGCGCCCCCAGCAACTTGCGTACGCTTTCGGGGTCTTTGGACTGGCGCACAATATCCAATCCAACAGCCACCAGAATAATCAGACCAGTCACAACCATCTGCCAGAAAGTATCAAGCTGCGCCAACGTAAGACCGTTGTTGATCAGCTTGAGCAAGATTACCCCCATGAAGGTTCCCCAAAGCGACCCGCGACCACCAAACAAGGATGTGCCCCCGATAACGACTGCAGCAATCGCATCTAATTCCCACATCTGACCATAGTCTGATTTTGCATAGGGAGCGCGACCTAAGAAAAGTAGGGCACCCAACGCAGCGGAAAATGAACAGAACATATAGGTGATCATCGTATAGCGCGGCGTATTGATACCAGCCTGTCGCGCACCAGGTTCGTTGGAACCGATGGCATATACCCAACGTCCATAGCGCGTGTTCGCAATAATGATAGTGAGAATTACAAAGAAGCTAATGAAAATAAGCATCGACATCTGGAAGGTTCGGAAAAAGTTAATCCAGTTGTCGTCAACGAATGCGCCAAAGCGTTCCCAAACACCCGAAAGGGTGCCCTCTCTGTATGCGTCGCGCAATCCTGCAAAGGGATTGTAACGGCCGAAGTAATCAAACGTCTCTGGTAGTTTCGGTGTGGCTTGCGCTCCTGTCGAAAGGTGCCCCGTGCCACGCCAAATAGACAGGCCCGCCAAGGTCACAATAAAGGCAGGCATTCCGAAATAGGCCACAAGCGAGCCGTTGAATGCCCCAATAGCAAGTCCAATGCTAAGACCCGTCATAATTGCAAGATAGGGAGGGAAGCCCCAAAAGCTGGCCACATATCCTGTCAGCGCAGCCGTCATCCCCATAACAGATCCAACCGACAAATCGATTCCTGCCGTGATAATCACTAGAGTCATACCACCCGCAACGATACCGATCGCAGCCGAGTTATTAAGGATCGTCATTAAGTTTGAGGGATGAAAGAATGGTCGTCCCGTTGTGGCCAATTCAATCGCAATCCCAAGGATCAAAATAGCAAGAAACGCACCGGACCATTCGGCCCGGAAGAACTTAACCAAACCAAGGACAATGCGGTCCTGCAGAGTGGCGGTGGTATGCGTATTGGATACGTCGGTCATCGCATTCATCCATCAGATAAAATTCGGGGAAATTAGAAAAGGGGCACGCCGTTGCAGCGCGCCCCTTATAGACCAGGCGTCGATTATTCGATGCCAACCATTGCTTTATACGTGCCGGAAGTCGCGGGCGTGACAAGGAAGAAACCAGTGTCGATCCGCGCAGAGACATCCTCACCGCGTGCTGCTGCTGCTGCTGCTTTGATGCCTTGGTAACCCATCTGGTAGAGCATCTGAGCAGTGTTAGCGTGGACCCAACCATCGTCCATGGCGGCAATCGCGTCGCCGGCACCGTCAAAGCCAACCAGCTTGACGTCGCCCGCACCGAATCCGAGGTTCTCAAGAGCGGCTTTCGCACCCATTGTGCCGCCGTCCCATGCGTTTGCAACCATCGCGATATCCTGACGGCTGTTGAGAATGGCTTCGACACCTTCCTGTGCTTCCTGGCTGTTCCACTCTGTCGGGACCTGCAAGATTTCAGAGTTCGGACGTGCGGCGGCGAATGCTTCCATAAAGCCGTTCATACGCTCTTGACCTGTGGACTGCGCTTGGTTGCCGGTGACGTAAATGATCGGCTGGCCGTCCTCCACGAGTGTCGCAGCAACGGCACCTTGTACCTTTGCAACAGCATAGTTGTCGGTTGCAACAAACGAAGTGACTTCTGCGCCCGAAACACCTGTGTCAACGGCGACAACAGGAATTCCTGCGCCCATGGCGTCGTTTACGGCTGGCGCGATGCCCGCACTGTCAACGGGGGCAACAGCGATCGCTTTTGCGCCTTGAGCAACAAGGTTTTCAAAGACTTCCAATTGGCTCGACAGATCGCCCTGAAACGCCGGTCCGACCGAGACAAGTTTTACACCTTCTTCTGCAGCCGCATCAGCAGCGCCTTGGTTGATCATCATCCAACCTGCATTTGTTGCAGATTTTGTAATATAACCAACCACGTCTTGTGCGCTTACCGCAGAACTGGCCAAGATTGCAGCAACGGCCACACCAGCAAATGTCTTATTAATTCTCACAATAATTTCCTCCCAGATACTCGACCACTCCGCTTAGGTTAATGGCCTATGTGTGATTCCATCTGAGCGAGAAACGGTGACTTAGTCAATACTTAATTCAACTTGATTTAATTATTGACATATTGTCGATGGTGATGCTGTGTGGGGGCCAATCTAATCGTATCTGGGAGGACGTGAGATGGCTGAAAACCGCAAGGTGATTTTGGAAACGCGTGGCTTAACAAAGCATTATGGCGGCGTTCAAGCGCTCAACGATGCTGACTTTAAGATGTACGCCGATGAACATATTGCAATCGTGGGCGACAACGGTGCTGGCAAATCGACCTTCGTTCGTAACATTACAGGCGTAGAGCAACGCACGGCGGGTGAGGTTTTTATCGACGGGGTCCCAGTGAATTTCAAAGCGCCCAACGATGCACGCGAACACGGGATCGAAACGGTCTACCAAAATCTTGCGCTCGCGGATCACTTGAATGTCCCGCAGAATATTTTCTTGGGGCGTGAAGAAGTTTATTTCGAATTCGGGCCGCTTTCTTGGCTCAAGAAAAAGGCAATGGTGAAACGCGCGGACGAGCTTCTTGAAGAAACAGGCATCAAGATCCCCGACACCACACAATCTGTGGCTGGTATGTCAGGCGGACAACGGCAGTGCGTCGCAATCAGTCGTGCAGCCGGATGGGGCTCAAAGCTGATCGTGATGGATGAGCCGACTGCCGCTTTAGGCATTCAGGAAACAACCCGAGTTGAGAACATTATTCGCGGCCTGAAAGAACGCGGTGTCCCTGTGATCATCGTCTCTCACAATCTGCGACAGGTGTTCAATCTTGTAGACCGGATTGTTGTGTTCCGTCAGGGCCGTATTGCCGGGGTGCTTGATGCGAAGACAGCGAGCGGCAATGAAGTGGTCGCAATGATCACCGGCGTCGATCAAGGCGTGCACGAAGACGCCAGCTATATCTAACGCAAGTTACTGAAAGACTTTGGACATGCCGAAGGACGGAAAACCCATCAGAACGGTACGCCCCTACAATGACCGTCTGTTCATCGATCTGATCCGCACAGCGGGCCAGATGAGCAAAGCCGAATTGACCCGCGCGTCAGGCCTTAGCGCTCAGTCAGCTACAGTGATCGTGAACAGGTTGGTTGAAGATGGCTTATTAAAGGCCGGCGACGCCATCAAGGGCAAAGTTGGGCAGCCTTCAACGCCGTATTCATTAAACCCCGACGGCGCAATTTCAATTGGTGTGAAAGTTGGGCGGCGATCTCTAGAGGTTGCCACCATGTCTTTGGACTATAGCATCCTCAGACGGTTGGTGCTGTCATATGACTTTCCAAAACTTACCAACATTCGGCAAGATATACTCGACAGCATTGAAACACTCATCAGCGAAATGACCCCTCTTCAGAGCGAGCGGATAGCTGGCGTAGGCATCGCACTGCCAGACGAACTGAGCGCATGGGAACAGGCAATCGGCGCTCCGGTTGGTGCTATGGCGGACTGGATAAACGCAAACCTTGAAGCAGACATTGCATCCAAATTCGACTTGCCGGTTGAAACACTCAACGATGCCTCGGCTGCATGTTTGGCGGAAATTGCCGTCGGCAATAGCAATGGTTACGAATGCTTCGCCTATTTTTATGTGGGCACGTTTATTGGTGGCGGCATCGCCATTGGCGGGCAACTGTTCCAGGGTCATCAAAACCTAGCAGGAGCGATCGCATCTTTGCCGACGGGCATTTCCACAACATCCAAAGCAGCTCAACTTTTAGAGGGTGCTTCTTTGCATTACCTCGAAGAAACGGCTCGTTCAAAGGCGCTGTCGTTGGATACATTCTATTCGAATGCAGCACTTGAACCCGCAGCCCAGGCTATTTTCGCAGATTGGCTTAAAGTTGCAGCGCCTCGGATAGCATTTTCGGCTGTGAGCGCACAGTCCTTTTTGGACCCCGAAGCGATCATCATTGATAGCAGCCTTGCACCAGAATTCACAGCGCAAATCATCAAAGCGGTGAGCACTGCAATTGAAATCAACTACGATAAGCGCGGGCTTGCCAACATCAATCTCATACCAGGCGAGAATGGGATATCGGCCCGCGCTATTGGCAGCGGCATCGCGCCACTCTTATCAGAATTTGGGCTCGAAACGAATTAGCAGTTCGGACCCCCCGGCACTTATGATCGAGGCGTTAATAGGCCACAGTTAAACGTAGCCCAAGCAAAAGACTGCCTTTTTCGATCTTAACCCCAAGAACTGGCGGCAATCTTAACTACTGCATTGAACGGCGGCTCAATCCGCGGGGTAGGCTTTTGGCATTAGTACATTGCGCGAGTAAATATTCATTAAATATTGTCACTCTGGCCCAAAAGACAAGCCCGCATCCTTTGTATACAAAAGAGCGGGCTTGATAGCTTGGTCACAAAGCGTGGAAAATCAGCCTGTCAGCTTGGCCAAAAGACCACGGGTCGAAGCATCCTTGCCCTTCGCCGATGCCCCCAGAACCATGGGCAAAAGCGCATTGGACAGCTCTTTGCCAAGCTCCACGCCCCATTGGTCAAACGAATTGATCCCCCAGATCACACCTTCGACAAACACACGGTGTTCATAAAGCGCGATGATCTGGCCCAGCACAAAGGGTGTAAGCTTCCGATAGGCCAGCGTCACCGAGGGGCGGTTGCCTGCAAAAACACGCTGCGCCGCTTGCCGTGCCTGCGCCTCGCCCTCAAAGCCCAGATCCGCCGCAATCTGAATCGCCGCCTCAAGAGAGCGCCCCATCATAAGCGCTTCTGATTGCGCCAGGCAGTTGGCCTTCAACAGCGCATGATGCTGTGCAAGTCCGGCCTCATGCCCTTCCGCAGCAATCAGAAACTCCGCAGGGATCACATCACAGCCTTGGTGCAACAGCTGGTAAAACGCGTGCTGCCCGTTCGTGCCGGGCTCGCCCCACACCACAGGCCCGGATTTCTGCGCCAATACTGCACCGTCCAGACCCACGCTCTTGCCGTTGCTCTCCATATCAAGCTGCTGCAAGTAAGCGGGCAGCCGCGACAGCCGCTGATCATAGGGCAAGACAGCCCGCGTACCATAGCCGCAGATGTTGCGATGCCAGATCCCGACCAGCGCCAGAAGCATCGGCAGGTTCCGCGCCACAGGAGCGTTCACAAAGTGACGGTCCATTGCCCCCGCCCCCGCGAGAAACGCACGGAAATGTTCCGCCCCCACTGCCAACATAATCGGCAGGCCCACAGGCCCCCAAAGCGAGTAGCGCCCACCGACCCAGTCGGCAAAGCCAAACACCCGCTCAGGGGCAATGCCCATCTTGGCCGTCAAGTCAAGCGCCGTGGAAACAGCCGCCAGATGCGCGCCAATCTCTGACCCCACGCCCGCACGCAACCAGTCAAGCACCGTCTCGGCGTTGGTCATGGTTTCAATCGTGGTAAAGGTCTTTGACGCTACAATCACCAGCGTCGTTTCAGGGTTCAGCCCCTGCAAAATATCGCCCGCATGGGCGCCATCAACGTTGGAAATAAAGTGGCAGCGCGGCCCGTCATGATAGGGCGCAAGCGCAAGCGTCGCCATCACGGGCCCAAGGTCTGAGCCGCCAATCCCGATGTTGATCACATCTGTAAAGCGCGCGCCGTTCTGCGCCACAACTGTGCCCTCGCGCACGCCCTCTGCAAAGGCCTCCATACGCGCATGCGTCTGAGCAATCGCTGGGCGCACATCAGCGCCATCCACCATGAGCGGTGCGCTGCCGGCTGCGCGCAGCGCCGTGTGCAAGACAGCGCGCCCCTCGGTCTCGTTGATCTTCTCCCCCCCAAACATCGCCGCGCGCTTCTCAGTCACGTCCGCAGCCTCGGCAAGCTCGATCAAAAGCGCCAGCGCCGCTGGGTCGATGTTGGTTTTTGACGCATCCAGCAACAAGCCGTCCGCCTCTGCCGCGAACTGATCAAAGCGCGCAGGATCTTCCAGCAAGGAAACGATCTTTCGCTCTGACGTTTCGGCTCGGTTGGCGGCAAGCTGCTCCCAAAGCCCTGTCATGACGGGTAGCCCAGCTGTGCCGCCGCACGGGCCAGCGCCTCTATCCCCGCCCAGTCGCACTTGTCGACCATGGCTTGCGGCGCAACCCAACTTCCCCCCGCGCAGAGCACGTTGGGCAGGCTGAGATATGTCTCGGCATTGTCAGGGCTTACGCCCCCTGTGGGGCAAAAGCGGATCTGGGGTAAAGGCGCGCCAATCGCCTTGAGCGCAGGCGCACCGCCCGAAGCCTCGGCCGGGAAAAACTTGAGCATGTCATAGCCCCGCGCCAGAAGCCGCATCGCCTCGCTGGCCGTGGCAGCCCCGGGCAAAAGCGGCAGGCCCTCGGCCTCGCAGGCGGCGATAAGCTCGTCTGTTGCCCCCGGCGACACACCAAATGTCGCGCCAGCGGCCTTGGCGGCGCGCACATCTTCAGGGGTGATCAACGTGCCAGCCCCCACGTGTCCGCCGCTCACCTCGGCCATGGCCGAGATCGCAGCAAGCGCGGCAGGCGTGCGCAATGTCACTTCCAGCGCAGGCAAGCCACCCGCCACAAGCGCCTCGGCCAAAGCCCGCGCTTTGCCCGCGTCATGTACAACAAGCACAGGTACAATAGGCGCCATCGCACAAATTTCGCGGGTGCGCGCACTCGCCTCTTTGGGGGATAGGATCATGAGTTACTCTCCAAATATACTGGCGCCATCCGTGGCCGCGCCGACTGTGTTGCGGAACATAGAAAAGAGCTCGCGCCCCGTGCCCCATTGTGCCGACGACAGGTCAGCCGTGGCATCGGCCCGCACGTCAACGCCCTCGGCCAGAATATCAAGCGTCCCCGCCTCGCCATCCACACGCACGATGTCGCCATCCTGCACCCGTGCAATCGGCCCACCGTCAACAGCCTCTGGCGACACATGGATCGCCGCGGGCACTTTGCCCGATGCACCCGACATACGCCCGTCTGTCACCAGCGCCACTTTGTAGCCCTTGCCCTGCAAGATCGACAAAAGCGGCGTCAGGCTGTGCAGCTCGGGCATCCCGTTGGCCTTCGGCCCCTGAAAGCGCACGATCACAACAGTGTCGCCCGTAAACTCACCGGCCTTAAACGCAGCCTTCACAGACTCCTGGTCAGCAAACACTCGCGCGGGTGCTTCCACAATACGGTTCTCTGGCGCAACAGCCGAGACCTTCATCACCGCCGTGCCGAGCGAACCAGACATGCGCTTCAAGCCGCCCGTAGGCTGGAACGGATCAGCAGAGGGGCGCAAGATGCGGTCGTTCAGGCTCGCAACAGGGCCAACTCTCCAAGACAGCGCGCCATCGGCATAGACAGGGTCTTTCGTGTAGTGCTCAAGCCCCGCCCCCGCGACAGTCTTTACATCTGGGTGCAAGAAGCCCTCTTTGAGCAGATCACCGATCATATACCCAAGCCCGCCTGCGGCGTGGAAATGGTTCACATCGGCCAAACCGTTGGGATAGACCCGCGCCATAAGCGGCGTCACATCCGAGATCTCGGAGAAGTCTTCCCAATCAAGGATGATCCCGCCAGCCCGCGCCATTGCAACAAGGTGGATCAACAGGTTGGTCGAGCCGCCCGTTGCATTCAGCCCGACGATCCCGTTCACAAAGGCCCGCTCATCCAGAATATCGCAGGTCGGCGTGTAGGTTTCGCCCAAAGCACTCAGCGACAAGGCCCGCTGCGCGCCATAGCGCGTGAGCGCCTCGCGCAAAGGTGTATTCGGGCTGACAAAGCTTGAACCGGGAAGATGCATCCCCATGAATTCCATCAACATCTGGTTGGTGTTGGCCGTGCCATAAAACGTGCACGTGCCGGGGCCGTGGTAGGCTGCCATCTCGGCCGCCATAAGCGCATTGCGCCCCACTTCGCCCGCCGCAAACTGCTGGCGCACCTTGGCCTTCTCGTCGTTAGACAGCCCGCTTGTCATCGGCCCTGCTGGCAAAAAGACCGCAGGCAAATGTCCAAACGCCTGCGCCGCAATCACCAGCCCGGGCACGATCTTGTCACAGACGCCAAGGAAGACGGTGGCATCAAATGTGTTGTGGCTCAGCGCGACCGAGGCCGCCAGAGCGATCACATCGCGCGAAAAGAGCGAAAGCTCCATGCCCGCTTCGCCCTGTGTCACGCCATCACACATCGCAGGCACACCGCCAGCAACCTGCGCTGTCCCGCCGATCTCGCGCACAGCTGCCTTAATGACATCAGGGTAAGGCGCAAAAGGCTGGTGGGCTGACAGCATGTCATTATAGGCCGTGACAATACCAAGGTTGCCCGAGCTGCCATCGCTCAGCCTGTCCTTGTCATCGCCCGATGCGGCATAGGCATGTGCCTGCCCGCTGCACGACAGGTGCCCGCGTGCAGGCCCCTTGGCGCGTGCGGCGGCCATATGCTCAAGGTATTTTCCGCGCGGGCCTTCGCTGCGCGCAATGATCCGCTCTGTCACGCGGTGAATGGTCGAATTCAATGTCATATCCGTGCCTCTCAATTCAGTTCCCGCCAGCGGCGGCCATCGCGGTGCAGCAGCATAAGGGCATCATCCGGCCCCGCGCCTCCCGCGTCATATTCAGCCGGCTTTGCGCCAGTGTTCTCCCACCCCTTCACAATCGGGTCGGCCCAGGCCCATGCCGCCTCAACCTCGTCACCGCGCATAAACAAAGTCTGATCGCCCCGGATCACATCCATAATCAGGCGCTCATAGGCGTCTTGCGCATCGGTCTCATGCTCCAGCGCGTCAGCAAAGGTCATGTCCAGCGTCACCTCGGCAAGGCGGAAGCCTCCTGGTCCTGGTTCCTTGATGGTGTTGCGCAGAGTTATACCCTCATCAGGTTGGAGCTTAATGATCAGAGCATTGCCACGGCGCGCGGCCATTTCAGGAAAGATCATATGCGGCGGATCACGAAACACGACAACAATCTCAGAGTTACGTGCACGCAACTTCTTGCCTGTACGCAGATAAAAAGGTGTGCCCGCCCAACGCCAATTGCCAATTTTCACCTTCATCGCCACAAAGCTCTCGGTGCGGCTCTGCGCATCGCCCGCATGGTCACGGTAGCTGCCTTCGCCGCCCTTGGCGCGGTACTGGCCGCGCACAATGTCACTCTGGCCAACAGGCTCAAGTGCTTCTATCACTTTCACCTTCTCGTCGCGCACCGCATTAGGCGTAAACTTGGAGGGAGGTTCCATCGCCGTGAGGCATAAAAGCTGCATCAGGTGATTTTGCACCATGTCGCGCATGGCGCCCGACTTGTCATAATATTCACCTCGCCCTTCAACCCCAAGGCTTTCGGCCACGGTGATTTGAACATGGTCAATATGGGTAGCATTCCAAAGTGGCTCCCACAGCGCATTGGCAAATCGCAGTGCCATAAGGTTCTGTACCGTCTCTTTGCCAAGGTAATGATCAATGCGGTAAATCTGGCCTTCCAAAAAGCTACCCCGCAAGTCGGCATTGAGCGCCTCAGCTGACTTCAGGTCGTGGCCAAAGGGCTTTTCCACCACAATGCGGCTCTGAGCCGTAGTAATCTTGTGAGCGTGCAAACTCTGCGCAATCACCCCGAACAGCGCAGGCGACACCGAGAGGTAAAACGCGCGCACAACACCGTCACGCAGCTTTGCACCAAGCTCGGCCCAGCCGCTATCGCCCGTGGCATCGACAGTGACATAGCAAATCTTTTCAAGAAACGTCGCCACCAGCGCAGCATCTCCCGCCGCACTGGGCGAAAATGCGGCGAGGCTTTCCGCTACCTGAGCGCGAAAGCCCGGCTCGTCCATCTCGCTGCGTGCCACGCCGATGATGCGGGCCTCTTCAGGCATCTGCCCAACAGCAAAGCGGTGGAACAGCCCCGGCAAAATCTTGCGCTGCGCCAAGTCGCCACTGGCCCCGAATACAACGAGGTCAAACGGCTCAACAGGAATAACTCTGGAGACCATCGTTCAGCTCGCCATCTGCATAGCAGTGTCGTGCATCAAACGACCCATCCGCACACCGGTGTCGAGCATGCGGTTGGAGAAGCCCCATTCGTTGTCATACCAGCTCACCACACGAATCATCCCACCATCTGTCACCGCAGTTTGCGCCGCCGCAAAGCACGACGAATGCGGATCGTGGTTGAAATCAACTGATACCAGTGGATCAACCTCATAGGACAGAACTCCCGCTAGCGCGCCCTCAGCGGCCTCGGCGACAGCTGCGTTTACAGCATCAGCCGTTGCTGGGCGTTTGGGCATGAAGCAGAGATCAACCATCGAGACATTGGGGGTCGGAACCCGCACAGCAGAGCCTTCCAGCTTGCCCGCCAGTTGGGGCAACACCAACGAAATGGCCTTGGCCGCCCCTGTGGAAGTCGGCACCATCGAAACAGAAGCCGCGCGCGCGCGGTAGAGGTCTTTGTGGTTTGCATCATGGCTGGGCTGGTCGCCCGTAAAGGCGTGGATGGTGGTCATGTAACCCGTCTTGATCCCGAACGCGCGGTCAAGCACCATCGCCACAGGCGCAAGGCAGTTGGTTGTGCAGGACGCATTGGAGACAATCACATCCTTTGAGGTCAGCTCGGTGTGGTTCACACCATACACTATCGTGCGGTCAGCACCTTTCCCCGGCGCAGAAATCAGCACCCGCTTTGAACCATTGGCCAAATGCCGCGCTGCAGCCGTACGGTCGGTGAATAGGCCAGTGCACTCATAGGCCACATCAACATCGGCCCACGGCAGCTCTTCAGGATTCCGGATCGCCGTGAGACGAATAGCCCGCGCGCCCACATGTAACACATCGCCTTCGACCCATACGTGCGCCCCCAGACGACCGTGCACACTGTCATACCTTAACAAATGCGCGATGTTTTCCACACAGGCCAGATCATTAATCGCCACCACTTCGACATCGCTATCGCCCCTCTCGATCAGAGCGCGCACAACACCACGTCCGATACGTCCAAAGCCGTTGATTGCAATCCTGAGTGTCATAGTCGTCTCCTTACCATAGATTGGTTAGCGCTAACATTTTTGATTAAAAGGGGAGCCACAATCAGCCATATTATAACTCACTCGCCCAAGGCGGGTTATTGCCGGCCCGTGAAACAGTTATGGCCGCAACACGTGCGCCATGGGTGAGTGCTAGGCGCAAAGTCTCGGGTGCAAGCGCAACCAGCCCCGCTTTGTGCAAACAACCTAGCTCGGAAAGCTTGGCCATAACGCCTGCATTGAACGTATCACCCGCCCCTACAGTATCGACGATATTCGCCTTGAGTGCAGGCACCTGAACCTCGCAACCGCCCGCCATAAATCCCGTCGCGCCCTCCCCGCCACGCGTAAGGATCACAAGTGAAGCGCCCTTGTCCAAGAGCACCTCCACTTTGTCGCGCAACGACAATGGTTCAGATATCATCCAGTTGAGGTCTTCATCTGACACCTTCACAACATCAGAAAGCGCAACCATTCGGTCCAGCCGTGCCCTATAGCGCGCAATATCGCGGATAAACCCAGGACGGATATTAGGATCCAGCATCACAGCACACTTACCAGCGTTCTGCACCAACAAATCAGCATAAGCATCGGCTGCCGGCTCACTAGCAAGGCTGATACCCCCGAAGTAAAGCGCTGTGACTTCGTCCGAAAGCGCTGGCATATCGCGCGGCTCCAACATTCGCCCCGCTGAATTTTCGTCATAAAACTCATAGGTCGCATTGCCGTCCACCAGCCGCACAAACGCCAGCGTTGTCGGGCACTCTGAGGTGATGACATGGCTCACATCAACATGGCTGGCGCGCAAACCCGCAATCAAAATCTGACCGAACATATCGCCTGAAAGCCCAGTCAGCATACCCGTTTGCGTACCAAGGCGGCCAAGGGCAATCGCCGAGTTGTAAACCGCGCCGCCACAATGAGGCACAAAGCCGTCGGCCCCGCCGCTTGTCGGCGTTGGGATCATGTCGATCAAAGCTTCTCCACAGCACAGTATCATCGGCTTACCCTTTCAAAAATGCGTCTCGGTTCACAAGGAACCGGTCCGACAACGGCAAGCTCGCCGCGCCTAGTGCTTTGGCATCAAAGCCAATCGTGCCCGCCCCAACCTCAGGGTGCTCAATCCCCGGCACAGTCACTGCGGTCAAGGCGCACTGCGTGCGCATCACAAGCGCGTCGCGCACCTCTTGCGGCATCGAGCCGTCAATCAGCACCGAGGTAAAATCAATCAGACAGGTCGAAGCTACAATCGCCTGTGCCAGACCATGCGCGGCTTGATCAAGCCAAACCTCCAGCACAGCCTCATCAGCCACCCAGCCGCCCTGCCGCTCCCAAACACCTGCGCTATCGCAGCCCGCCTCGCGCAACATCTCTTCCAGCGTCACAAGAGACGCCACATCGACAAGCTGACACCGCGCACCCGACTGTGAAATAATCGGCACAGAGCCAAGTGCTGCCGTATTACCACTCTTGCCCGAATAAAGCATGTCATCCAAAACAAGCCCTCCTCCGACAAAATACCCAATGTAGAAATAAAGAAAGTCACGTGGCGCGCCACGTCCAGAGCTCTGCACACCAAAGACAAGCTCAGCCCCACAGGCCGCCGAGGCATCATTGCAAAGATAAACAGGAAAGTCCCAAGCGGCACCGATCTCAGACGCAATATTGCATGTGCGCCACGCAGCAAGCCCAGCTGTAGCGGGCTTTGCATCGTCCACCCAATCCCACATTCGAAATGGCAGCGCGATCCCAAGGCCAGCAATTCGTGCGACATTGGCCACAGGCAAATTGGCCAGGAAGCCGCGGATGGTTTCATTGGCAAAAGCCACCGCGTTATCAGGCGTCAGATGGTCATGCGCCTGGCGGCGGTAAGCACGCACCTCGCCCAAAAAGTCGCTGAGCAAAAGCTCTGAACCGCGCCGCCCCACCTTCAACCCAAGGAAAAACGCACCATCAGCAACAAGCCCCATCGGCACTGAAGGCTGCCCCACCTTGCCGCGCACTGGATCACATTTGGCGAGCAATCCGTCGTTTTCCAAGGCTCGCATTATCACAGAGACCGCCTGACCAGACAGCCCTGTCAGACGCGCTATTTCGGCCTTTGGCATGGGGCCACCCTGACGGATGATCGATAGCACGAGCCGCTCGTTATAAGCTCGCACACCAGTCTGGTTTGAGCCGCGCACAGCCCCTCCACCACCAAAGGGCGCGCCTTGTAAGACTGAGGTGGTGTGCGCATCAAACGACATAAACGTCCCATACAGAGCATTGTAATATTAGCCTCTAATTCGTCGATTCACTACCTCCTGTCAATAAATAAATCAATGTGACTTATTTATTTAGAAAAGGACTGCCGAATTTAGAAACCCCGCGCCGTAATTTGTTTCGCGCACCAGTCCACTTCATTCAGGGGACGTTGATTTGAAAAAGAAGCGACTCGATCGGCCGCACCAGATTCATGTGACGAAGACGATTGAACCAACGCCTTTGTGGTGGCTGGCTGATAACCTATAAATTTTCAGTTACACGTGGCTGCGCGTTCGACAATATCAACTTTAAAGCTTCAACAACCTTGAATCTGCTTCAACTACCAAGCGCTAAACCCTCAAACACACACTTTGATAGACTTGTTGGTACGCCCTGCCGTAGTGTTGTGATGAGGAGCATGACATGCGGCAGCTGCGGGACGACACACATCTGATACTGGACGGCGAGGTGCGTGTGTATCGCCGTGAGCGTAGCAAGCGCTGGCAGGCAGCCTTTGTGATTGATGGGCACACCATCCGCATCAGCACAGGCAAGCGCGATTTGGCTGAGGCCAAGGAATATGCGCGGGATACGTTTCTTGAGTATAAGTTCC
>ENA-OUOG01003511-OUOG01003511.1-marine-metagenome-genome-assembly--contig:-NODE-3511-length-14545-cov-8.596074_pt1 | contig 14545 bp, 2 predicted proteins | sample MGYA00248635_ERZ508505 | MGnify/ENA primary metagenome ERZ508505 (study PRJEB26176, sample SAMN06267871) | marine metagenome | isolation source: Saanich Inlet, British Columbia, Canada | place: Pacific...
GGACAAACCATCGGTGCACTTCGACAGGCTACTGATCTGAGTGACGTTCAGGTACTGGCCAGCGTTGGTCAGGCGGTGATGTCGACTGAATTGAAGGCGATCGGTGAAGCGCTCAAGAACGGCGATGCCGATCTAGAGACCTTAAAAGCGGGATTGAGTTCTAAATACGGCGATGCCGATCAGATCGCCAAGGTCCAACAAGGGCGTAAGGCGGCCTTAAATAGCAAAAACAACGCGATTGATGGCGTGACGATCGAGTCGGATGAGTTAACCGTGACGATGGCGTCAGACGGGTCATTAAATCCGACATTGTTTCTGTCGGCCACTGGTACCGATAACGTCCTGTTTGATAACGATGTCTTTGCATCGAGTCTCGACCCGACAATCACACGGGTGACTAATCTCGGTTCGAGTGATATCTCGGTTGACCTTACGCGCATGCAATTGGATGGCGGGTTGCAGTTTGTTTTCGGAGAAAGCTTCGCGACTTTTGATGCCGAAGCATTGGATGCATCGAGCTTTAGCTCGGCGACAGATATCATCACGCTCCTGACAACTGCTTCTGAGTCATTTGGTGATTACTACTTCGAGTATGCAGTGGATGTGGGCGGTCAGACAGCAACAGGTCTCATGACTTTACACGTAGTTCCTGAGATTCAGTTGGATGCAGTCACTTCAATTTCAGTCAATGAAGATGCGCCGATTCTGTTGTCAGACCTCATTACAAGCCGGACCTACGGCCCTGGAGATCGGCTGGTGCTTGAGGGGCTTCCGGAAGGAACTCAGGTGATTGCCCAAGCGAACGCTGACGGAGACGAAGGCTACACTGGTGCAATATTATCGCTAACAGCGTCCACTGGCGCGTTAGTGATTGGTCCTGAGTGGTTATTGCCTTGGCGTTTTGATGATATCGAGATTGTCTTACCGGACAACTACAAGGTCGACTTTACGTTTGAGCTGACTCTCAAGGCGCAGTATGAGTCAGCATCAGCCTCGTCGGCCGATACCATTCTGGTTGATCTCACCGCTGTCAGTGATGGAGTGGATGTAGCCAATCTCGATCTTGCGATCTTGACGCAGATTGCTGTTGAGCCGAGTCGAGAGTTAGTCGAAGGCTTTAGTTCCAATCTGTTTGAAACGACTACTGGCCTGATCGAGTCACTGCAGGCAGCTCAAATTGATGCCACTGAAGGGTTGGCTGTGCGGATTGGTGTTCCGTCGACGGGAGTGACAGTCTCGGGCGCATCTGTCTCAGAGACCATTGACGACGTCAGCTATTACGTTTTGAAGGATATGCCCGCGGGTACGCTGGAGTCGCAATTGCAGAACTTGTCGCTGGTTGTCACTGACTCCACAGTGGCAGAGCTTGCGCCGAGCTTTGCTTTTGGGACTTTTGAGCGTGGCACCACCGATATTGCATGGTCATCACCCACAACACAGACCTTCACAGTGTCTGGTCGTGCGCCGTTGTATTACACCACTGACTCCATAGAGCTCTCGTCGAACGATAGTGGCTTCGATGGGATGTTTTCGATTGACCCACTGAACTTAGTACCCGAAGCAGAGCAAGACCCGCAAATCCTTGAATTCGGTGAACAGCAGTTTATCCAACTGGCGGTTGATGTTCCCGAAGACTTCATCGTGATCCGCGAGTCTGGCAAGACCAACTGGGTCGAAGGAGCCACTGTGGGTGGTGTGACGACCTACAGCGTGTCTGGTGTGACGCTGACTGCGTTTTATGATGGTGCTGTTGCAGACCTGATACTGAAGCCAGCGGATGGGTTCTACACAGACCCGGCAGGTGTTGTGGTTTCTGCATCAATGCAGTCTTACGTGACCGATGCCGATATAGATGGACTTGATCCGATCGGCACGCCGCCGACAGCGACACTCAAGGTCCAGCCTGATATTGCGGCCGGTTCAGTGGACACCTCAGTGGCACAAATCATCTTGGGTGAGAACCAAGACGATGGGGTCGACGACTGGGTTCTGTTGTCTGATTTTATTGTGTTAGACACGTTGAGCACTCTGGATGGCGCAACCACTGATCTGGTGTTGACACTGGTCGATGGTCTCGACACATCCTCGATCGAGATCCGCCAAGATGGCGTGAAGATGCCGCCAGTCTCATCGGCTGGTGAGCACACGTTCCGTCTGCCGATCACATCGACTGACCTCTCTTCGATTGAGATCCAATCTCCGTATTATGTCGCGGGCACCTTCACCGGTGAGTTTTATCTCGAGACTTTAGTTCCGGGTTGGCCGACGGTGGTGAGTGACTCGACAGTGATTGCTGGTGAGATTACGCCAACCGCGAGTGGAATCGATCAAGAGGTTACGGTCGCGGCTGGCTATCAAGGCACTGAAGACTCAGTCTTCGCTCTAGAAAACCTGATTACATCACAAGCGACCCTACTGGATACCGATGGGTCGGAGACCTTGGTGTATCAAATCACCTTACCCACCACGATGTATTTGCAAACCACGACAGATGGGGAGACTCGGATGCTGGGTGGTCGACTGGTGGATGGCGAGCGGTTGTTTGAAATTGAAGCATCTGAGATTGCCGACTATCAGGCCCTCCCTAAAGCGTCCTTTGCTGGGACGAGTCTTGATTTTTCAGTGACACCGATAGCGATCGAGAGCGATGGTTCAGAATCTTCAGGTACCACGCAGACTGGCACCTTCGACATCTTGGGCGTGTCTGAGGCACCACTGGTTGCGACACCGACAACCTTGTCTGGGCTTCTCACGGATACCAATCCATCCATCTCGGTACCGATTGTGGTCTCTCGCCAAGACCCGGATGAGACCTTATCGGTGACCTTGGATGTCACCAGTAATGGCAATCCAGTGACTGATGTCATATTGACCATCAATGGAACGCCCTATAACCCTGATGCCAGCGGCTTGGTGACAGTTGTAACCGCTGACATCCCTTTTTTGTCGAGCATGACGTTGAGTTCACCATCAGATTATCGGGGAGCAGAGTCGTTACAGATTGCCGTCAATGCGTCCTCACAAGATGGTACGGCGACTCCAGCTCTAGCATCAGTTCGAACCATCGACGTCTCGATATACCAACCGGTGGTGGCACCGACAGTGACTGCTGAATCGTCTGCGGACGGTGGTGAAAAGTTCCTTGGTCTTACTCTCGATGTCTCTGCCGCACCCACAGGGATCGACCAGACCGATGTGACGTTGTTGGTTACCGGTGTGCCGTCGACGACTTACTTCTTGGATGCCACAGATACTCCAGTTGGTACGTCCCTGGGTGGTGGTGTATGGCTCTTTAATGGCTCGGATGTGTTTGACTCGGGTCTCTTCTCATCATTGCAGATTATCCACACTGAAGGTGCCGCCTTTGACTTGAGTGTGAAGGCGATTCTCACCGATGCGGTGGGTGGGACTTCTGCGACCTCAGATGCGTCTGTCGCTACTGTTGAACCCTTAGACCCCGTGGTTGCTGTGTTTGGGGAGGCCTATCCAGCCGTTGTCGCTGATGATGTGTTGTTTGATTTTAATACCCACTCTGTTTTGGGTGATGAGACTGCACTCAGTTGGATGGTGGGTGATGTCTCAGGAGGCCTTCCGAGTGGGACTGCGTTCTTCGTGCAAGGTAATACGGTCACGGACTACAGTGATTTATTCCCAAGTCTTGATGCCTTGATTAGTGCATCGGATGTGAATACCGATGGAACGGTGACGCTCACGGAGATGGCTTCACAAAACATCTCGCTGTGGTTCGATAGTGACACTTCCGGTGTCTTGGGTGAAGTGGAAGCAGGTGAGCTTTTTGCGATTGAGACGCTGTTGTCTGACTTCACGGTGACCGGTTCAGTGACCCCTGTGACTTCCGATTACACGACATCGCAGAGCGCACTCTCGGAAGATGAAACCATCACACTGATTGACCAACTGAGCTTTAACTACACCACCACTGGTGGTGTGAGTGGTTCGGGTGAAGTGTTCGGGACAGCAATTCCGTTTACGACATCGTTTGTGTCGACGCTTGATCCGGTGAATAAGCCGCAGGCCATCATCTCGGTTCCTGAGACTGTGAACGAAGATAGCATCATCCCGGTGACGATTGACTTCACGGCGATGGATTTGTCATCGAACACATCGGCTACTGTAGTGAATCTCGTTAAAGTCTATGGCGTACCTGAGGCTGCGATGCTGACCGGTGTGACCGGTGCGGTCTATGTGGAAGGTGCGACCGCGGCTGAGTCCTATTGGATTGCGCAAGTCAGTGAAGGTCAAAATGACTTTACTCTCAAATTCTCCGTAGCCCATGTGACAGACCCTGTGGCACTGGATGTGGAGCCACTGGTATCGATCTCCGATATCTTCTCGAATCCACCGGTGTTCGAAACCGTGTTGGGTCCAACCACGTCAACGCAGGTTGAGATTGTGCCGCAGGCTGAGACTGACCTGACGATCTTCCGAACGGACGATACAGCGATCGAGATGAGTGAGGGTGGTGTACTCATACTCAGCGATCTCGATGTGTACGTGATGTCACCGGACAGTGAAGAGACCTTGTTCACGCAGATCGAGGTGACTCATGCCGTCACTGGCGAGGCGATCGATACGTCTTCGATGTTTGTTCTGAATGGCCAGTCTTACACCGACTATCTCACCAGTACCGACGGCAAGCTCTGGATACCGTCATCGGATGTGGATGCGGGGTTACAGGTGGAGTTACCTGAGTTCTTCAGTGATAGTTTTGATCTCATCCTGACACCGGTGAGTCGTCATGGTGATGACATCGTCATCGGCAGCAATGCTTTAACGGTGCCTGTAACGGTTAATCCGGCGGCCAATGGTGTGGACTCTGTCAGTCTGACTCTCTCGTCATCTTCGAATTCTGTAGAGACAAACTTCAGTGAAGGTGAATCAATCTGGCTGACGCCAGAGGCTAAACTCGTCGACCCAAATGAATCCCTGATCTACCAGATCACTGTGGGTGGCGTGGGTGTTGATCTGACACAGATTAAGACCTTACAAGGGAGGACTGCGACGTCCACCGACTTAACGAATAATGTCAAAGTGTTTGAGCTCGATGCTGAGGATATTTTGGGACCGATGGAGTTGGTTACTGATACCTACTTCGATGGGCTACTGGAAATCCAAGTGGGTGCGGCCTCAATCGATCCAGTGAGCGGTAATCAGAGTGCGTATCAGACTGCCACCGTAGAGACGATCACACTGACTGCGAACCCAGGGAATCTCGCGACCACGGTTGAGTTCGATGTCCCGGATGATTTAGTCGACACAGTTGACCACATCCGTCTCTCGGGCTCTGAAGAGGCGATTTCTGGGGTTGAATCCTTCAATGGGATTGTTACCGGCACCTTGTCTGCTGATGGTCAGTCGATCCTGTATGCACCGGGTGTGGCAGGGGCCAATACGATTGGTATCAACCCCTTGATGAAAGAATCTCTCACTGTGGAGTTACTGGACAGTACTGACTCAGTCATCAGTACTGAGACCATCCGTCCGGATGCGAACAGCTTCGATGTCTCCTATCGTCAGGATGGTCTCCGGGTTGAGGAGCTCTCAGTCACCGAAGGACAACCACTCAACTTCGATGTGCGCATCCAGGGCTATGACCCGGATGAATCGTTCGGTCTGACCTCGACCTCGGATCAGTTCGACATTACTCAAACCGCAAGAGGGTTCACTGTGTCTCTGGCTTCTGCCCCGAAACCCAGCGAGCTCTCGGTGATCGATGATTTGCAGTTGACCATCAATGAGACTGGTCAGAGTCAGTCTGTAACGCTTCCTTCGTTGCCTGTTGCGATCACGCCGGTCGCCAATGGCGTTGAGAATGTCGCACTTGCGGTCTATGCCGATGAAGCAGGAACGTCCACAAACTTTTTTGAAGGGCAGTCCTTGTGGCTGACACCGCAAGCGACGCTGGTCGATGTATCAGAAACACTGCTTTACCAACTGAAAGTAGGTGGTTCACAAGAGGCGCTGAATGCCATCGACGGACTGGGGTCACTGGTCTCGGTTGGTACCGATGGGTTGTATCGGGTCTATGAATTGGATGAAACGCAGGCTGCGAATCCACTTGAGTTGCGACTGGACCCTTATTACAACGGCAGTGTCGACATGCAACTGTCTGCGGCATCGTATGAGCCAACCACCGGCGAGATGAGTGCGTATCAAAGCACTGATATTATCAATCAGCCGATCCAGGCGCTTCCTGGCAACGATGGTGAGTCGTATCAGGTTGAGTATGTGGTGGATGGTGAGGTGGTTGAGCAGCTGAGTGTCACCGAAGGGCAGCCACTCAACTTCGATGTGCGTGTTACAGGTCTTGATCCGGATGAAAACTTTACATTGACATCGAGTCTGTTCACTGTCACCACAACCGAGACTGGCTTTAGCCTGACAATGGCCTCGGCTCCGAAGCCCAGCGAACTCTCGCTGATCGATGATTTACAGTTGACCATCAGTGAGAATGATCAGAGTCAGAGTGTGATGCTGTCATCATTGCCTGTTTCCATTACACCGATCGCCAATGGCGTGACTGATGTCTCTGTGACGGTCTATGCCGATGAGGCTGGAACCTCAACCAACTTTATCGAGGGGCAGTCCTTGTGGGTTACCCCATCGGCGACCCTAGTGGATACCTCTGAGACATTGATTTATCAGATCAAGGCGGGTGGCATTGGCATCGATCTGACGCAAGTTGTCACCTTGGGCGGCCGCACATCGACGATTATTAATGGTGATTACAAAGTATTTGAAGTCAAAGCCTCTGAGTTGGATGGTCCTCTAGAGCTGGTGGTTGATCCGTTTTTCGATGACCCTCTTGATATACAGGTGGGTGCTAAATCGATCGACCCGGTGAGTGGTGACGAGACAGCGTTTACCGATCCATCGCTGGCGACATCTGTCGTCTCGGTGGTGGGTGTGCCCGGTGCACCTTCGTCGATCGAATATCTGCAGTTGGTTAACGGTGACTGGACTTCGGTCAGTGTGCTGTCTCTGACAGAAGGAGAGACGAATCAGACGTTCAAGATTCGAGTGACAACCGCAGACCTGGACGAGACGGTTGGGATCACCATCCCAACAGCAATGCAATCTTGGTTGACGATTGATGCCGCATCGTCGACAGCCTCGGACATCGCGTTAGTGATCAGTGAGGTGCCGAAGCCAGAGGCGTTGGGTCAGATCGAGAATTTAACGTTAACAGTGACTGAGTCTGGATTGGATCGCGAGTTTATTTTGCCGAATTTCCCAGTCTCGATTACCCCGATCGCTAATGGTGTTGAGAATCTGAGTGTTGGATTATTCGCTGATCAGGCACTAACGGACACTGAGATCCGAGAACTCGGAGAGATCTGGGTTCAGCCACTGGGTAACCCGGTTGACCCGAATGAGTCCATCTACTTTACAAAAATTGCCTTGGGCGGCTCAGACGCAGCGGTTGCTGCAATCACTAGACTGGGTGGCCTCGCTTCTACTGGAACGATTGAAGTCGACGGCCAACCCTTCAAACAATTCGATGTTAGTGGACTTACGGGTCCATTCTCTTTGGAGATTGGGTCGACCTATGATGGGCCAATCTCAAGTACTGTCGAGGCTTACAGCCTTGATGCTGGAAACCCAGGTAACCCGTCAGCACCGCAACAATCATCCGTTGAAGAAGCGCTTGTTATACCGACAGCCACTGATCCGGCTAAGGTGAAATTTGGGCAAATCAATAACGCTAATGAATTGATTGAGGGCGTTTCCGCAGTTTTTGGATTGACTGCTGATTTTGTCGTAAGAGTTACACCACAGGATTTGGGAGAATCTTTTGAGCTCTCGCTTCCAACGAATATCACGCTTATTTCAGGGCCGACTACACAGAGTTCTGGTGATGTTGATTTTCATGTCCGTCTGGAGCCAAATTTCTTCGGTTTATTGGAAGATGCGCCAGATATTTTCCAGATCGAAGGAATCGAGGTTATCTCTAAAGAGGGTTCTGATACTAATAGCTATTCGGTGCCAGCACAGGCTATCGCTGTTAACGTGAATCAGGCAGCTACCCCTACGTTCAGCGATCTTTTAACGAATCCAGTTCGGATCGAGATGCCGGTTAATCCGAATGATCTGGTCGCAGAGGCAATCTTAAATCTTGATCGGTTTATCGCCACAAATTCGACTCAAACTGATCCAGACTTTGACGATGTAACTCATTACGAACTTGCTCTAGCCTCAAGTGACTATTTGGAGAAATTTGGCGAAGGTCGAGAGATTTCATTACGGTACGACGAAGCTGAATTTGCGAATCAGGGGATTCAGATTGATTGGGACGAAGAAAGTAAGAAGTATCGGTTTGAAGGACTGAGGAGCGGGATTACCTCTACTGTTGTTTTGAGTATCACTACAAGTCTTCTAGCCGATCAAGCATTTGCTCAAGCGATATTTGGAGACTTAAAGTGGACCGCTGTGAATACAGAGCCGACCACTGGGCTTTCCAAATCGACTGATATTGGGCTGTTGTTGAGTCAAGAGGTGACTAGTGACGTCGTCGTCATTGATGGCGAAACTGTTCAGGTATTTTTTGCTCACACATTCGAGAACGACGTTATTGAGTACAGTATTCGAGTGGGTGACCAGATGATCTCGGAAGATTCTGTGAATATAGATCAATTGAGATTATTGGCAGAAGCCTCTTCTACGGCTGTTGAGGCTACATTGACTGATGTAGAGCTGGGAGCAATAACGACCGAGATCACCAGCGATGTGTTCGTTCTACCAAATAAGAATCAATTAGGGTTATCAATCGCCAGTACGTCGGATTCTCTATCTGACACCGTTGAAAGTTATTTTGAGAGTGGATACTGGGGAACGCTTGCCCAGGCAAATGAATCTGTACGTTCAAATGAATTCACCTTTATCGATCCTGACTTTGGGATTGAAGAAGTTGGATTGGGCTATGAAATCGGCGTGTCGACACTATCAGACGACCCTGCTGGTCGTTTATTTGCGGAGGGTAGCCTGAATCGAATTCATGGCACTCAATTTAATGACTTTTTGGTCGCGCGAGCGCCTGATCAAACTTCAGATGGCTCGGTACTATTTGGTGCCGGTGGGAGCAACACCTTGCTGGGTAACGTCGGTGCTGATGTCTTGGTATCTGGGGGCGGACGTGATGTACTGACTGGTAATGCAGGCGCTGACGTATTTCAAATAGTGGCAGATACAAAAAGTGCTGAAACTTCAGTCGCTGATCTAGAAAATGCACTTGATCAGTTGCTAGGAGGCGGTGTCGCATTGGAACAGAACACGTATACAGTTCAGCGGTATGGCTCGGTGTCTGAGACTACCGACCAAACCGATACACTGGCTGAAGCTTTACGTGGGATTCACGATGAGCTTGAAATCGACAGTACAAAGGTCGATCTAAGGACGGTTGTGACAGACTTTTCACGTGGATTTGATTCACTGAATAGTGATCGTGTTGTATTTACAGGTGTTCAAGAATCATCAGGGTTAGGAAAAGACATATCAGCTCATCACCTGACTTGGGGTGCCAATGATTATATCTATGTGGTTGCTCAGTCGATGTCCGAATCTGGCAATGGTAATCCTAATGATGCATTTGTATCTGCGCTGCTGATCCCAGAGTTTAGTCCGGTTGACGTAGAGCTCACTGATCTTGAGAGCGCGGGAATCTATGCTGTTTGACAACCAAGTGTCGAGGGCTTCATCTGGGTTCTTATGTGGTTTGCTTTTAATATCGATGACGAGTTCAGCCCATGCCGAACGAGTTCTAACGGAAACTATATTTGATGATGATGGTGTGCGGTCCATCACCTACGAGAGGGCTGACCCAGCTCAGGCAGAAGAGGCTGGGACAGAATCACCAGGCTCAACGACAGACGTGTCTATGGATCCGGAGCCTGGCCTCTTACATTTTCTTTCGAAGATCTTTAAAGGCGAAGGAAACACAACAGATGTTGATCGAGGAGAAGGATCAACGGGCTCGCTGGAGCGCCTAGAGACTTTCAAAAATACTCAAGAAACACCTGGTCCGGGAGGAAATTCAGAAACTCTATCAACTCTTTCCTCCAAAGCATCAACGGCTGAGGCGGTCCAACGAAGCCAGATTCCTATCGCGCTAAATGACGATGTGAAGCGAACGGAGCGTATCCAAGCAATTTTTGGCGCTTCCTCACTGCAAGAACCCGTAATAGCAACGACGAATGAAGTTGAGGAGGAAGATTTATCCAATGATCCTCGAGTTCCATCGCCGGCCGCTGATTCTGAATCAAGAGATCAGTCTGATGAATCCTTGACCGACCAAACTGACAAAAAGGACAACGAACTTCCAAATGGTGCCGTGGAGAAACCGAACTTGGTCCAGCGATTTTTTGGCTTTCTGAAACGAGAATTTGATCAATCAGCAAGTATTTCGGACGGTAGTAACCCAGAGTTGAAGCAATCGCTCGAAGAGTCTGATGAAGGAAAATCGGCCGATGCAGAGCAAAGTTTTTCGGTCCAGCTTCCCGCAGTTCAAGGGCAGCCAGAGATTAGACAGAAGCAGGAGCCTGAACAAGATTTAGCTCAAGTGCCTCAAACTCCGACTGAACAGCCTTTCGAGGATCCAAATTCAGCGATTTTACAAAGTCAGCCAATGGTGAAGCCTCCAAGATTGATAGAGAAAGAAGCGCATAAATCGCTGATCAGAAAACCGCCGGCTGCTTCTGAAAATGAACAATCGGTCAAGGTGGATCCAAATATTTTGAATCCGATGATGATTGGAAAAGAGTTAGACGCATTCGCGCTTGGCTTAATCGAAGATGTGCGGAGAGGTGAAAGTCGACGTCCTTTTCAAGAATTCTCAAAGCAAATTTCTGATGTTTTTTTCTCGACACCGATTGTGCTTCGGCTCATCGAGTTAGAGAAAACCATTAATACACAAGTGGCGGAAGCTGAATCACTTGGCCTCCCTCAAGTGATATTTTCTGCAGAGGAGGGCCGCCGAGCTGTATCTGACGGGGGCTCAGATGGTCGCATCTCTTCTCAAACTGTCACGGCAACGCAGTCGGTTTGGGACTTTGGAATTATTGAGAGCGGTGTCCAACAGTCTCGTAACAATGTGGAAAAAACGTTGGCCGAGATCCGAGATTCAAGATCAGAAGCGTTACTGGATTTAATTTTAGCCTACAACGAGCTTGCGACATCGCGAATGAATATGCGACTGGTCGAGGTATTTGCCGAGACAAGAGTCCAATTTCTTGACTTAGTCGACCAGAAGCTGTCGCTTGGTGTTTCTAGCCAAGCGGACCTGGTCAGGGCGGAAGCGAAGGCATATGAAGCGCAGGGCGAACTACCCGTTGCAGCCCAGCGATTGCAATTGGCTGAAGATAGGTTTGTCGAGCTATTTGGAATTGTTCCTCCCGATGTAATTCCCCTATTTAAAATACCGACGAATCAGCTCAATCTCGCGGAGCTGGGCCTGATGACTGAGCGCCATCCAGCGGTTGTGGCAATAGAAATTGATTATCAAAATGCACAGTTGGAGTTACAGCGACTTTCCTCAGAGAGATTAGGTGCAGTCAATTTCCAATTGAGTGGAAGTCGTTCCGATACCCCGACAACATCATCAACTGATCAACTAGATGGCAAGATTGTTTATCAGGTCGATCTTTATGATGGAGGAGATCTGTCAGCGCGTCTGGAACGTGCATCTGGCTCTGTGATCGAAGCTCGTTGGGAGCTCGAGCGTGTACGTCGAGAAACAAGAAGGATATTGGAGAGTGCGATAACCGAGCTTGTCGCAAGTCAATCGCTGGAATCTGCTCGTTTAAATTCTTTGGAAGCGACTGTGAAAGCGAGCGACGCGACCAAAGAGCTGTTTATGTATGACCGTGGAGATTTAACTGACATCTTCAGGGTTCAAGATGACTATTTGAATGCTGCGAAGGCATTAGTTGAAGCTCGTGCTAGTTCCCAGAACGCGTTTTATTCATCGCTTCACGCAGCTGATTTGCTCATCGAACAATTTGGTTTGGGTATCTGATGCGCACAGATCAGATCGACAGGTTGGTCTACGACATTTCATCTCGTTTTGATTCAGCGATAACCCCTTCTGAGGCTCGAGCTCTGATACCAACACCGGACGCTGATCGCTCAGTTGAATGGCTTCTAGAGGTTCTGATGGAAGCTGGTATCGGTAATGAACCCATTGAGAATCTGTCGGACCTCGCACTGGATCGATTCTATGATGTTGGGCTTTTCTACAACGAAGAGACTGTGTATGTCTTTTATTTTGATTCGTTGAGACACGTGGTCTACTTTCGCGATTTAGATACCGGCCTTGTATCCACAGCCGAAGAATTCATGGCGTTTTCGTCAGATGACGGCGCAGCAGAAAATAAACCAAAGATTATTCGTTTTTATGAGGCCGCCGAAGAGAGCTTTGCAGCAATTCCGGGCATCGAGATGCATTGGTTTTTTGCACCACTCTGGAAATTTCGGGGGTATTTTCTTCAGGCGGGTCTTGCCTCATTACTTACCAATTTGTTCGCAGTCGGCACTTCCTTGTTTGCCATGGTTGTCTACAACCGGATCATCCCGTCTAACGCGTTGTCCTCTCTTTTTGTCTTGGTCATTGGGATGGCGATTTTACTGATTGCTGATTATTTGGTGAAAACGGTTCGGAGTAAGCTACTCGGTGCAGCAGGTGTCGAAGCTGATCTCGTGATCGCTGATCGATTATTCACTCAAGTTCTAGACATACAGTACAAGGCGAGGAAGGGCTCTGTCGGTCAAATAGCTAACGTGTTAAAGGAATATGAGCAGATCAGGGAGTTTTTTACTTCGGCGGCTCTTGTTTCAATTATTGATCTTCCTTTTGCTCTTATCTTCGTTGGCTTTATTTGGTTTCTCGGTGGCGTGATGGTCATACCCGTAGTCGCTGGGATTGTCATTCTCTTTGCTATGACGATATACATGCAACCGAGAATGAAGAAAATCGCAGAGCGTTCACTTGAGGATGCTCACAACAAACACTCAGTTTTGGTTGAAACACTTTCAGGCCTTGAAACAGTAAAACTGCTTGGCGCAGGCGGTATCTTGCGGCGACGATTTAAGACCGTTCTCGCCCGACAATCCTCGATCGCAGAGGAAAGTAAGAGGCAATCATTTTTTTCTTCAAATCTTACTCAGGAAATTCAACAGGGAGTTCAAATAGCCGTTGTAGCCATCGGTGCCATCGCTGTGTCTGATGGAGAATTTGGATTTGGTGCAATTATCGCCTGCACTATTTTATCGGGTAAAGCGTTGTTGCCTTTTGCTCAGTTGGCACAGCTGTTATCTCGATTGAACCAAATCGTTTCGGGCTACAAGTCCTTGGATGAACTGATGAATCAGCCTGTCGAGCATGAGAATAAAACGCAATTTATCAAGAGAGGTCGATACAAAGGTGGCGTTCGGTTTGAGAACGTCTCATTCAGTTATCCAGATAGCCCGCAAGCGGCGCTAAAAGATGTGTCTCTAGAAATCGCGCCAGGTGATCGAGTGGCCATTGTGGGTCGAGTGGGTTCTGGGAAGACAACCATAGGAAAAATGATTACCAAATTATTTGTACCTGATGAGGGAGCGATTTTTATTGATGGGGCTGATATTCGACAATTAGATCCTGCAGAGATTCGGGAAAACATTGGGCTTGTTTCGCAAGAACCTTGGCTGATCGCTGGGAGTGTGGAGCAAAATATAATTTTGGGTGCTCCAAATGCTGGAACAGATGAAATGTTATGGGCTGCTGACCTTGCAGGCGTGTCTGATTTTGTCAATCGGCATCCAGATGGATTCAAAATGATGGTCGCTGAACGCGGAGAAGGCTTGTCAGGGGGCCAAAGGCAAGCAATTTCTATCGCAAGGGCTCTGGTCAGAAAGCCACCGGTTCTTTTGTTCGATGAACCGACCAGTTCGATGGATGCCAGAAGTGAACGGAGTCTGATCGCGCGGCTGAAAGAGACCAAACTGGACTGTACGGTGATTGTAATCACTCACCGCACGTCTTTACTGGCCTTAGTTGATCGAGTGATTGTGGTTGATGATGGCAAAATTGTTGGTGCAGGGTCTGTCGATGCCTTTTTGAATGCCACGCTAAATCAGAAGGGTAACGCCAATAAGGCGGAAACAGCAGATGACTCAGTCAAAGAAGAGTCAATGGACAAATGATTCGCGCGCTATCATTCATCAGAGCTTTATTTTCTTACGACATGCAAGAGAGAGATCGACCCGATACGCACTTGATGTGGGTGATTTGTGGAGCATTTGTCGTTTTCTTTGCTTGGGCGTACTTATCCGAAATCGATCGAGTTGTGACAGCGAATGCAAAGGCTTATCCCTACGCTAAGCTGCAAACTGTGGAGCATTTTGAAGGTGGACGCGTTGACAAAATCTTGGTTCAAAAAGGCGATAAAGTTGAGAAGGGAGGCTTATTAATCACTTTGAGTCCTATTCAGACTCGAGGCGAACTCACGATCCAGACCGACCAAGTCGCCGAGCTGACCGTTAAACAGTCCCG
>ENA-OUOG01003512-OUOG01003512.1-marine-metagenome-genome-assembly--contig:-NODE-3512-length-14542-cov-2.619288_pt1 | contig 14542 bp, 14 predicted proteins | sample MGYA00248635_ERZ508505 | MGnify/ENA primary metagenome ERZ508505 (study PRJEB26176, sample SAMN06267871) | marine metagenome | isolation source: Saanich Inlet, British Columbia, Canada | place: Pacific...
AGCACCGAAGCTTCGATGCAAACCGCATTTGAACTACTCACCTCAAGAAGAGACTACCTCAAAAATACGCTAGTAATTATAGATCCTTGTATCAATCCCGATGGACGCGACCGATACGTAAATTGGTATAATCAAACAAAAAACAGTTTAGTTCAGGTAGATCCAAATAGTGCAGAACATTTTGAACCTTGGCACTCCGGACGAACCAACCACTATGTATTTGATCTAAATCGCGACTGGGTTTGGATGACTCAGGCAGAGAGTAAAGCACGACTTCCGCAGTACCAAAAATGGATGCCACATATACACGTCGATTTCCACGAGCAAGGCGTTAACGAACCATACTATTTTGCTCCAGCTGCAGAGCCACTTCACGAAAGAATCACCGAATTTCAGCGCAGCTTTCAAGTCGCTATCGGAAAAAATCACGCAAAATACTTCGACAAAGAAGGGTGGCTTTATTTTACTAAAGAACGATTCGATTTACTCTATCCGAGCTACGGCGACACCTATCCCACCTATAATGGGGCTATTGGTATGACCTACGAGCAAGGCGGGAGTGGAAGAGCGGGCCTTGGTATTCTAACGAGCGAGGGCGATACCTTAACCCTTAAAGATCGAATCGCGCATCACCATACTACCGGAATATCAACCGTTGAAATGGCTTCAAACCATTCAAAAAAGTTGCAAACTGAGCTATCCGAGTATACTAAAAAAGGTTTTGAAGATTCAAGCACCTATGTTATTTATGGGAAAAATGATCACATAAATGCATTAAAACAACTGTTAGATAATCATGAAATCACTTACGGATACGGCAAAGGAAGTCTCGTAAATGGATATCATTATCGAAGTAAGACTCAGAAACGGATCAAAGCGGACGAGAATACTCTTATCGTACCTACGGGTCAATTAAGGAATAATCTTATTCATGTTCTTTTTGAGCCTGAAACGAGGTTAACCGACTCCATTACCTACGATATAACAGCCTGGTCATTACCCTTCGCATATGACCTAGACGCTATTAAATCAGACAAACAAGTTCCGTACAACCTAACTAAAACGGAGTCTGAAATTCAATTTGAAAAAGGAGCCTACGCCTATGTTCTTGAATATTCTGGCTTCCAAAGTCAGAGAGTCTTAGCACGACTTTTGGACATGGGAATGACTGTTCGAACTAACTACGAATCATTTACTCTTGAAGGAAATACCTATCCGGCCGGATCCAGTATTCTATTAACCAAGGAAAATTCCAATTTAGAAATGACCCTAGAATCGCTTCAAACCGAACATGGGGTGATATTCACTGCGGTACAAACCGGATTTGTTGACAGCGGAAAAGATTTTGGGTCTCCATCGGTAAAAAAGACAAAAGCTACTAAAATTGCTTTATTAAAAGGTAATGGAATAAGTTCATACAGCTTTGGAGAGTGGTGGTACTTTTTAGAACAAGACCTAAGCTATCCTTTAAGTGTTTTGGAGACCGAGTATTTAGGCTACATCGACCTAAGTGATTACGATGTACTTGTAATGCCCGATGGTAACTACAGAAATTTCTCAGAAAACACCTTAAGTAAGATCGAAAAATGGGTGTCAGATGGAGGTAGACTAATTGCTCAAATGGGCGCATTAAGGGCATTAGAACGTCAGGGATCTTTCGGAATCCAAACTCGAAAATCATCTCAAGATAATCCAGATCCATTATTACCCTACGGTTCAGCAGAGCGTGAGTCATTAAAAAATTACATCACCGGTGCAATTTTCAAAGCTCATATCGATACTACTCACCCTATTGCATTTGGTTATAGCACTGATTATTATGGTTTAAAATTAAGCGAAGAGGCATACGAGCTACTTGATTCGGGCAACTTAGCCTATTTCGAAAAAGGAGTAAAACCCATTGCAGGATTTGCGGGTCAAAATACCCTTCAAGATCTAGGAGAAAGCCTGTTTATTGGTGCTGAATCTCATGGTCGCGGCAGTGTGGTCTACTTCACAGATAATCCAGTTTTTAGAGGCTTTTGGTACGGAGGTAAACGCCTTGTAGTGAACGCCTTGTTTTTTGATTTCTAATCAACTAAAAAGGGAGCCAATTGGCTCCCTTTTTACTATTCCGTAGTTGCTTTCGAAGCATTCTCCAACGCTTCTACTAACAGGTCTGATTTAAGTAATAAATTATACCAATTCAAAATCTTTTTCATATCACTGAGGTACACCCTGTCCTCATCATAATTTGGCAAAACAGCAAAAAAGTACTCTTCTATTTCTAGTTTATCAGACTTATGTGTTACTGCTGAAGCACCTCCGCTTTCTTTTTCGTAAACAGCTCGGAACACATCTATTAACGGTACCTCTTTGTCTAGGGTATACACTGCAATTTCAGATAGGACACTAACTTTTGCGCGAATCGATACGGTTACCTTTTTTTGATCTACGAGCGATTCACCAACAAAGCCTCCTTTGGTTTGGGCAATTAATTTAAATAGTCCGGGCTTTCCGCCGATTGCAATAATTTTTTCTAGTGCCATAATTTAGTTAACGCTTTTTAGGTTGGTAATATTTCATGCGATAGTCAGCTTGGGTGAGCCCTTTAGCAATTTTATCGAGCTTTCCTTTAATTAAACGTTTCTTCAAAGAAGAAAGTTTGTCAGTAAATAGAACTCCTTCAATATGATCGTACTCATGTTGAACGATTCGAGCAGCCAAACCGGTGAATTTCTCAGTATGCCAATCAAATTTTTCATCTTGATATCTGATCGTCAATTCTTCATGCCTTTGAACATCTTCTCTAATATCGGGTATACTCAGACAGCCTTCCGTAAATGACCAAACAGCTCCAGCCTCTTCGAGAATTTTAGCATTAATAAAGACCTTTTTAAACGAAGCTAGTTGAACCTGTTCTGCAGGAGTTAAATCTTCATCTTTTGAAAACGGAGCGCCATCGATAACAAACAAACGAATTGATTTTCCAATTTGGGGGGCTGCTAGACCTACTCCCTCGGCATGATACATGGTTTCCCACATGTCTGCTATCAACGTATCTAGATTCGGGAAGTCTGAGCTAATTTCAGCTGCCACTTTTTTTAATACCGGATCTCCGTAGGCTACAATAGGTAATATCATACTTTCTTATCTAAATAGGATTGAAGAATTAGCGCAGCGCTAACTCTGTCCACCACCGATTTATCTCGACGCATTTTCTTAGAGGCTCCAGATTCAATTAAGCTTTTAGTAGCCATTTTTGAAGTAAATCGCTCATCTTGCCAGGCCACCTGAAAACCTTGATTGCTAATTTTATCGGCATACGATTCTATGATACTCATCGATTCAGAAGCTGTACCATTCATTTGGGTGGCCTGACCAATTACCACAAGAACTATTGGCTCTTCTTGTCTCAAAAGATTCAGTCGCTGAATGAGATTTTTAGTCTCTACGGTTTCAATTGCACTAGCAATACCTATTTCAGAGTACGCTGTTGCAATACCGGTGCGAACGGTTCCAATATCTAATCCTATGATTCGATTCAATGGTGAATTTTGCAACAAAAATAGAAGAATTTGAAGAGTCCTATACGCTATAGCTAGCTTATCTTTGCGGAAAATAACAAAGAATGAACGAATTAAGACCTCTGATAGAAGCCGCTTGGGAAAACCGTGAACTGCTAAACGATGCCACTACTCAATCTGCAATTAAAGCGGTTGTCAATGCCGTAGACCTTGGTCAGCTTCGTTGCGCTGAGCCCAATGAAACAGGCGGATGGAGTATTAATGAATGGGTAAAGAAAGCTGTAGTATTATACTTCCCGATCCAACAAATGGAGGTAATTGAGGTTGGTATTTTCGAATACCATGATAAAATGCCTCTCAAGAGAGGGTATAAAGAAAAGGGAATACGTATTGTGCCAAACGCGGTGGTACGACATGGTGCCTATGTGGCAAGTGGAACGATTTTGATGCCAAGCTATGTAAATATTGGCGCTTATGTTGATAGTGGGACAATGGTAGACACGTGGGCAACCGTAGGTTCTTGTGCCCAGATAGGTAAAAATGTTCACTTAAGTGGAGGGGTTGGTATTGGAGGTGTTCTCGAACCCTTGCAAGCAAGCCCTGTGATTATAGAGGATAACGCATTTATTGGATCTAGATCTATTGTAGTTGAAGGGGTACGTGTGGGCAAAGAAGCAGTGCTTGGCGCTAATGTTGTTCTTACAGCCTCAACGAAAATTATCGATGTAACTTCAAGCGAGCCTGTTTTTTATACCGGCGAAGTTCCTCCTAGAAGTGTCGTAATTCCAGGAACATACACCAAAGAATTCCCAGCTGGCAGTTATGGTGTATCCTGTGCACTGATTATCGGACAGCGAAAGGAAAGCACAGACAAGAAAACCTCGCTAAACGATGCCCTTAGAGAATACGGGGTATCCGTCTAAGACTTTTTGATTCCAAAAGGGGTAAATACACTTTCTTCTCGCACTGTGGCGTCACGAATAGCTCGGTTCTTTTTGAGAGATTCTGGGGTTTTATATCCGCGTTTATGATCAAGGTGGATGCATATTGCACTGTAACGGATTTGTAAGCCCTTTATACCATAATTTACCAGTCGCTCACCTAGCTCCCGGTCTTGACCTCCGTATTGCATTCGCTCATCGAACCCGTTGACAGCTAGAATATCGGCTAGCCACCCCGAGGCGTTATGTCCGTTCCAAGTGGCTTTAGTTGGGGTTAATCGATTGAGTAACTCGGCTAGTCTTCCCTTAGCACTTAGCTTTAGATTTTTATGTGACTGTCCTACCCCATGCTTTACGAGCCAAGAGCGATTAAAGCATCGTTGGTTTTGGATATCATAGGTACTTATTAGCTCTGATGTAGACATTGGAAGCATAAAATAGCCTCCCGAGAGAAAACAACCTTGACGTCTCTTGTCAAAATGAATAGTTAAAAAATCATTCCTAGGAATACAATCACCATCGGTCATCACTACATAAGGTGCGTTACAAGCGAGTAATGCCTTGTTTAGAATTCGCGATTTCTGAAAACCCTCATCCTCTTGCCAAACATGAATGATCGGATAGGTCAAGACTGCCGATAACCGAGTGATGAGTTCTCGCGTCTTTTCATTAGAACCATCATCAGCAACAATCAACTCGAACGCTCTGAATTGTTGCATTTCGAAACCCCACAACACCTTTTCTAACCAACGCTCGGCATTATAGGTACTAACAATAACTGAAATTTCTATAGCATTCATCACCAGTAAAAATAGGAAAGTCTTTACTTTGCCCCTAGCCTATGAAACTAAAAGAATATTTTCCTTCTGCCATTCAAAGTTGGAGACTGAATCGAATCAGTGCCAAGAAGCTAAGAGCAGGCAAAGAACAGCTTCCTTTGGTGGTATCAGTGAAATCCTTTAAGCCTAGGATTCATCTTGTGCACCTTGCGATAAAATCGATTTGGGCACAATCCGTGCTACCACAGCATACGGTTTTAGTGCTGCATGAATCCCACCAACATTCGTTGCCCAAAACACTAATTGATTTAGAACAAGAAGGACTGGAGATTCTATATTCCCCAAGCGACCGATCGCATTACAAACTACTCCGCACACTACAGGTCTATCCTGAGCTGCCAATTGTGACCTTCGATGATGACGTACTGTATCAAAACAACTGGTTAAACATCTTGTTTAGCGAGCATCTGAACTATCCGCAGGATATTATTGCCCTACAGTCACGACTGATTATAAAAGACAGCAATAATGTATGGCTTCCGTATAAACAGTGGCCAACAGTCTTCAATAACTCGAATAACCCGACCAACCAATTAGCTATAGGGGGAGCGGGAGTGTTATATCCGCCTCGATTTTTTCATCCAGAACTTCATAACGATGCGCTTATTGAATCGCTATGCCCTAAAGCCGATGACCTGTGGTTTAAGGTGATGGCACTTCTTCAACACATTTCTATTCGAATTCCAGCTAACTTACCTAAAGCTGCACTTCCTATCATCGGAAGCCAAGGCGTTTCTTTAGGAGCTGATAACATTAAAAAAGACCTCAACCGTACACAATGGATTCGTCTATGCGACTATTTTAATCTCGATCTTTAATGAGTCTCGAAGCAATAGAAATCACTAAAGCCATAGAGGTCATACGTAGCGGTGAACCCCTGCTTCTTAGTACCGATTTTGGATGGGAAGTGGCCTTCCATGCCGAGCATGGATTGCCCAAAGCTGTTGAGTTTATTGACTGTTTAAAACCACATGAGGCAGCATACAGACCGCTAGTTTGGTTTTCAAGTGAAGGTCAGCAAGAACGATGGCTTGATCCGATTCCCGAGATCGCCTATGACCTGCTTGACCAGACCGATTCAGAAATCATACTTGCACTAACCCCTAAGAACAGTAACAAGCTTTGTGAAAATGATAAAATTCGCGTTCGAATTGCTAAGAATAAGGCATTACAACAATTTATAAATAGAGTTAAGGCTCCGATTATTACGCTCAACCCGTTAAAAACTATCGCAGATTCCTTTGCAGCACTCGATTCAGAAATTTTAAAAGGCGTACACTATGTGGTACCTTTGCATGATCAAAAATTCATCAAGCGACCCGAGAGTTCAATAGCTTTAGATTCGGCTGGACGGATATCAATTATAGACTAAACTACAATGACTCTTCTAAAAGAAGCCCTTACGCACCCGATATTCAAAACGGTAGGAGAAGTTGCCGATACCCTCGGGCTGGAGTGTTATGTCGTAGGCGGATATGTACGAGATTTTCTGTTACAGCGCGATCTCCCTTCTGATATCGACTTTGTTACAGTCGGAAGTGGCATCGCATTAGCAAAAGCTGTTTCTGAAAAACTCGATCAATCCTCAAAAGTCACTGTCTTTAAAACCTATGGAACGGCAATGCTGCAACACCAAGGACTTGATTTAGAGTTTGTTGGAGCAAGAAAAGAAAGCTACCGCAAAGAATCGCGAAACCCAATTGTTGAAGACGGAACGCTAACAGACGATCAAAATAGACGCGATTTCACAATCAACGCTATGGCTATTTGTATCAATTCGTCGAGGTTTGGCGAACTTATTGACCCTTTTGGGGGTTGTATTGATATAGAAAATGGCATACTAAAAACCCCTACAGATCCAGATATTACCTTCAGCGATGATCCCCTTCGCATGATGCGGGCAATTCGATTTGCCGCTCAGCTCAATTTTAATATCGACACTCCCACACTAGAATCCATCAAAAGGCAACATCCGCGAATTGAAATTATAACCAAAGAACGCATCGTAACTGAATTAAATAAGATATTACTGAGTCCAATACCATCGGTAGGATTCGGATTATTAAAAGATTCGAGGCTCCTAGATCACATTATTCCTGAGCTCACCGCACTGGAGGGAATCGAGGAAATTGAAGGAAAAAAACATAAAGACAATTTTTGGCATACTCTCGAGGTCGTTGACAATATGGCGCGCCTCAGTGATGATCTTTGGTTGAGATGGGCTGCCTTATTACACGATATTGGAAAAGCGCCAACGAAGCGTTTCGACCAGCGGATAGGTTGGACCTTTCACGGACACGAATTCGTTGGTTCAAAAATGGTTTATCGTCTTTTCAAAAGGCTTAAAATGCCTTTAAACGATGCCATGAAACGCGTACAAAAATTGGTTCTTATGAGCTCTAGACCGATCGTGATATCAGAAGATTTCGTCACAGATTCAGCGGTCCGTCGTTTAATATTTGATGCTGGAGAAGAGCTCGAAGGACTAATGACTTTATGCATTTCCGATATCACCACAAAAAACCCTCGAAAACAAGACCGATACAAAAGAAACTTTGAGGTGGTAAAGCAAAAAATCCAAGAGGTTGAACAGCGCGATCATATTCGCAATTTTCAACCTCCCATTAGCGGAGAGCTTATCATGACAACATTTGGAATTGGACCTTGCAAAGAAGTAGGTAAATTAAAAGAACTGGTGAAGGAAGCTATTCTAGAGGGTGAAATCCCCAACGAATTCGAACCAGCCTATGAATTAATGCTAAAACATGCCTCTCAAATGGGCTTACAAGCCATTATTCGATGAAAAGGAATAGAATTATTTTAGTCACAACCTTAGTTATTATCTATCTCGTGATAACTGCCGGAGCAGTAGTGCGAATGACAGGGAGCGGAATGGGCTGTCCAGATTGGCCAAAATGCTTTGGTTACCTTGTACCCCCAACGAGTGAGGAGCAACTAGAATGGAAAGCAAATTACAGTTATTCAAAAGGTACGGTTATAATTAGATCTAATGCCCTTGAGGTGGCTCAATCCGACTTTACAAGTTCAGATCAATACGAGTCAACGAACTGGAAAAAATATGACAAGCACGATTATGCACTATTTAATCCATGGCATACTTGGATTGAGTACATCAATCGTCTTCTTGGAGCACTTGCAGGATTGAGCACACTTGCCTTATTTCTTAGTAGCTGGTTTACTCAGCCTAAACGGATCGACCTAAGGCTATTAAGTAGTCTTCTACTCATTGGTATTCTTTTTCAAGCATGGCTAGGCGCGACGGTTGTTTATTCTGTACTGAATCCGATTAAAATAAGCATACATATGCTTATGGCCCTGGTACTGGTCGCCTTGTTATTTGTGTATTATGAAAAAACCTATCAACAAGAGCTGTTTCAGAGCAGTTCAAGACTATCTAGACTGCTGTTTATCTCTGTGGCGCTGACACTATTCCAAGTACTTCTGGGCACTCAAGTTCGTCAATATGTAGATGAGCAAATCGATTTAATGAAGCCGGCCGATAATTGGCTGTCTCCTGCCCCATTATTATTTTATATTCATCGATCGTATTCGATCATCGTCGTGCTGTTTCAAATCTACTTACTAAAAAAAATCAAAGAACAGTATCGAAAACTTTTACCACTTCAAGTTATAGTGAGTGCACTAACACTTATTGCTGTACTAAGCGGTATTGTTATGTATTACTTTGATTTCCCATTTTCGACTCAACCTATTCACCTAGTAATTGCCTCAGCACTTTTCGGATGGCAAGTGTTTTTGTGGCTAAAATCATACCGCATAGTTAAACCAACATAATATGATCTATAAAATTCGAGCTATAGTAGATGCAGAAGAGGATGTATTTCGCGATATCGCGCTTCACAGCGAAAGCACCTTAGAAGACTTGCATAATGCGCTGAACCAGTCCTTTGGGTTTGATGGTTCAGAAATGGCAACCTTTTATGCCGCAGACTCAGACTGGAACCAAGGATCAGAGTATCCTATAGTTGATTTGGGATTTGAAGATGATACGATACTGATGCAGGATACACCCATTGGAAGTATTCTTACTAAAGAACAACCAAAGCTTATATATGTCTACGATTTGTTACAGATGTGGACATTTTTTGTGGAACTCGCAGCCGTAGAATCAGAGGATAACTACAACGACTTGCCTCAACTACTCTTTAGCTTCGGAGAATTGCCCGCTCATGCACCCGAAAAACAATTTGAGAGTGAACGAGGAGGAAAAATCATGGACGATGATTCGTTCTATGGAGAAGAAGACGATGACTTAGATGATGAATTCGGAGATGAATTTGATGCCTTTGACGACTATTCTAATGACGAATTTGATGACTATTAATACGTATGTTTAATTTATATAACGCTCAATTTCAAGGACTTGCACTTCATCGCGTAGGAAATAAAAATCGTAATGAACCGCTTCAAATTTCAGCGGCCCCACTGCGTTTAGATGATGAAATCTCCGGACTTCTAAAAAGTTATTTCTTCTCACCCTTTACCCAGCGAGAAGAAAATTACTACCATTTCACTCACGAGGCTGACCTAGAATTTAACCCGATATACACCGCAGTTGCGGCGATTTTCGACGCGCCCGAAAAGCTACAAGAACAAAGTGCAACGATTGCATCACACTTGTATAACCAATCGAATCATCCGCATATCAATAGTGGAGAATTATACATCGCTTTATTTTCAGATATCCAACTTGATCGAGAAAAGGTAAGTGCCATTGGCATCTTCAAGAGTGAGGTCAAACAAGACTTCTTTGAATTCAATTGGGATCAAGAGAACCTCAACATTTCAGTACGGAAAGGTATTTCGGCACAAAAGCTAGACAAGGGCTGCCTGATCTTTAATGTCGAATCTGAGCAAGGATTCAAGATTTTGTCCGTCGATAGAAATCGCTATGACGCGAAGTATTGGCCTGAAAATTTTTTATCCATAACCGCCTTAAAAGACGAAAACTTTCAAACTAAGAACTACCTTAAATTCTGTAAAGATTTTGCAAAAGACGTGATTCTACCTACAGAAGATAAACAACAAGAGGTGCTGTTTTTAAACAGAGCTGTAAATCACTTTGCCTCTAGAGATCGCTTCGAAGAGAGTCACTTTCTTAATGATGTATTAGAGAATCCAGAACTTATACCCGAATTCAAAAACTACAAAGTAAACAAGGGTCCTAAATTCAGTATCGAAGACCTATCTGAATTTCCTATTGCCAATAAAGCGGTTTCCGAGATTCGAAAAAAGTTCAAAAACGAAATTCACTTAGATACAAACATCCACATCAAGCTCGATTTTATAAATCCAGAATCAGCAGAGAAATTTGTAGAAAAAGGATGGGATCCGGAGCGAGAAATGTATTATTACCTTCTTTATTTCAACAAGGAAACGAAGAACTAGAGCATTTTTACGTCTTTGTAATTGCGGGTTACAAAATCTAGGGCCGCACTGAGTAAATCCCCCATGTTTTGAGCTTTCAAAAAAGCAGCATCTTTAGTGAGCTCATATATTTGAGAGCGCAAATTTTCGATGTGTTCAGGTAGAGATAGCTCATCTACAATAGCTGCTGCGAGTAATCGCTTTACCTGTTCTTCGGCCCCCAAGGCTCTTTTGGCTATTAATGAGCGTTCCTCGCGCTTATACTGATCGACTGAGTCCTTTTTTAAATAGGTACGAATTAGATCCATCATCTCATGATTTTCTGGAAAAAATTGCGGACGATACACTTTCAGATCTCCCTCGAAGTTTTGTTGATCGAAATCAATAGCTCTGATTTTGTGAATGACGCTATCAAAATCATGTACGGGTATAACCACGTAATTATAGGCACGCATATCACCCAATAAGCGAATCATACAGCGTTCGTTGAATTTTACAAATTCCTTGGCTAGCTGGGCTTTCTGCCTTACACTGCACAAGGGGAGGTAGTGCTTTAAAAAAACATCTCCAGGGATACCGGCAATGTGCTCTTCAATCAGCGTATCTCTCGATACCAAAAAATGAAGGTTGTAAGGCGATAGTAAATGTTCGATTTCTAATCCGTATACTCGCGACGCATCAGATCGCTTTACATAAAAATAGGTGTAGTTATCATTGAGCACATTTCGAACCTTAATTCTAAAAGGCTTCGAATTACCAAAGGTGCAGTAATCAATCGCATCTATGCTGAGGTGGGGGAAAATCCCATCAGAGCCATCGGAATGAAGGATGGAGTAAATTTGCTTTAATGCTCCATTTATTTCATCGTTTTCGGCCTCATCATAGTACACACGAACCCAAAGCGTATCTTCATCTTTAAGGTCATAAACGGTTATCGATCCTTGAAAACGCAATAGATCGTCATAATGGATCGGTAAATTAACGCGTCGATTGTAACGTCGAAGATAGGCAGCTAAAACCGGCGATATCGGATAGCTAGGTTTCTTAAAAAGCATTTTTGGGCTTTCAGACATACCGGCAATGTAACAATATTCAGAAAAAAGGGTCATAGTTTCGTAGAAAAGTTAAGTACCACTACTATGGGAGAAATATTACTCAAAGCAACGAACCTCAATAAACGATACGGAAAAGTAAAAGCAGTTAGTGATTTGAGCTTTGAAATTAAAAGAGGTAGTGTGTACGGAATTCTAGGCCCCAACGGTTCTGGCAAATCAACCACACTAGGAATCGTGCTTAGTGTTGTGAATGCTAGCTCTGGAAATTTTGAGTGGTTTTCTGGCAAGTTGTCTCCTGGGGAAGCTTTAAAACGGATCGGGGCCATTATAGAGCGACCCAATTTTTATCCATATATGAGTGCTAGAGAAAATCTAGAACTCGTTTGTTTGATTAAAGAAATTCCAAAAACTGCTATAGAGAAAAGCCTGAGCGATGTTGGTTTACTCGACAGGGCCGATAGTGTCTTCGCTACCTTTTCACTAGGTATGAAGCAGCGACTAGCAATAGCATCTGCCCTTCTTAACAACCCAGATATTCTAATTCTCGATGAACCGACTAATGGACTTGATCCACAAGGCATACACCAAATACGCACAATTATTCAAGAAATTGCCTCTCGTGGCACTACAATCTTACTTGCTTCTCACCTTCTTGACGAAGTCGAAAAAGTTTGTGACCAAGTAATTATTCTTCAAAAAGGACACTGTATTTACAACGGATCCGTAAGTGCTATGGCGGATGCAGGCGCCTATATTCGATTAGGATATAATGATTTAAATCTATTACAAACCAAGCTGAAACAGCTAGACAGCATTGAACTTTTAGGTGTAGAGCCTAACTTTCTTCGGATACGAACTAACCTATCCCCAGAGGATCTCAATCGACTCCTGGCAGAACAATCGATCTATCTCAACCATCTTAGCAATCATCAAAAACGACTAGAAGAGCTGTTTTTAGAATTAACCCAGCAACAAGACTAATGAAAAGACTATTTCTTATCGAATACACCAAACTCATTCATAGCCGTTCGAGTGTAATCCTTATCAGTGCTTATTTTTTCTTTTTGACCTTAATTGCAGCCATTGCCGTAATTAAATTTGATATAGGGCCCATTGAGTTCCATCTAGCAGAACAAGGCATTTTTAATTTTCCTTTTATCTGGCATTTTAACACCTTTATAGCTGCACTTTTCAAGTTTTTTCTGGCGGTTGTTATCGTATCCATGATATCAAATGAATACAGCAACCGAACCTTAAAACAGAACCTTATTGATGGCCTTTCAAAGCAGGAGCTTCTAACTTCAAAGCTACTTATGGTCGCATTCTTTTCGATTCTTTCGACCATTTTTGTCGGAATTACTTCGGCTATTTTAGGTGCAATTTATTCAGACTATACCGAACTGAGCATTGTGTTTTCCGAATTAGAGTATTTACTATTATTCTGTTTGAAGCTATTTGGATTCTTTAGTCTTTGCCTGTTTCTGGGAATGCTCATTAAGCGCTCGGCTTTCGCTCTTGGCTTTCTTATCATACTAGCCATCGGAGAGCAAATAAGCTGGGGTATTGGTGGAGAACTATTAGCTAAGTACGGAAGCTTCGCAACTAAAAACGAAGCGTTTGATCTAGCAACCCAAATTAAAGGGTTCTTTCCGTTACAGTCGCTTTTTAATCTCATTCATGAACCCTTCTCTAGGCTTAGCGCCGTGCAATCCGTAGTGAAAGAGCTCGGAGAGAACATCGAATTAGATTATAAAACCTCGATAAAAGAGGTACTTATCGTACTGGGTTATATCTGCCTTTATATTTGGGCAAGTCTAGCATTACTAAGGCGCAGAGACTTGTAAGATGCGTATTTTTGCTTCATGCAATTCAAGCTTCACTCTGACTTTAAACCCACAGGGGATCAACCTGCTGCTATCGAATCCCTTTCAAGAGGAATAAAACAGGGAGAACGCTACCAAACCTTACTTGGGGTAACAGGCTCAGGTAAGACTTTTACCATGGCGAATGTAATAAGTGAGGTACAGCGACCCACTTTAGTTCTTGCCCATAACAAAACCCTTGCAGCGCAATTATATTCAGAATTTAAGCAGTTCTTTCCGAAAAACGCCGTTGAGTACTTTGTTTCGTACTACGATTATTACCAGCCTGAAGCCTACATACCAGCGAGCGGAACCTACATCGAAAAAGATCTCAGTATCAATGAGGACATTGAAAAACTCCGATTAAGCACAACCTCTTCGCTTTTAAGCGGAAGAAGAGATGTAATCGTTATTGCCTCAGTATCCTGCTTATACGGTATTGGAAACCCTGTTGAGTTTCAAAAAAACGTAATCAATATTCATAGAGATCAGGTTATTTCGCGAACCGCGCTTCTTAAACAACTTGTGCAATCATTATATTCTCGAACTACTGCTGACTTCAAGCACAGAAATTTTAGGGTAAAAGGAGATGTGGTTGATATTCATCCGGGATATGCAGACATTGCCTACCGGATTCATTTTTTCGGGGATGAAATTGAGGAAATTGAAGCCTTAGATCCAACAAATCAAAGCGTAATTGAAAACTACGATCGACTAACGATTTATCCGGCAAATATGTTTGTGACTTCCCCAGACATACTTCAAAACGCCATACACCAAATACAAGATGATCTGGTAAAACAGATAGGCTACTTTAATGAGATTGGCCGACCACTTGAGGCAAAGCGTCTCGAGGAGCGGACGACTTTTGATCTCGAAATGATGCGCGAACTAGGTTACTGCTCGGGAATCGAAAACTACTCAAGGTAT
>ENA-OUOG01003513-OUOG01003513.1-marine-metagenome-genome-assembly--contig:-NODE-3513-length-14541-cov-4.927752_pt1 | contig 14541 bp, 8 predicted proteins | sample MGYA00248635_ERZ508505 | MGnify/ENA primary metagenome ERZ508505 (study PRJEB26176, sample SAMN06267871) | marine metagenome | isolation source: Saanich Inlet, British Columbia, Canada | place: Pacific...
AACTTCCAAAATATATTGGTCACTATAACCATGTGTTGCATCGTAAGCCGTTGCAGCAGTTTTACTAATGTTTTTCGCGGTTAATTTTGGATTGATAGTATGTAATTCTATAATTAATAATCCAAATTGTTCAACATATGGTTTCCACTTTTGCAAATGTTCTAACAAAGAGTCTTCAACTAAATTATTACTTATACGTTTGCCTTGATATGCAAATGCTCCTGAAGATTTACTAATTCTATTTGTTGTTTTTTTTGGTGTTTCCCAAATACGATTATGGTCTAAAAATGTACGTACATTAAGTAAATCTTTAAGCGCGATATTATAATCTTCGCGTAAATCGTTTGCTAATAAATCTGGTCTGCCTATGTCTCCCCAAATTACTTTTGCCCAAATATCTGCTTTTATTAAATTAGCTCGTGTTACTTTTAAAGCAGCTTTATTAAAATCTGCACCAACCAGTAATAATGGATGTTCTTCTAGTAATTTCCCTCTTAGCGTTTGGTGTTCTATTACCTCAAATATATGTTGTATAAAGGCGCCATTGCCACAACCCATATCTAAAATGCCTTTAGGCTGCTCGTCTATTGGTTTATTAAAAAGTTTGATAATTACTTGATCTATAACCTTAAAATAGGTGGAATGTGCACCACCACTTCCCCAAACATTCATTTCTCTATGGACGTGTTTTTCGGTTTCTCCTTCATCAGATTTTAAGACTAATGGATTACCAAAAAGTAGTTCGTCTAATTGTAAAAAGGTTGGTAAATAAGACACTGTTACACCATAAGCCGACGCACGTTTAGCAAAAAACAAACCTTGATCTGTAAATTGGTAGTTTCCGTTTTTCTTTTTAAACCAACCTAAATCACTTAAGAAATCTAATATTTTTTTAAAGCTCTCTGGATCTTTATGGTATTCTTCAGCAGAAAACGAAGCTTCCATAAAGTATTTATGAAACAAGCCATTAACACCTAAAAGCACTGTAATAGGTGCAACTATGCAACCTTCAATATGTTTTAAAACTTGAAAAGTTACAGTGTTTTCTTCTGCTTTTTTCAAACCATAATTATCATTGTATTTTTTAAAGATGTTTTCTAATACTATAAACGCATCACTACCAATACGTTCTTCTGGAAATCGTACAGCGTAGTTTAATACATTTACAGCGTCTTTATAAAGATGGGCGAGTGTAAATGCAGTTTCGCTGTTTTTGTTTGTGCTGTATTTTACATTATTGTTTTTGTTATCGATGTCTTGTTCTAACCAACCTTGAGAACATAACACTCTTAATGCGACGTTTAAATAGCCTTCATTAGCTTTAAATTGAGTGACTAATTTTGAGAGTTCTATTGTTTTGTTTTTTAAAATAAACGTTAATACACCTTTTTTATGTAAAGCATACATTGTGGTTGCTGTTGCTATACCATCAAGATGTCTAAAAATGGTGCCTCTAAGTTGTGCTTTATCTTTTTTTGTTAGCATTATATTTAAGTTAGAATTTAAAGATATAAAAAAAAGCGCTTACTAGATGTAAACGCTTTTTGTGTAAATTTTTGCAATTAACTAATTTATAAAAGGATCACTCCATTTTTCGTCTGTGTAAACGTTAGCACCTGCTAACGTATTTAAAAATGCGATTACAGCATCTTTTTCTGTTTGGGTCATGTTTAATTGTTGCCCAATACCATTTGGTCTTAATCTTGGATCTAAGTTTGGGTTTCCATTGGTGTTAATAACATCGTAATGATTTAATACCGTTATTAAATTAGAACTAACACCAATATGCATAAATTGCCCGTTAGCAGTACCATCTATTTTTACAACGTCTCTAAGACTTGGAGATCTAGTATTTGTAAAATCTGTACCAATACCACTAGCAGTGCCTATTATTCCATTGTTTAATGTGTTTGGATCGATATCAAATTCTGGTGCTTGATGGCAGCCTACACAACCTATACCACCAGAAATTCTAACACCTTGATTGTTAAAATTTGCAGGTTGTAAAAACAGTTGTTTTCCTTGATTTTCTTGGGCAGTAAAGTTGGTAAATGGCTGTGCATCATTATTTGCAAGAAGTCTTCCATCATCATATTTACTGTCGAAAGATTGGATACTTCTAATGAATTGTGATAATGCATTTTGTATTCTAAACTCTGAAATTTCTTCACTACCAAAAGCAAAATTAAATAAGTCTGGATAATATGATGTATTTTCTAGTTTCGTAATTAAATCGTTGAAATTTAAATCGCCATTTTCGCCACTAAAGCCCATTTCTATATGATCTTGAATTGGCATTGTGGTTTGTGCTTCTAAAGAGTTCGCACGTTCATCCCAAAAAAATCTATTCTCATTTGAAAAACGTATATTTATTAATCGCATAGAATGCCTTCCTGTAACACCATCTACGCCAGAACTCACACTATTGTTGTCTCCAAAGGCTAATTCTTGTTTGTGGCAACTTGCACAAGTTATAGTATTATTTACAGATAGGTTTTTATCGTAAAACAATACACGACCTAAAGTAGCAGCTTCGTTTGTAATAGGATTTCCTGCAGGAGTATTATCTTTTGTGATGTAAACTGGGATGTATTTATCATTATAATTAAACAGACTGCTAAAATCAATATCTAATATATTAGAAAAATCTAAGGTTGCGTTTTGATCTTGGGTTTGTGTTGTTTCGGAGTTAATGTTGTTGTCGTCAGAACAGCTAACTATTATAATAATTGACACTAAAAAAAAGAACCTTTTCATAAGTAATGTGCATTGGTTATAACTTAAGACAAGATTCTTTTGTAAAGGTTTAATTGGTAATTGAAAAATTATCTCAATTTTGGAAAATCAACAGGATTTGCTTCGTGCATAACAGCATATATAGCTTCATAAATATCTTCTGCAGATGGTTTGGAGAAATAGTCTCCATCTGTTCCATAAGCAGGTCTATGTGCTTTAGCTGTAACTGTTTTTGGCGCACTATCTAGATGTTGGTAACCGTTTTGTTTGTTTAATATTTGGTCTAATAAATAGGCTGAAGCTCCTCCTGGAACATCTTCATCTATAATCATTAAACGATTGGTTTTTGCTAAACTTTTTACAACATCATGGTTTAAATCGAAAGGTAATAATGATTGTGCATCTATAACTTCTGCATCGATACCAACTTGTATTAATTCTTTAGCAACGTCTTGTACAATTCTTAAGGTAGAACCGTAAGACACTATAGTAATATCGTTTCCTTCTTTTACAGTTTCTACAACACCAATAGGTGTTTTAAAAGCGCCAAAGTTAGTTGGTTTTGGTTCTTTTAAACGATACCCATTTAAACATTCCACAACCAAAGCAGGTTCGTCGCTTTCTAATAAAGTATTATAAAAACCAGCAGCTTTAGTCATGTTTCTTGGAACCAAAACATGAATACCACGTATAAGGTTTAAAATGCCACCCATTTGTGAACCAGAATGCCAAATACCTTCTAGTCTGTGACCACGAGTTCTTACAATTAATGGTGCTTTTTGACGGCCTTTTGTTCTGTAATGTAAAGTTGCTAGATCATCGCTCATTATTTGAAGTGCATACATGATATAATCTAAATACTGAATCTCAGCAATAGGTTTTAAACCTCGCATTGCCATACCAATACCTTGACCAATAATTGTAGCTTCACGAATTCCAGCATCTGCAACGCGTAACTCGCCATATTTTTCTTGTAATCCTTCTAATCCTTGATTTACATCTCCAATATTTCCAGCGTCTTCACCAAAAATTAAAGCTTCGGGATATTTACTAAAAATAGCATCAAAATTATCCCTTAAAATAACACGACCATCAACCTCTTCTTTATTGGGATTGAAAACAGGACTTACTTCTTCGACATGTTTTGCAGCAGTTTCAGTTTCATTATGTAAATGCGAACTGTATTTTGGCTGCACAACACTAAAGTAAGTGTCTATCCATTGTAATAATTTTGTTTTAGCAGAAGAATTTTCAGTAACTACATATCTTAAAACACGTCTAGCTGCAGATATTACATCTTTTCGAGCAGGTTCTACAATGGCTAACATGTCATTATTTATTTTCTCTATAAATTCTCTGTTTGCACTTGCTGTAGCAACTTCTGTTATTAAAGATGAAGCTTCTTTACGTTCAGCTATAATAGGATTTAGGTAAGCATTCCAAGCGGCTTTTTTTCCCTCTCGAACCGCTTTTTTGATTTCTTTCTCTATAGTAGATAATTCTTCGTCTGTAGAAATTCCAGTTTCTATCATCCACTCACGTAATTTTACATTACAATCTGTTTTTGCTTCCCATTCTAAACGTTCTTTATCTTTATAACGTTCGTGAGAACCAGAAGTAGAGTGGCCTTGTGGTTGTGTTAATTCGTTTACATGCACTAAAACAGGCACATGCTCTGTTCTAGCAATTTTTGCAGCTTCTTGGTAGGTTTCAATAAGTGACACATAATCCCAACCTTTAACACGTAGAATTTCGTAGCCATTATTATTTTCATCACGTTGGAAGCCACTTAAAATTTCAGAGATGTTTTCTTTTGTTGTTTGATATCTTGCGTGAACAGAAATGCCGTATTCGTCATCCCAAATACTTATTACCATTGGTACTTGTAATACACCAGCTGCATTTATAGTTTCGAAAAAGAGACCTTCACTTGTACTAGCATTACCTATGGTTCCCCAAGCAATTTCGTTTCCTTTTTCAGAAAAGTTTGTAGTATCTATACCTTTTACATTTCTGTAAATTTTAGAGGCTTGAGCTAAACCTAACAATCTTGGCATTTGCCCAGCAGTAGGCGAAATATCTGAACTTGAATTTTTTTGTTTTGTTAAATTATTCCAATTTCCATTTTCATCTAAACTAAATGTAGAGAAGTGTCCACCCATTTGGCGACCTCCTGACATTGGTTCTAATTTTATGTCTGTATTGGCATATAAACCTGCAAAAAATGTTTCGATGTTTAGTTCTCCAATAGCCATCATAAAGGTTTGGTCTCTGTAATAACCAGATCTAAAATCTCCATTGGCAAAGGCTTTTGCCCATGCTAATTGTGGTACTTCTTTTCCGTCACCAAAAATACCAAACTTGGCTTTTCCTGTTAAGACCTCGCGACGTCCAAGTAAGCTACATTCTCGACTTGTAACAGCAATTTTATAATCTTCAATAACTTGCGCTTTAAAATCGCTAAAGGATAACTCTTTTTTTAAGTCGGAATTTAAACTCATAGTCGTTTGTTTGAAGTACAAATTTAGATAATAAAAGTGATTTTAGCAATACGAAATTATCTTAAAAAAATGTCAAATTTTTAATAATAAGACAATTTAATTGCGAATAATTTAGAATTATGTAATTATATAAAATTCTATTGAGGATTACTCAACTCATTAATACCATCTTCTTGTAAATAATGAGAGTAATGTTTTAGGAGATAATGTCACAATAAAACGAATGCTTTGGTCATAATTAGGTTGTGCAATTTCCCATCCTAGATTAGAATATACAGGAAGATAGAGTTCAAAATAGTCTTCTACTAAATTTAGACGAATACCTGCATTGTAAACAAATTTTGGATTTCTATGATGGTTTTTTACCATACCAACATCGCCATAGGCCATAATGTAACGCCAAATAGTTGTACTTGAATTGGCTGTTGTAATCCATTGGTTTGCAAAAGCTGGTTCTAATTGCGATTTAAAACCACCTTCTGAAACAATTAATTGCTGACTCAATACTCCTGCTTCTTCAGAACGACCTAAATAATCGTAATCGAATAAGTAATCTGTTGGTCTATCTAGAGCAAAACTGAAGAAGTTTGTAGTTTCGTAGGTTTTGTTGTATAAAAACGAACCTGCAAATAAGCGTAAGTTGTATTGCCTGTTACCTTCTGTAAGTTTTCTAAATTCTGCTGTTGCAGAGATCTTTCCAAAATTTTTAGCCAACTGTAGGTCTGTGTCCCAGGAACTAAAGTTTTTTAAATTAGGATCGCTTTTTCCATATTTTATGTTAAGTACGCTGTATTTAGGTTCGCCATCTGTTTCAAACTCTCCAGTAATATCGACTTCTCTATCTATGTTTACATATCTTAAGTTTAAATAACTTCTTTTATTATCTCTTAAATTATCTGGATCTCTAAATCTAAAGTCAATATAAGGCGTGTAAGAAGTGTAAGATAGGTTAGGAGCATAGTTGTAATACTCTCCACCAATGCCATATTTAGTGTAAAAATTTCTAGAATTCTCCTTTCTATCAGCAAAACTAATTGAAGCGCTACCAACTAATTGCTTACTTTTAATAGCATATTTTGGACTAATGCGGTAAAGAAAATTTTTAGTTAAAATAGTCTTATTGTACAATTTTATTCCAGGTGAAAAACCATCGTAAAAATTATAAGCAAACTCTGGCATAAAAAATACCTGGCTATAATTTGGGTCTTCTATGTCTTTAAATAACCTAAACTGTAATGGTTTGTTGTTAGATAAAAAACCACCTAAAGATTTCCAGTTGTTTCTTAAATTCATTTCTGGAATGGTAGTATCGTAATTAAGGGCTAATTTATCAGCATCATTATTAGCAATGGTGATTTTTTTATAGCCTTTAAAGCCTTCTATCCATTGTTTAGATAAAACACTATCGTCTTTAATTGTAAATAAAGAGACAGGCATTAAATGGTCTTTTTTGTTTTTAATGGTAATGGTTAGGGAGTCTTCAGTTTTTTCAACTTTTTTAATTTTAAAGTCAATTTTCATACTACTTCCTACATAATCTTCAAAAAACCAATCTATATTCTTATCTGTCTTTTCTGTAATATAATTTTTAAACGCTTCAGAATTTGTAGTTTTTAATTTATTTTCTTTTAGAAACTGTGTTAGCATAACATCCATTGCATTATTTTCCATGTATTGATCTAAGTAATTTAAACCAACTCCTGCTTTGTATTTGTTTGCAATATTTTTATTGAATTTAAGAAGCGAATCTTTAGGCATATTTAATGGTTGATCTAAATTAGAACGTGCCATATGCATATATAAAAAGTTATACTGATCGTTGAATTTTAAGTCTGCAGCATGAAAAGCACGAACTCCCCAAATATTGGCAAGGTTTCCAAGAATTTTCATGTCTGGATAGTTCTCTTCAACGTATTTCATTAAATAATAGGTTTGAATACCATCTATAATCCATTGGTCTTCTCTAGGATTTATGAGTACTGTGTTTTCAAGATAATTAAGTAATGTGGTTTTAAGTATTTTTAATTCGTATTGAAAAGTATCTGAAAACGGACGCACAAAGTCTGGTAATAAGTTTAGACCATAAATAGGATTTTTTTTGTAGTCTATTTTAGTAAGTAGTACTTTTTTATGTGGATAATCGCCTAGGTTTTCTGTTATAAATCCAGCAACTTTGTCTGTTATTACTGCAATTTCTTCTGGTTTTAAGTTTTCTTCATCGATATTAGACTCTACAGTGAAATAGTCTGTTTCAACCGTTTTGTAGGTATCTCTTTTATTTAGAAACAATTTAGAGTTTACACGGTTATTGCCTTTTAGTTGTGTTGTTTTAGTTCCGTTTCCATTAATATCTTCAGTGTAAACTTCATCTAATTCACTTATTAACGTGAATGTGTATGGATAATTTACTTTTAAATTAATATCTGCTTTTGGAACATAAGCATCATCTAAATTTTTATTACTAAAGTAATGCCATTCACCATCAAAATATGCTGGAGTTATATACCAATACCTTAAATTATAATCGCCTTCGTTTGTTAAACCATAACGTGTAAATTTATCGTTTGGAACACGAACAATATAATTAAGTTTAAGTGTATAGCTTTCATTAGGTTGTATTTTTTGTCTTAAAGCTACTTTAATAATATCTGGATTGTTTGTTACTCTTGTGTAATTTGTTTCAGTATCATTTTCTTTAATAGAATTAATAATAGTAAATCCTCGATCTTGTTCTTTAGCGAAATGAAAGGTGTTTTTAAACTCATCTGCAAATCGCTCTGCTAAAGGCGTGTCTTTTTCTGAATAACTATGACTCCAATCTGTTAAGTAAATATAATCTATAGCAGTATTAGAGGTGTTTAAATATTCTATTGTTTGTTCTATACTAATGCTTTTGTTTTCGACATCGAAAGTAGCATTAATGTTAAGTTTGTTTTGGCTTGATGCCGAAAAACAAACGAATAGACACAAAATAAATGAAGTGAATTTTAGATTCAATTGACTTTTACAAATTTTAAAGGTTTAACATTTACACCATTTAGTACAACATAATACATTCCGTTTGAATATGAAGAAGTATTAATAATTAATTCTTCATTGTCTTTTATAGAAATTACATCTATGGTTTGCCCAATGGTATTAGATATACTTACGTAATTAGAAAAAGTTGGTTTTCTGTTTGCTTTAATTTTAAGCTGGTTGTTAACAATATTTGTTCCTAATATTTTAAAGGTTATTTCACTTTCTGTAAATTCATTAACATTTAAAAGGCTTTCTGTAGTTGTGATATTTATAGTAACGGGAAGATGATCGCTAAAATTGTGTAGTGCATTTCTAATGGCAAAACTATAATCTGTCCCATCACAATCTGTAGAATTAATAGCACTATTATAACAATAAATATTTGAATTGTTTCCAAATACTTTATAACTACCATTTTCGAATTGCAATTCTGGATTATTTTGCATGTTATCTGAGGTTAGAATAAAATCAAAACGATCATCAAAGCCTCCAGCAGCAACTCCTAACGAAGTTGTGGTTCTGGTAGATTGTGTAAATACATCTACATAACTAGTGTTATTATGCCAACTGCCAATACGGTTTGCAGGATCTATAAAAGTAATGTTGTTATTGGTGTTTAAAAATTCTTGAAAACCTGCTTCACTAGATGTGTAAAAATTAAAATCGCCTCCAAATAACACATATTCTGAACTTGAAAAGGTATCTAAATATGTAGTTAAATCTTGAGCCATTTGAAAGCGTAGCGCTTGATTATCTGTTCCACTAGAAGCTTTTAAATGTCCAACGATTACATTTAATAGAATTGGATTTGTTACCTGATTAACTGTGTTAAGCTTTAAAATATAGTGATTAAAATCTCTATAAATGGTTGTTACTTCTGTTTGAGATTCTAAGTTAAATTTAGAACTGTCGTAATATATTAGGTTTTGTAAATCGTTTTGGTCGCTTATGGTATCGTCTGATGTGTTTAATACAAAATTTGCCATTTCGTAATTAACATTAATACTTTGCTTCATCATATTTAATATGGTAGTAGCTCCACTAACATTATTAAGTTCGCAAACCATAAATAAATCGGGTTGATAATGAGATAAAACAGTCTCTAACTCATTTAACCTTGAGGCAGCAGGCTCTTGCAAAGGAAAGTTAAGCAAGTTATAAAACATAGCTTTAAACGTTTCTTGAGCAAAAGAAATATTGCAACTTAAGGCAATAAAAAACAGAATTATGGACAATTTACTTTTCATTATTTAACCGACTTGAACAGTATTAGAAATTAGGACTTAAGCCATATTCTTTATAGAAAGAATCTAAGATATTTACAACTTCTTCTTCTGTATCTACTAAATGAATTAAATCTATATCTCCAGGACTTACATTGCTAAAGTTATCTAACATTGTTTCTTTTATCCAATCCATTAATCCAGACCAAAAATCTGTACCTACTAGAATGATTGGGAATTTTTCTATTTTATTGGTTTGAATCAAAGTAATGGCTTCAAATAATTCGTCTAAAGTTCCAAATCCTCCTGGCATAACTACAAAACCTTGAGAGTATTTTACAAACATTACCTTTCTAACAAAGAAATAGTCGAAATCTAAGCTTTTATCATTATCTATATAAGGATTGTCGTGTTGCTCGAAAGGTAAGTCTATATTTAATCCTACCGAAGTTCCTCCAGCCAAATGTGCACCTTTATTTCCAGCTTCCATTATACCAGGACCACCACCTGTAATAACACCATAACCAGCTTCGCAAATGCTTTTTGCAACGCTTTCTGCTAGTTTGTAATATTTATGTTCTGGTTTTGTTCTTGCAGAACCAAAAATAGAGACACATGGTCCTATTTGACTCATTTTTTCAAATCCGTTAACAAACTCTCCCATAATCTTGAAGATTGCCCAGGAATCGTTTGTTTTATTTTCATTCCAACCTTTGTGGTGATGTTCTTCTCTCATAATATTGTGTATTCAGTATTCTTCAACTTGCTAATTTAGTTCTTTTTTTAAAAATTTAGCGGTATAACTTTTTTTATGTTTTGCTACTTGTTCTGGTGTGCCTTCAACAATTATTTGTCCTCCACCTTGACCACCTTCGTAACCAACATCTATAATATGGTCGACCGTTTTTATAACATCTAAATTGTGTTCAATAATTAACACAGTATTACCTTTGTTAGCTAATTTATTTAAAACGATCATTAACACGCGAATGTCTTCAAAATGCAATCCAGTGGTTGGTTCGTCTAATATATAAAATGTGTTTCCAGTATCGCGTTTACTTAATTCTGTTGCAAGCTTAATACGTTGCGCTTCTCCTCCTGAGAGAGTGGTGCTTTGTTGTCCTAAGGTAATGTAACCCAAGCCTACATCTTTAATAGTTTTAAGTTTTTTATAGATTTTAGGAATGTTCTCGAAAAAGTCTACACCTTCATTAATGGTCATGTTTAAAACATCGCTTATACTTTTTCCTTTGTAACGAATTTCTAAAGTTTCACGATTAAAACGTTTGCCTTGGCAGGTTTCACATTCTACATAAACATCTGGTAAAAAATTCATTTCTATTACACGTAATCCACCACCTTTGCAAGTTTTGCAACGACCACCAGCAACATTAAAACTAAAACGACCAGGTTTGTAACCTCGTATCATGGCTTCTGGAATTTTAGCAAAAAGGCTTCTTATTTCTCCAAAAGTACCTGTGTAAGTTGCAGGATTACTTCGAGGTGTTCTACCAATTGGAGACTGATTTATATCGATTACCTTATCGCAATGTTCTAAACCCTTTATACTCTTATATGGCATTGGTTTTTTAACACCATTAAAGTAATAAGCATTAAGAATAGGATAGAGGGTTTCGTTAATTAAAGTCGATTTTCCGCTTCCTGAAACACCTGTAACACCAATCATTTTTCCTAAAGGTAATTTAACCGAAACATTTTTTAGGTTATTACCTGTACAGCCTTTAAGTTCAATATATTTTCCATTGCCTTCTCGACGTGTTTTTGGGACTTCAATTTTCTTTTTACCGTTAAGATATTCTGCTGTAAGTGTTTTTTCCTTTAACAACTCTTCTGGTGTTCCTTGACTTATAATTTCGCCACCATGTTTTCCAGCTCGTGGACCAATATCTATAACATGGTCTGCACGCTCAATCATATCTTTATCGTGTTCTACAACAATTACAGAGTTTCCAATATCTCGTAAAGCAACTAATGAATTTATTAGTTTTTCGTTATCGCGTTGGTGTAAACCTATACTTGGTTCATCTAATATATATAGCACTCCAACCAACTGCGAGCCTATTTGTGTTGCTAAACGAATGCGTTGTGCTTCTCCACCAGAGAGCGATTTAGAGCTGCGATTTAAAGATAAATAGTTTAAACCAACATCTAATAAAAACTGAAGTCGGACTTTTATTTCTTTAATTATTTCTTCGGCTATTTTAATTTGTTTTTCTGAAAGGCTTTTTTCTAATCCATTAAACCATTCAGCTAAATCAACAATGTCTTTATTTGCTAATTCTGAAATATTTTGTCCAGCAACTTTAAAGTAAAGTGATTCTTTTCTTAAACGAGAGCCTTCACAAACAGGACATTCTACTTTGTCCATATACTCTTTTGCCCAACGTTTTAATGAGGTAGATTCTGCATTTTTGTATTGATTGTCTATAAAATTAGCAACACCTTCAAAATCTATTTTATAGTCTCTTGTAACACCAAGTGTTTTACTTTCTACAGAAAACTTATCGTTTCCTCCATACAAAATAATCTGTTTTGCTTCTTTCGGGATATCCTTATAAGCATCTGTCATTTTAAAGTTAAAACGCTCTGCAATGAGTTCTAGCTGCTTAAAAATCCAGCTTTTCTTTTCTGGTCCATGAGGTGCTAAAGCACCATTTTTAATAGACAAACCATCGTCTGGAACTATTTTATTCTCATTAACTTGATATAAATTACCAATACCATTACAGTTGCTACAAGCGCCTTTTGGAGAGTTGAAAGAAAAATTATTAGGTTCTGGGTTAGGATATGAAATTCCAGTACTCGCACACATTAAACTTCTACTAAAATAGCGTGCCTTTTGAGTGTCTTGGTCTATAACCATTAAAATATCATCACCATGATACATTGCTGTGTTTATGGATTCGTCTAAGCGTTTATCATTAGCAATGGTGTCGTCAATTTTAAGTCTATCAATTACAATTTCAATATCATGATTTTTATATCGATCTAACTTCATACCTTTAACTAGATCCTTAAACTCTCCATCTGTTCTTACCTTAACAAAACCTTGTTTTGCAATTTGTTCAAACAACTCACGATAATGTCCCTTACGAGATCGCACAACAGGAGATAATATGTTTATTTTTTTGCCTTTATAGCTTTCAATAATTAGTGATTTTATTTGCTCATCGCTATAACTCACCATTTTTTCTCCAGTGTTGTAACTGTAAGCATCACTGGCTCTTGCATAAAGCAAACGTAAAAAATCGTAAATTTCTGTAATGGTACCAATAGTAGATCTTGGCGATTTACTCGTGGTTTTTTGTTCAATAGCAATCACAGGAGAAAGTCCATCGATTTTATCTACATCAGGACGTTCTAATCCACCTAAAAACTGTCTAGCATAAGCCGAAAATGTTTCTATATAACGACGTTGTCCTTCCGCATAAATCGTATCAAAAGCCAATGATGATTTTCCACTACCAGATAAACCTGTAATAACTACTAGTTTTTCACGTGGAATGGTAACATCTATATTTTTTAGATTATGTACTCTGGCACCTTGTACCTCAATGTTTTCCTCAAAATTTGTCATAGTAATCGCAAAATTTCGTCTCTTTTTAAACAGATTTGCGAAGTTACGGTTTTAGCTTATCAATGTAAAATGGATTTAGTTAGGATTTTATTAAAATTAATATGGGTTTTGCGATTTAATTTTTAACTTCGATTTTCAATTTTTTTGTCTGTTCGATTGGTTCTGTTTTTAATTAGAATTGTTTGGAGAACCGTTTTGTTTTTTGAAAAATGAAAGCTGCCGAAAACGAAGTCGATACGGTAAGTTTTTTTGATGTAGAAAGTAGCTTGGTTCGTATTTTAAAAAAGTATAGCGACGTTACTGAAATTGTACATATTGGTGACAAATGGAAAGGTGGTAAACTTATTTTAGAACCTGCAGATACTAATTTGAAGAGTAAAGAGGTTAAAATTGAAGATTTCTTTCATAAAATAACAATGGTTCGAGATCGTTTACGTGTTATGGAACAAAAAGTAAATTCTAGTACTCTTGAAGAGCATGAAAAGATTGATTTGCAGCAATACATTACTCGTATTTATGGGAGTTTAACTACTTTTAACGTGTTGTTTAAGTTGAAGGAACAGCAGTTTGTTGGGCAGAAATCTAAGTAGTAAAGTTATCTATTTAGTCTTAATCACATCAATCTCCAATCCTAAAACCAGCATTTTATGAAACGTTGGTAACATAGCTCCAGTTTCGGTAGTCGTCCAATGACTCCAAGTTGCTTCTAAGCCATGTATTGGTAAAATAGACGTCCACATTTGAAAACTTTTTGGCTTTCCTTTTTCATCTAAATGCCATAAATAAGAATCTCCAGGAGTAGAGCCACCAGTAGTGTAAGTGACTAATAAAGCTATTTCATCGTTTTCTAAAGTTACTAAACTACGTTTTGTGCCTTGATCAAACACTTTGTAAGGTGCTACTAGCCAGAATGTATCGTTGTTGAAGTAGCTTATTGCTTTCTCTATTAGCTCTTGAGTATCTTTACCTTCAATTTTTAAGTCATTTTTAAAAGCTTCGCTTTTAGAGTTGTCATTCAATTCTAAATATACTTTGTAGTTTTTCCAATAGACTTCGCAGGTGTTTTTAGTCTTATTCCATTTATAATGATGACGCTTTTTAAAAGTAAATTCTATATAATCTGTTGTTTTATAGGCGTCATAATTTAATGCATCAAGCATTCTTTTTGCAAGTACATCTGCTTGTTCTGTTTTTGCTCCAACAGGTAAGACTTCATTATACTTAAAATATAAAAATCCAAATAGTAAAAGTGATGGTAACGTAATGAAGATTATTATTCCTGTTACTATTTTTAATACTCTTTTGAGCGTTAGTTTTTTCTTTTTTCTCATTAAATTTAATTTTAGCAACCAAATCATTACCCAAAACGCCTAAACTTTCGTTTAGCGTTTTATTTTATCTTTTTAGTGTAAAATGCGCTCTCATTGTTTTCTTTTCATCAGTAGTTGGTTCTCTGTATTCT